>Ga0194131_10011439_pt1 | contig 10603 bp, 9 predicted proteins | sample TA2KigO120mmetaG_FD_148631 | JGI IMG/M metagenome (GOLD analysis project Ga0194131, IMG submission 148631) | Freshwater microbial communities from Lake Tanganyika, Tanzania - TA2015053 Kigoma Offshore 120m | ecosystem: Environmental > Aquatic > Freshwater > Lake | place: Tanzania: Lake... | reverse complement strand
CCGACGGCGCCGCCGCCCATGCCGGCCCATTCGCGCGTGCTCAGGCCGAGGCTCAGTACCAGCGCGATCAGGGCGAACAGCGCCACGACTCCGTCCCACACCGCGGGCGGCACCATCGGCAGCAGCGAGTGGCCGGAGCGCTGCGCCAGGTTGTGCAGCGCGTCGCCGAGCACCCCGCCGAGGCCCGATTGGACCGGCCAGGCAGGAAACGGCGGAAAGGACGCCGCAACCGCGGCGGCAAACAGCAGCGAGAACGGCGCCAGCGTCAGCTTCAACCAGAAGCGCGGCATGCCCTGGTGCACGAACAAACGCCACGCCCAGGCGAGCAGCAGCAGCGGGACCAGCGCGGCGCCAAGGCCGAGCGTCTGCAGCAACAGGTCGGAGGCGAACGCGCCCGGCATGCCGATCATGTTGCGCGGGCCTGCCGTGGTCGAGTTGTTCCACGAGGGGTCGGCCGAATAGTAGGTGACCAACGCGATCGCCAGCAGCACCGAGAGGGTGGCGAGCGAGACGCCCATCGCCTCGAACGCACGATGGCGGAAAAACTGCCGCAGGCCGGCGGGCAACAAGCCGCCGCGCGGAGCCGGAAGGGGAGTGTGGTGCATCATCGACTAATGCAAGATCGCGCGTGCATCGGGTGCGCCCAAGGTCGCGACGATCCGTTCGACCGCGTCGGTGGTCGTAGCGAGGTCATCGACGAGCGCGACGCGGACATGCGCATGGCCCGGATTGGCGGCGCCTTCGCCGTGGCTCAGGTAAGCGCCGGGCATGACGCGTAGGGCCGCCTCGGCCCACAGCCGCCGCGCGGCGTCCTCGCCGTTGCCGACGTCGAGCCACAGGAAGAACGTGCCGGGCGGGCGGCGGAAGCCGAAGCGATTGCCGAGCACGCGCTCCGCGACGTCGAACTTGTCGTTGTAGGCCGCGCGCGTCTCGGCGACGTGCTCGTCATCGGCCCAAAGGGCGGCGCTGGCGGCGAGGATCGGCCCCGGCACCGTGGGCGCGGCGTAGGCGCGGAAGCGCACGAAGGCGGAGATGATCTTCTCGTCGCCGGCGACGAAGCCGGAGCGCAGGCCGGGAACGGACGAGCGCTTGGACAGCGAGTGGAACACCACCAGGTTGTCGAGCGACCCGGTCGGCGCCGCGACCTCGAGGGCGCCGACCGGGGCCTGGCCGGAGTAGATCTCGCCGTAGCACTCGTCCACCGCCAGCACGAAGCCGTGCGCGCGCGCCAGGCGCAGCAGTTGCTCCAGGTACGCCGCGCCGGCGACGCTGCCCTGCGGGTTCGACGGCGTGCACAGGTAGCAAAGCGCCGTGCGCGCCAGCACATCGGCCGGCAGCGACGCGTAATCGGGAAGGTTGCCGGTATTCGGCGTAGCGGACACGAACACCGGCTCCGCGTTGGTGCCGACGGCCGCGCCGGCGTAAGCCACGTAATATGGATTGGGCAGGAGCACGACCGGCGGGGTGGTGACGGCATGCAGCGGCGGCACCACCACCTGCGCGATGAGGAACAGGCCCTCGCGGCTGCCCGACAAGCCGACGACGTTGCGCTCGGCGTGCAGCAGCCCGGCCGGCAGGCGGTAGCGGCGGCGCAGGTAGGCGACCACCGCCTCGCGGAACTCGACCGAGCCGCGCAGGGCGGGGTAGCGGCCCCATTCGGCCATGCGCTCCTCGACCACGCGGGCGACGAACGCCGGGAACGTCCCGCGCGGCTCGCCGAGGGCAAGGTCGATGCGTTTGCGCTTGGGGTTGGGCGTAACGGTACTCAAGAGCCTGTCCAGCCGGGTGAAGGGGCCGTCGCCCAGCGGCCCCAATCGCGTCGCCAGACGCTCCGCGAGCGACCGGCTCACGCCCATGAGCCAGGCTCAAGCGTCATAACAACACACTGCATTAAGCCCATGATATCGGCCGTGCTTTGAAAAGAAAAGGGAGCCGGGGACCCGGTCGAGGCCCGAGGCGCCGGGAGCGGGACACGCGCATTCGTCGCGCATCCCTCACGGCATTCCGGCCGCAAGTCACCGCATTTCCACCGCATTTCCTGCGCCCGCACACTCGCGGAGAGGCGCAGGATTGCGCCAATTTCCGGCTTCAGGTGGCGGCAAATGCGGTGGAAATGAGAGATCTTTGCATAGATACGGTCCGTGTTGCCACCGCCTGAGCCCCGCCGCCTGGCTGGGAAAAGCCTAAAATATGACCGATACGTATCGTGTCAAGGCTAGTCGCTGGTCCCCGCCGCCAGGCGCAGGGCGTCGATGTAGCTGACCATGCCGAGGGCGATCTCGCGTTCGCCCATGATGGTGTGGTTGGCACCGAGCCCGGTGAGGTGATCGACCTCGGCGTCGGAATGGGCGCGGGCGATGATGGGCAGGCGCGGGTTGGCGGTGCGCGCCTGCAGCACGACCTGGCCGGCCTCGAACGCGTTGGGGATGGCGACCAGGAGCCATCCCGCGCCGGCGAGGTTGGCGGCGGCGAGCACCTCGGGCCGCGCCGCGTTGCCGGACAGTACCGTGAAGCCCTGGGCGCGCGCGTTGGCGGCCAGCTCGTCGTTGTCCTCGACGATCAGCACCGGCTCGCCGTGCTCGCGCAGGGTTTGCGCCGCCAGGCTACCGACGCGGCCGAAGCCGACCACGACCGCGTGACCGGACATCGTCGTCTGCGCGAGCGGCGGTGCCAGCGCGACGTCCGCCGCCGCGCGCGTCTGGGCAGCGGCGATGCGGCGCTCGGCCAGGCCGAACAACGCCGGATTGACCACGATCGACAGGATGGCGCCGGCCAGGATGAGGTCGCGGCCCTCGGGCGGCAGAACGCCGAGCGATACGCCGAGACCGGCGAGGATGAACGAGAACTCGCCGATCTGCGCGCGGCTCACCGCGAGGGTCATCGCCGTCGTTCTGTCGTAGCGGAAGGCGCGCACGATCGCGTACGCCAACACCGCCTTCACCGGCACGATGAGCGCGACGACGGCAAGCACCTGCAGCGGCTGACGAACCACGATCATCGGGTCGACCAGCATGCCGACAGAGACGAAGAACAGCACCGCGAACGCGTCGCGCAGCGGCAGAGATTCCTGCGCTGCCTGCTGGCTGAGCTCGGACTCCGCGAGGATCATCCCGGCGAAGAACGCTCCGAGCGCGAACGAGACGTCGAACAGCGCCGCCGCGCCGTACGCCACGCCGAGGGCGATCGCCAGGACGGCAAGGCGGAATAGCTCGCGGTTTCCGGTGTAGGCGATGGCGTGCAGGAGAAGCGGAATGAGCCGCCTCCCGACAACGAGCATGAGCGCCACGAAGCCCGCGACTTTCGCGACCGTGAGCGCGACGGCGGGCGCGACGCCCTGCACCGCCACCGCATCGCCTGCCGAGGCTTCGCCGCCAGCCGCCAGTTGCACGAAGGCGGGCAGCAGCACCAGGGTAAGGATCATCACTACGTCTTCGACCAGGGTCCAGCCCACCGCGATGCGGGCGCGCTCGGTCTCGAGCACATGGCGATCCGTCAGCGCGCGCAGCACGACGACCGTGCTGGCGACCGAGAGCGCGAGGCCAAAGACGAGCGCCGCCGAGTCGTCCCAGCCGAAGGCGCGTCCCAGCAGCCAGCCGAGCAAGCTGGAGACGGCGATGTGCAGCACCGCGCCCGGAACGGCGATGCTGCGCACCGACAGCAGGTCCTTGAGGGAGAAGTGCAGCCCGACGCCGAACATCAGCAGGATGACGCCGATCTCGGCGAGCTGGGCGGCGATGCCCTGGTCGGCGACGAAACCCGGCGTCCACGGACCCACTGCGACCCCGGCGAGCAGGTAGCCGACGATCGGCGGCACGCGCAGGCGGTTGGCGGCGGCGCCGAGCACGAACGCCAGCACCAGGGCCGCAACGATGGTGGCGAGGAGGGGCGCTTCGGGGGCCATCCCCTCTTATAACCCGGGCGCGGCCGCGGACCCGCCGCACAAAGAAGAAGGGCCGGGACTGATGTCCCGGCCCTTCGGTAGCTGCGGTGTTTGGCCGGCTAGGCGATGGATTCGCCGTGCAGCGCGATGTCGAGGCCTTCGCGCTCCTGCATCTCCTCGACACGCAAGCCGATGGTGGCCTTGATGCCGAGCAGCAGGATCAGGCTGACCGCGCCCGACCACACCAGGGTCGCGGCGACGCCGACGAGCTGGGTGACGATCTGGGCGCTGTCGCCGTCCACCAGGCCGTCGAAGCCCTTGCCGCCGATCGCCGCCGTGGCGAACACGCCGGTGAGGATGGCGCCGGTGATGCCGCCGATGCAGTGCACGCCGAACACGTCGAGCGAGTCGTCGTAGCCCATGCGCGGTTTGAGCCAGGCGACCGCCCAGTAGCAGACGACGCCGGCGATGATGCCGATCAGCAGCGCGCTGCCGGGGGTGACAAAGCCCGACGCCGGCGTGATGGCGACGAGGCCGGCGACGGCACCCGAGGCGGCGCCGAGCACGGACGGCTTCTTGGCCATGAACCACTCGGCGAACATCCAGGCGAGCGCCGCCGCGGCAGTGGCGATTTGCGTCACCGCCATGGCCATGCCCGCGTTGGTGTCGGCATTGACGGAGGAGCCGGCGTTGAAGCCGAACCAGCCGACCCACAGCAGCGCGGCGCCAATCACCGTGAAGCCGACGTTGTGCGGGGCGAGGTTCTCGCGCTTGTAGCCGATGCGGGGACCGAGCACGTAGGCGGCCATCAACGCGGCGATGCCGGAATTGATGTGCACGACGGTGCCGCCGGCGAAGTCGAGCACGCCGTAGTCGCGCAGCCACCCGCCCGGCGCCCACACCCAGTGGGCGATCGGCGCGTAGACGAAGATCGACCACAGCGTGATGAACACCAGGAGCGCCGAGAACTTCATGCGGTCGGCCATGGCGCCGGTGATGAGCGCCGCGGTGATGATGGCGAACGTCATCTGGAAGGTCATGAAGACCGATTCCGGAATGGTGCCGGCGAGCTCATGCGCTGCGTCGAGCTCCATGCCCGACAGCAGGAAGCGGCTGAAGCCACCGACCCACGCGCCGCCCTCGGTGAACGCCAGCGAGTAGCCGACGATGGTCCAGATCACCGTGACCAGCGCGGTGATGGTGAAGCTTTGCATCATGGTGGCGAGCACGTTCTTCTTGCGCACCATGCCGGCGTAGAACAGCGCCACGCCGGGGATGGTCATCAACAGCACGAGCGCCGTCGAGGTGAGCATCCACGCCGTGTCACCGGTGTCGAATTCCTGCGCGAAGGCGGGCGTGGCGAACAAGAGAACGGATGCGAGAGCGCCGAGGCCCCCCACCTTGGGCATGAGGCCCACTTGGGGCATCGAGAACTTCATGGCTTCCTCCCTAGAGCGCATCCGCGCCGGTCTCGCCGGTGCGGATGCGGACTGCTTGACTGATGTCGAAGACGAAAATCTTGCCGTCACCGATCTGGCCGGTGCTGGCGCCGCGCTGGATGGCCTCGACCGCCCGGTCGGCGAGCGAATCGGCCACCACGACTTCGACTTTGATCTTGGGAAGGAAGCTCACTTCATATTCCGCCCCGCGATAGAGTTCCGTGTGACCCTTCTGCCGGCCAAACCCCCGCACCTCGGTTACCGTGAGACCCGTCGCTCCGATCGCGACCAGGGCTTCGCGCACCTCGTCGAGCTTGAACGGCTTAATCACGGCCATGACGCATTTCATGGCACACTCCTCTCCTGTCGCGCCCCGGATGCTCCCCGCGGCAACCGGAGCCGCCATTACAAACCGCGTGCCGCCACCCTCGACTCGACCTAAGGGTTTGGTGCGCAACAGGAATCCCCGATTTCGCCGCCACGCCGGCTGCCCAGAATTTGCCCATCCCGTGAGCAGAAATTAACCAATGAACAGAAACTAGGCAGGCATATGCCCGCGACAGCAGCACCCTTCAACACCGACGTCGCCATCGTCGGCGGCGGCATGGTCGGCCAGACGCTGGCGCTGGCGCTGGCGGGCGCCGGCATCGGCGTCACCGTGCTGGACCGCGCCGCGCCCGAGACGGCGCTGGCGCCGGCGTTCGACGGACGCGCCTCGGCCATCGCCTATGCCAGCACGCGGCTGTTGGCCGGCGTCGGCGCCTGGGAGGCGCTGGCACCGCATGCCCAGCCGATCCTCGACATCCGCGTCTCGGACGGCGAGTCGCCGCTCTACCTGCACTACAGCCACGAGGAGCTCGCCGCCGGCCAGCCGTTCGGCCACCTAATCGAGAACCGGCACATCCGTTTCAGCCTGCTCGGCGCCATGCGGCGCGCCGGCGTGACCATGCGCGCGCCGGTGGAAGTGACGAGCGTTGCGGCGGACGCATTCGCCGCGACGGTGACGCTCGGCGGCGGCGAGACGATCCGCGCGCGCCTCGTGGTGGGCGCCGACGGGGCGCGCTCGTTCGTGCGCAGCCAGGCCGGCATCCGCAGCCGCGGCTGGGACTATCCGCAGGCCGGCATCGTCCTCACGGTGGAGCACGAGCGCGACCATGGCGGCGTCGCGCACGAGCGCTTCCTGCCAGCGGGGCCGTTCGCCATCCTGCCGCTGCCGGGGCAGCGCTCGTCGCTGGTGTGGACGGAGCGGCGCGCCGACGCCGCGGAGATTCTCAAGCTCGACGAAGAGCGATTCCTCGAAGAGCTCCGCGATCGCTTCGGCGATTTCCTCGGCGAGGTCGTGCCGGTCGGTCCGCGCTGGAGCTATCCGCTGGCGTTCCATCGCGCCGATTCGTACTTCGCGGCGCGCATCGTGCTGGCCGGCGATTCCGCCCACATGCTGCATCCGCTGGCCGGGCAGGGACTGAATCTGGGGCTGCGCGACGCGGCGGCGCTGGCCGAGGTGATCGTCGACGCGAGCCGCCTGGGCCTCGATTTCGGGGCCGCCGACCAGCTGGCGCGCTATCAGCGTTGGCGCCGCCTCGACGCGGTGGCGCTGATCGCCGTCACCGACGGGTTGAACCGCTTGTTCTCCAATGACCTCGCGCCCATCCGCCTGGGCCGTGACATCGGACTAGGCCTGGTGAACCGGGTGACGCCGCTGAAGCGGCTGTTCGTCAGCCACGCGCGCGGCACGGCGGGGAAGCTGCCGCGGCTGCTGGCGGGCGAGAGCCTTTAGTCCGCGCGTCGCGCGCGCAAGCGCGCTAGGGCTCGCGCGTCAGGCCGGCGCTGGTGAGGGCGGCGACGTAGTTGGCGAACAGCTCGTCCTGCTTCTCGCCGAGCTCGCGCAGGTAGGCCCACGTGTAGAGGCCGGTGTCGTGCAGGTCGTCGAAGCGGATGCGGATGGCGTAGTGCCCGACCGCCTCGATGCCGAGAATGCCGACGAACTTGCGCCCGGCGATGAGCCGCTTCTGCTGCGAGCCGTGCCCGCGCACCTCGGCCGAGGGGCTCTCGACGCGCAACAACTCGGCGGGCAGATGGAAGCGCGCGCCGTCGGCGAACGCGACCTCGAGGATCTTGTCGGCGCGGCGCAGCTTCACTTCGGTGGCGCGCGTGCGCTCGGCGGTCGCAGGCGTCTCCTGGTGCGTGCGCGACTTCGCGACGACCGGCGTCAGCTCGGGCGTGGTCTTGTTCATCGCTTCGCCCTCCCAATTGGCTCGTCGAGGTTGCGGGCCTCGTCCACCAGCATGATCGGGATGCCGTCGCGGATCGGGTAGGCGAGGCGGGCGGCGTCGCTGATCAGCTCCTGCGCGGCCGCGTCGTAGCGCAGCGGCTCCTTGGTCAGCGGGCAGACCAGGATCTCGAGCAGGCGCGGATCGATGGACGTGGCCATGGCGCGCCTACTGCAGCCGGTTGCCGGGCGTGACAGTGCTGGCGGCGTCGAGGTCGAGCAGCGTACGCAGCACGCGCGCGCGTTCCTCCAGCGTGTGCGCTTCCAGAAGCGCCTGCTTCTCGCGCGGCTCAAACGGACACATCATGGCGAGCAGATTCACCAGCGCCGACACCGGCAGATCCTCCAGCGCCTTCCAGTCGGTCTCGAAGGAATGCGTGGTGAAGTAGCCGCGCAGCGAGGCGAGGAGAGCCTGGTCGTCGATGGTGTCGGTCACGTCGTCCTGCAGATCGTCACCGAAGCGGTCCCACTGCACCTTGGCACGGCGGTAGCCCTTCACGACGTCGAGCTCGCCGGTGATGATGAAGCGCGACAGCCCCGTGAGGGTGATGAAGCGGCGGCCATCGGGCGCCTGGGTGTGCGCGGTGATGCGGCCGGCGCAGCCGACCGCGTACACCGGCGGCGGCTCGGCGCCGGAGCGCGGCTGCACCATGCCGATCAGGCGATCGCCGGACATGGCGTCGTCCACCATGGCGAGGTAGCGCGGCTCGAAGATGTGCAGGGGCAGGCTGCCGCGCGGCAGCAGCAGCGCACCGGCGAGCGGGAAGATCGGCAGGCTGCGGACGGTGGCGATGTCCGCGTTCACTGCCGCGGGCGAGCGCGGCGTGGACAGGGCGGTGCGGGTCGGCGACACGGCCCCGGTCTCACGCGAACAGCAGCGCCGAGAGGCGCTGGCGGCCGGAAACCGTGACTTCGTCCTTGGGCCCGAAGGCGTCGAACAGCGTCAGCAGCTGCTTGCGCGCCGCGTCGTCGTTCCAGCCGCGGTTCTTGCGCACGATCTCGAGCAAATGGTCGACCGCTTCCTCGCGGCGCCCCGCGGCGGCGAGCGCTACGGCGAGATCGAAGCGCGCCTGATGGTCGGCGGGGTTGGCGGCGACGCGCGCCTCCAGCACCTGCGTCTCGCCGGCCGGCTTGGCGGCGGCAGCCAGCTTCAACGCCGCCTCGACGGCGCGCATGGCGCCGTCGCTGGCCTTGTCCGGCGGCACGAGCTTCAGCGTCTGCGTGGCGCGGTCGGCATCGCCGGCGTCGAGATAGAGCTGGGCGAGCCCGGCGAGCGCCGCGACGTTGCCCGGATCGACCTTGACCAATTCTCCGTACAGCATAGCCGCCGTAGAAAGATCGCCGGCGTCGCGCGCCGCCTGCGCCTCGGCGAGCAGCTCATCGACGGGACCGGGGCCGAGCTCGCCCACCAGGCCCTCGATGAATGCCTTCACCTGGCTTTCCGGCAGCGCGCCGATGAAGCCATCGACAGGCTGCCCGTCCTTGAAGGCGTATACCGCCGGAATCGACTGCACGCGCAGCTGGCGCGACAGCTGCGGGTTCTCGTCGACGTTGACCTTGACCAGGCGCACGGCGCCGCGCGCGGCAATCACCGCCTTCTCGATGATGGGGCCGAGCGTCTTGCACGGGCCGCACCAGGGCGCCCACAGGTCGACGATGACCGGCACCTCGCGCGAGGCCTTGAGCACATCCTCGACGAAGGTCGCGTCGGAGCCGTCCTTGATGAGGTCGCTCGCAGCCGGCGCACCGGCAACAGCCGCCGGCGCCTTCGCCGCGGGCGCGCCTTGGGACGCCGTTTCGGGTGCCGCCGCGCCGGAGGACCCGGGGGCCTTGGCGCCGCCGCGCGACAGGAAGCTCAACATGTCGGCCATCGAAATCCGGAAAATTGCCGGCCTGGTTCCCAGGTGGCTTGGTGAACTCCTTGGGACCCTAACATGGGGGCGAAGCGCGCGGCCATCAACCCAAGCCCACGCCGGGAGCCAAGGATCGAGCCAGCCTCGGGCCGGGGAAAGCCGGTATTGCGGCCGCGCCGAGCTTGCATTGGAGGGGCAGGCCAGTATGATCCGCCCTTCGGCGCCGGCCCCGCGGATTCCGCGGCCCCGGCGTCCTGGGGCGCGGGAGTAGCTCAGGGGTAGAGCACAACCTTGCCAAGGTTGGGGTCGAGGGTTCGAATCCCTTCTCCCGCTCCAGTCTTCCCGTCGCTCCTCTCGCCCACCACCCGCCGCGCGGTGCGGCAATTCTGTCGTAGGGAATCGGCCGGGTTGCGCGTTGCGGCCTGCCCCTGACCTACTGAGCTTCGGGAAGCCGTGGCCGCCGGGCGGCCGCCGGCGCATGACCAACCGCAAGGACAAGATGTCTCCGAGCGCCAGCGCGGCCGGCCGCATCGTCTCGACGGTTAACGACGAGCAGCGCTTCCAGATGCTGATCGACGCGGTCGTCGATTATGCCATGTACATGATTACGCCGGACGGATTCGTGGCGAGCTGGAACTCCGGCGACGCGCGCATCAAGGGCTACTCGGCCGAGGAGATCATCGGCGAGCACTTCTCGCGCTTCCACACCGAGGCCGACCGCGCGGCAGGCAAGCCGGCGCAGACGCGCCGATTCCTCGACCAGCGCGGCGCGCGCCTCAGCGTCGGTGGCCACCGCGAGCAGGATGCCGACCTCGGCAGCAGTTGCAGGCGTGCCCGACCATGCCAGCAGGGCGCCGGCGACGATGCTTGGAACGAACGGGATACGCATGCCGCCATGGTAGTGCAGGCGGCCGGTTCGGCCCTAGGTCGTGGACTCATAATGCCTGAGCCAGAGGCGGGTGGCGGCCAGAGCCACGGCTGCCAGGAAGTTGCGGGCGAGCTTGTGGTAGCGGGTGGCGATGCCACGGAAGTGCTTGAGCTTGTTGAAGAAGCGCTCGACGAGGTTGCGTTGACGGTAGATGGCCTTGTCGACGGTGCGCTGGACCTTGCGGGTCCTGTGCGTGGGGATGTGGGCGTGAGCCCCGAGGCCCTCGATGTGGGC
>Ga0194131_10011433_pt1 | contig 10605 bp, 9 predicted proteins | sample TA2KigO120mmetaG_FD_148631 | JGI IMG/M metagenome (GOLD analysis project Ga0194131, IMG submission 148631) | Freshwater microbial communities from Lake Tanganyika, Tanzania - TA2015053 Kigoma Offshore 120m | ecosystem: Environmental > Aquatic > Freshwater > Lake | place: Tanzania: Lake... | reverse complement strand
GTCGCTGATCAGGGGGATTAATGAGCCTATTCGCCAGTGCCACACAGAGTATTCCGGAGACTCGGGATGTGCCGCGACATATCGCCGTCATCATGGATGGCAATGGCCGCTGGGCCCGGCGCCGCATGTTGCCCCGAGCGGCGGGCCACAAACGCGGTGTCGATGCGGTGCGCGCGATCGTGCGCAGTTGTGCACAGACGGGTGTCGAGTACCTGACGCTGTTTGCGTTCAGCAGCGAGAACTGGCGACGGCCCGCGGACGAAGTGTCCTTTCTCATGCAGTTGTTTGTGCGCGAGCTCGAGCAGGAAGTGGCGGAACTGCACAAGAACAATATCCGATTGAAGGTGATTGGCGACCTTTCGCGCTTCGAAGCCGTGCTGGTGGCGAACATCCGCTCCGCACAGGAGTTGACCGCGGCCAACACGGGATTGACCTTGACGATTGCAGCCAACTATGGCGGTCGCTGGGACATCCTTCAAGCCGCGAACAAACTGGTGGCGGCCGATCCGCGTCGTGGCGCGGACTACACGGAGGCCGACCTGGCGCCGCACCTGGCACTGGCCTATGCGCCTGAACCGGATCTGTTTATTCGTACAGGTGGAGAGCAGCGCATCAGCAATTTTTGCCTCTGGCAACTGGCCTATACGGAATTCCATTTCACCACCGTGCTCTGGCCGGATTTCGATCGTGCAGCGTTTGATGCGGCGGTGGCGTCCTACGGCAAGCGGGAGCGCAGATTTGGCCGCACCAGCGAGCAATTGAATTCGCCGGTGCCTGACGCCGCGGTGGCCGGGCAGACCGAGTAGTGCTGAAGCAGCGCCTGCTGACCGTCGCCGTCATCCTGCCGCCTTTTCTGCTGGCACTGTTTTCCGCCCCGCCCTGGCTTTGGGCTCTGCTGATTGGTGCGGTGGCCCTTCAGGCTGCCTATGAGTGGTCGCGGCTTACCCAGATGAACCATGTCGCGAGCGCCCTGTTCATGGCGACCTTGCTGGCACTGATAGGGTGGATATTCACTGTCGATAAGGCGGCGCCGGGCAGCTTTATGGCGAGCGAGCAAGGTAACATCCTGTACGGTGCGGCTGCCTTGTTCTGGGTGGTGTGTGTGCCGATGTGGTTGTGGCGCGGCTGGCGGCTGCGAAGTCCTTGGTTGGCCGGGCTCAGTGGGGTGCTGCTGCTGGTACCACTGTGGCATGCGCTGTTCGTCCTGCAGCCGACCCCGTGGAAATTGATCGGTCTGATGTCCATCGTATGGATGGCGGACACTGCCGCCTACACCTTCGGCCGGCTTTTCGGCCGACGCAAGCTGGCGCCGTCCATCAGCCCGGCCAAGACATGGGAAGGCGCCACCGGTGCGGCATTGATGGTATTGCTGTATGTCTATGGCTTGACGACAGTTTTTCCTGGCGCATTCGCCGCGCTGGTGCCCATGCTGGGCATCAGTGCGATGATGTTGCTGCTAAGTATTGAAGGAGATCTCTTGGAGTCCTGGGTGAAGCGGGTGGCGGGCGTAAAGGACAGCGGCACCCTGTTGCCTGGGCATGGCGGCATCCTGGATCGTATCGACGCCCTGACGGGCGCCTTGCCTCTAGGCCTGTTCGCGCTGGTGTGGACCTTGGGTCATGCCCGTGGCTGACGCGAAAGCCGGCATCCGCCGCTTGTGCATTCTGGGAGCAACCGGCTCCATAGGCCGGCAGACATTGGAGGTTGTCGAGCGCAATCCGGATAGGTATTCCGTCCATGCGGTGACCGGCGCCACCAGTGTCGATCGCATGGCGCAGATCTGCCTGCAGTTCACTCCGCGCGTTGCGGTCATGACCGACGCTGCCAGTGCCGCCGATCTGCGCGAGCGCTTGCGCGAGGCAGGCAGTGCCTGTGAAGTGCTCGCCGGCGCTGGTGCTCTGGCGCAGGTTGCCGGCGCGACGGACAGCGACACGGTCGTTGCGGGAATAGTCGGTGCAGCCGGACTGGCGTCCACCTGGGCGGCGGTCAGGGCAGGCAAGCGTGCCCTGCTGGCCAACAAGGAATCCATGGTGATGGCCGGACGGCTGCTCATGGGAGAGGTGGCGCGCGCCGGCGCCGAACTGCTGCCCATCGATAGCGAGCACAACGCCATTCTGCAAGCGCTGCCCCCGGACTACAGCGAGGGGTTGTCCGCGGTCGGCGTTCGCCGGTTGTTGTTGACGGCGTCGGGCGGACCTTTTCGCTCCACACCCTTGGCCGAACTGAACGCAGTGACGCCCGCCCAGGCTTGCAAGCATCCGAACTGGCCCATGGGACGCAAGATTTCCGTGGACTCCGCCACCATGCTCAACAAGGGGCTAGAAGTGATCGAGGCGCGCTGGCTGTTCGATGCCGCGCCTGACATGATTGTGGTGGTGGTGCACCCGCAGAGCATCGTGCATTCCCTGGTGGAGTACCTCGATGGTTCGGTACTGGCGCAATTGAGCCACCCAGATATGCGGGTACCCATCGCCCATGCGCTGGCCTTTCCGCAGCGGATCGAATCAGGCGCCCGCTATCTGGACCTGTTCGAGATGGCCAAGCTCGAATTCGAACGTCCCGATCTGGCGCGCTTTCCCTGCCTGGGGTTGGCCTATCAAGCCCTGCGGGCGGGAAGTGACGCACCTGTCGTGCTCAACGCCGCCAATGAGATCGCGGTGGCGGCGTTTCTCGACGAGCAGATCGGCTACACTCAAATCGCCGCCGTGATCGAGGCCACGCTGGCTGGCGTCTCTGCGGCGGAACCAAACGACCTGGGCGCAGTCATGGAAATTGACCGTCAGGCGCGCGACGAAGCTACCCGGCAAGTGATTCAGAGGGCACCGCGCAAGGCCGCCTGAAATCCGGCCGGTCATCCCCTCATCCCTCACCATCATGTCCGTCTTACACACCCTACTGTCTTTCATCGTCGCACTGGGTACGCTGATCGTGATTCACGAACTCGGCCACTACTGGGTGGCGCGATGGTGTGGCGTGAAGGTGCTGCGATTTTCCGTTGGCTTTGGCAAGCCTTTGCGCACCTGGGTGCGCGGCAAGGACCGGACTGAGTGGGTGCTGGCGGCCTTTCCCCTGGGCGGCTACGTCAAGATGCTGGACGAACGCGAAGGTCCGGTGGCGCCGTTCGAGCGCGATCGTGCCTTCAATCGCCAGTCGGTCTGGCGCCGCATCGCCATTGTGGCGGCGGGCCCGGTAGCGAACTTCCTGTTGGCGATCGTGGTGTACTGGGCGCTGTTTGTGAACGGCGTCCCCGGCATGCGGCCCATTCTGGAGCAACCGCCTCCCGGATCGGCGGCAGCGGTCGCGGGCGTCACGCGCGCAGAAGAGGTTACCCATATCGATGGCGTGGCGGTGAAGACCTTCAACGATCTTCGCTGGCAGTTGCTCGACAAGGCTGTGGGCCGTGAGCAGGTGGTATTGGAAACCGTCAATGCACGCCGCGAGTTGGGACAGCGCAAGCTGGATATGTCAGGGCTGACCTCGGAGGATCTTGACGGCGACTTTCTGCAGAAGATCGGTCTCGAACCCTATCTGCCTTCCATCCCCGTGGTGAATCTGGTGGTCGAGGGCAAGGCCGCAGCACGGGCAGGTCTGCGCACGGGAGATCGCATCGTCAGCATCGAAGGCGAGCCGATCGAATCAGGCGCGGACGTCTCGGCCTTGGTAAGTGCCAGCGCAGGTCGCGCCTTGCGCTTTGTCCTGGAGCGGGCCGGAGATCGTCTTGAAGTCGCGGTTACACCGGAAGTTTCGCAGGAGAGTGGCCGCAGTGTGGGCCGCATCGGTGTCGCCTTCGGTGCCGACCTCGCCCAGCGAGACCGGCTACTAGTGGAAGTGACCTACGGTCCCATTGAGGCCATCAGCAGGGCGCTTGCGCGCACCTGGGAGACCTCCGCTGTGACGCTGAAAATGCTTGGCAAGATGATCATTGGCGACGTCTCGGTGAAAAATCTCAGCGGCCCCATCACCATCGCCAGCTATGCCGGTGAGTCGGCTCGCATGGGGGTGATTCCTTTCCTGACCTTCATCGCGCTGATTAGCATCAGCCTGGGAGTGCTCAATCTGTTGCCTGTGCCAATGCTCGATGGTGGTCACCTGGTGTATTACCTGATCGAAGTGGTCAAGCGTAGCCCGGTATCCGATCGCACCATGGAACTGGGTCAACGGGCTGGGATATTGGTGCTGATGTCGCTCATGGTCCTGGCGCTTTACAACGACATAGTGAGACAGATAGGCAGTTCGTAGGTGATGCCAAGAATAAAAATAGAAGAAGGGGGGATAACGGACTTCCGGGCAGGCGGTGACCATAGTCGGATCCTAAGGCGATGGTTGTCGTTCCTGGCCGGTTTGCTTCTGCCATGGCAGGCCGCCGCGTTTGATGCCTTTTCCGTGACCGACATTCGCGTCGAAGGGATTCAGCGCACCGAGGCTGGCACGGTGTTCAGCTACCTGCCCATCAAGGTCGGTGACACCGTCGATGAGGACCGCGCCGCCGAAGCCATCCGTGCGCTATACAAGACCGGATTTTTCAAGGATGTCCGAATTGAGGCAGAAGCTGGCGTGATGATCGTTTCGGTGGTGGAGCGACCCGCCATCGCTACGGTGAGTTTTACCGGCGCCAAGGAATTCGGCGACGACAAGCTCAAGGAGATCATGAAGCAGATCGGCTTGTCCGAGGGTCGCATTTTCGATCGCGGCTTGTTGGATCAGGCCACCCAGGATCTCAAGTCCCAGTACTTGAGTCGCGGCCTTTACAGCGCCCAAGTGACTGCCGACGTGTCACCCATGGAGCGCAACCGCGTCGCCGTCCTGTTCAAGATTGTCGAAGGCGACCCAGCCAAGATCCGGCAGATCAATATCATCGGCAATAAGCAATTCAAGGAGTCGGTGCTGCTGGACATCTTTACCCTGCGCACGCCTGGCTTCTTCACCTGGTACACCAAGAATGACCAGTACTCCCGGCAAAAGCTCGAGGCCGATCTCGAAGCGTTGCGTTCCTTCTACCTGAATAAGGGGTTCCTGGAGTTCACCATCGACTCCACTCAGGTATCGATTTCCCCCGAGAAGGAGGATATTTTTCTGACCGTGAACATCACCGAGGGGAAGCGCTACACCGTTTCGGATGTCCGCTTCGCCGGTGATCTTATCGTTCAAGAGGCCGATCTGCGCAAGGACCTGCAGTTCAAGGTAGGGCAGGAGTTCTCGCGCGAACGCCTAACCGAGTCGATCAAACTGATGGTGGATCGCATGGGCGATCTGGGCTATGCCTTCGCCAATGTCAATCCTGTGCCGGAGATCGACCGAACCCGGGGCACGGTTGCCTATACGCTCTATGTCGATCCGGGCCGGCGCGTGTATATCCGCCGCATCAACATCACCGGAAACCTGACCACACGTGACGAGGTCATCCGGCGTGAGATGCGTCAACTGGAGGGCGCTTGGTACTCCACCACCAAGTTGCGGCGTTCCAAGACACGAGTGGATAAGCTGGGCTACTTCGGGGATGTCGCGATCGACACCGTGCCAGTCCCGAACACACACAATCAAGTGGACATCAATGTGGCCGTGGTCGAGCGCGCCACCGGCTCTCTGCAGGTGGGGGTGGGGTACTCCTCCACCGAGAAAGTCGTGCTGACCGGATCTATCTCACAGAGCAATGTATTCGGTACCGGCAACAACGTGGCCATAGAGGCCAATAGTGGTAGCGTGAATACGGTCTATTCCGTGTCCTTCACCAAGCCCTACTTCACCGACGACGGTGTGAGTGCCGGATTCGACGCCTACCGTAGGGACGTGGATGCCAATTCCCTGGCAGTGTCGTCGTATAGAACCAAAACCTGGGGGCTCGGACTGCGCTTCGGCGTGCCCGTGACTGAGACCGACACCATCACTTACGGGCTGGCTTATGAACATACCGAGATCGGGATATTCGAGAACAGCCCCACCCAATACCAGAACTTCCTTGCCAGTTACGGCGATATCACGACGTCGTTGCTGGGCAGTGCCGGCTGGGCGCGCGACACCCGCGACAGCATCATCTACACCACCAGTGGAAATTTCGACCGGCTCTACGGTGAGGCGGGACTGCCAGGCGGGGAGCTGAGGTTCTACCGACTCACTTTCCAGCACCAGACCTTTTATCCTCTGACGCGCGACCTTACCCTGGCCTTGAACGGCCAGATCGGCTTGGCCGAGTCCTACATCAACCGGCCCTTGCCCTTCTACAAGAGCTTTTACCTCGGCGGGGTATCCTCCCTGCGAGGGTATGAACCGGCGTCATTGGGCCCCACCGACAGCAACGGGGGGGCCATTGGTGGCCAGCGGCAGGTGCTGGGTAATATCGAACTGCTCATGCCTTTCCCGGGCTTGGAGAAGGATCGTTCCGTGCGGTTGTCCGCCTTCATCGATGCCGGGATGTTGAGCAACAAGTGGGAGTGGAGCGACACGCGGTTTTCGGCCGGTGTCGCCCTGGCCTGGTTCTCGCTCGTGGGGCCACTCAAATTGAGCTACGGCCGCGCCCTGAACGACGAGCCAGGCGATAAACTACAGCGGTTGCAGTTCACGCTGGGTACGATGTTTTGAGCACGCGTCGGCCCCATGGTGCATGACGCAGGAGGAGTGATGATGAGAATCTGGACGACGTTAGTGGTGGTGTTGGCTCTGTGCCCGGGGATAGCTGCGGCCGACGACATCAAAATCGGCTTTGTCAGCACGGAGCGCATCTACAAGGAGGCGGCGCCCATACAGCGTGCCCTGAAGAAACTCGAGAAGGAGTTTGCGTCGCGCGAGACCGAGCTGCAGAAGATGGGAAAGCAGGCCCGTGATCTGCAGGTTTCCCTGGAAAAAGACGGTGTCACCATGAGCGAGTCTGACCGCCGCGCGAAGGAGGCCGACCTTGGGCGCATCAATCGCGACCTGCAGCGTTTGCAGCGCGAGTACCGGGAGGACTTGAACCTGCGCAAGAACGAGGAGATGGCCCAGGTCCTCGAGCGGGCCAACAAGGTCATCGCCCAGATCGCCGAGGCCGAGAAGTATGATCTGATTCTGCAAGAGGCGGTCTATCGCAGTGGCCGCATAGATATCACCGACAAGGTGATCAAGGCCCTCGCCGACAAGTAGCGCCCTTCAGCCGTTGCCGCAAGCCTACGTGCAAGAGACGGGCGCGCCAGACGGTCGGCCCCGGTTCCGGGTGGCGGAGATCGTCACCAGACTCGGCGGGGAGTGCAGAGGCGATAGTGACTTGGTGGTCCGAGGCATGGGAACGCTGGCGGGCGCCGGCCCTGAACAGGCGACGTTTCTGGCCAATCCGAAATACCGGTCACAACTTCAGGACACGCGCGCGGGCGTGGTGATTTTGTCCGCCGCCGACGCCGACACGTATCCGGGTACGAGCATCATCACGCCCGATCCGTATGGTTACTTTGCCCGCCTGACATCGTTGTTGTTGCCACCCACTCAGTGGTCGTCAGGCATCGATCCAACCGCTAGCATCGCCGCCGATGCGCAGGTCAATGGCACCGCGTGCATCGGTCCTTTCGTCCGTGTGGGTTACCGTGCCCAGATCGGTGCCGGCACCGTGGTGGAAGCCGGTGTGGTAATCGGCGACGGCGTGTCGGTGGGGAGCGGCTGTCACGTGCATGCCAACGTCGTGATCTATCATCATTGCCACCTCGGTGATCGTGTTATTCTCCACGCCGGTGTGGTGATCGGCGCCGACGGATTCGGCTACGCGCCCAGCGCGGAAAAGTGGCTCAAGATTCCTCAGGTCGGAGGGGTGGTTATCGGCGACGATGTGGAAGTCGGCGCCAATACGACGATAGATCGGGGCGCGCTCGATGACACGGTGATCGAAGAGGGTGTGAAGCTCGACAACCAAATCCAGATTGCGCATAACGTCCGGATTGGCGCCCATACTGCCATCGCGGCGTGTACCGGCATCGCCGGAAGCGTGCGCATCGGCAAGGGCTGCCGCATCGGCGGTGCCGCCATGATCAACGGGCACATCGAGATTTGCGATGGCGTCACCATATCGGGCGGCACGCTGGTCGCCAAGTCGATTCGCGCGCCCGGCACGGTCACCGCCGTGTTTCCACACATGCCGCATGACCGCTGGGTGCGGACGGCCGTTCATTTGCGCAATATCGAAGCGCTTGTGGACCGGGTACAGGCCCTGGAGGGTGCGTTGGCGGCGCTACAACATAACGCGAACAGGAAGAATTAGATGGAAGGGAACGTGCCGATCGAGAAGCCGATGGACATCCAGGCGATTCTGGAGATGCTGCCGCATCGCTATCCCTTCCTGCTGATCGATCGAGTTACCGGATGTGTCCCGCACAAACAGGTGCGGGCCCTCAAGAACGTCACCTTCAACGAACCTTTCTTTGTCGGGCACTTTCCCGGGCACCCCGTCATGCCCGGCGTGTTGATCGTCGAGGCCATGGCCCAGGCGGCCGCGGTACTGGCGCATTACTCCATCCCCAAAGGTCCTTCCGGCAAGCTCTACTACTACTTTGCCGGGATCAACGACATGCGATTCAAGCGCCCGGTGATTCCGGGCGATCAGCTCATCCTCGAGATCAATCTGTTGCGTCTGATGCGTGGCGTTGGCAAGTTCGAGGGGCGGGCGCTGGTGGACGGCAACGTCGTGGCTGAGGGCGGCATGCTGTGTTCCATCAAGGAAGAGGCGCTGTTTTGAACAAAGTACATCCGTCCGCCATCGTCGCCAGCGGTGCCGAGTTGGCGGGCGATGTGACCGTAGGGCCCTATAGCGTTATCGAGGACGATGTGCGGATCGGTGCCGGCACCGTGATTGGACCTCACTGCGTGATCAAGAGCCACACCACGATCGGACGCAATAATCGAGTCGCCCAGTTCGCTTCCCTGGGTGATGCGCCGCAGGACAAGAAGTACGCTGGCGAGCCCACGCGCCTGGAAATCGGAGACAACAACACCATCCGCGAATTCGTCACCTTCAATCGCGGAACCGTTCAGGATGCGGGAATCACCCGTCTGGGGAACGACAACTGGATCATGGCCTACGTCCATCTGGCCCACGACTGCCAGATCGGCAACAACACCATCTTCGCCAACAACACGCAATTGGCGGGGCACGTTCACGTGCACGACTGGGCCATTCTGGGCGGATTTACACAGGTGCACCAGTTCTGCAGCATCGGTGCCCACGCCTTCACCGCGGCCAGTTCCCTGGTGTTGCGCGATGTCCCGCCTTACGTGATGGCCGCAGGCAATTCCGCCGAACCCAAAGCAATCAACGTGGAAGGCTTGCGGCGGCGTGGCTTCAGTGCCGAATCCATCGAGGCCATCCGGCAGGCCTTCAAGACGCTCTACAAGAGTGGCCTTACCTTGAATGAAGCGGTCGCCGCGCTCACCGGACAGGCGGCCCAGCATGCGGAGCTTCGCATCCTGCTGGACTTCATCTCCGCCTCGCGGCGCAGTCTGATTCGTTGACGAGGCCGGATATGCGTATCGCCATGGTGGCAGGGGAGGCATCCGGTGACTATCTGGGCGCGCATTTGATTCAGGCATTGCGGGAACGCTATCCTGGTGTCGACTGTTATGGCATCGGCGGACCACGTATGCAGACCGAGGGATTCCGGGTGCTGCACCAGTCAGAGCATCTCGCGGTGCGCGGCTACGTCGAGGTGATGCGTGCCTTGCCTCGCATCCTGCGCATCCGGCGGGATTTCATCAGGCAGTTGCTGGCCGAGCCGCCCACCGCGTTTATCGGGATCGATGCGCCGGATTTCAACCTCGGCCTCGAGCACAAGCTGCGTCGGCGCGGCATCACGACGGTGCACTACGTTGCGCCCCAAGTGTGGGCTTGGCGTGGAGAGCGCGTGAAGCAAATGCGCAAGGCCTGTGACCTGGTTATGGCGTTGCTGCCCTTTGAAGCCCCTCTGCTGCGTGCCGCACAGGTACCCTGCGAGTTCGTGGGCCATCCGTTGGCCGATGAGATTCCCGAGCACCCGAATCGCCCGGCCGCGCTGAAGCAGTTCAAGATCCTTCCCGGCAAGCAGGTCGTGGCGCTACTGCCGGGGAGTCGCGAGAGTGAGGTCAGTTTCATGTCGGATCTTTTTGTGCAGACCGCCAAACTGATCCATGCGCAGCATCCGAATGTCCAGTTCCTGGTTCCGCTGGTGAGCCGCGCCACGCGGCAGATTTTCGAGCAGGCACTCTACCGTCACGATGCGTTGGAATTGCCGGTGACTTTGCTCTGTGGCCACGCCCAGATGGCGATGAACGCCGCCGATGGCGTGCTGCTGTCTTCCGGCACCGCCACGCTCGAGGCCGCGCTGCTCAAACGCACCATGGTGGTGACCTACAAGCTGACCCCTACGACTTATCGCATGGTGAAGCGCCGGATCAAGTCCATGCCCTTTGTCTCCCTGCCCAACATCCTCGCTGGCCGCCATGTGGTCCCGGAAATCTTGCAGGACGACGCCACGCCTGAGAACCTTGCCCAAGCGGTGATGAACCAGATTGGCGACAAGGAAGTGCGAGAGCGGCAGGAGGCGGTGTTCCAGGAGATCCATCAGCAACTCAAGGTGGGTAGCAGCGCGCGCCTGATCGAGGTATTGGAGCCGCTGCTGG
>Ga0194131_10011432_pt1 | contig 10606 bp, 14 predicted proteins | sample TA2KigO120mmetaG_FD_148631 | JGI IMG/M metagenome (GOLD analysis project Ga0194131, IMG submission 148631) | Freshwater microbial communities from Lake Tanganyika, Tanzania - TA2015053 Kigoma Offshore 120m | ecosystem: Environmental > Aquatic > Freshwater > Lake | place: Tanzania: Lake... | reverse complement strand
GGCCCGCTCGAGCCGGGCGGCGCGGCCGATGCCGATGGTCTGGATTCCGGCACGGCGCAGCATCTTCTTCAAGGTGCGGATGTCCTTGAACTGCATTTCGGCGGCGGCCTGGCCGAGGGTGAGCAGCAAGATCATTGATCGTAGCATCCGGCCATCAAACGTCCTTCGTGTGCGCAGTGTCTTGCGGGTTAGTTGCTGTTTCTTCACAATGCCAAGTTGTAGGCGTCATCACTTTGTAGTCCAGCGGATGCCCAGTCTTTACAAAGCTCAAGTCTCGCCACAAAATTCGATTGTTGGGCATCGCGGCCGCAGTACGGCGCACGTCCTCAGCAGGAATCAGGGTCTTCTTAAGCAGTCCGAGGCGGATGGCCTCGTGCTCAAGGTTGAGTTCCTCGCGGTGGCGCTTGGGGTCGAAGCCGACGGGCGCCAATTTCTCGCCGGCGAAGAGCTCGGCTTGCGCCTCGGCGATCTGCCGCTCGCGCTCAGCGTCGGCTTCGCCCTCGAGGCGGTCGCGCTCGTCGCGCCAGGCCTTCACCCGGGCGGGATCGAACTCGTAGGCGACGCCGTTGCCGCCCTTGCTGACGGTCGGGCATCCCTCGCGGACCCAGCGGCGCACCGTGGGCTCGGAAACCCCCGCCGCCAGCGCCATGTCACCGAGATTGAGCCCCATGAAACCCCAACAGGAACAACAACCGGTTGCCTTGGAAAAAAGCGGAAAACCACAGTTTTGCCACGGGTCGAATTACTCGCGGGCGGCAGGCCGCTGGAAGGACCCGTCGACTATCGAACGTCAGCATCAGGCGATGATGCTGCCTGCGTGATAGGCGCCGTCGAGGATCTTGACTCGGTTGGTGGTGAGGCCGAGCGCGAGGGGCGTTGCCTTGTCGGTCGAGCCCATGTCGGCGGGCGGCACGAGCGAGCCCGCAGCATCGCCTGCAAAGTAGACGACACCGGCTGCAGGCGCGGCACCGGCACCGAGCGTCACGACCGAGCCTGGCAGCGCCACGACGATCGGCTGCCCGGCAGCGCCGGCGGCACTCAGCGCGATGCCGTAGCCGTGCTCGCCGGCCTCGGTCGTGCTGCCATCAGCCTGCATCAGCTTCCACTGGCCGACGCTCGGATCGAAGTGCACCGACTGGCCCTGCACAATGGCTGCGCCGGCCAACCCGGTGACGGTTAAGCCGGAAACATGCAGCACCTGCGTTCCGGTGATCGTTAGGGCGGCCATGAAAGGGCTCCGCGAATTTGCTGTTTGGGACAGCAAAAAGCCCGCGGGCGTGGCCGGCGGGCTTTGTCGAGGCGCTTGTCGCCATCAGATCACAAATCATAAGCTCAAACTGTCCAGCGTGTCCAGACCTATTATTGCTTTTTTTGCAGCCGCAGACCAGACCTCGAGCGTGTTGCGGTCGATCGGCTCGCCCCGGCGGTCCCAGTCTTTGGCCCACGCGCCGGTGATGTCGCGATAGCGCTTGCCCACAGAACTTTTGCCGATCGCCTTGCCGATGCCGATGCCCCTCGCCTGCAGTGCCTTCAGGTCGCTGGCGATGTCGCGCAACGACGCGCCGGACATGAAGCCGCGCACGATCGAGCGGTCGTCCTCGCCGAGCCGCCACACCAGCGTCCAGGTCCAGTCGAGCACCGACAGCTCGGCCTCGCCGAGCGGCCGCCGCAGGGCGCCGGGCGCCTGCGGCTGCAACTGGCCGAGCGCCGAGCGGACGTCGGCCGGCCACAGGATGCGCGGCAGCGTGCTCGCCTGTGTGTAGGCCAGCACCAACCGGCAGTGCACCAGGTCTGGCGTCCACGCCGTCGGCACCGGGCCGAGCGACGTCGTCTCGATGCCGGCCGTGACGATGTCGGCAGCGACCGGCGGGATCGCCGCCGGCCGATCGAACACCGCCGAGCGCTCGCTGACCAGGATGGCGCGGCGATCGTCGGTGCGCGGCGCCCACGGCGTCGACGCGATCGCTTCGGCTTTGGGCGGTACAGGCGCAGGGGCGCCGTCCCGCTTGCGTACCGCCCGCCGTACCGCCTCAGACATCTTGTCTTTCCTTACTCATAAAGAAGAACGGTACAGCGGTACGCTTCCAGAGGTGGTTTCCCACGTGCGCGCACGCGCACACGTGAGTCACTCTCCCTTGGGAGCGTACCGTTGTACCGAAATTCCCTCCGATGCCGATGCCAAGCGGATCGGGAGGCGGTACGCCCGGCGGTACAGGGCCGGTACGGGCCCGGTACGGTGCCGACCGGCGGGGGTGCGGGGGTCCGGTCACGGCTCCCCGCCCTCGTCGCGCCGCGGCTCGCGCTCGCCCGTGGCCAATCGCTCCTCGTCCAGGCTCGGCAGGAAGGCCGGCGGGATGAGCAGCGCGCGGCTTTGCACGCCGGCGAAGCGCAGCGGCGCCTCGCTGGGCTTGGCCTCGTCGACGCCACGCCGCAGGCCCGACAGAATCTGCGTGCGTTTGCCGCCCTTATATTGTAGGTAGTCGCCGAACAGCCTGTCAAGGCCGGGATGCTTGTTGGCGATCGCCAGCCACGCCTGGTCATAGCGCTCGCCGGCGAGGAGATGGAAGCGCAGGCCGTAGGCCAGCAGCTTGCGCCGCATCTCTTGGGCATCCTCGGTCCTGGCGCGCGCGATCATCTGGCCGATGGTGAGGCGCTCGCCGCCCATCCACAATTCGCCCGGCAGGCCCATCATGACGTTGAACAGCTCGCTGGGATCGTCGGTGCCGTCCTTGGCGTCGGCGATGGTGAGGATGTAGGGCGCAAAGCGCTCCAGGCGCGCGAGCTCGTCGTCGCTGTAGGGCGCGTCGCTGGTCATGCAGCCCAGGCCGGCGAGCAGGTGCCCGTACTGGTCGCCGTCGCGCGGCGAGCCGCCGAGCTCGAGCATGCGCGGCCGCACCCGTCGCAAGTTCTCGACGAAGAGGTCCCAGCGCGCGATCGCGCGCGCCCGGATCGCCGGCGACAGCACCGCGGCCTGCTCGATCATCGCAAGCAGCGATTCGGTCGGCAGCGGGTCCTTGAGCGGCCGCAGCTCGAGATAGGCGACGCGGCTGCGGATCGTCGCTTTCCAGTCCTCGGTCAGGGTCGCCACCATGGTGACGGTGCCGTGCAGGTCGATGTCGCGCTGGAAGCGGCCGCCCTTGGCGCCGTCGTCGCTCAGCAACAGCAGCAGGTCGACAATCTTGCGCACGCGCTCGGCCTCGGTCTCGCTCTCGGCTTCGTCGAGCAGGATGGCGCAGCCGGTGTGGCCGAAATGATCTTCGAGGTAAGCGCGCGAGTAGGTCTTCAGCACCGGATGGGCGGCGCCGCCGAGCAGCGCCTTGGCCCAGCGCAGCAGGCTCGACTTGCCCGCGCCCGCCGGCGCGCGCACGAATTTGTGCGGCTTCCAGAGCGGCGCGTCGCCCAGCATGTCGCACCACAGCCCGCCCAGGAACAGGTCGCGCGCCTCGACGTCGCTCCACTGCCATTCGTCGAGATCGGCCGCGACGCGGTGGCAGGCTTCGAGGCCGGCCGGCGCCCAGTCGAAGCCGTTGCGATTGCGGTTGAGGTAGCTCGGCGCCTGGCGCGGCGCGCCGATTACGTAAAGCGCCTCGCCGAGCTCGCTTCCGGGATCGAAAATCTCGCCGGCGGCATCGTCGAGGATGCGGTCGCCGGCATGGACGACGGGGCGATCGTCGGGCCCGCGCCAGGTGCCGACCCCGCGGTGCGGGCGGCCGTCGTCGAAGTAGCCGGCGGCGATGCACAGCCCCATCAGCATGGTGATGCAGCGCCGGCCCTGCAGGCCGCCGGTCGGCGCCTCCTTCTCGGCGTCCCACTTGCGGAAGTGCTTGAGCGGCCACCACATCGCGCCGGCGAACAGATCCTCGACGCCGCCGCGGCCGTGCAGCTGGGACGAGCGGAACTTGCGGATCTCGCGCGGCGCGGTGACGAAGAAGTACTCGCCCTGGCGGAAGCCGAGCGGCCGCACCGGGCACGGCTCGGGCCGGCCGCGCCAGTACCAATCTTTTGTGTTGCGGTCGTAGAAGCTCGGCAGCCGCCACTCCGGCGGCGGCCCGCCCTCCTTGGCCGGCTCGGGGAACTCCGAATCGACGGCGAAGGCCTCGTCCGGCAGCTCGTCTGTGTCTTCTGGGCTGGCCACGCTGTCACCTACACGAACGTTGTTTGCCGGCGCCGCCGGCCAAGAGACCGAAGCCCGCGGGCGGTACGGTGCCTTCATGCCCGCGCCCTCGCGCTGGCGGTGGTGGTGGGCGCGATCCATTCGCGGGCGAGGATGGGCGGGCGGTTGGGCGTCATGCGGCAACCCTTGTGCGCTTCTCCACCATGGCGATGCGCTCGCCTATCCAGCGCATCACCGGCACGGCCATCGAATTCCCGAGCGCGCGATACATCGGCCCATCGGGCGGCGGGCACTTGCCGCGCCAAGTAACTTGCGTGAGATAGTCGTCGGGAAAACCCTGCAATCTCGCGCATTCGACGGGAGTCAGGCGGCGGACGGCGCTCTGCACGATCACATCGCCGCCTCGCGCACTGGGCCGGTTGCCGCCGCCCGTCACCGCCTGCGCGCGTTCACTTGCGCGGGCGTTGTAGTCCTTGTTGCTCTGGGACGGCGTGATGTTGTAGGCCACGAGCGGCGCAGCATCGCCCTTCCCGGTCTGTCCTGACTGCGCCTTCGACGGCGGCACGATCTCGTCAGGAGCGCCGCGACCATTGCGGGCGAAGCGGCTCTCGAAGACCACCGCAGGCGGGTGAGCCCTGGCGGCGAGCGGATGGCAGGGATCGCCGGGCTTGGGATTGCTGTAGTTCGCCTTGCTAGTGATCTGCGTCGTGTCGAACGCCACCGCAGGCATCACGCCTGCATTGGCGTGGCTCTTGGCATGCCCACCAGCGCGCAACGTCGGCGCGATCTCGCCCGCATCGCCGCCGTCGTCCTTGGCGGTGAAGGCGATGGCCGGGGTCTGACTCTTGATGAGCGCCGGGGATTGCTCCTCGAGCATGTCGAGGTTCTGCGTGGCCCCGCGTTGCCACTCAAACGCCGTAACCAACGGCGTGCCGCGCCCTGTGCCGTCCTCGCCGGCGTCGAAGCCCTTGGCGCGGAGGGCGTGGGCGATCAGCGTCTCTGTCTCGTAGTCCTGCCGGCCCATGCCGCCGGCGTTGAGGCAATGGCTGCGGTCGCCGGTCGACGCGATCAGATTGTCGGAGGTGTCGACGTCGTTCCTGTACCCGCTACCGTTTGGAGAGCCCGCAGCAATGGGCCGGGCAACTCTTTGCCCCGTTTCTCTGCGCGGCGCAGGATGCCCCGACAGGCTCGCGCGCTCAAAAAGAACCGCTGCGGCAGGGCGCCAATCTCCAAGATATCCGACAACGAACACGCGCGCCCGGCGCTGGGCCAAGCCGAAGTACTGAGCGTCAAGAACCCGGTAGGCGAACCCATACCCGAGTTCTGCCAACCCTCCGAGGAAGGCTCCAAGCGCCCGTCCTCCGTCCGATGACAGGACACCGGGGACATTTTCCCAAACGATCCAACGGGGCTTCGTTCGTGCAGCCAAGCGTAGAAACTCAAGGGTGAGGTTGCCTCGCTCGCCAGCAATTCCCGCACGAAGTCCGGCGACGCTGAAGTCCTGGCAGGGGGTGCCGCCAACAAGAAGGTCAATTGTTCCATGGTCATCGGCTCCGATGGTCGTGAAGTCGCCATGCAGCGGCACGTCTGGGTAGTGATGCTGGAGCACCGCGCGCGGGAACGCCTCGATCTCGCTGAACGCGGCGGCCTCCCATCCCAGCGGATGCCACGCCACGGTGGCGGCCTCGATACCGGCGCACACAGACAGGTACCTCATGCCACCCTCGGGCGGCCGCTCACGCCGGCACCTCGAACTCCGGCCCGGCGATGCGAACCTGGTCGCGCGGCGCCAGGAACACGCCGGACCAGAACCGGTCGATCTCGCGCAGCACCAGGCTGCCTGTGGGAAAGTCGGCGACGATCTCGACCGGCTGCCAGTCGTGGCGGCGGGACGCCCGCCACAGGGCGGTGACGGTTCGCTTGCTCATGGCGTCGCCTCGATCTGTTCTGCGCTGCGCGGGGCCGCGCTTGCTGCGCAAGCGCTCACTCCGCCCTGGCTCGCGCGCTGGCGCGCGACCAGGAGGTCGTTGAAATCGCCCTTGTCGGCGTCGAGCCGCGGGATTTTCACGGTGACGGTGCGGCCGCGGCCGAACGCCTCGGCGCCGGCATGGGCGAACAGCTCGCCCCACTTCGGCTTGCCGGGCCCGGCGCCGCCCTTGTCGGCGGCATAGACGAAGTCGGTGCAGGCGAACGGCGGCTCGACCGATTTCATGCGGCCGGCCGTCACGAAGGCGAGCCCCGAGCGGCGCCACAGTTGCATCGCCGACAGGCTCGATTCGATTCCCTCGCCGCCGACCATGGCGCCAGCGTCGGGCCCGAGCCGGATGAAGCCCGGCCCGTAGCTGCCGACCACCAGCTTCGCCTTCTCGACCGCGGCCTTGGTCCAATGGCCGTCGCGCTTGCCCAGGTAGGTCCGGTGCACGGTTAGCAGCGTGCCGTCGTAGCCGCGGATCGCCGCCACCATGGCCGGCCACTCGCGGCGCTCCAGGTCGTGCCAGCAGCTCGGCGCGAAGCGCAGATCGGCCGGCCAGCCGGCATTCGCATCGGCATCGCCGATGCCGTAGTCGGCCGGCGGCAGCAGCGCGCGGCCGCGCAGGTAGCGATCGACGGGATCGCCCGCCTCGATCGGCCGGGCATTGAGCCAGATGCGCCGCGCGCGCTCCACCTTCTCGCGCCCGCCGACCTGGACGGCCCGCACCAGACGCGGCGCCGGCGCGGCTTGGAGATTGCGCAGGCCGTTCTCGCTTTCCAGCAGTTCGACGGCCTCGCGGAAGCCCAGCCCCTGGCGGCGCATCACAAACGCGATCACGTCGCCCTTGGCGCCGCAGCCATAGCAGACGAAGAAGCCGACCGGGATTTTGTGGCTGCCGCTCGGATAGACGGTGAACGAGCCGGTCTTCTCGTCGTGGAAGGGGCACGGGCCCTGACGCGCGTTGCCCGTCCGCTTCAGCGGCGACACCACGCGCTCGACGACCTCGAGGATCGGCACGCGCTCGCGCACCGCGTTCTTGCGCAGGGCCATCGACTCGTCGTCGTAGCGGCGGGACAGGCGGTCGGTTCTCATGGCGCGAGCTCGCCGCGGTCGCGCAGCACCGCGAGATCGCTCACGATGCACTGGCGGGACACGCGAAAGAACGGCGCGAGCTTGGTGGCCGCGGGCAACGCCGCGCCCACGGCGTGGCATTCATCGGCAATCTGCAGGATGGCGATGCGCCGCTCGCCGAGCGACAGGCCGGACACGCCGTCGCCCAGGTCGATCGCGCGGCGACCGGCCGCGCGCAGCAGGATGCCGGCGCCGCTTCCGTCGACGTTCCACCAATCGTTGAGCAGCCGCCAGTCACGCGGGCCGCCGGCCAGGCGCTGCAGCAGCCCGGCCGGGGCGCCGCGGCGCACATAGCGGCGCAGCGTGGTGACGATGATCGGCTCGTAGCGCGGCGCGACGCTGCTCATGCGCGCACCCGCAGCAGCAAATCTTCGACGAACGCCGGCGGCAGCAGCAGGTCGAGCATGTCGGGACCGGGCGTGACATGGGCGACGACTGTGCCATCGCGCAGCTCGGTCCAGCCGACCGTCCAGCCGCAGTCGGCGCCGGTCGGCGTGTGCGCCGCCTCGACGGCGGCAATCATCGCCGCGCGCTCGATCGCCGCGGCGCTCTGGTAGCGCGCCGCCAGCAGTCGCATCGCCTGGTCGATTTCGCTGCGCTCGACGCGGACGATCATGGCGCGGCCCGCTCGAGATCGCGCCCGCGCGGCGCGCGAAGCCACCATTTTGTGTGACTGCCCTGCTCGGCGAGTTGCGGCATCCAGGTGCAGACGCCGAAGCCGTCAGTCGGCAATGCCTCGTCGCGCAGGAATCCCCACTCCTTGACGGTGGCGCCGGTGATGAACAGCGACCAGCTCGTGACGCCGCCGTGCAGCACCACGCGGTGGAAGTCGTGGCCGCCGAGCCGATAGGGCCGGAGCGGCCGCCGCGGCAACCGGCCGATGATCAGCGCGCGGCCGATGCCCCGCAGCCGCTCCTCGACGTAGCCGCCGGCCAGCGGCAGCGACACCGCCCACGGCCAGGGATGGTCGTGCAGTCCGCGATTGGGATCGCTTATCAGGTAGTGGTGGAGGTAGACCACGATCTCGCCGATCAGCGGCACGCGGCCGCTCCACACGACGCTGCGCTCGAACAGCGGCCGGCCGTCATGTTCGATGACGCGCGTCGGCCGGCCGCCTGCCCACCGGTGCAACAGGCGCCGCCAGGCCGTCACGGCAGCACCGCCACGTCACGGCGGCCGCTTGCGCTCGGCCTTCCCGTCGCGACGTCCGACACCGCCTGGCGCAGGCGCACGACGGCGCGCAGCGCCCCGTCGAGCGGTGCCAGCGCCGCCGCCGCCTCGTCGGCCGTCAGGCCGCCGGCGAGCTTCTCGACCAGGTCGGCCGAGGCCTCGCCGTATTCGCGCAGGGTCTCGGCCGTGAGCTCGGCGATCGCGCTGCCCGGCGGCGGCACCGGCAGGAAGACACCGCCGGCCAGCAGCGCGAGATACTCGGCCGCCGCCGTCGCCTCCGGCCCGGTGAGCGCGCAGATTTGCGCCCAGGTCGCCGCCGCATCGTCGTCGACGTCGGCCAGGTCGTAGGTCCGACTTTTCTTCAGCCCGAGCCGAATGGCGGCGCGCTTGACGCCGCCGAGCTGCTCGTAGAGCCGCCGCACGGCGAGCTTGGGATCGTCCGGCTCGCACGGCTTTTGCGGGGCGAAGGCAGCGCGCCGGTGGAAACTCTGCGCGGCATTCCGCTGGTCACCGCCCGGCGGCGGGTCCATGTGCCGCCTCATGACGCGTCCCCCGCTTCCGCTGCCGCCGTCGGCGACGCCGCCGCCGACACCGATCCGCTGGCGACTGGGGCGGCGATGGACGCCGGCCTTCCGGAAGCGACGCCCGCCAACGCCTCGAACGTCACGCCCGGCACCTGCAGTCGGGCGGCAGCTTCGACGATCGAGTGCCAATGTCGCGCAGGGATGCTGTTGCGAGCGGACCACTGGCGGATGGCGTTGGCTTGTTCGCCTATCTCGCCGGCCAATTTGGCTGCGCCGCCGAACTTTTCGATCAGTTCCGCGAAGGTGTGCATGTCTAGAACGTTACGTTTCGTCATAGATCACGTCAACACCTAATGTCACATACATCGGCGTTACACTTCGTGACGATGTCAGGACCAGCTGATCGCCTGCGCGCGCTCTCGGAAGCCGCCGGCTACGAGAGCCTATCCGAGTTCGCCCGGGCTGCCGGCGTTCAAGAGACGACGATGCGGCAGCACATCGCCCGAGACTCCATTCCGAAGGCCGCGGCGGCGCTCTACATTCGCGCGGCGCGTCGGACCGCCGCCACGGTCGAGTGGTTGCTCTTCGGCACTGGCCAGCCCCCTCAAGGCACCGACAGTTCGGACATCAAAGGCAGCTCGAAACCCAGGCAGCTCGCTTTTTCCGATGCGGGAACCGTCACGATCAGCGAACTGGATGTTCACGCCCTCGCCGGTCAGGGCGCCGATGGCCAATTCGAGATCATGCAAGCCAATCACGCCGATGCGCTGGCGGGGCAGTACAGCTTTCCAGCAGCCGGCTTTCGACAAGCCTTCGGCGCGAACGCCGCCGAAGTCATCATCGCTGAGGTGCGCGGCGACTCCATGATGCCGACTCTTTATCCCGGGCAGAAGGTCATGGTGCACATCAACGATCGCACGCCGACGCCGCCCGGCATCTTCTATGTGTGGGACGGCATGGGCTTGGTCATCAAGCGCCTAGAGCTGATCCCCGGCAGCAACCCACCGACAGTGCGGGTGAAGAGCGACAATCCGAGGTATGACACCTACGAGCGGACGATCGAGGAAGCTCACATCAACGGTCGGGTCATTCTCGGATTCACCCGCTTCTAACTGCCCACTGTCTTGGCCGGTAGTCGCGCAGTCTGAAATCTAGGGAAGCGACTTGCGCTCGCGGTCCTACGCTCCGCGCTCGACGCGCGAGCCGAGGGCAGGGCGCGAGGACCGCCGCGGACCCCTGAGCGTGACATTATGTATTGACTTGTCATGTGACTGTTTGTAACTATCGCTCGCCGTCCCAGTCCGGGCCGGCCGGCGGCGCGGTCCCGTAGCCCTCACAAGCTGTCTCCCACGGGCCCGCCCGCCGTCCTCTTCCCAGGAGCGCGGCATGCCAACCCCAACCCCCAGTCCCGACACCGAACGGCGTTCGGCGGCGGCGTCGATCTCGTCCCTCAAGGCGCTGTGCGACGCCATCCTGCTCGAGTGCGAATGGCAGGACTGGCTTGTCTCGTGGCGCGAGCGCTTCGGCCGTGCCGGATTCGCAAAGGGCTACCGGGCGGAGACGTTCCGCCTCCCCGGAGCGGCGTCGTGAGGCTCCCCGTCTACGCGTCCGTCGATCGCCGCCGCCCGCCGGCGGCCGCAGCGACCACGGTCGCGGCCTGCATCGAGGCGGTGGCCGCCGCCATGACGCCGGCGC
>Ga0194131_10011424_pt1 | contig 10611 bp, 10 predicted proteins | sample TA2KigO120mmetaG_FD_148631 | JGI IMG/M metagenome (GOLD analysis project Ga0194131, IMG submission 148631) | Freshwater microbial communities from Lake Tanganyika, Tanzania - TA2015053 Kigoma Offshore 120m | ecosystem: Environmental > Aquatic > Freshwater > Lake | place: Tanzania: Lake... | reverse complement strand
TACCGGATCCTCCGTCGTTAACGGGGCTTTCAGCGGGCATTTCTGTACCCGTTCATAGCGAAAGAACCTTTAGAGTCCCGCCCGCGCTGTGGCTCGCCTTCGCGGGGGCAGGCTTTTCGCGCGCATGACGCAGGTTCGCGGACAGCAGGAATTCCTCACCAACGGGCGATAACGCACACCTGTTTTTCTGGCATGCAGTCCGCCGGGTACGGGCACCCGGCCGCCAAGGGCTGCAGGTCGCATGGCCTCGTGCCGCGTCACTGGGTGACAATTCGGGGTTGGAGCACCCAGCCCGTCCTGGCGAGAAATCCTGCTTACGTCATGCACCCAGGGCTAGCTCACTTTCGGCGTTGCCCAGTGCTTTCGGTACTCGCGGCCGAGAAGTTGGTTAGCTTGTGCGTCTCCGGCAATGGAACTGGTTTTGGCGTCGAACTTCAGAGGACGTCCCGTACGAGCCACGATGTTCGCCAGATGTGCGTGGAGTGAGGAAGTGAATCCGATTTCGATGTCCGCGTTGGGCTTCTGGCGCGAACGGATGCAATCGACGAAATTGCGGGCGTGCCAGTTCTGCGGCTGTGTTTCGTAGTCTTCCAAGACGAGCTGATGTTTCCGATCGTAGACGCGGTAGCCATACTTGCGGCCAGCTGCGGTTGACCAGCGCCCGATGTGCATCACACCTTCGCTGCCGTAGATAGCCACGCCATTCTCCTGGTCTTCCATGCCGTAGGGAGTCCAGATGCGCATCTCGAAAATCATTGCCTTGTCCGGGTAGTTGAAGGTCACCGTCATCGTGTCGGGCGTCTGCTGGTCATCTTGAAAAAAGAGCTTTCGCCCCATGCCGGACACTTCCAACGGCGCTTCGACTCCCAGTGCCCAGCGGGCGATGTCGATTTGGTGGACGCCGTCGTTGCCGGCGTCGCCCGTGCCATAGTTCCAGTTCCAGTGCCATTTGTAGTGGAAGCGATTGGCATTGAACGGCAACATCAAAGCTGGACCTGTCCAGGTTTCGTAATCGACTCCGGTTGGGACAGGGCCGTCTTGCTGGCGTCCGATGTCGTTCCGCAACTGCACGTCCCAGGCCTTGGCCATCAGCGCTTTCCCGATCTTGCCCGATTGAACATGCTCCACTGCGCGCAGGTAGCTGGGATAGCTGCGATACATCGTGCCGTGTTGCACCACCCGTTGGGTACGCCGGGCGGCCTCCACCATTATCCGTCCCTCGCGCAGGTTGTGCGAGCAGGGTTTCTCGACGTAGACATCTTTTCCGGCGGCGCAGCCAAACAACGTCGCTGGAGCATGCCAATGATCTGGCGTGGCAACGACGATTGCATCCACGGTCTTGTCGTCGAGGGCGCGGCGCAGGTCGCCGATGAGTTCTGCCTTCTTGCCTTTCTTCTCTTCGACAATCTTTGCGGCTGGGCCAAAGACGTTGGCATCGACGTCGCACAAGTAAGGAATATTCACTTCAGGGAGCGCCGCAAACTGGTTGACCAAGCCTTTCCCTTGACCGCGGACGCCAATGAAGGCCAGGTTTACCTGGTCGCTGGCGGCAGTGTGCCGCCTGGATGCAGCGGCCAGCGCGAGTGATGACTGAAGAAAATAGCGTCGGTTCATAGGCTTCTGTCTCCTTCGATAGTTGTTTTCAAGCTTAGACCCGCTTGGCCTGTTATGCGCGGCGTTACGGGGATCTTGTTCTCATTTTGGTGATGCGGGGGCGTGGGATCGCCGTCCCGTGTAGCTGCGATGGAGCGCGTTTCACCTGCAGCCAGTTGGTGTCATTGATCGATGATGCTCGCTCGACCCAGGCGGCGGGCAGTCTTTTCCCAGGGTGCTGCTCGCGACGACATCCGAACGGTTGGTGTCGCTGACGCTCGACCACCGGTTAATGGCTAGTCTAATTAAAGAAAGGTCGCTTACACAAAACTCTTGACGCAGCCTCTTGGCTCTGCGCTGTCTGGACCTAAGCAACCTATGGGAAGACTTCTGGGAATCCCGACGGGCCAGCTAAAATTCACCCACAAATTTGTCGCACACCCAAGAACCTCGAACGATGCCTCTCGCCCTGCCGCAAAAGCGACACTCCCGTGCTAGTATAGGCGTTCGCTGGCGGGCCTCTGGTTGTGCCAGCTCGCTACCGCTCGGCGAACGCGGACCATCGCGCCAGGTTGCTGGTTTCGAAGCGATGCGGTTCGGATTCCCTCGCTTCGGGGCGTGACTGGCAGCAAGCTGTCAGAGAGCCGCTGGGCAGCATTTCGCTGACGCCCACTTCGTTCCGCCAAATCGGCCACCGGCCTTCAGGGAGCCAACATGCGAAATGTCGTCATCATCGGATCCGGTCCAGCGGGCTACACGGCTGCCATCTATACCGCTCGTGCAAATCTCAATCCATTACTTATCGAAGGGCTTCAAGTGGGCGGCCAGCTCTCGATCACGACAGATGTCGAAAACTTTCCCGGATTTCCCGAAGGAGTCATGGGGCCAGAGTTGATGGAAGCGATGAAGAAACAGGCTGCGCGATTCGGAACCGACTTCATGTCAGCTCTCGTGACGAAGGCGGATTTCTCGCAACGGCCATTTCGTTTGTGGACGGATGACGAGCAGATTCAGGCTAAGGCCGTGATTATCTGTAGTGGAGCCTCGGCTCGGCTGATCGGCCTGGAGGCGGAGAAGAAGCTCATCGGATATGGGGTGTCGACCTGCGCTACCTGTGACGGCTATTTTTTCCGGGGCAAAGAGATCATTGTGGTTGGCGGCGGCGATTCGGCTTTGGAAGAGGCGACCTTTCTGACCAAGTTCGCCAGCAAGGTGTCCGTCATACATCGGCGCGACAAATTGCGAGCTTCAAAAATCATGCAGGACAAGGCGTTCAGAAACCCCAAGATCCATTTCGTCTGGGACTCCGTCGTGGACGATATTTATGATGTGGAGGCCAGAAACGTGCGTGGCGTGAAACTCCGTAACCTGAAGAGCCATGAGATGACCGACTTCAAAACAGATGGCGTTTTCGTGGCCATTGGGCACGAGCCCAACACGCAAATCTTCAGCGGTCAGATCGAAATGGACGCCAATGGCTACATCGTTACCCATGAAGGGACGAAGACCAGCATCCCGGGCGTGTTTGCAGCCGGCGATGTCCAGGATCACGTTTATCGCCAAGCCATCTCGGCTGCCGGGACCGGTTGCATGGCGGCAATCGATGCGGAGCGGTTTCTTGAACACTCTGAGTAGTTTTAGGCGAAGCGGCGACGGCGGTTGGTAGAATGACAAACAGGACACCGGGCGCGTATCGGGCTCGACGGCCGCCAATCGGATCGACTGGCCCGGCCGAGCAGCGTCCGAACTTCACGATGGCTTAGGCTCCATGTCGAGTGCACGCCAGCAGCGTCGCAAGATTCAGCCGGCAGTTTCAGTGTCTGCTGGAGAGTCAGCCGGAAAACCTCGTGTGGAGGTCGCCGCGGCCATCATCCTTCGCGAAGGGCAGGTCCTGATTTCACAACGGGACGAGACGTCCCACTTGTCGGGTTATTGGGAATTCCCCGGCGGGAAACGAGAGTCTCAGGAGTCTTTCGAAGAATGCGTGATGCGCGAGATTCGCGAAGAGCTGAATGTCGACATCGAAGTGGAACGATTCTTCGAAACGGTGGAGTACGAATACTCCGAGAAGATCGTCCTTCTGAACTTCTATTATTGCCGCTACCTTCGCGGCGAAGCCCAAGCGCTGGGATGCCGCCAGTGCAAATGGGTTCCCCTGAGGGAACTGGAAGGCTACCAGTTTCCGCCCGCTAACGAGCCGATTCTTCGAAAGCTCCTTTGCACCTAGTATTACTATGTTAAGTCTTGTCCCGATACTTTGGGTGGCGCACGCATGGCGCAGTTTGTCATGTGTGCGCACGGTACGCATACATTGCAAAAAGCACGATGTATGCGCCACCCGAAGAGACTTAACAAAGTAATACTAGCGCTACTTCCTGAACGCATTCTTCACAACAAAGGCCACATTCTCTTTCCGCTCTCGCATTCGGCGGTAGAAATACGGCAGCCAGCGGGTGCCGAAGGGAACATAAACTCGCACCCGATTTCCCTGGGCCGCCAGCTGCCGTTGCGTGTGGGAGCGCACTCCATAAAGCATCTGGAATTCGAATCGGTCTTTGGAAATTCGTTGCTCAGCCGTGTAGCCCTGGGTCCAGGAAACCAAGGCATCGTCGTGAGTCGCAATCGCCGGTTGATTCCCCTGGCTCAGCAAAATCGTAGCCAGACTGATGAAGTTTTGGCGAACCTCGCTCATCGATTGTACCACCATGCTGGGTGGTTCCTTGTAAGCGCCTTTGCATAGGCGAACCCGAGCGCCCAGCTCGACGAGCCTGCGAACGTCTTGCGGGCTGCGGTGCAGGTACGCTTGAATGACGACCCCCACATTCCGGTGTTTCTGGAAAAGCTCATAGAACAGGTTTAGCGTTCTCTCGGTGTAGGCGCTGCCCTCCATGTCGATGCGGACAAAGCTGCCCCCGGCTGCGGCCCGTTCGCAAATGCGAACCATATTCTCCCGGCAATAGTCCCGGTCGATGTCGAGGCCCATCTGGGTCAACTTGAGCGAGACGCCCGAGTCCAGCCGCTCCTGTCGAATCCAGTCGAGGGTCTCCAGATAGGCTCTGACCGCGTCCTCGGCAGCGCGGCGATCCGTGACGTTTTCGCCCAGCACGTCCAGCGTCGCGCTGATGCCTTCGGCGTTGAGACGGCTCACGGCAACCACGGCTTCCTCGATGGTATGGCCGGAAACGAATCGCCTGGCGCCAAGAAAAAGGAGCTGCTTTAGCACAAGAACTCAGATGAATGGGCGTTCAATGAGCCGGCCGAACAGAGGGTCCCCTGCTGCCTTCCAGGCGCGCAATCATGCAACGGATCGCCGCTGCTTTCCAACCAGTTTGTTCACGCTGCGGGTGTTCGGATGGCATCAGCCTTCCGCGCGAATCTTCTCGATGAAGTCGAGAACTTTCATCTGAATTTCGTCGCGAACAGCCCGATAGAGTTCCATCGAGCGGCCAATGGGATCGTTAACGGACCAATTCAGCTGCCGCGTCTTCCGTGATGGAAGCGGAATACTGCCGGCCAGCGAGGCTTCTAGAACAACGACCCAATCCATCCATTCCAGTCTTACGTCGCGAAACCCTTTGGATGCCTGCCCGGAAATGTCGACGCCCGCCTCTAACATGACCTGGATTGTCTCGGGCTGAATGACTCTGGCCGGGTGGCTGCCCGCGCTGCTGGCTTGCAGCAGGTGATTCCCGTAGTAGTTGGCAAAGCCTTCGGCCATGGGACTGCGACAGGAGTTACCAATGCAGACGAAAAGAACGCGTGTCATCAGATGCGCCAGAGGCCGTGCTCCCTGGGTTCTGTGAATCGAGGCCATTCTGCGCCAAAACGCATGCCTCTGCACCATAAAACCAGGGCCCCGTCAAAGTCTCGTAAGTCCTTGAGTCGAGGTCGAGCCCTTGCTAACGCGCGGGCTACTGATTTTGTCGATGCGGCTATTCAGTAAGCCCGACCGTCAGGGAAGGCTCACGACTTTGACGGGACCCTGACCATAAAACCAACGGTCGGCGCAGGCATAGCGGATCGCCAAGTGTCCCGCGGAACCGGTCACGCCGTTCAACACGCCTCACGCTTGCCGCCGGGTAACGCCTTGTAGCGATCGCGTTTCACATTTGCGGGACTCGTGTCTATAATTCGATGTGGTCGGGACGTTCGTTGCCAGATGGCGCCCCCAAGACTCCGTTTTTGATTCTTCCAGCCGATATCATGAGCCAACCAAAAACTTTCGGTGAATTGAAGGGAACCCCGTGGGGAACTCCTGCGTTGCAACTCCGCACGGTGAAGGACGAGATGCGCGCCAATCTGATGAGACGGCTGGAGGGAGGCGAACCGCTGTTTCCGGGCATCGTTGGCTTCGAAGATTCTGTCATTCCTCAGGTCGTGAACGCGATTCTGTCGAAACACAACATGATCTTGCTGGGACTGCGGGGACAGGCCAAATCGCGGATCCTCCGCGCCCTGACCAGCTTGCTGGACGAGGAAATTCCCGTCGTTGACGGCTGCGAAATCAACGACAACCCGTTTGCGCCGCTCTGCCGCTTCTGCCGTTCCCGCCTGAGACAGCAAGGCGACGACACTCCCATCGCGTTTCTCTCGCGCGTTGACCGCTATGTCGAGAAGCTGGCTACGCCCGACGTGACGATTGCCGATATGATCGGCGATATCGACCCCATTCGTGCCGCTCGAAGCGGACTCAACCTGTCGGACGAGTTGACTATTCATTACGGGCTGCTGCCGCGCTCGAACCGGGGCATTTTTGCCATCAACGAACTACCTGATATGGCCGGCAAAATCCAGGTGGGCCTGTTTAATATCCTGCAGGAAGGCGACATTCAGATCAAAGGCTATCCGATTCGCCTGCTGCTCGATGTCGCCATGGTCTTCACGGCCAACCCCGAGGATTACACTGCCCGCGGCAAGATCGTCACGCCGCTCAAAGACCGCATTGGGTCGGAGATCCGTACGCATTATCCGGCTACCCTGGAGCAGGGCATTGCCATCACACAGCAAGAGGCGTGGACGCAACGCGGCGGGAAAGTCCGTCTCTCCGTTCCATCGTACATTCAGGAAATCGTCGAAGGCGTGGCCTTTCACGCCCGGGACGACAAGAGAATCGACAAGCGTTCCGGCGTCAGCCAGCGTTTGCCGATCACGGTATTGGAAAACGTCGTCTCGAATGCGGAGCGGCGCGCCATCCTCAGCAGAGAGTCCAGCATCGTACCGCGGGTATGCGACATCTATGCTGCCTTGCCCTCAATGACGGGAAAACTCGAATTGGAGTACGAGGGTGAATTGAAAGGTGCAGAAGCCGTGGCACAGGAACTGGTGCGGGCTTCGGTGAAACAGATTTTTGCGAGGCGTTTTGCCGGCACGGATCTGCAGCAGATCGTCGATTGGTTCGATTTGGGCGGCAGCCTCAAATTAGCTGAGACCGCTTCGGCCCGAGACACGCTGGAACAGCTCGCCGCTATTCAGGGATTGATGGAGAAGGCAGCGGTGCTCGGAGTGAAGCGCAAAGACGATCCGCCAATGCTGGCCTCCGCCTGCGAGTTTATCTTGGAGGGGTTGTACGCCTCGCAGAAGATCAGCCGCAGCGAAGAGCGGGGTTACTTCGCTCCCGAGAAGAAGCGCCAAGAGCCTTTCTTCGACGAAAAGAGCGGGCGGGCCCGGAAGAACTTCAACTGAGGAGATAAGCGGCCTCTTTCCACTACAGGTTGCAGCGCCTGCTTCGGCGCGGGCGCCGCCGGTCTTCCTCGAACATCCTCCCACGACTCTCAAGCGACCTGAACTCTGAAAGCCCACTGAGGTCTTACACGCCAAACTGCCAGAGGCGCGCTGCGTTGCGCCCGAGGATCTTCTCCCGGTCCGATTTCGAAAAGAAGGGGATTTCCTGCCGAATTAATGCAAGTTCCTGCTCGAGCGAAGGACGTTCCGCCTGCCCGCGTGTCGTGCCGGGGAAGCCTGTCCCCCACAGCAAGCGATCCGGCCCAAAGGCCTCGAACACACGTTTCACCCAGGGAAAGGTGTCGACATACGGATACGATTTCGACGGCGAGATGATACAAAGCTCGGACACCTTGACCCACACGTTTGGGTAGCGGGCCAGGCGCGTCAGTTGAGCTATCTCCGCCGCTGGATCGGGGCTGCCGAGATTGACGCGTGCCAGATGATCGATGACAACCTTCACTTCGGGATAGCCTGCGATCATCGTTTCGAGCCGAGCAAGCTGATTGGCTGCGATGAAAAAGTTGAAAATTGCCCCCAGCCGTTCGGCCGTTTTCCAGAGTTGGCGATGCGCTTCGGACGTGAGCCATTCGTCGCGCCCCTGGTAATAGATGGGGCTGAAGCGCATTCCGGCAAAGCCGCGTTCCTGCATCCAGTAGGCAAGCTTGTTTGCCACCTGGGTGTCGGTTGGGTCGATGAGTCCCTGGGCTCGAAAGCGCTTCAGCATCTCGACACTGCCCGTAATCGGAGGCAGCTTGAAATCCGGGTCATAGGGATGAGATATCGGGAAGCGCGCAAGATCGTCTGTCCAGACATGCATGTGAGCGTCGACGACGGGCGGACGCCTAGCTGCGAGCGGCGCTGCTGCCAGGGTCGCAAGGAATGCGCGGCGGGAAATCGGAATAGGTTCTGGCGATTTGCGGTTCATCGAGCGGTCTCTCCGCTCCTCGCCCAGCCAGGCGGAACAGACCGGCTTTGTTAGAGATTTGCTTTCAACCAAGCGTTGGCAGCATCGTAGTCTGCGAACTTCTTTTCTTCGGTCTTGAACTGCCGGGAGTGTCTGTGCTTGAGGTCGAAATTGGATGAAGTGTCAAATTTGGCATGCAGCATTTCGTGGAACAGAATATAACGGACGACCATTTCCGGCGTCCCGGCGTGATCGAAGATCCGGCTGACCGTGATCGAGCCATGCGAGGGATCGAAATGACCCAGAATCCTGCGGCTCTTGCGAAGGCTCCACCCCAGCGTGATGTCCTCGATCTGATTGTCAAAGTATTCTTCGTTTAGCCGGGCGAACAGAGCAGCCAAGTCGTAATAGCGGCCCTGGGGCGCGGCCAACTGCTTGCGCCCCCGCTTGCCCCGTGTCACGAGCGATCGCTCTTTCATTTCGATCGAGTTGACGAACGAGCGATACGTCGCCTGAGTGGATGCCGGAATCTTCCGCCGGAAAAGCTTCGACAGAAGAATGATCGACAACGCCTTGACAACTTCTTCCGGCGCCTCTTCGAACAGGTCGCTCAGCCGGACATAGAGTTGCCCGTTGCGAAAGCGAATGGTGTGATTGATTCCGACGAACGGGTAGAATTCCACGTGCACCGGCCGGCAGTGGCGATGAATGCGCAGGTCGTCAATCGACTCGTCGAAAATGCGGCGAGCCTGTTCCAGAGGGGATTCGACCTCGTCGAATAGAGCCAGTTGGCTCATCACCCTTATCTCCTTCGAGAGGTTCGCGCCTTCTCTGCTTCTTTCATGAGTCTGACCTGTTCCTGCGCCTTCTCGACGGCCTCCTTCAAGTCCGCAGTCAATTCCGCAAGAACCTCCGAGATATCGGCAAACAGCTTCTTCTCCGGCCTCTCTAACTGGCCCTCAATCCGGTGGACCCACTGGCTGTGCTCCTCCACGATTCCTTCCACCTTCTTCAAGGATTTCAAGTAGCCTTTGGGCTCGACGGGCGTACTGGAGAAGTTTTCAACGTTATCACTCAGTTCTTCGAGACATTGAAGATATTCCTCCATCCAGGAGAAGAACGATTTCGATTCAACCGGTTCGCTCGGCTTCTCAACGGGAGCGGCTTCCTGCTTGCCGGACTTTGTATTTTTCTTCTTGTCAGTCGCGGGTTCTGGGGGCTTGGGCTTGACGGACGACGGATCTCTAAGAGCCTTCGCTTTGTCCAGGCGGTCTTCCAAGAGTTCCCCTAGCACCTTCATGCGAAGATGCGGTTCCTGAGCCTCGCGCAGCTTCTCAACTTCCTCCGCAGTCAAGTAATCCTTGGTCTCCGACCGAGCCTCACTCGGGAAGCCAGCACTCGACAGGGTGAGCGCCAGAACGCAAGAAACCAATCCTGCCGAAGTAGGCAATGTGAGCGTCATGGTTGGTTCGACGGACGCGAAGAATCCTTCTCTCCATCTCTTCGCCGTCCTGCATTCTCCGGGCCGAAGATCTCCGCAAGCATCGCATCTTGGGCCGATTTGGCAGCGGCGGAGACCGCATCAATGGTCTGGACTTGGTCGTAAGAATAATTCGATCGCAAGTCCTCGAGAACGCGCAGCTGCTTTCGCAGAGATATTTCGAACTCCCTGAAACCTGCCGGATTCTTTTGGGCGTTGCGGCGCGACGACTTCAGGAGTTCGAGTGACTTTTCGATAGAGCCTTTGTAAAGCTCAAGCTTACGGTCACTGGCAGCGAAGTCGCCATTCGAGGCTTCCTCGTTCGCAGACCGCAAGTGAATATCGGCGATCCTGATGAGCGCTTTCACCTTTCCGACAACATTCGTCTCCCGGTTGAGCTTCTCTTCTTGCTTGATAAGGTCCTTCTTCAGCGATTCGTCTCCGAAGACCAACCGGTCTGGGTTGGCCGCGGAGAATAGCAGGAACGACATCGGAACAGCCCACCCGGACGTCCCTCGGCTTGAAGATCTCGTCCGGTCAAGCGACGAGGCAATTCGCTTGATATTGCTCGCCCTGGGGCCGAGCTTGGTGGCACCAACCGAAAGCCGCTGCGTTCGCCGGCTGAGGAAAACACAAATCAGACGGTTCATACCTCCATTGCAGACAGAGCGTCCGAATCCCACGGATTGCTGCCTCCGACAAACAGTTCCTGCGTCCTCGTTGGGCACCGCCTGCGCGCGTCCTGTTGCGAAGCTACGAAAGGCCCCACTCTCCAGGGCCCAGGCACGGGTTTGGATCGATATACAGTCGCGTATAAATAAAGGGATATACTGTACTGTGATATGGCATACTCCTCGAAACAGGAGGAGTTATGCGTCCACGACGGTTGCGCTTGCCGCCGAAAACCTAT
>Ga0194131_10011423_pt1 | contig 10612 bp, 7 predicted proteins | sample TA2KigO120mmetaG_FD_148631 | JGI IMG/M metagenome (GOLD analysis project Ga0194131, IMG submission 148631) | Freshwater microbial communities from Lake Tanganyika, Tanzania - TA2015053 Kigoma Offshore 120m | ecosystem: Environmental > Aquatic > Freshwater > Lake | place: Tanzania: Lake... | reverse complement strand
CGAGCAGAGTCCGCCCCGCGTCCGCTACGAGCTGAAGAGCCCGCAGCTTGGCGACAGCGCGGCCATGCGGCTGTACGTGATGGACGTGCCCGACGACCGGCTCAGCAGCTGCTACGCGAACACGCAGCACCAGGTGATGACGGAAGGATGGCAGCTGGAGGCCCCCCGCGAAGTGGGCGGCGCCACAGTCATTCCCATGCGCCGCAACGGATGGGTCGGCGAGCTGCAGATGCGCCGGCAGTCTTCGAACGGCCGGACCACACGGGTGCTGGCCACGGTTATAATGGCCGCGTCCAGCGGAAATGAAGCCGTCAGCATGCAGCGCATGCGCCAGGTCGCGGAAAGCTACTTCAGATAATTCCGCGCGTCCGGCCGTGGGGAAAAGTGAGTGCGCGTCACGGCCAGCGACTCGATCTGCTTGATCTCGAACAGCCGCCAGCCAGGCTCCGGGTCGGACACCGCATGGCCTTCCACCTGCCAGCCAAATAAAAACTCCCGCCCGAGCGGAACGATTTCCAGCTCGTTGGGTTCCGCCACGTGGTGAAAAAAATACGGGTCGACAAGCCGAAACCCGCCACCGTACGAAAACTCGACCACCAGAGAATCGCGCATGGCGCGCTCCAGAGACGCGCGCAGCATCACCGCGCGGGGATGCGGAACAGGAAAGTGGCGCCCTGGCCGGGCGTGCTCTCCACCCAGATGGATCCGCCGTTCGCCTCGACCAGCGCGCGCGTGATCCAGAGACCCAGGCCGGTGCCTTTGGTGGCCGTCACGTCCCCCACGCGCTGGAAGGGCCCGAAGAGCGACTGCTGATCTTGCGGCTTGATCCCCACGCCGCTGTCGGATACGCCAAAAATCACCCCCTCCGCCGATTCCCTTGAGAATACCCTGATGCGGCCGCCGTCCGGAGAATATTTCTGCGCGTTCGACAACAGATTGGCAAAGATCTGCCGCAATTTCTCCGGATCCGCCAACAGCGAGCGACAGGCCACTTCATTTTCCACGGGAAGCGCTTCGTCGCGGTAGGCCGCGCGGAGAAAGGCGATTTCCTCATCCACCATGGCGCGCGGATCCACCGTCGCCTTGCGGGCCACCAGCGGACGCCCGGCCACCGCTTCGGAGGCCTCCAGGTAGGTGTCGATCAGCCGCGTCGCGCGGGTCACCGCATTCTGAATCGCGTCGTGCATCACCGTGCGGGTATTTTCGTTCGACGAGGTGGCCAGCGAGTGCGCGGCCAGCTGCACCACGACCAGCGGATTGCGCAGGTCGTGGCTGGCGATGCGCAGGCAGTTGGTCATTGCGTTGCGGCGCACTTCCTCCTCGCGGGCCACCAGCTCCTGACGGTGCGCGTCGTCACGGATGCGCTCGGCGGCCAGCGCCGCGGAGAGCAGCGCGCCCACCGCGCGGATGAAGTGAAAATCGGCCGGCACCAGCGGGCTCGTGGGCCGCGGCGTATCCACGCAGAGCAGCCCGAGCACGTTGTCCCCCTCCGCGATCAGCGGAACGTACACGGCGCTCTGGATGCGGTTGGCGAGAACGCTGGGCGCCTTGCGCAAATCCTCGTGCTCTGAGGAGGTCCCCAGAAAATAGAGCGCGCGACGGGCTTCCACGGCGTGGCGCGCCATGGACGCGCTCACCGGGCTGGGAGGAATTCCGCCGCGCCGCAGCACGTCTTCCGGGAGCAGCGGCTCGAACTTTCCATCGGCGGCGGGCGGCCATGCCACCACGGTTACCCGCTGCGCCGCGCCGACGACGTCAAAAATCCGCCGCAGGGCAAGGGCCAGCAGATCCGCGCCGGTCGACTTGAGCATCTGCTGGGCGATGTCGTGCAGGGCGTCGATGGAGGCCTGCGCCATGGGCGCCTCGCGCACGATGGCGGCCATGTCCTGGGGACGCGCGTCGGCTTCGGCGCTGGGTTGCAGGGGACGAGTGGGCAGCGACACGAGACTCCGCTTCGATTCCCACGGGATGCCGCCCTCCCGTCTGGCGTCCACCCTCTAAATCCCGCGAGCCGCGGTCCGGTCGACGGGCTCAAGGGAAACCTTCGGCCCCGGGCGAACGTTCTCGTTTCGGGATGCGGGCTTTAACGAGGTTCCGCCGCCCCTTGCGGCGGCTTGCAGGCGTCATTCCCCTCACCGCCACGGGCGCGCTCGCGCTCGTGCTGTGCGCGGTCGGCTATTTTCTCGCGCGCAAGTGGCTCGACATGGTCGTCTTCATGGCGGCCGCCGTGGGGGTCGTCCTGACCGCGCTGATGATCGTGCTGGTGCTCATCGCCGTGCTGGCCGTTCGCTCGGCCTTGCGCGCCGAGCGCGCGCCCACTCCCCTGCGCCTGGAAACGGAAGCCTGGCAGGACACCGGCTTCGCGCTCCCCTTTTCCCGCTGGCTTCCCCTGGTGGAAGTTTCCTGGACCTGGGCCGACGCGCGCGCCGACATCTGTGTGGAGCGGCGCGGCGGCCTGCTCGTGGAGCGCGCGCTCCCGCGGCGGCGCGGCTGGCACGACGGCGTCGGGCGGCGGATCACCGTGCGGGACGTCGTGGCGCTGTCCGGCGTTTCCTGGGAGCACCGCGAGCGCGCTTCGCTGCACGTCCTCCCCTCGATCGGGATGCTGGGGCGCCTCACGCCGCTTCGCCGTTTCGCGGCCGGCGACGACGTGTCCGACCCGTTCGGCGAGCCCTTCGGGGATCGCGTGGACATGCGCCAGTACGTGCGCGGCGACTCGCCCCGCATGATCCTGTGGAAGGTGTACGCGCGCTCGCGCAAGCTGATGGTGCGCATCCCCGAGCGCGCCGTGGTGCCCTTGCCGCGCGCCTGCGCCTATCTCGTGGTGGCCGCCGCGGACGAGCCGGCCGCCGCCATGGCGCGCGTCCTGGTGGAGCGCTCGCTGCTCGGCAACGGCTGGCGCTTCGGCGTGGACGGCGTGGGCGGCTTCGCGGAATCCGCGGATCCGGCGCTGCGGATGATCTGCGCTTCCGGCAACCTGGAGCCGGCCGAAGCCACCGGCCAGGGCCTGGAAGCCTTCCTCGCGCAGGCCTCGCACGACGGCTACGCGTCGTGCCTGCTGCTGCTTCCCCCGTTGGAAACGCCGGCCCTGGAGCGCGTGCTTCACGTGTGCGCGCGCGCCCCCATGCCCGTCACCTGCTGTCTGGTGGTGGACGGGGTGGAAACCCGGCCCTCGGCCGCGCGCCGTTGGGAGCGCTGGCTCCTGCAGCCAGAGTCGCGGCCCGCCTGCCCGCTGGAGATGGTCGGGGCGCTGGCTTCCCGCTGGCCCGGCCACGACCTGCTCCTGGTGGACCGCCTCAGCGGCCAGGTCATTGAAGACCTCCGCGGGCTCGCGACCTTGAAGGCGGCGGCCCGATGAGCGGCGTGCTGGTCTCCACGGCGTGCCTCCTGGTGTGGCTGGTCGCGGCCGGCTTCAAGGCGTGGCAGTGGTCGCCGTCCGTTGCCACGCTGGTGTGGTCGCTCTTCGGGGTGACGCTGGGATGGCTGTCCGGCGGCCCGCTGTCAAGAAGCCGTCTGCGCCTGTCCACCATCTGGGGCGGGGGGGCGCTGGTTCTTCTCGGGGGAATGATTGTCTCGCAAGGGCTGCGCGACGTCGACTTCGTGTCCAACGCAGTCGGCCCCGTGCTGGCCCTGATGGCCGCCGACAGCCTGCTCTTCTTCTGCGCGTGGGCGCCGCTGCTGGCCTGCCTGCGGGCCACCTCGCTGCGCTGGCGGCCGGGCATCATCCTCGAAGCCGGCTGCGCGGGCACCATGCTGGCCGCCGCGCTGGCCGCCCACCGCGAGGGATTTGTCAACCGCCCTTATTTCCTGGCGGACTATCTGTGGGCGCGCGGCTGGGATCCGCTGCCCTGGCTGCTCGCGTTCGGCGCGGCTGCGGGTCTTGCGCTGATCGTGCTGGCGGCCGGCCGCTCCGAGCGCAAGAATCCGCTCGACGTCATGCTCCTCACCATTCTGGTGGCCGCGATTTTCCTGATTTTTCCGAGCGCCGCGGTGAAAGACGTGCTGCAGCCGCCCAGCGGCTCCGGCGCATCGCCTTCGCCGAAGCCCTCGCTGTCTCCGGAACGGGGAGGAAAGGCGTCCAAGGACGGCTCCGGAAACCAGGACCAGCCGAGCTTCGCGAACCAGTCATCTTCGTCGGGAAATCCCCCGGTGGCGGTGGTGTTGTTCCACGACGACTACGAGCCGCCGGACGCGATGTATTATTTCCGCCAGACGATTTTCTCGTATTACAACGGCCTTCGGGTGGTACGCGACAGCAGCGAGGACGATCGCGAGGCCAGCGACACCTTCCCCGACGCGCCGCGCGCGCTGCGCCTCGGCCCGCAGCCGCTGGGGACCCGCATCCTCGACACCGACGTCGCCTTGATGACCGAGCACACGCGTCCCTTTGGATTGATCGCGCCCCAGATGTTGGTGCCGCGGCCCAATCCGGATCAAAAGCGGTTTGACCGGGCGTACGCGGTCGTGTCGCGCGTGAACACGCGCACGCTCCGCTCCATGCTGGGGCTGGCGGCCGGGGATGCCGCGTGGACTCCGGAGCAGCGGCGGCATTACCTGGAAATTCCCAACGATCCGCGCTACAAGCAGCTCGCCGCGAAAATCCTCCAGCAATTGCCGGTCGAGCGCCGCAACGACCCGCTGCTGCGCGCCGCGGTCATCAAGATGTGGCTGGAGGAAAATGGCGTCTACAGCCGCGAGTCAGCGCACGCCGACGGGCCGGACCCGGTGGGCGACTTCCTCTTCGGGGACGTCACCGGCTACTGCGTCCACTTCGCGCACGCCGCATGCTTTTTGTACCGCGCGGTCGGCGTGCCCGCGCGCCTCGGGGCCGGCTACGCGGTGCCCGCGCAAAATCGCGGGCGGGGATCGTCGCTGCTCATCCGCGGAAGCGACTCGCACACCTGGCCCGAGATCAAGCTGGAAGGCGCCGACTGGATGCCGCTGGACATCTCCCCGAAGCGCTCCACCGTGCCCCCGGACGAGCCGCCGGATCAGGGCTTGCAGCAAATGCTGGGCGATATGGCGCGCAAGCAGTCCGGCAAGGCGGACGACACGAAAAAGGAGCCCGCAAAGGACCTCCAACAACAATTGCGCCAGGGGCTGGCCGCGGTGGCGCGCATGATCCCCTGGCTGCTGCTCGTGCTGCTGGCCGCCTGCTATGCAGTGAAGGGATGGCGGCGCCTGGCGCCCGCCTGGAGCGACACCGGCACCGCGCCCCGCCTCGCCTATCGGGCCACGCTGGATCGGCTCGCCGACTGCGGGCGCGTGCGGCGCTTCGGACAGACCCGGGAAGACTTCGCGGAACAAAACAAGGACCTGTGCCCCGAATTGTTGATGCTCACGTGGCTGCACCAGCGGCAGGCGCTGAGCGGAAAAGGCGATGCCCGTGGCCGCGAGGACGTCCTCTTTGTGGCCGAGGACGCCACCCGATCCATGCAGGCGCGCGTGCCTCTGAAGCGGCGCGTGCTGGGCTGGCTGAATCCAATTTCCTGGATGAGCGTGAAATGATGAACGAGACGAATCCAATCCTGGCCGAGACCATGAATTTGATCGCCGGCCCCAACGCCCTGAATATTGCGCGCGACGTGGCCGCCCGCATGCAGGCCCGGCTGCGCTGGTTTATCAAGGGGCGCGACGCGGTGATCGACATGATCATGATCGCGCTGCTCGCGGACGGCCACGTATTGCTCGAGGATTATCCCGGCTCCGGAAAAACCACGCTGGCCAAGGCACTGGGCGACTGCCTCATCCCCGGGCCGTCGGACGTTGACCTGCCCGGCTTTCGCCGCATCCAGTTCACCCCTGACCTGCTACCCTCGGACATCACCGGCGTCACCGTGTTCGAGGCCGACAGCAATACCTTTGATTTCCGCCGCGGGCCGATTTTCGCGCACATCGTGCTGGGCGACGAGATCAACCGCACCTCGCCCAAGGTGCAGTCGGCCATGCTCGAAGCCATGGCGGAAAAGCAGGTCACGGTGGACAACGTGTCCCACCCGCTCGACGATTTATTTCTCGTGATCGCCACCCAGAATCCCCAGGACCTGGCCGGCACCTATCCGCTGCCGGTGGCGCAGCTCGATCGGTTTTTGTTCAAAATCAAGATGGACTACATCGACCGCGACGCCGAGATCGACGTGCTCAATTCCCGCACCCAGCGGCAGCAGGCGCCGGAACACCTTCCCCGAGTGACCCGCGAGGAGGTGCTCGGAGCGCGCGCGGCCATCGCCCACCAGGTGGCGTTGAGCCCGCTGATCAACGCCTGTCTGGTGGACATCGCGCGGGCCATTCGGAGCAGCCCCGAGGTCGCGCAGGGAATTTCCACGCGCAGCCTCGTGTTGATGGCGCCGGCCATGCAGGCTGCCGCCATGATGGCCGGGCGCGACTTCGTTTCCGAGGAGGACGTGGCGCGGCTGGCGCCCTACGTGTTCGCGCATCGCCTGTCACTGGCGCCGGGCGCGCACGACGCATTTTCGGTGGTGAAGAATTGCGTGGCCGGTCCGGTCGAGGCGTTGAGCCGCGCGACGCTGCGAGGGCCGCGCTGATGCGCTGGCTGGTAATCCTGTTGCTTGTGCTGGCGGCGCCGGCATGGGCGCAGGACGCGGAGCCGGGCACCTCCCTGGAAAATCGCGCCCTGACCGCAGTGGAGCGGGAGCGCTACGTGAAGGCGCGCGATCTGGCGGAGGCGCTGCTGCAGCGAGATCCCAATTCAGTGATCGGGCATTACGTCCTGGGGGTCTGCTATTACGAGGCCGAGGGCAGCCTCCCGCGCGCGAAATTCCACTTCGCGGCGGCGCTGCACCAGATCGAGCAGAGGGGACGGCCGCCGTTTCCGGAAGGCGAGCGCAGGCGCATGCACCTCAACGTGCTGGAGCGGCTGCTGTACACCGCGCATGAGATGGAATTATACGAGGAGGAGCTGGCCCTGCTCGATCGCCTCGACGAAGACTACGGGATGCGCTACCCGTGGCAGAAGTACTGGGTGTTCATGAAGCAGGGCAAGCTCGAGGAAGCACGCAGCGGCCTGCTGCGCGACCTGGACAACCTGCGCGCCATGCGCGGCGAGCTGTCCGACCTGGAATATTCGCGCGCGTATCTGGGCGGCTTGAACACGCTTGGCGCGGTGCTCTCCGAAATGGGCGACGAGCAGGCGTCCTACGAAGTCTTCAAGCGGATGGTCAGCGAATCGAAAGCCAACGGCTGGCCGCAGGAAGCGGTGTATTTGAGCAACGCCGGCGAGTGCGCGCTCAATCTCGGAGACCTGAAAGCCGCCGAGCAATATTTCCTGGAAGCCACGCGATTTGGATCGCGCTGGACCTATTCGAATCCCTGGGCATGGCTGGCGGACATCTACCTCGCGCAGGGCCGTCTCCCCGAGTCGGTCAGCGCCGCGCGCCAGGTCCGTCCCTGGGAGCGGGGCCGCATCGCGGTGCTCAACGAGACCAGCTGGGCGCAGAACATGGAAGCGCTGGCCCGGGTTCTGATGGTTACCGGCCATGAAGACCGCGCGCTCATCTTGTTGCGCCAGGTGCAGCAGCGCCGGGATCGCAACGCGTCCCAGTCGACCGACGAGTTCTTGCTGCAGGCGGCGCGTCAGCTGACCTTCTGGGAATGCCTCAAGACCCGGTCCGAGCGCCTCGGCGAGCAGGCTTCCTGGAGCAGCGCGCTTGACTGGGCGAAGCTCTGGCCCACGCGCTGGGAGGTGGACGCCCAAATGCGCCAGGCGTCCACCCAGATCGCCGCGCTGCTCTCGCGCGGCGAATCGCTCGACGTCTTCCTGCGTCCGCACCACGTCGACTCGGTGGCGCCCACCTGGCTCATCCCCTCGCTGGGCCCGGCGCTGGGCCCGGGCGTCATTGCGGTGGAAGCGGCGCGGGTGATGCTTGATCCCTCGCCCGAGGCGGCCCGCCTGAAGGGCTTCATGCTGGCCACCCGGGGCGAGTGCCGCGTCGACCAGCATGCCTGGCAGGACGCGCTCGACGACCTCAACGAGGCGGCCCAGACGCTCCCCAGCGGCGAGTTGCTGCTGCGTGCCCGGGTGGAGGCGCTGCAGGCGGCCGCCAGTGAGGGCGTGGGGGATTTCCCCGGCGCCATGAGCCACTGGCAGCGCGTGATGGGGATGGATCCGGGCGTGGTGCGTCGGCTGGGCTTGTCGCTGCCGGTCGAAATTCAAGGACACGGGGAGGCGGTGTCTCTGCTGGCCGGCTCGCCGCGATTTCGACAGGTTTCCGGTGGATTCCGGCTGATCGTGGAGCCGCAGAGCGCGCGTTTGACCGGCCCGGACGGCAGCGTGCTGTGCCGCGTGTCGGTCAAGGCGGAAAAAACGCCCGACGACACGGCGCGCGCGTTGTGCAAGGCGATTCACCAGGCCGTCTTCGCGCCGCGCGTGGACCTCAGCCAGATCGACATCGGCTCCCTGGACGGCTCGAACGAATCTGGCGCGACGAGCCGCGATCAGGTGCGCAACCTGATTATTGAGTAGGTGGGTCATCCGACATCTGTCCCACCTCCGCAGGACGTCATAGCATGACTGGGTAAGGAACTCATGTCATTTCATCTGCGAGGAGGAAACGGCCTCCGGTTAACCAGCCGGTGAGTGGTAATGTTACCGTGCAATACGTGGTTAACCGTGTGAAGGATGTAATCTTGACGGCAGGCTCGAAGGCACCGACGCGGGCTCGCGTGCTCATTGCGGACGACGACCCACACCTGCTGCGCATGCTGGAACAGCAGCTCCTGAACGAAGGGTACGAGGTGCAGGCGCGCGACAACGGGCGAGACGCCCTCGCCGTCGCGTTGGAGTGGGGCCCGCACGTGGCCCTCCTCGATCATTTCATGCCGCACATGAACGGACGAGACGTGTGCGCGCACGCCCGCGCCGCCGGTTGTGCCATGCGCGTCATCATGCTGACCACCAACACCGCCGTCAGGCAGAAGGTGGACAGCCTGGACCCGGGCGCGGACGACTACGTGGGGAAGCCGTTCGACATGGACGAGCTGATGGCACGCGTGCGCGCCCAGGTTCGATCGGCCAGCGGCCTGGCTCGCCACGAAGCGGGACGCCTTGTGGCAAAGCTGCAATCCAAGGACGAGTCGGAGTGGGCCGAGGCCACCCACGCCATCGAGAAAATCGGCGGGAAGCTTGCGTTCCGCATCATCGGGCCATTTGACGTGCTGTGGCAGGACGTCAGCATCGTGCGCCTTTTCCATCGGCGGCAGCCGCGCAGCCTTCTGAAGCTGCTCCTCTGGAACCACGCGCAGGGCGAGTCCACTGACGCGCTGATGGAGGCGTTGTTTCCCGGACGCACGCTGGAAGCGGCAAGACGCAATCTGCACGTGGGAATGCAGCGCCTGCGCGCGGCCCTCCCTTCGGCCGTTTGGCAGCGGCCGCGTCGAGACCACAGACCACGGCTACGCGCTGCGCTTGCAGCCGGAAGACACGCTCGACCTGGAGCGCCTCGATCGTCTCGCCCAGAAGATCCATCAGGACCTGCTCCACGCGGACCGAGAAGCCGCCCTCGCCGCGCTGCCGGCGTTTGCCGGATGCTATACCGGCGAGCTGTTCGCGGATGAGCCCTACGAGGACTGGGCCGCCCACGCCCGGGACAAGCTGCGCGACTCCGTCTGCGATCTGCTCAGCCGGAGCGCCGCGCTGGCCCGCGCCAGCGGAGACACCGACAGCGCGCGCGGATGGCTGCGCCGTCTCGCCGACCTGGATCCGCACAACGAAAATCGCCTGCTGGATCTGGCCGACTGCCTGCTCGAGGCGCGCGACAACAGCGCGGCGGCCGCCGCCCTGGAGCGGGTCGAGCGGGTGGTGGACGAGCAGGACCTGCCGCTGCCGGGACGCTATTTTGACCTGCACAAGCGCCTGACGGAAGGGATCAGCGGGGATTAACGGTCTTCTCTGCCCAGAATCCCTTCTGACGGTCCACTCACCCTTGCGCGTTACGGTCAGGGAAGGGCCCCAGATAGATCTTAACGTTTGCTGTCGCCGGCCAGGTTGAAATGTCCGGTCTGGATCTTGTTGCCGACGAGAATTGCCCCGAACAGGCCGCCGAAGAAGCCGGCCGTGCCTGCCCACGGCCCCGCGTGCATGCCCGCAACCGTCGCGGCGGTGGCCGCTGTGAGGTACACCGGCCAGTTGGACAGACGGTTTTTCCAGTAGGCGCTTCCGTCGTCGTGAATCACTTTCGCGTTGGGAATTTCAAAGAACGCATCCGGTCCGACCGCTTCCTTGCCAAACACCTTGCGGGTGGGCGCCTCGATCGGATTGGGCATCTGCTTAAGCGCTTTATACACCAGCTCTGCGCAATAAATCTCATCGTTGCCGTGCGTGTTGAACTTGTTGTCGTACGGCTTGCCCAGCTCGCCGCGGCAATAGTCGAGCGCCGAAGTGACGTCAGTCGGGGATTTGTAATCGGGGCGGATGATGGCGACCTGGATGCGCCCGGTCAAGTAATCCGCAAGATCGGTGCGCTGCACCCCGCCCGGCGTGGTTGCCTCCAGGAACTTGCCGTTCCCCTCGTAGATCGCCGCGTGCGTGTAGCTGGAGCGCAGCGTGTAGAATTCCAGGCGCTGCCAGCCAGGATACGCGTTGTTCGTCTCCAGG
>Ga0194131_10011416_pt1 | contig 10618 bp, 4 predicted proteins | sample TA2KigO120mmetaG_FD_148631 | JGI IMG/M metagenome (GOLD analysis project Ga0194131, IMG submission 148631) | Freshwater microbial communities from Lake Tanganyika, Tanzania - TA2015053 Kigoma Offshore 120m | ecosystem: Environmental > Aquatic > Freshwater > Lake | place: Tanzania: Lake... | reverse complement strand
GCCGGCGGGAGAACCCGATGAACCACTTCGCAGACCGGACTGCACGTCGAACTGGGCGGAAGTGTAAGACAGGTCGAACGTTGGGGGTACTCTATGCGGCCTTTCGGCCCTGTTGTGCCAGCTGCCCCTTTCGTCTATAAGTGACGTCGGCGCGTGGAATTAGCGTGTCGAATCGACGATGGCGGGGCGGAACATGGGCGTACTGAAATCCTGCGAACCTCGAGACGAAGTCCTCCGGGGGGATCTGGAGGACGCGATCTTCGCGGCTGACTTCGGGGATCTCGTCGCTGAAGACCCGCGGACCCCTCGGGTATATCGCGACGCACAGACATTCTTTACCAATACGCATCCAGCTGCCGACTTGAAGAGGATCGTCGAGCACGTTTTCGGCAGACTCGCGAAGCCGAGTGGAGGCGGAGCCGTGATCCGGCTCAGTACTGGCTTCGGTGGCGGCAAGACCCACACGCTCATGGCGCTCTGGCATCTCGCCAAGAACGTGGCGGACCTACGACTCGGCACCGACCTTCTGCCCGCGGCGGGAAGGCCCAAGGAAGTTCGGGTGGTCGCGGTGGATGCGCAGAAGGCCGGAGCACCCGTCTTCCTCAGGCACGGCGCAGTCGAAATCAAGAGCCTTCAGGGCGAAGTCGCATATCAGCTCGGCGACGCATTAGCGGTCGAAAAACTTGGGAAGGCTGACGACGTGACCGCGCAGCCCGACGAAAGGCTGCTGGCGTCCCTGTTCCCCGACGTCCCTGTCCTTGTCCTGTTGGATGAGTTGGTGATCTATATGGCTGGTCTTTCAGAACAGGGCCAGGGCAATCTTCTCGGGGTTCTTTCCAAGCTCGTCAGCATCGCCGCGAAGCGCCCCCAAACTGTCCTTGTGGTCACTGATCCAGGGACTCAGGCCGCGTATGTCCGGGTTTCTTCTCAGTTACAGAAGGCCTTGGAGGCGTCTACCAAGCTCGGAGATATTCTCGGCCGTAAGGCGTCCGATTTCGATCCGATCGGGAGGGAGTCAGCCCGAGTAATCGCTCGCCGCCTGTTCAAGTCTGTCCTGCCGGCCGCCCCGGAATCCGCCTCCGCGATCTATCACTCGCTATACGAAAGAGTTGCAGCGGATCACAACGACCTCATTTCTACTGCCTCAACAACCCCAGAGTATGCCCGCCGCCTTGTGGAGTCGTACCCCTTTCATCCGCGGCTTCTGGACACGACAAGAGACCGGCTCGGCGCGATGGAAGACTTCCAGAAGTCCCGCGGTGTGCTCCGGTTGTTCGCTCGGATTCTCCGAGACGTGTGGGAGCGCGGATCAGACACGGACCTCATTACCGCGGGCGACCTTGACTGGTCCAGTGCGCGAATCCGGGGTGATCTTTTGCAACGGCTCAACCGCGACAACTTCGCCTCCGCGGTTTCTGCTGACATCGAGGGTCACGCTGTCCAGCTCGACGGCGGCAAGAGGGGAGTGCACATCCGGGTGGCCTCGGCATTGTTGCTCGAGAGCCTCCCGATGCAGGCTAACAGCGGCTTGACGCCTGACGAACTGACCCTGGCCGTCCTTCGCCCGGAGGAAGCAGGGCCGGAACCGGCGGAGGCCCTCGACCGTCTGGCCGGCGTCTGCTGGCACACCTATCCGATGCCCGGAGGCCGAGGATGGCAGTTCCGTTATGACCCGAACGTAATCAAGCAAGTCGAAGAACGTCGTGCGCGTGTGCCGCGCGAGGACGCCGAGGCACGGGTTTTTTCGGAGGCGCAGCAGTACTTCGGCGGCGCTGGCTTCAGGCTCAGGCCTTGGCCGGATCACGCGAAACAGGTGCCAGATAGCGCGGAGCTCCAGCTGGCGCTCTGCCGAAATGAGGGGGGCGCACGCGCCGTCTGCGCCCACGCGGACGATTCTGACCAGTCCACGCCAGTCCCGAGGCGGTACATCAACGCGATCGTCGCGGTCACCGCGGCCCCGAACACTCTTGAGAACGCGATTTCCAGAGCTCAAGGTCTGATCGCAGCTGAAGCAATCGAAAAGGAATACCGGACAGGAGATCAGTCGGCCCAGATTCGCGAACAGCTCCGCAGAGTCAAGCCGGAAATAGAAAAGCAGTTCAAGATCCAGACGCGGAGGGCGTTTGATCGGGTAGTTCTGGCTGGAGACCAGGCCTACACCATCGATGACAGCTTTAAAGGCGGCGACGACGAGATTCTCCGCCAGCCCCGAGGGCAGGACGTGCTGCGCAGGTTCCTTAGCAAGAACCAACTCATCTACGAGACCACCGATGCGCTGGACGCGAACCGCTTCGCGTCGGTTCTCCCCGGCGCGACGCCCCAACCGGGACAGCCCGGGGTTTTCTCTGCCAAAGCAGTACACGAGCGCCTCCTGGGCGCTCAGGGGCTGCGTCTCGTTCCAGACGAGGAAGTGGTGCGCCGAACGATCCTGCGGGCCATTCAAGCGGGCAAGGTGGTCGTCCGGACAACAGATGGACGCGCCTTCGACTCCAAAGGTGCAGTGGAGGGGCCGCCAAACGGACGCAAACGCGCTGTCGGCAGCAGGCTAACGACGCTCGTACTAGGCTCGGATGTTCTGGTCGCACTCCCGGACTCACCGGCGGCCCATGAGTGGCTGCGAGAAGACCAGAAGACAGGACCTGGTGGCGAGCCACATCTGCCCCCTCCACCCCCGGCTGGCAACATCACGGTTATGGGTGCTGAGGAAGCTGCGAAGGCAGCGGCGACACGGCCTATACTCCGGCTAAGACTCAAGGCTTCGACGCCGGCGGCGTCACAGAAGCTGGCGGCATTGGGACAACCCTTCGGGGCCGAAACGGTGACGCTGTCAGTCAACACCAGCGGACAACTCCGCACAGGCGGCACGATGTCATACGCGGCCGATGAGGTGAAACTCACCCACCCGGCGAGGCCGCTGGATACCGCAGGGCTCGTCGCCAATTCTCTGGCCGATGGCTCGTACTTCGACGCGGTATTGAATCTGTCGTTTGGAGAGGGTCGGGCTGGCATGACCGAAGTGCTATCCCGTCTCACGGAACACGCTCAAGACATAGCGGTCGAAGCGGATCTGGGACCGGAATCGAGACGCTAACCGTGATCCTCCGGGAGGCTACGTTCGCGCTGCGTGTTGTCAGGCGTCGCTCAGGCGATGCCGCGATCCTCTACCGGCGTTCATTGAATCCCAAGCGACAGGAGCGGCTCACGAAGATCACCTCGATCTCACCCCTCGCGTTCACGGCCGGGCTCCCGCTGCTACGTGCCGGCGTCAAGGCAACGACCGGTTCAAGCGCTCGTCTCACAACCGGCCCCTTCTATCCACTCGACCCAGACTGGGGCGCGCGAATAGCTTGCTATGCCCGCGTCGCTTCAGGCCTTGGCCGTGCCGACAGACTGGCGGTTGCCGCATCTCATCTACGGGAAGCCGACGCGGCAGAAGCGTCGTGGTGGTTTGCGCTCATGTCGCGGCGCGACGGGCGCCGTGCCGTTAGAGCCCTGCGCATCCTGACGGAGGCGACTTCATGACGCAGACGACCAAATCTGAACTCCTCGCAGCCGAATCTCGATCAAAGGCTCGCCCGCGCCTCTTGATAGAGGACTGGCTGCCCGCTGCGGCCATTGGCGTGGAATGCACCAGGGAGCGATCTACTGGGCTTCAACCTCCCGACAAGCGGCTGCACGTCTGGTGGGCCAGGCGACCGTTAACGGCGTCTCGCGCAGCAGTGCTTGGATCGTTGCTTCCAGCAGATTTCCCTCGCGACGTCTTCGAACGGCTGATAGGTTTTGGTCGAACTGGAAGCGAGCTGGTCGAGATTCGTCGACTGATGGACGCCGGTGTTCGCGTCCAGGGCGGGTTCGGCACCGGCCGTGCATTCTCTCGCCCGCTCCGTGAAAACGACCTTACCAGCGCTCACGAGGCGACAGAGGCCCTTTGGGTAGACCCTGTACTCGTCGTCGACCCGATGGCGGGCGGAGGATCGATTCCGCTCGAGTCAGTCCGCCTTGGCTTCGATACGGTAGCTAACGAGTACAACCCAGTCGCGTGTTCAATCCTAGAAGCTACGGTGGACTATCCGATCCGATACGGGTCCGAATTGGCAGCATCGGCTCGCACCTGGGGGAGGAAGTGGCTAGCCCGCTCTGAAAAACGCCTCGGTGCGTTCTTCCCCCGGCGGTCCGACGGGCTTGTTCACGCCTACATATTCGCCCGGACCGTTCCATGTCCGGACACCGGATTTCCAACACCACTCGTCCCCGATTGGCATCTCTTGAAGCCCAAACAGGGCCTCCGAGTCGTCGCCGTGCCGCAAGTGGACAAAACCCGCGGAACGTGGAGCGTGGAGATTCGGGGCATAGGACCGGATAGCGAGCAGATCTCAGTACCGCCAACACCTACTTACGGCGACGGCAAGGGAGTCTCGCTGTTCACCGGCCGACAGATTCCCAGCGACTACATCAAGGCGAAAGCTCAGGACGGCCAGATGGGTAACGCTCTCTACGTGGTTGCCGTGAAGACACCCACGGGCCTCAAATTCGAGGTCCCCACGAAGGTTGATGTCGATGCTCTCGCTGCCGCGAATCTGGAGCTGAAGAAGTTCCGCCCATTGTGGGAGCGGGACAACGTGATACCTACCGAGCGATATCCGGAGATCTCAAGCGATCCGAGGCCGATTACGTATGGCATGCCGCGCTGGGCAGACATGTTCGCGCCGCGCCAACTGCTCGCGATGGGTGTCCTCGTCGAGGAACTTCGTAATCTCAGGCCCGACATCGTTGAAGCGGAAGGGCATGACCGCGGCGATGCGATCGAGCACTTGCTCGCGTTCGCCATCGATAAGTTCGTCAATTACGACGCTGTGTTCAGCTCTTGGCATGCGCCCCGACAGGTCATGCGGAGCGTCTTCGACCGCCACGACTTCGCCTTTAAGGCGACGTTTGCCGAAATGGCCCCCTGTGGCGCGGGAACAGGAATCGACTGGGCCATCGACAACACGCTCGACTCATGGGAAAAGTTGGCGAAGCTGCCGCGCGCCGTTGATTCTCGTCCTGCAACGATATATATGGGATCGGGTACCCGGCTACCCCAGATTGCCACCGGATCCGTGACAGCTGTAGTCGTCGATCCTCCGTACGACGACAACGTCCAGTATTCGGAGTTGGCCGATTTCTTCTACGTGTGGCTCAAGCGAACGCAGGGACATCGCCACCCCGACTGGTTCGCCACCAGTCTCTGCGAGCGCGATGAAGAGGCGGTTGTAAACGTCAGCAGGTTTCGAGGGCCTCGGGACACCGCGGCGCCTGCTAGGCAGCGGGCGCGAGACCGGTACCGAACGCTCATGACGGAGAGCTTCAGGGAGTGTCATCGGGTTCTACGCGATGAGGGCGCTCTCACTGTCATGTTCACGCACAAGAAGCAAGAGGCATGGGAGGCATTGTTCGCTGCCTTGATCAAAGCAGGTTTTACCATCACGGCAACCTGGCCAATCAAGACTGAGAGCGAACACAGCCTGAACCAGGCGAGGAAGAATGCAGCCCAAAGCACGGTCGTCCTCGTGGCACGCAAGAGACTTTCAGGTGCCAGCATCGGGTTCTTCGACCGCGAAATGAGGGCGGAAATCGCTGATCGGGCTCGTCGCTCAGCCGAGCGCTTGAAGAACGAAGGGTTGAACCCGGTCGACCAGCTGGTAGGGAGTTTCGGCCCCGCCCTTGAGGTCTTCAGCCGGTACGACGAGGTGCGAACCGACACCGGCGTTCCGGTAGGAGTCGACTTGGCGATCGCCGAAGCCTCTGACGCTGTCAGTCAGTGGCGGATCGAACAACTGGCTTCGCGAGGTCTTGAGGGCGTCGAGGCTGAAGGTCGTTTTGCACTCCTCTGTTGGGACGTCATGGGAGCCGCGGAATTCAGATTCAACGAAGCTAAACTGCTGGGTCACGCGGTCGGAATGGACGTTGAGACCCTGGTCGCTGCCGGCCTCGTGACCAAGGAGGGCGACAAGGTTCTTATCCTCTCCGCGCGGCAGCGGCGACGAGACCGACCGCTCGAACCCGATGAGCAGATCGAGACCCTTTCCGGACCGGAAGTGCGTTCTAGAAGACGCCGCCGGTCCGAAACGTTGAAGGTACATCCGAACGATCCGATCTATCGAACCGCCCTCGACGCCTGCCACGCGCTCGCGCTTCGGTACATCGAGGCCGGGAGAGGCCCTGCCGGCATCGGTGCGGCGCGGGCGCTCGTCAGGCAACAAGACTGGAAACCGGATGGCCCGGTCGCAACGTTGATGACCGCGCTGGTCCACGCCGCGCCCGAGGCGGTCCGACGCGACAGGGGGACTCGATCAGCGGCGGCGCAGTTCCCCGAATTTCGTGCTTGGCACGCTTTGCTGGAGCCGCTCATCGGTGTTCCTGCGCCTGACTGGAGCGAAAAGATGCCGCCTCAGCTTCGCCTGCCCGATGTTCCGGGTTCTGATGCGGAGGATGCCGGTTTCCCAGACGACGAATTAGCCGAGGACGATTGGCAGGAGGAGTCCGAGGAGGTCTGAGCTTTGGGGCTCCGTGATCGAGAGTGGCGCCGGTTCCTCCGCGGCCCCGATTTGACGCTGGTCGCCGAACTATACGAGCCAGCGCTTCATCTGGCGCTCCGCTACGACCGCTCGTGTGCGTACTTCTCCAGTTCGGTGCTCGCAGCAGCCGCACGCGGTTTCGGACCGTATATCGAAACGCTCTTGGCGCTCGGGAATCGCGCCCCAAGGCCAGCCATGCGCCTCCTGGTCAATGAGGATCTGTCCCGCGACGACGTTGATTCGTTGCTCGGGAAGCGGAACGACAACTCCCTGGCCGAACAACTGATCGCGAGGCTTCGTGATCCCTCAACTGAACTTCAGCGAGACCGACTCGCCATGCTCGGATTTCTCGTCCAGCAGAATCTGCTTGAAGTTCGGGTCGGTTTCCTTCGAGGGGGTCGGGGAATTGTCCATGCCAAGTACGGAATTATCACCGATGGACACGGCGACGCCGTCGTGTTTTCCGGCAGTGACAACGAAACGGCCAGCGCATTGACAGCCAACTACGAGGAGCTGGAGATCTCAGGGTCGTGGAGCGACCACGAACGCTTTGACTATTACCGGCAGCGCTTCGACGATCTCTGGGAGGACCGGGACGCGGCGGTGTCTGTGGTGCCGCTCCCTGACGCGGTGCGGCTTTGCCTGATCCGATTCGTCCCGCAGGATTTCTGGCCGCGGCGTGGTTCCGGCGTTGAGCAGGCACAACGCCGACGGCATGAGGCGTACATGCGGTGGCGATTCGTCATGGAAGCGCCCTACTTCCCCGAAGGCCACCGCAGTTGCGATTCCACGGCTCCGGTGGACATGTGGCCGCATCAGGTTCGGGTCACCCATGAAGCTGCGTCCGCGTGGCCAGCCGGCCGCCTGCTGTGCGACGAAGTCGGGATGGGCAAGACCATCGAGGCGGTAATCATCGTTCGTCGACTGTTATCGGGCCGGGGCGTTCGTAGGGTGCTATTTCTGGTACCTGCGGGGCTGCTGCGCCAGTGGCAGGGCGAACTTCGAGAAAAAGGCGGACTGGTCGTACCCCGTCTCGAGGGCTCACGCAACCTGGTGTGGCCGGACGGCGAGACAGAGAGCGTTTCGGACCTGTCTGCGGCACTGCGACAACCGTTGCTCCTCGTAAGCCGTGAATATGCTCGCATGGAGCAGAACGTCCCTACGTTTCTGAGCGCCGAATCTTGGGATCTGGTGCTCTTGGACGAGGCGCACGCGGCCCGTCGGGCGCGGCAGGAAGAGCGAGAGTTCAATTCGGCCACACGATTATTAGCGCTCTTGCGACACTTCCAGCTTTTTGGGCAGGCAAGAGGCGTGCTGCTTTTGAGCGCGACGCCTATGCAGAACCACCCGTGGGAGCCATGGGATCTGCTCTCCGTGCTTGGAGAAGGAGTGCCTTGGATTCGAGGCGACTTCCAGGTGGTCCAACGGTACTACCACGAGGTCGCCCGCCTACCAAGCACCCCACTACCGGCTGGCGACGCTCGCTGGGTCGTCCGAGTCGTCAATGATGACGGCTACTTCGGGGCAGCTCCAGGACCCGCCGGACCGCTTCATATGCGTCTGGCCAGCGGCACCAGCTCCCAGCGCGGGATCCTCGGGCACTGGCTGCGCGCCTCAGCGCCACTCGGTCGACGTATGCACCGGAACACTCGTGCGACCCTTCGTCGCTACTACTCCCAAGGATTGATCACCCGTCCGCCGCCGCAACGGGCGGTCCAGGATGCCCCCTTTGTGCACGCCGATCCGCGCGAACGAGATGCCTACGACGCCGTCGCTGACTACGTGGACCGGCGCTTCAAGGAACTGGAATCGGAACGGTCCGGAAAAGGCTTCGTCATGACGGTTTATCGGCGTCGAGCAACGAGCTCGCCATTCGCTCTGAAGGAGAGCCTCAGGAAAAGGGAGTCCGGCCTTCACCGGGTCATCGCGCAGCGCGCGACTGGCGAGCTCACAGATCTTGATCCGGAGGACGCTCGCGATTTCGAAGAGTTCCTCCTCGACGAGGCGCACGGCCCGCTTTCCTCCGCCCTGCCAGAGGACCCGAAGACTGCGGCTGAGGAATTGCGAGATGTCCAGCGTTTGCTTGCGAGGTTGGACGAACTCGGCGACGTTGATAGCAAGTTCGACAAGTTCCTCGATGTGCTCAGCCTGGTCGGCGACGACGGTCGACCGGTTCTCGTCTTCAGCGAAGCCACTGACACCGTCCGATACCTACGGGACAAGCTTCACCCGAAGTTCGGGGTTGGTCTGGCTTGCTATACCGGCGACGGCGGCGAGGTGCACGACGGGGACAGATGGACCCGCGTACCAAAGGAGAAGATCACTTTTCTCCTGAATGCTGGTGAGCTACGGGTCCTTCTGTGTTCAGACGCCGCTAGCGAAGGTTTAAACCTCCAGGCCGCAGGCGCTCTGATCAACTACGACTTGCCCTGGAATCCCTCGCGGGTCGAACAGCGCATCGGCCGCATCGACCGTATCGGCCAGTCGGCTGAGATCGTGCGCGTCGCGAATATGGTCCTTCAGGACAGCGTGGACGAGCGGGTTTACGAAGTCTTGAGCAGCAGATGCGAGCTCTTTCGCCATTTTGTTGGCGCTATGCAGCCGGTGCTGGCCGAGGCGCGCGGCATGTTGCTCGGCATCAAGCCATTCAGCGAGGAGGTTCTCGCTGCTGTCGAGAAGCGGGTTCGCGCTGAGGCCGCCTCTCTGGCTGCATTCGAGGAATCGCAGCGCCCGCCTGAAGGGCCGTCGGCGCCGGGCGTGACCCGAGAAGACGTAGCCCGAGCGCTCACGGGAGTCTCCGCAGACGGTACCGCGTCGATTGCCGGAAAGTCGCGAACGATTACCAGCTCTACAGATGCTCTCGCCGCCGACCCGAACGCCTGGCCACCATTTGGGCTGACGCCTGAACTGAAGGGTCTCGCGGACCACCTGCTCGAACCGGGCGAGCTTCTTCCGTTGGCAATCGGAGTTGAGGAAGACGGTGCCTTCAGGGTCAGCGTTGCGGTCTGGATCGACAAGGACAGTAGCGAGACCGTGGAACGCGCCGAGCGTCTCGAGGCCCTGCTCGGCATGTGGGACGGTGGCTACGTGGACCCGAAACGCTGGATCAACGCGGAGGCGCAGGCCAAAGCACAGGCGCGGGCGCGGCTACACGCAATGATTGCGCACGCGGCGGCGGAAGAACGAGCTGGTCTGCAGCGCCAAGTCGATGCAGCGAGGCTCCGCCTCACTAGAGAAGTCGGTCGATTCTTGCTCTGCCTTGTCCCGGATGCGATCGATTTGAATGCGGCTTTCCACGAGCAACAGGCCAGGAACATCGTGTCGGCCGAGCGGCTTCGACGGGCCCACGCCTTGATCGGCTATCCGGACTGGACTCCCGAGTTATTGAGCGAATTGCGCCAGGAAGTCGGAACCTTGAGCGCCAATCAACAGAAGACGGTTTTGACCGGTAGTCCGCTCGACGCTGCCCTAGCCGATCCGCGCTGGCAGGCGGCTGACACACTGCGAGTGAGGGTTCACCAGCCATGAAGGGAAACCAACCCGACCGCAGGGGCATGACGTCTCGCCAGACATTGTCAAGCGCCACGGCAACTGTGCCGCTCGACCAAAGTTGGACTGGCAGGGAGACACAGTGGGCGGGAGTCCGTTCGCGGCCCTGATTTGCGAGGACTCTCTGGGGAGTATGCCCCGGACAGGCCTGTAGAAACCATCTCCAATCCGGCGGCGCGCCCCCGACGGGATGGTGCCCCCAGGCCCCTTCGGCACGCCGCCAACACGGGCGCGGAGGCAAGCTACGGGGCGGGACGCCTGGGGGATCGGTTCGTATCCGGGTGCCTGGTTTCGAACCGGTGGGGCGTGAGGTTGCGGGCGCGCCTACCGGGCTATATCTTGCGACCCGTCACTCCGATCCCAGGAGCCACAGCGCAGTGCCGGTTACAGCCGTGATCTTCGACCTGGACGATACGCTGATTCCCGAGGAGAACTCCGAGCAGGCAGCGCTCCTGGCGGCCTGCACACTTGCCCGCGCCCGCTTCGGCATCCCGGAAGAGGAGCTGAAGGCG
>Ga0194131_10011414_pt1 | contig 10618 bp, 9 predicted proteins | sample TA2KigO120mmetaG_FD_148631 | JGI IMG/M metagenome (GOLD analysis project Ga0194131, IMG submission 148631) | Freshwater microbial communities from Lake Tanganyika, Tanzania - TA2015053 Kigoma Offshore 120m | ecosystem: Environmental > Aquatic > Freshwater > Lake | place: Tanzania: Lake... | reverse complement strand
CGGGTCGGCGGCGCTTCGTCAGGACGACGACGTCCTCTCCGAGTTCGGCAACGTACTCGGCGAGCGGCCTCACTGCGGACGAAAGGGTCATCTGTTCCACAACCGTAGCTCCTTGCCGCCCATGATATTGACGTCCGAGTAAGTAATGGATACGCAGCTCATGACCACGGGAGTTCCGATGCGTCGATGCACGACCGGAGTAGCGACTGCGACCGGCCGATTCGCTGGAGGCTGCGCACGACATGCAGCGTGAGCGGGACGAGATCCTGGTGAGCGCTGTTCGCGAGCTCCTGCTTGGCCTTCGTCCACACGAGTTCGTCCGGGTTGAGCTCGGGAGCGTATCCGGGGAAGCGATGCACCGCCAGGCGGCGGTGACGCTGAAGGAACGCTTGCACGTCACGACGCCGGTGAATTGTGCCGCCGTCCCACAAGAGGACGCTCGGCCCCCGCAGGTGGCGGAGAAGCTGTCGGAGGAACGTGATGACCTCGGAGCCGGTGATGTTGTGCCCGTGCAGGTCGAAGTACAGCCCGAGTCGCCGCCGGCGCGGGGCCACGGTGAGCGCCGAGATGACGGACACCTTGTCGCGCCGGTAGCTGTGCCGCAGGATCGGCGTCTGCCCGACCGGTGCCCAGGTCCGACCCACGGTGGGGATGAGCAGGAAGCCGCTCTCATCGAGGAAGACGAGATGCGCGCCCCGGCGAGCGGCGTTTTTTTATCCGGGGCCATTCGTCCCGTTTCCACTGCGCAATGGCCGCCTCGTCACGCTGGAGGGCGCGACGTTCCGGCTTTTGCCAGCTCCACCCGAGACTCTTCCGTAGGAGTCGCCACACCCCGGCCTCGGTGTAGCGCACCCCGAACTCTTTTCGGATGACGGCCCCCACCCGTTTGGCCGTCCACAGTTCCGTCGCGTACCCGGCCGCGCTCGCTCCCCGGAGTAACACCTCCTTCAACTTCTCCTGCTCCGTGGGCGACAACCACGGCGGCCGCCCCGGTGTCGGGCGACTCCGGAGCCCGTTCTTCTTGTCGCGGCGATACGCCTGTTCCCAGCGCACGACGGAACTGGGCGCCGCCCCCACCGTCTCCGCAACTTCGCGATACGACTTCCCGGCGTGCAGCAGGGTAATCGCCCGTCGGCGACGCGCTTCCAACTGCTCGGCAGTGCCTGGAGGTCTCATACCGCCGACGATAGTTAAGCATGCGCCGGATCCGTGCATTATTTCGTCGGACGTCAATAACTCGGGATTGTTAGCCGCCAGCGCCTTGAGGGCCGACATTGCCACCCGCGCGTCTGGACCGATGCCGCCGAGTATGCCCGCGGCCGTGGTACGTAGTTTGGGGTTCGCCGAATGTAGCAGTTGAACCAATGCCGGCACGGCAGGACCACCAATGTGAAACGCGTCGAGCGAGACGCGATGCTTGGGAACCTCGCGGTCGCCCCACGCCTTGCAGGCATCGACGAACGCTTCCGATTCGCGCGGCGTGCTCCCCATGACGAACTCGCCCGCCGGGACGAGGAGGACTTCCGCGCCGTCGTCGCCGCGGATGACGTTCGCCGCGGCGAGCGCTTCCAGATCGATGACGACCTCGGCGCGCTCGTTCGGCACGACCTGGATCTCACGCTCCCACGCCTTGTAGCCGTCCTTGCGCGCGGTGATGCGCTGCGCGCCGGCGGCGACGTTCTCGGCGATGAGCAGCCGCCCCGCGCGCGCTTCGCCGAGGCGGTGGTCGCCGAGCAGGATTTCCACGCCGTCCAGCGCGGTGCGGAAGGCGAGCGAGCCGACACGGCGCGGCCCACCCGTGGGGAGGCCGGTCGCGCGATCCGGCGCTCGCGGGCCGATGGAGCGGGCGCCGCGCAGGAACACGAACTGCCCCTCGCCGTCCAGCTTGCTGAACTGCGGATGCATCCGCCCCTCGGAATCCCACCTCCTTTCGCCCTCAGTGGACCGGCGGGGCCGCCGCACCTTACCTGACGCCCCTTTGTTGACCCTACAAAGCGATCCGTGTTACGTATCCCCCATTATTTCAAGAGGTTTCGTTGCACAGAGGGCTGGCCCGCAAGCTTTTCCGGGCAGCGCGTTTCTATCCCGTGATGTCGCCGCCCAACGGCACCCCGCCAGATGACGACCCCCGCGCGGACCGAGCTGGAGCTTTTTCGGGCCCTCGCGGGAGACGGAAGCACCCAGGACTTCGAAGAGTTCTCCAGCCGGCTGCGCCGGTGCACCCAGTGGGTGCTGAACCGGATGGGCGGCGGCAACGCGCTCTGGGGCGATGTCGAGGAGCTCGTCGACGAGGCCCGGCTGCGACTCGAGGGATTGCGTGACCGCGGGTTCACCGGCAGTGCGCCGGAGTTCAAGTCCTACCTCTACAAGGTCGTCGTCAGCGTGTGCGTCGAAGCGGCGAAGCGGCGCCGGTGGACGCAGTCACTCGACGCGCCGATCGGTCTGCCCGACGGCGAGGAGAAACCGTTACGCGACGTCGTCGGCGGCATGATCGCGCCCGTGCTCGGCGCCGACCTCGCCGTCGCACAGGGGGAAGAAGCGACCCGCGTGCGCGCGGCCCTCGAGCGGCTGGACCCGCGGTGCCGCCAGCTCCTCCAGCAATTCCACATCGACGACGCGCCGATCAGCGAGATCGCCCGCCGCGAGGGCGCGCGCGCGAACACGATCGAGGTCGCGCTCACCCGCTGTCGCGCGCGGCTCTACGCGGCCTTCCTCGCGCTCTACATGGACGCGGACGATCCCGCGTGGCGAGCGCGGGTCAGCCAGACCGCGCGGCGGCTCACGAGCCCGACGCGGCGGATGTTCGTCGCGTGGTGGGACGAGAACCGCTCGGTGACCGACGTCAGCAAGGAGCTCGGCGTGAGCCCGGCCGAAGGCCGCCGTCTGCTCGCGCAGGCGAAGCTCGAGGTGTGGCAGGCGCTCCAGGAGACGCCGCCGCGATGACGGCCCCCGAGAACTTCGACCGCTTCTCCGAGCGTCTGGACCGCGACTGGACGCGCTCGCGCATGCGCGCTGCCACGGGCGACGCCGCCACGCCGTCGGAGGAGGAGTTGCTGCGCGCGCTCGGGCGCGCCGATCCGCTCGCGGAGCACGCGGGCGGCGGATGGTGGGAGGGCGTACGTTCCCTTCTCGCGCCGTGGCCGGCCCGGCTCGGCGTGGGCGCCGCGATCGCCGCGCTGATCCTCATCGGCTTCGCGCTCGGGCGCGTGGTGACGGAGCGCGACGTGCAGTACGCCCGCGCGCTGCCGCCGATGCCGGCGTACGCGCCCGAGGCGCGTTCCGGCCTCGGGGCGGGAGCCTCCGTGAAGCCACAGTCGCTCGACAAGTTCCGCGAGGCGATGGCGTTCCATCCGACGCCGGAGTTCGCGGCGAAGGCGCTGCCGCTGCTGCGCGAGTCCGTGGCGCTCGACCCCGCGCACGACGAGGCGCAGTTCTGGCTCGGCGTCGCGCTGCTGCATCTCGATCAGCCCGATGCCGCGATCGTGCCGCTCGAGCAGGCGGTGCGCCTGGCGCCGGCGGATCCCTTCTACAAGCAGTACCTGATGTTCGCGTATCTGCGGACCGGCGCCGTGAAGCAGGCGACGGCGATCCTGGTCGAGCTGATGCGAGGGCGGCCGCGATGATCCGCTTCGTGCTCGCGGTCACCGTCGTCCTCGTCAGCGCGCAGGCGACGCCGGTGTGGGCGCAGTCGGGACAGTGGTGGAAGCAGAAGGCCGCGAACCGTCTCGAGGAGCGCCGCGACGAAGGACCGACCGCCGCGCGCTTGAAGTGGGACGAGGGCTTCATCGAGGTCAAGGTCGGCGCCACCGCCGATCCCGCGCTCGTGATGAACCCGGCGCACGGACGCAGCCTCGCGGCGAGAGCGGCGCGCCAGCTCGCCTACGCGAAGCTCGCGGAGATCGTCGAGGGCGTGCAGATCGACGGCGTCACCGTCGTGAAGAACGCGATGGTGGTCGACTCCACGATCCGCTCGACGGTGACCGGGTTCATCCGCGGCGCGGTCGTGGTGAGCGAGACGCCGGTCGCGCAGCCGGACGGCTCGCCGTGGGTCGAGGTGGTGATGCGGCTGCCGCTCCGCGGCGCCGGCAGCGTGAGCCAGTCGGTGGCCGGATGGGCCGCGAGCCGTCCCGCCGATCCGTACCGCGCCGATCCGCGGTTCCCGGTCAACGAGCCCTACACCGGGCTCATCATCGAAGCGTCGGAGTCGGCGTTCTCTCCGGCGCTCATGCCGCGCGTGCTCGAGCAGGCCTCGACGGACAAGGGCGCGGGCAAGGTCGTGTACGGCCCGCACGTCGTCCAGCCGGGCATCCTCGCGCAGCAGGGCGCGGTCGGCTATGCGGTCGCGATGACCGACGCGAGCCAGGGCGGGCGCGTCGGCCGCAACCCGCTGGTGGTCCGCGCGCTCGCGACGACCGGCGCGCCGACGGGCGATCTCGTCCTGTCGACCCGCGACGCCGAGCGCGTGCTCGCGGCCGATCGCGCGGGCCGCTTCCTCGAGCGGGCGGCCGTTGTCGTCGTGCGAGGGCTCGAGGCGACGCAGCAGCTCGCGGAGCCGGGCCGGCGCCACGCGGTCGTCGTGGGCATCGAAGATTACGGGCACGGGTATCCCAAGCTCACCTACGCCGTGCGTGACGCGCGCGCGTTCGCCGACGTCCTTCGCACGCTCGGGCGGTTCGACACGACCACCGTGACGTTCGTCGAAAACGGCACGCGCGACGACGTGCTCGCCGCGCTCCGCGCGCTCCGGCCGCGCGTCGCCGACAACGACACGGTCGTCATCTACTTCGCGGGACACGGCGCCATCGCGAACGGCCCCGACGGGCAGCCGCACTACTACCTCGTCCCGCGCGACGGCCGGCTCGCCGATCTCCCGGCGACCGGGTTGCGTGACGACCAGCTCGAGGAGCAGATCGGCGCGCTGAAGGCGCGTCGCGTGGTCGTCGTGCTCGACGCGTGTTACTCGGGCGGCGGAACCGGCGTCATCCGCGCGCGCGGCGTTCCGGGCGGCGCGACGCCGCTCCCGGTGCCGTCCCGCGCGCCGATCGAGGCCGCCGCGGGCCGCGTCGTGCTCTCCGCGAGCCAGCCCGATCAGCCCGCGTACGAGGACGACCAGCGCGGCGGGCTCTTCACGTCGTTCCTCCTCGAGGGACTGCGCGGCGCGGCGGACGGCAACGCCGACGGCACCGTCAACGTGCTGGAACTCGCCGACTTCGTGTCCGAGCGCGTCGGCGACTACATGCGCAAGAACCATCAGAAGGAGCAGAGTCCCGTGCTCGAGGTGCGCGGGCTCTCCGGCAAGATCGTGCTGTCGTGGCGTCAGCGATGACACGCGCGATGGTCTTCACTGCGCTGCTCGTCGCGCTGCTCGCCGGCGCGGCCGTCGCCGATACACCGCTCGCCGAGAGTCTCCGGATCGCGACCGCGAAGGGCGCGCACTACGGGACCGTTCCGAAGAATCACCCCGCCGCCGTGCGCGCGCGCGCCGTGTTCGAGCGCATCGCGCGCGCCGCGGGCACCCGTCCGGGGCTCGTGCTCGAGATGCACGTGGTGGACACGCCGAAGGTCGTCCTCGAATCCGTGCGGGGCGGCGGCATTCTGGTCTCGCGCGGCGCCATCGACCTCGCGGGCGCGGACGACTCGGCGCTCGCGTTCCTCCTCGCGCACGAGCTCGCGCATCAGGTGCACAACCATCACGCGCTGCTCGCGTCCCTCGGCATGCTGGGGGCCGGCACGACGGCGGAGCGATCGTCGACCGACGTCGTGCAGCGGACGTATCAGGCCATCGAGCTCGCGGCGGATCGCTCGGGCGTGCTCTACGCGATGCTCGCGGGCTATCGCAGCGCGCCCGCGGTGCCGGTCCTCATGGCGCTGATCGACCGCACGGGCACCGACGTCTTCCACCCGGAGCCACGCGCGCGCGCCGCGGCGATCCGCGAGCAGCTCGCCGCGGTGTCGGCGCACGTCGAGCTCTTCCACGCGGGGCTCTGGCTCCTGAACGTCGGCCGCTCGCTCGAGGCGGCGCGCGTGCTGGAGCACTTCGTCGGTATCTTCCCGGCGCGCGAGGTGCTGTCCGCGATCGGCGTCGCGTACCACCGCGAAGCGATGCGCCACGCGCCGCCGCCCGCGTTCCGTCACGTCCTGGTCGTGGACGGGGTGACGCGCGCGGCGACCGCGCGCGGCGTGACCGATCCCGCGTATCGTGACCTCCTCGCGCGCGCGCGGCGCTACTACACGAGCGCGGCCGACGTCGACCCTGACTACGCGCCGGCGCAGAACAACCTCGCCGCGCTGTACCTCGATCTCGGCGAGCGCGAGCTCGCGCTGGGCCACGCCAACCGCGCGCTGAAGCTCGCGCCGGAGCTTGCCTCCGCCTGGGTCAACCGTGGCGTGGTGTGGGCGCTGGCGCGTGACTGGACGCGCGCCGAGCAGGACTGGACGACGTCGCTGAAGCTCGATCCCGCGCTGCGCTCGGCGGCGTTGAATCTCGCCGCGGCGAGCGAGGCGCGCGGCCAGGCCGACAAGGCCCAGCAGTGGCGGGCGCGCGCGGCGGCGGTGGACGCGCCGGCGCGTGTCGAGACGATCGCGGGCGTCACGCCGGGCTCGCCCCTGTCGACGATCGCGCCGTGGCTGGCCGAGCCCGGCGCGCGGCAGTTCGACGTCCCGGTGGGTGCCGGCGGCCAGGGCTTCCAGCTCTTCGTCCTCGACCGCCGCGGTGTGGCCGTGCTCGCGCGGGGCGGCGTGATCGAGGCGGTCGGCTCGGTCGCCGCCGGCGGCGCGGCGACGAGCACCGGCATCGTCCCGGGCGATCCGGCGGCGCGCGTGCTCGCGGCGTACGGCGCCGCCCCCGCCGTGGACACGATACAAAGCCTGAGCCTGTGGACGTATCCTGTCAGCGCCCTGGTGGTCGCCGTGGGCGGCGGACGCGTGCAGTCGGCATGGACGGGCCGGAGGAGCGGGCAATGAGAGGGGTGCGCGGCATCGGGCTGCTGGCGGTTGCCGTGGTGCTGCCGGGAACGTCTGTCGCCGCCGCGAACTTCCGCGAGAAGATCGAGGAGCTCGCCGCAGAGCTCGTGAGGGGCCTGCCGGCCGGCCGCTCGCTGCGCATCGCCGTCGCCGACCTTCCGGACCTCCGGGGCGCCACGAGTGACTTCGGCCGCTTCACCGCCGAGCGTCTCGCGACGCGTCTCGCTCAGGCCGGCCGGTTCACCGTCATCGAGCGCAGACGTCTCAGCCAGGTGCTCGGCGAGCTGAAGTTCAGCATGAGCGACCTCGTCGATCCCGCCAAGGCGCGGCGCCTCGGTCAGATGCTCGGCGTGGAGGCGCTGGTGGTCGGGTCCATCTCGGACCTCGGCAACCAGGTCGACGTCGATCTGCGCGTGATCGAGATCGAGACCAACCGGATGATGCTCGGCACGTCGATGACGATCACGAAGGACCAAGTGGTCGCCGAGCTGATGAAGGCCGGCCGGGAGGAGCAGTCGTCCGCGTCGCAGAGCCTCGTAGGTGCCGCCGGCGTTGCTCCGTCATCCGCGAGTTCGAAGCGCCTCATGCGCCTCACGGACGCAGTGATGGAGCTCATTGAGGTTCAAAGGAGTGGGGCTGCGGTGACGTTCGTGATGCTGGTCACGAGTCAAGCCTCGAAAACGAAGCGGTTCTGTTTCGAGATGGGCGAGGAGAGAACATATCTCGTCGACAACCTTGGAAACCGCTATGGCAGGGGCAATTACTCTGGGAGCCCGCGTTGTTTTTCAACGGAACCGAGCGTCCCTCAGCGCCTCATCTTCAGATTCGACGATGTTTCCAGCGACGCTAGGGCGGGTACGCTGAGTATATATGAGATTGCGTCGGACTCCCGCGTCGTTGAGCGCAACATCCCATTACCCCGATGATATATCCGCAATCGACTCGCCTGACGAGACGTCGTTGGACTCGGGTCACGGCGGAAGCGATGGCGCTTGCCGGCGCCGTCGCTCTCGTGCTGGCTCTACCTCTTCTGAGCAGCGCGCAGTCTAACGCGTGCCGGGCTGATGGTGATGTGCACGTGTGCCGCACCGAAGGCTTCGGGACCATCCTCAACAACGACGTCGCGCAGGCGAAGGGCGAGGCTGAAATCGACGCGCGACGGAGGGCGGTCGAGCAGGTGGCGGGCGTGCGCGTCGACACGGAGACCGTGACCCGCAACGAGGTGCTGTTCGACGACATCGTGCGCACGCGCTCCGCCGGGCTCATCCGGAACGATCGGATCGTCGAGCACGGCAAGACGTCCGATGGCAGCCAGTATCGCGTGCTGCTCGAGGCGTGGGTGACGACGCAGGCGGTGAACGAGCGGCTCGAGGAGCTCGTCTCGGACCTTTCGATGGTCGTGCTGGTCGCCGAGCAGAACATGGGCCGGCCGCAGACGCCGTCGGTGATCGACAACGACCTGGTCTCCGCGCTCGTCGCCGGCGGCTACCGCGTGCTCGACCCCAAGCATCTGCGACGCGTGCTCAAGCGCGACGAGTTGGCGGCGCTCGAGCGGGCCGACACGCGTACCGCCCGCGACATCCGGCTCCGCTTCCTCGCCAACCTCATCGTCTACGTCGACGCCTCCACGCAGCCGAGCCAGAACACCCAGGGCATCATCTCGGCCCACGCGCGGGCGTCGGCACGGATCGTGGAAGCCGAGACGGCGCGTGTCGTCGCGAACGTCGCGCTCGAAGAAGTGAAGGGATTCGCGACCAGCGTCGACATCGCGGGGCAGCGCGCGTTGCGCGCCGCGGGCAAACCGCTGGCCGAGGAGATCAGGCTCGGCATGGACGGCTACTTCAAGCGCAAGGAGCGGGCGATCGAGGTCCGCCTGCGCAACCTGCCGTCGCTCGACGAGTATCGCCGCGCGAAGCAGTTCCTCGAACAGCAGCGGTGGGTCAGCGGCGTGCAGGAAGGCGGCTATGCGCCGGACACCGCGCTCATTCGCGTGATCTATCCGGAGAAGACGCTCTACCTGGCCTCGCGCCTCGAGCGGGAGGCGCGCTATCGCCTCGTCGAATTCGACCGCAACCGCATTCTCGTGGAGTTTCGTCGATGACTCGGGTGATCGCAGCGCTGGTGCTCGCCGCCACGCTTGGAATTGTGGCACGCGCCGAGGCCCAGGACCTCGTCGCGGCCCTCCGTACGCTCGCCACGCGCCTGGACGGCGTGGCCGAGCTCCGCGGCAAGAACATCGGGGTGACGGCGTTTCCCACGCCCGCCGGCCAGCTGACGGCGCTCAGCGCATTCGTCGCCGACCAGTTCGACGAAGCGATCGTGGGCCGTGCCGGCGCGAACGGCTTCACCGTGGTCTCGCGGGCGCAGATCTGTCAGGTCATTCGCGAATACAAGCTCTGGCTCGACGACCGCTACGACTCCGCGGCGAGCAAGAAGATCGGCAATCTCACGCCCGCCGATCTGCTGCTCAGCGGGCAGCTCACGCCGCTTGGCCGGACCGCCACGGTGTCGGTCGGCCTGCTGGACACGAAGACGGGGCGGCTCGTGTGGAAGGGCAGCGCGAGCTTCGGCGTGAACGACGACATCAAGCGTCTCCTCGACAGTCGCGCCGGAACCGACGCGTGCATGGCCAACGAGCCGGCTGTCGTCGCGGCCACGCTGCCCGCGCCCGCGGCTCCGGCCCCGGATCCCGCACGGCTCTCCGTCCGGGTGAGCGCGGAGAAGACGACGTATCGCATCGGCGAGAACGTCCGCTTCCGGCTGCACGTGAACCGCGACGCGTACGTCACGCTCGTCAACGTCGGCACGTCCGGCGACGTGACCGTGCTGTTCCCCAACCGGCTCCACCCGGACCACTTCGTCCGCGGCGGCCAGGAAATCCTGATCCCGCCCCACGACGCCGGCTTCACGCTGCGCGTGCAGCCTCCCGCCGGCACCGACCACGTGCGCGCGATCGCCACCATCGATCCCGTGAAGTTCGTGCCGGGCGATTTCACGGGCGGCGCCACGTTCCGGTCGCTCGACCGCGTGCAGACGCGGAGCATGACCGTGGAGATGAACAAGGAGCTGGACAGGATCGCGCCCGATCGCCGCGCCGACCACGTGATCTCGGTCGACGTCCGCCCGTGAGGGCAGGTAAGGGCGGCGGCCGAGCACGGTTGATTCCGTAGACGGACCAGGAGGGAGGCGCCGATGGCGCGGGTCGCGAAGCGACAGATCGTGGGGCTCATCCTCATCCTCGTGCTCGTTCCGAGCCTCGGAGCGGCGCAACTGCAGGTCGGACCAGCGGACAAGATCGACGGCGGTGTCAACTGGACGACCCAGCTCGTCACCGCTACGGGCCGCGGCGTTCCGCCGCCCAACGCCGTCAGCGCCGCGCAGGGCCGCGCGCTCGCGATCACCGCCGCGACGGTGCTGGCGCGCGCCGCGCTGCTCGAGAACATCAAGGGCGTGGTCATCGAAGGGCAGACGACCGTGCAGAACGCGATGGTGTCGAATTCGGTCGTCCAGCAGCGCGTCTCGGGCGTCATCCGCGGCGCGGCGATCCTCAACACGCGCGAACTGTCGGACGGCAGCGTCGAGGTGACCGTCGGGATTCCCGCGAAGGGCGAGCTCGCCGAGATCGTGATTCCGAGCGTGCCGCGTCCTCCGGCGC
>Ga0194131_10011413_pt1 | contig 10619 bp, 10 predicted proteins | sample TA2KigO120mmetaG_FD_148631 | JGI IMG/M metagenome (GOLD analysis project Ga0194131, IMG submission 148631) | Freshwater microbial communities from Lake Tanganyika, Tanzania - TA2015053 Kigoma Offshore 120m | ecosystem: Environmental > Aquatic > Freshwater > Lake | place: Tanzania: Lake... | reverse complement strand
CGGCTTCAGCCAGCTCCCCTCCGTCCAAGGGCTCCGTGGCGCCGTGGGCCTGCCGGCGATGCACCGGGACGCCATCGTCGGCGATTTCCTCTCCCGCGTGGACCTGACGTCTGAATGTGGCGACCTCAATCACCTTCGCGCCGAACTTGACGTGGGCGAGGCGGAATCGCCGGCCGATGATCCAGCAGTTGCGAAAGAGCTTCTTGACTTCGTAGGGGTGGGCCGACGTCCCGATGTCGAAATCTTTGGGCCGACGCCCGAGAAGAAGGTCGCGGACGCTTCCGCCAACCAGATAGGCGGTGTAGTCGGCTTGCCGGAGACGGTAAAGGACCTTCAGCGCATCGGGGTCGATGTCCCGTCGGGACAGCGAGTGCTCGTCGCGCGGGACTACGCGCGGCTCGGTCATCGGGACGGCATTGTACCAAAACGGAGTACGGAGGGAACTAACCGCCTTGAAATGCAGTGACTTATGGCAAAAAACGTCGTGTGTTACCATGCCGGCATGCGCCGTGGTCTTCTCGTGGCGCTCGCCCTCGTCATCGGTCCGGGTACGGTCGCCTTTGGTGCCGACGATCGGCTCGCGCGAGCGCGGCAGCTCTACAATGAGCGTCGCTTCGAGTTGGCTGTGCAGGCTGCCGACGAGGCCCGCACGCCTGAACGGTCGGACTCAGCCGACCTGATTGCCGCACGCGCGCTGCTCGAGAGATTTCGTGAACGCTTTGCGGACGCGGACTTGTATGGGGCGCGTGAGCGCCTGAGGCGCATCAACGCCGGACGGCTCAACCCGACCGAACAGATCGAGTATCTAGTGGGGCTCGGCCAGCACCTGTTCCTTGAGGGCGCGGCTGGAGCGGCGGCGAACGTCTTCGACAACGTGCTGCTGACGTCGCCTGCGCTCTCGACCGCTGCCCGGGAACGCGTGCTCGACTGGTGGGGGAACGCGCTCGATCGCGACGCCCGCCCACGGGCCAAGTTGGATCGACATCCGATCTACCAGCGTATCAGGGACCGAATGCGAGAAGAGTTGGCAATGAACCCGGCAAGCGCTGTGGCACCGTACTGGCTGGCGGCTGCGGCAAGCGGGCAGGGCGACCATCAGGCGGCGTGGGACGCGGCGCCAGCCGGCTGGGTTCGCTCTCGGATGAATGAGGATGGCGGCGCGGCGCTGCGCGCCGAGCTCGACACGCTGGTCCGACGCATCATCGTGCCCCAGCGCGCGCGCGCCCACGCCCAACCACCAGAGATGCTGCTGGAGGAGTGGGACGACTTCGTGGTCCGCTGGGCTCCTTGATCCATCGCGGCTCAGCCCCGAACCCGAGATCGGTTGCACCGGGACCTCTCCGCCCCGTCCGCGCATGCACCGCGCCGGAACTGACTGGCGACTGGTGCTTTGCGAGGGGACTTGCGTCGCCCGTCAGCGCTTGGCCATTCCCTACGGCTTCGCTTCCTTCCAATTCCTGCCGATCCCGACGTCGACCGTGAGGGGGACATCCAGCGTGACGGCGTTTTGCATCCGCTCGCGGACCGTCGCGGCCACGGCGTCAGCCTGCTCGTCCGGTACCTCGAAGAGCAGCTCGTCGTGGACCGTGAGGATCATCCGGGCGCCTGGGTGCCGGGCGAGCGCGGCGTGCACGTCGATCATCGCGCGCTTCAGGATGTCCGCCGCCGTGCCCTGAATTGGGAGGTTCACGGCGACGCGCTCGGCGGCACTACGAATCTGACCGTTCCGACTCGTGAGCTCCGGCACCAGCCGTCGCCGTCCGAACAGTGTCTTGACCACGCCTGAGACGCGAGCCTCGGCCAGCGTGCGATCGATGAACGCACGCACCGCGGGGAACCCGGCGAAGTAGGCGTCGATGAACTCCTGGGCGGCCTGCTGCGTCACGCCGATGTCCTTGGCCAGGGTGAACGCCGACTTTCCGTAGAGCAGCGCGTAGTTCACCATCTTGGCCGTGCTGCGGAGCTCGTGCGGGTCGCGACCGCTGTGCGGACCGAAGATCTTGAGCGCCGTTTGCTCGTGGAAGTCTGCGCCCTTTCGGAACGCGTCCACTAGCACCGGATCGCCGGAGAGGTGCGCGAGGACGCGGAACTCGATCTGCGAATAGTCAGCCGAGATGAGAAGATGCCCAGGCTCAGCGACGAACGCGCGGCGGATCTGGCGCCCGAGCTCAGTGCGGATCGGAATGTTCTGGAGGTTCGGGTCACTGCTGCTCAAGCGACCGGTCGCGGCTACACCCTGATTGAAGCTCGTGTGGACACGCCCGGTCTCTGGATTCACGAGCAGGGGCAAGGCATCGATGTAGGTGCCCTTCAACTTCGACAGCGCGCGCCATTCCAGGATGAGACGCGGCAAATCGTGGACGAGCGCGAGCTCCTCCAGCACTTCGACCGCAGTGGACGCGGTCCGCGTCTTCACGTTGCGTTTCAGGGTCGGCAGTTGCAGCTTGTCGAAGAGGATTCGCGAGAGCTGCTGTGGGGAGCCGATGTTGAACGGCTCGCCGGCCAGCTCGAGGATCTTCTCGTTCAACGCCGTCAGCTCACGCTCCACTGCCTGAGACTGGCTCACCAGCGCGGCGGCGTCGATGCGGACGCCAGCACGCTCGATGTCCGCCAGGACCGGTATCAACGGCAACTCGAGGTCTCGGTACACGGAGTCGAGACCTGCTGACGCCAGCAACGGTGCGAGGTGATCGCGTAGCTGCAGGGCCAGGTCGGCCCGCTCGCACGCGAAGTCGAGGAGCGCGTCAGGCGTCAGCGCCCGCAGGGGCGTCGCCTTCGCGCCTCTTCCACACACGTCCTCCTCGGTCAGCGCGCGGTAACCGAGATACTCCAACGCGGTCCCGTCGAGCGGATGCCCGGACCGCGTGGCGTCCAGGAGGTAGCTGGCAATCATCGTGTCGAGCCCGAGCCCGCGTAGCGTCACACCGTTTCGACCGAGCACGATGAGATCGCGCTTGAGGCCGTGGCTGACCTTCTCGACGCGTTCATCCTCGAGCGCCGGGCCGAGCGTCGTGAGAGCGCCGGTCACGCTCAGACGGCCGGCCTCTTCGTCCGTAGTCGCTGCTGGGCCGTCGAGCAAGTCCAGCATGGACCCGCTCGGGCCGCCAGGGGCGACGGGTACGTGTGCGCTCTGACGAAGCGGCAGGTAGCGCGCCACACGTGGCGCGGTCGCGATCACAAGACCCACCACGTTCGCGCGAACCGGGGACTGACCGTCGACCAGGACATGAATGCCCACTCGAACGGCCTTTCGGATCGCTGACTCGAGCGCCGTCAGCTCCGAGGTCTCGGTCACCACTCGATAGTCCTTCTTCACGGTGGCGGCGGTGGGCGCGAACGCCAGCACCAACGAGCGGAAGCCCAGATCGGAGAAGATCTCGAAGCACTCGGCCGGGTCCGGCCCTGTGTAGCGGAACCGTTCGATGTCGAACTCGACCGGCACGGACGTGTGGATTCGCAACAACTCCCTCGCGCGCCGCGCCTCGTCCGGGTTCGCTACCAGCGCTTCGCGGTATCGCTTCTGCGGGATCTCTGGTGCATGCGCCAGGAGCTCGTCGAGCGAGCCGTATGTCGAGATCAGTTCGCGCGCCCCTTTTTCACCAATGCCAGGCACGCCCTTCACGTTGTCGATGGTGTCGCCCATCAGCGCGAGCACGTCGACGACCTGATCCGGTCTGACGCCGAGCTTCTCTTTCACGCCGTCTGCGTCGTACCAGATCCCGTCATCTCTCGGGTTGAACACGCGGATTCCGTCACGCACGAGCTGAAAGAAGTCCTTGTCAAGCGTCACGATCGCCACATCGTATCCGGCGGCACTCGCGCGCTCGGCCATCGTGCCGATGACGTCGTCCGCCTCGTAGCGTTCGTGCGTGAGGATCGGCACGCCGAGCGCCTGACAGGCGCGGTGCACGAGCGGAATCTGCCCGGCGAGCTCGTCCGGCATCGGGGCTCGATTCGCCTTGTAGTCCGCCGCGAGATCGTCGCGGAAGGTACGACCAGGCAGATCGAACGACGCCGCGATGTAGCGCGGCGCGTGCTCCTTCAACAGCTTGCGCAGCATGGTGACGAAGATATAGACCGCGTTGGTGGGCCGGCCGTGCGCGTCGCGCAGAGGAGCACCCTCGCTCGTGCGGATGGGCGCATGGAACGCGCGATACATTTGCGAGCTGCCGTCGATCAAGTAGATCACTGGCTTTGCGCCCATGGAGAGCGCCAGCATATCATTGGCATCGATGCGGCTTCGCGCGCGCGCGACGTGCCTGGCGCTCGCTGTCACATTGATGGCGTGCGGCGGCGTGGCGGATCTCTTCAAGCAGTACGAATACGAAGAAGAGACCTATCTCTCGCTCGACGGCAGCGCAACGCTGTCTGTGAACAGTTCGATTCCGGCGCTCAACGCTCTACGCGGCTCGACATTCGATCCCGCTCTCGACGCGACGCTCGACAGAGGTGCCATCGCAGCGTTCTTCAGCGGACCCGGTGTCACTGTCACACGCGTGACGTTCTCCGCGCGCAACAGTCGAAACTACATCCACGTGCGCATGAATGTGGACGACGTGCGCAAGTTGCATGAGATCCGACCGTTCAATTGGTCGCGCTATGCGTTCTCTCAGACGAACGATCTGATGCTCTACGTTCAGCACGTTGGTGCCGCGACCAAGGGAGAGAGCGGCATCCGCTGGCAGGGCGATGAGATCGTGGCGTTTCGGATGCATCTTCCCAGCAAGGTGCCGTACCACAACGCCGCTGCGAACAATCTCAAGCGCGGCAACATTCTCGTGTGGGAGCAGTCACTCGCGGATCGCGTGGCAGGCGTGCCGGTCGAGATCGACGTGCGGATGGAAACGCAGTCGATCCTGTACCGCACGCTCGTGTTGTTCGGCGTCACACTCGTTGTCGTCGGCGCGCTGTTCGCGGGCGTGATCTGGTGGATGCAGCGCTCAGGCCGGAAGGGCGCGGCAGGCCGAGTCAGCCAGGGAGGGCGGGCCCAACCGGGCCCGGTGAGCCCCGTGGACCGGGTACGGGCGCATGTGGGAACGGACCAGCCCCGATGGTAGGAAGCTACCCGGTCCGAGCACGCCCATGAGCGACTACGCGCGCGCTCGCTTCTTGGGCGGCGCCGCCTTCGCGCGTGCCGGCGGCTCCGCGGCCGCGGGTTTCTTCTTCTGCGCGCTGATGGTGTCGAGGCTCTTGCGGAGCGCCTCCATCAGGTTCACCACCTTGGGCGGTGCCTCGACCTCTGGCGCGACGATCTCACGTCCGGCCACCTTGGCATCGACGATCTCGCGCAGGCCATCCTGGTATTCGTCCTTGTAGGCGGCGAAGTCTAGGTCCCCTTCGAAGGTCTGCATGACTTGTCGCGCGCGAGCGACTTCCTGTGGCTTCACGTCGGCCGGCACGTCCGCGAGCTCCTCGATGGCATCCATCCTGCGGATCTCGCTCGCGTGCCGCAGCGTGTACATGATCATGCCCTTCTCTCGGGGCTGAACCTTGATCAGTTACTCCCGTCCATACAAGGCGACCTTGCCGATGCCCGCCTTGCCCCTCATGCCTTCGCGGATCACCGCGAACGCTTCGCGGGCCACCGGGCCATCCGGTGCGAGGTAGTACGGCCGCTCGAGGTAGATCGGGTCGATGTCGCTGTCGTCGGTGAACTTCTCGAGATTGATCACGCGTGTCGACTAGACGCGGACCTTTTCGATGTCCTCTTCGTTCATGACGACATAGCGTCCCTTCTCGAACTCGCAACCCTTCACGATGTCCGTGTTGGGCACCTCGACCTCGCACTTCGGGCACCAGCGTTTCTGCTGAATGCGCGTCTGGCACGCCGCGTGAAGCTGGTTGAAGCTCAACGTGGCGCCCGCGTCGGTGGCGGGGAAGACCTTGATCGGAATGTTGACGAGGCTGATCTTGAGGTAGCCCTTCCAGGTGGATCGTGCGGCCATGCGGCACATCATAGCGTGGGAGGCGGGGCCTGCCATAATGAGGGTCATGGCCGTCTGCTTTCTTCGTGTTGCATGGGCTGCGGCGGGCTTGGTGTGCCTCGCGTGCATGTCGGCCGCGTGTTCCAGGAGCTCGGCTCCGGCGGTGGAGGGGTCGAACCCCGGCCCGACGCCGACAGTCGAACGCACCTCGCTTGGCGAACTGCCTGACATCGACACCGATGCGCTGCTCGCGCACGTGAAGGAGCTTTCGTCCGACCGATACGCGGGGCGAGCACCCGGAACGAACGGTGAATCGCTCACGGTCGCGTACCTGGTCGATCACTTCCGTCGACTGGGGTTGAAGCCAGGCAACACGGACGGCACGTTCACGCAGAAGGTGCCCCTCGTCGGGATCACCGCAACAGGTGGGCCGCTCGCGCTCGTGAAAGGTGGTGCCAAGGACAAAGAAGCGCGTCGGCTCGCGTGGAAGGACGACGTTGTCGCGTGGACCACGCGCGTCGCGGAGAGCGCGGCGATCGAAGCGTCGGAGCTGGTGTTCGTCGGCTACGGCGTGGTGGCGCCGGAGTTCGGGTGGGACGACTACAAAGGCCTCGACGTGAAAGGCAAGACGCTGCTCATGCTGATCAACGACCCGCCGATCCCGGATCCTGACAGCCCGACCGAGCTCGACGCCAGAGTGTTCGGTGGGCGTGCGATGACGTACTACGGGCGCTGGACCTACAAGTTCGAGATCGCAGCGGAGAAAGGCGCCGCGGGGGCGCTGATCATCCACGAGACCGGCCCGGCAGGGTATCCGTTCACCGTCGTACAGGGGTCGAACCTTGGGGAGAGGTTCCACCTCTCGACTGCGGACAAGAACATGGGGCGTGTGGCGATTGAAGGTTGGGTCGAGTTCGATCGGGCGCGCGAGCTGTTGTCGTGGGCGGGTCAGGACTTCGATGAACTCAAGGCCACGGCGGCCACGCGCGACTTCACGCCCGTGTCGCTCGGCCTCGCCGCGTCGCTCTCGCTGAAGAACGCGCTGCGGCCCGTGGAGTCGCGCAATGTTCTCGCGCGCTTCGAGGGTCGCGACCCGGCAGTCCGCGACCAACTGGTGATCTACACGGCCCACTGGGACCACCTGGGCATCGGACCAGAGGTCGACGGCGATCGCATCTACAACGGCGCTCGTGACAACGCCATCGGAACGGCGAGCATCCTCGAGATCGCCCGCGCCTACACGAAGCTACCGACACCCCCACGGCGATCGGTCCTTTTTCTGGCGACGACGGCTGAGGAGCAGGGGCTGCTGGGCTCGGAGTTCTACGCCCACAAGCCGGTGTACCCGCTTGCCAAGACCGTCGCCGTGGTCAACATCGACGGTCTGAACGTGTACGGTCGGACGCGCGATCTCGTGCTCATCGGCGCTGGCGCGTCGGAGCTCGATGACTACGTGCGTGATGCTGTGGGGGAGCAGGGCCGGGTCGTGCGGCCGGATCCGGAGCCGGAGAAGGGTCTCTACTATCGATCGGACCACTTTCCCTTCGCACGTGAGGGCGTGCCGGCGCTGAACCCCGAGGAAGGGACCGACTTCGTCGGCAAGCCGTCGGACTTTGCGCGACGCGTGCGGGATCAGTGGACCGAGCACGACTATCACAAGCCGTCGGATGTGGTGAAAGACGATTGGGACCTGAAGGGCGCGCGAGAGGATCTGAAAGTGTTCATGGCGGTCGGCTATCGCATCGCCGAAGCCGATCGTCTCCCCGAATGGCGACCGGGCCACGAGTTCAAAGCGAAACGTGACGCGATGCTGGCCCGCGAAGCCCAACCAGCGTCACGAGAGCAGACGGTGAACACGCGATGACCCGGCGAGGTAGATCAACCAGCCGCCGTGCACGAGGATCGTCGCCGCCACATAGAGGGGCGTGTCACCCGGCATCCGGTTGTTCGGTGCGATGGAGGTCGCGTACACGAACAGCTGGACCGCACCTGACAGCGCGATCGCCGTTCGAGCCAAGGGGAGCGCGCCCGCCCGGCGCTCCCAGATCGACCGTGCGGCGGCCATACCCAGAGCCGTAACGGTCACGCGCACGACGAGAAGCACGCCGAGCGGCCAGCCTCGGACTGGCAATGCCATGAGAGCCTCAGCCGCTGCGACGGAGAGATTCAGCGGCTGCCAGGCCGCCAGCCATGCGCACAACAGCACCAGCCAGACGGGCCGAGAATTCATGACTCAGCGGCGATGCGTGGGCTCGCCAGCGCCCGTTCCCGACGAGCGCCAGAGCTCTGTCCACGTCTCTCCGTGGTCGGAGCTCTCGAGCGCCACGATACCGTGAGGCGGGAACTCGACCCCCTCGCCGTGATGTCTGTGGAGCAGCAGCGCGAGCAATCCGGGCAGATGCGGAAAATGGCCCGCAATCAGCACGTCCTGGGTCCCACCTCTGAGACGGTCACGGATCCAGGCTGGCGGATCGCTGGGTTGGAGGTCGCGCGTCGCTGAGAAGGTCGCGAGTGCATTGCAGGCGCGCCAGAACGCTTCCGCGGTCTGCCGTGCGCGGAGCTTGCCGCTGTGCCAGACGATCTCCGGGCGGACGCCGCGCGATGCCGCCTCGGAGGCGAGTTCCTCCACGTGTCGCTGTCCGACCGCAGACAGCGGTCGCGCAGCATCCACATCTGGCCCGACGGCGTCACCGTGATGGACAAGGTACACGATCATTGCCGCTCTCAGCTTCGGCTCCCGGACCTCGCAGCGATCCGTTCCGCCTCTTCTTGGAGCAGCGTCCACGCGCGCGCGACGTGCTTGAGCGTGGTGCGCTCGTGTCCGATCGCGAGGCGGATCACGAATCGATCGTTCAGCTTCGTGTGCGACAAGAACACTTCCCCCGACCGGTTTACGGCGTCGAGGAGCGTCGAGTTCAACGTGTCCGAAGCGCGTCGTCGCTCCGCCTCGGTGAGGCCGTCGAGAAGGCGCGCGGGCTCCCACCGGAAGCAGACGACGCTGAAGGGCACGGGCGCGACGCGTGTGAAATCCGAACGCGCGTCAACCCACCCAGCGAACGTCTGCGCAAGCTCGATGTGGCGTGCGATGTGTGCTCGCAAGCCGCTCGCCCCGAAGGTGCGCATCACCATCCACAGCTTGAGCGCCCGGAAGCGACGTCCGAGCGGAATACCCGAGTCCATCAGGTTGCGCGCGTGTCCCGCCTCTGGCGTGGCGAGATAGTCCGGCATCAGCGCGAATGCGGCGCGCAGGACGTCCATCCGCCGGCAATAGAACGCGCTCAGGTCCAGCGGCGTGAACAGCCACTTGTGCGGGTTGACGACGAGTGAATCGGCGTGTGCCACACCCTCGAGGATGTGTCGATGCGTCGGCAACAGCGCCGCCGCGCCGCCGTAGGCCGCGTCCACGTGTAGCCACATCCCTTCACGCTGACAGATGTCCGCTATCGCTGGGAGCGGATCGACGCTGCTCGTGGACGTGGTGCCGATCGTCGCCACGACCGAAAGGGGCACGACGCCGGCGGCTCGGTCCTCCGCGATCGCGCGAGTCAGCGCCGCTGGAACCAATCGGAAGACGTCATCGGTCGGCACCCGGCGGAGCGACTCGTGGCCGAGCCCGATCGCGATCACTGCCTTGTCAACCGACGAGTGCGCCTGCTCCGAGCAGTACACGCGATAACGCGGCAGATCGCGCCCCGCGAGGCCGGTCGTCCGCGCGCCGGGGATGCCGGACTCGCGCGCAGCCGAAAGCGCGTGCAATGTCGCGACGGAAGCGGTGTCGTAGATGACGCCTTCGAAGGTGTCCGGCAGGCCCATCAATTGGCGCAACCAGCCGAGCGCCACCTCTTCCAGCTCGGTGGTCGCCGGCGAGGTCCGCCACAACATCGCTTGCTGGTTGAGCGCCGCCGTCAGGAACTCCGCCAGAATGCCCGGTGCGCTCGCGGTGATGGCGAAGTACGCGAAGAACCCCGGATGATTCCAGTGCGTCAATCCCGGAACGAGAACACGCTCGAGGTCGGCGAGGATGGCGCCGAAAGTCTCCGGATCCTCCGGCGCCTGGGGAGGCAGCGCCCGGACGATGTCACCGGGCGTGTTTCGAGAGAGCACCGGATAGCGCTCCGGGTGCTCTAGGTAATCGGCAATCCAGTCGACCAGCTCGTGTCCGTGTCGCCGGAACGCCGCGGGATCCATCGTCCGGCTACGGCTTGCGCGCCTTGGCGAAGTTGATCGCCCAATCTTTCAGCGCGGCGTTCGTCAGGCCGAGCGCGGCCGCTTCGGCCGACGCCTTCTCCGTGTCCCACTTGTCGAGCGCGATCCGCTTGACCAGCCACATGGCCGCCGCTCGATTCGCGCTCGCACAGTGCACGAAGGCCGGGTTGTTCGCGGGCTTGACGATCTCAGTCAGGAACTTCTCCGCGGCTGCAGGGTCCGGGGAGGCGGCATTGAACGGGATGTGGATGTACGTCAGGCCGACCGCTTTGGCGGCTGCCTCTCCCTCTGGAATGTTCGCGCCCTGCTCCGTCGCCGGCCTGAGGTTGACGACGGACTTGTAGCCCATCTTCTTCAGCTCCGGGATCGCCTCCGGCGGCGTCGCACCCGCGCAGGCGATAGTGGTTTCGAGCTTCGAGAAGTTGGTGACGCCAGGAACGGCGGCCTTGGTGACCTGCTGCGCGTGCAGCGCGGTCGGAATCAAACCGA
>Ga0194131_10011410_pt1 | contig 10620 bp, 6 predicted proteins | sample TA2KigO120mmetaG_FD_148631 | JGI IMG/M metagenome (GOLD analysis project Ga0194131, IMG submission 148631) | Freshwater microbial communities from Lake Tanganyika, Tanzania - TA2015053 Kigoma Offshore 120m | ecosystem: Environmental > Aquatic > Freshwater > Lake | place: Tanzania: Lake... | reverse complement strand
GCGCTGCGCGCGGGCCGGCGCTTCGAGGCGGCGGCCGGCGATGAACGAGCGATTTCGACCTGGCTGGTCGCCGAGTACGGAGGCGCGTTGGACGCGTTGCCCGGCGCCGAGCGCAGCGCCGGTGTCGAGCCGCACCCGTACCTGCGCCTGGACGCGCCCGAGAAGGGCGCGCAGGAAATCGCCATTCAGCTCGCCTTCGCCTACGAGGGCTTCCGCGTGCGGGCCGGAGATGCGCGCGAGCTCGTCTGGGAACCGGGCGACACGCGTCTGTTGCCGCGCGACCGCGCCGCCGAGGCGCGCCTGTTGGCGGAATTTCGCGCCGCCGGAGGCATCGAGCGCGCGCAGACCGAGGCCGACCGCGATGGCGCGATTCCGGTCGCCGTGTTGTTCGCGCTCGTGCGCGAGCTCACCGCGCGCGGCTGGCTGATCGACGCGGCGGGCAAGCGCCTGCGCGCGCCGGGCATGGCCAAGTTCGCGCTCTCATCGGGCATCGACTGGCTCGAACTCTCCGGCGGAGTCGAGTACGAAGGCGCGCAGGCCACGCTGCCGGCGCTGCTCGAGGCGGCCCGCAGCGGCAGCGGCCTGGTGCGGCTCTCCGACGGCAGTCTCGGGTTGCTGCCCGAGCAGTGGTTGTCGTCGTGGGGGCTGTTCGACGCGCTCGGCGAGCAGTCGGGCGACACGCTGCGCTTCCGCTCGAGCCAGGCGCTGCTGCTGGAGACGATCGCGCGCGAGGAGAGCGCGATCGAGGCCGATGCGCGGCTCTCGGAGACGGCTCGGCGCGTGCGCGAATTCGCCGGCCTCAGCACGGGCGAGGAACCCGTGGGTTTCCGCGGCAAGCTGCGCCCGTACCAGCGCGAGGGCCTGGCCTGGTTGCAGGCGCTCGCGAGCGTTGGTTTCGGCGGCTGCCTGGCCGACGACATGGGCCTGGGCAAGACCGTGCAGGTGCTCGCGCTGCTCGCCTCGCGCGCCGGGCACGAGCCGCGGCGCACGGCGCTGGTGGTCGCGCCCAAGTCGCTGGTGTTCAATTGGCAACGCGAGGCCGAGCGTTTCGCGCCCGGCCTGCAGGTGCTCATTCATGCGGGCGGCGAGCGGCGCCGCAGCGCGCGCGGGTTTGCGAAGTACGACCTCGTGCTGACGACCTACGGCACGCTGCGCCAGGACATCGCGATGCTGCGCGAGGTCCCGTTCGACTGCGTCGTGCTCGACGAGGCGCAGGCGATCAAGACCGCCGGCAGCCAGACCGCGCGCGCCGCGCGGCTGTTGTCGGGCGAGCTGCGCCTGGCGCTGTCGGGCACGCCGGTCGAGAACCACGTCGGCGAGCTGTGGTCGCTGATGGAGTTCCTCAACCCCGGCTTGCTCGGCAAGTCGCGCGCTTTCGCGAGCCTGGTCGAGTCCAGTGACGGGCTCTCGCTCGCCGAGCGCGACCGCGCGCTCCTGCGCCGCGCGCTCGCGCCGCTCGTGCTGCGCCGCACGAAGGCGGCCGTGCTGCCCGAGCTGCCCGAGCGCAGCGAGCAGGAGCTGCGCTGCGAGCTCGAGGGCGTGCAGGCGAAGGACTATGCGCGCATCCTCGAGTTCAGCCGCGCTTCGGTGCTCGGCGCGGTCGAGGAACAGGGCATCGCGCGTTCGAAGCTGCTGGTGATCGAGGCCTTGCTGCGGTTGCGGCAGGCGGCCTGCCATCCCGGCCTGATCGACCGCGCGCGACGCGCCGATTCGAGCGCCAAGCTCGAGCTCGTGCTGCCGCTGTTGCAGGACCTTGCCGAGGAGGGGCACAAGGCGCTGGTCTACTCGCAGTTCACGTCGTTCCTCGACATCGTCGAGGAGCGCCTCAAGGCTCAGAAGCTGTCGTACGAGCGGCTCGACGGCCAGACGCGCGATCGCGAGGCCCGCGTCGACCGCTTCCAGAACGATCCGGACGTGCGCGTGTTCCTGCTGTCGCTCAAGGCCGGCGGCGTCGGCCTCAACCTGACCGCGGCGAGCTACGTGTTCCTGCTCGATCCCTGGTGGAACCCGGCGGCCGAGGCGCAGGCGATCGACCGCGCGCACCGCATCGGCCAGCAGCAGAAGGTGATGGCGTACCGGGTCGTGTGCAGCGGCACGATCGAGGAGAAGGTGCTCGAACTGCAGGCGAAGAAGCGCGAGCTCTTCGACGCGTTGTTCGGCGAGAGCGGAGCGCCGCTCAAGGGCATGACGAAACGCGAACTGGAGTGGCTGTTGACCTGAGCGCGGGCGCGCGCCGAGGATGGCGCCCATGCTCGCACTCCTGCTGCTGCTCGCGCCGCTCCAGGCTCCCGCCGAGCGAGCCCCGGCCCCCGTCCAGGCTCCGGCGGCCGTGCTCAGCGCGCCGCTCGACGTCTCCGCGTTGCTCGAGGCGGTGCGCGTCCAGCACGACCTGCCCGGGATGATCGGCCTCACGCTGGAGCGCGAGCGCGTCGTCGCGCTCGGCGCGACCGGCCTGCGCAAGAGCGGCAACGACGCGCGCATGCTCGCGACCGACCTCGTGCACATCGGCTCGTGCACGAAGGCGATGACGGCGACCCTGTGCGCGCGCCTGGTGCAGCAGGGCAAGCTGAACTGGGAATCGACGCTGGCGCAGGTCCTCGCACAGAGCGCGCCGAAGATGCACCCGACCTGGCGCGACGTGACGCTCGAGCAGCTGTTGCAGCACCGCTCCGGTGCTCCCGCGAACGTCAAGCCCGATCGCAAGGGCACGCCTCGGCAGCAGCGCGTGCGACAGCTCGCCTCCGTGACGGCGGAGCCGCTGCCCGCCGAGCGCCGCGGGAAGTTCGAGTATTCGAACGTCGGCTACGTGCTCGCCGGGCACATGGCCGAGCACGTCGCGGGGCTCGATTTCGAGGAGCTGATCCAGCGCGAGCTGTTCCAACCGCTGGGCATCGCGTCCGCGGGCAGCGGTGCGCCTGGAACCGCGTCGCAGTTGTCGCAACCGCGCGGCCACCTCGAGATGGGCCTGCCGATCGAGCCGGGCCCGGCGGGTGACAATCCGCTCGGCATGGCGCCGGCCGGCACCCTCCACATGCGGATCGACGACTGGGCGAAGTTCGTGGCGCTGCACTTGTCGGGCGAGCGGGACGGTTGGAAATCCGCCTCCGGTGACGAACTGCTCCCGGCCGAAGCGTTCGTGCGCCTGCACACCCCGCCGGAAGGCGGCGACTACGCGCTGGGGTGGGCGACCGCCAAGCGTGCCTGGGCCGGCGGCACGGCGCTCAACCACAACGGCAGCAACACGATGTGGTACTGCGTGACCTGGCTGGCGCCCGAGCGAGGCTTCGCGTTCCTGGTCGCGACCAACCAGGGCGGCAAGAAGGCGGCCGAGGGTTGCAACGCGGCGGTAGGCGAGCTGATGAAGACCTACCTGCAAGAACAGACTCGGCGCTGAGGCGATGCGCGTAACGGCCGGTTCGCGACCCGGTTGACATGGGGATGGCCCTTGCGGGCCGACTCCCATGAAGCACCCCAGCCTCCTCGCGTTCGCCCTTTTCCTACCCCTCTCCCTGCCGCGCCCCGCGGCGCAGCAGGCAGCCGATCTGTTGCCCTCCGGCACTGGCGCCAGCGGCCTCAGCGAGTCCGAGGGTCGCCTGTGGGCGGTGGGACCGCGCTATCACGCCGAGCTCGGAACAGGCGGCATCGTCTACACGCCGGCGCTCGGCCGCGCGGCGGCGCGGACCGAGACCTGGAGCGCGCAGCCGCTTTCGATCGGTCGCGAGCAGGGACCCGCGCTCGCGCTGGGCGCGGCCGTGGCGCGGCTGGACGGCGCGCGCGCCGTGCTCGAGCACGGCGGCGGCGTGCAGGCGCTCTACGAAGCGCACTCCGGCGGTCTCGAGCAGAGCTTCGCGATCGCGTCCCGGCCGGTCGGTGCCGGTGATCTGGTCGTCGCGCAGCGCATCGCGACCAACTGGCCGCTCGCGTTCGTCGACGCAGCGACCGGCATCGAGTGGAGCGAGCCCGGCCTGGGCGGCGTGCACGTGGGCGGCGTGACCGCGATCGACGCGCGCGGCGCATCGATCGCCGGCTCGCTCGCGTTCCGCGACGGGCTGCTCGAGTACCGCGTGCCGGCGGAATTCGTCGATGCGGCTGCGTTCCCGCTGCTCGTCGATCCGCTGATCGGCACGGTCTTCACGGTCGCGGCCGATCTGGGGAACGCGCTGGACGATCACTCGCCGGCGGCCGCGTACGACCTCTCCAACGCCATGTATCTGGTGGCCTGGACGCGCATCTACTCGGCCTCCAGCGCCTACATCCTCGGGCAGCGCATCGACGGCCTCGGCGGGCTGGTCGGCGCTCCGATGTTGATCACGACGAACGGAAAGGCGGATCCCGAAAACGGGCCGACCGTCGCCAACTGCAATGCGCAGAACATGTTCGTCGTCGGCCACGAGAACTTCGTCGAGGTCCTGCCCGGTCTGCACAAGGACGGCCTGGAGTTTCGAACCGTGGCCGCCTCCAGCGGCGCGCTCGGACCCGTGCTCGAGCTGACCGGCGACAGGCTCGAGCACCCGGCCATCGCGAGCCAGAGCATCGCGGGAGACAGCCGAGTGGTGCTCGCTTACGAGTTCCTGCCGTTCTCCACCTCGCTGAATCGAGTGGAGGTGCGCACGCTCACGGTCTCCGCCGCCGGAGCGCTGACCCTCGGCGCGCCGGTGGTCGCTTACACGGTGTTCAGCGAATTTCAGACCATCCGGCACGTGGCGATCTCGCGCTCGGGCGGGACACTGAACCGCTACGTGGTTGCCTTCGAGACCGGATTCGAAACGTCGGCCGATGGCATCGTCCGTGCGCGGGCGTTCGACATCAACCTCATGGGCCTTTCGAGCACGTTGCTCCTCTCGGAGGATTCGTCCTACTCGTACCGACCGTCGGTGGACGGCGACGGGAACGAGTTTCTCGTGGCTTGGCATGCACAGAAGGCCGGCTTGTTTCCCACCTACCTGATCCGCGGGCGCAAGCTCTCGATCGGCGGCGGAGCCGTGCTCGAGCCTGTGCGGCTGATCAGCGATTCAGAATCCGCTTCGGAGCTGAACGTCTCGGTCGGCTTTACAGGCGAGACCTATTTGGCCGCTTGGAAGAGGGCCAACGACGTGGCGATCTCCGCGCTGAATCGAGTCACGATCGAGCCCTGCGGCCCGCCGACGGTGCTGTCCGACAGCCAGCGCGACTTCGAGGTTCCGGCGATCGCGGCGCGCTACGCCGGCGGATCCGGAAGCGACAACGCGCTCGTGGTGTTCGAAGGAGTCACGCCCGCAACCAGCATGGGCGACATCTACGGCCAGCTCTTCGAGACCGAGAACGGCTCGGAGACGCAGCTTGGCGGCGGTTGCGGTCTGATCTCGGGCACCGCGCGCGTCGGCTGCGCGGTGTCGAACGCGAACTCGATCGCGCTGTCGCTGCGCGGCGCGATCGGGGGAGTGCCGACATTCCTGTTCCTGTCGCTGAATCCGCTCGGGTACAGCGAGGGCGGTTGCACGCTGTACGCCGATCCGTTCTCCGGGTTCCTGCTCACGCCGGGCAATACGACCGCGCTGGGCGAGAAGGACTATGCGCTCGCGCTCACGCCAAGCCCGTCGCTGGTCGGGCTGCAGTTCCACCTGCAGTGGGGAACGTACCTGGGCGCGCTCGGCGCGTTCAGCTTCGGCGGCGCGCCGACCGGTCTCAACCTGTCGAGCGCGGTGCGCGCGACGTTCCAGTAGCGACCGCAGTAGAGTTCGGCGCCACAAGGAGTCTCCGCGTGTCGCCCCTGCTCAAGACGATCCTGCTGCTGACCTGCTCGAACGTGTTCATGACCTTCGCGTGGTACGCCCACCTGCGCGAGCTGTCCGCCAAGCCCTGGCACGTCGCCGCCCTCGTCAGTTGGGGCATCGCGCTGTTCGAATACCTGTTGCAGGTGCCCGCCAATCGCATCGGCTACCAGCAGCTCGAGCTCGGTCAGTTGAAGGTGCTGCAGGAGGTGATCACGCTCGCGGTGTTCGTGCCGTTCTCGCTGCTGTACATGAAGCAGCCGCTGAGCCTGAATTTCCTGTGGGCCGGCCTGTGCCTGTGCGGCGCGGTCTACTTCATGTTCCGCAAGTAGCGTTTCACGAGCCGCCGAGCCGCGTCGCGCGCAGACGGTGTTGCCAGGCCAGCGGCACGTATTGCTCCCAGGCCGGATCGACGATCAGCAGGCGCTGCGTGTCGATGTCGCGGTCGATCGACTCCTGCGTCGAATCCGCCGGCACGAACGGGAACTCGACGATCTCGACGCGCAGCACGAGCGCGTTCGGCAGCGGGTTCCCGTCCGACTCGAGCACGCGCAGCAGCAGCACGCGGCCGAGCCCGTCGAGCGGTTCCGACCACGCGCCGGGCGCGAGCTCGTGCGCCGGGCCGAAGATCTCGAGGCCGAGCACGCCCCAGGTGCCGGAGACCGCGCGAACCTCGATGCCGGCAGGCACGCGGCCGGCGGCGAGCTCGGCCCGCGCGCCGCGTGCGCTTTCCAGCGCATGCTCGCGCGCCGTTGCATGCGCGCGCGCGAGCGCGACCTGCGGCAGGAGCGAGCTGGTCAGCGCGCGTCGGCGGTTGTGCGCGTCGGCGCTTTGCGGGTACAGCTTCGCGATCCAGGCCGCGACGCGGTCCACCTCGGCTGCACCGAGCTCGACGCCGCCGAGCACCAGCACCGTGCCGGGGCGCAAGGCCTGCTCGGGCGCCGGCCGGGATTCCACGATCGGCGTTGGAGCGGGTTCTCCGCAGCTCGCGAGGGCTGCGACCGCGACCACCGCCGGCAGCCACCGCGGGCGCGCCCTCATGCCTTCTGGCGCGCGTCGAAGCTCGCGACGAAACGCACCGCGCGCTCGGTCGTGAAGCGATAGGTCGCCGAGAGCGCGCTGCGCGCGCCCGCGCCGGCCGACGCGATCGCCGCGGGCGGGAACGTGGCCTGGTCCTCGAGGAAGAGAGAGCGCGGGTCGGCGTGGAAGGACTCGATTCGCAGCACGTGCAGGCTGGGATCGCGCTCGGTGCCGGGGAAGGCCAGGCGCAAGCCGAGCAGTTGCGGCTCGCGTCCGAACGCGTCGAGCTCCTCGCGGAAGCGAAACATCGCCTGGCGCAGGAAGGCGCGGCTGTCGGAATGATGCCGCAGATTGATCAGCGTGCGCACCGCGACTTGCAGCGCGAGGAACTGCCGCAGGCCGCGCGCTTCGACGCAGGCGTCCACGAGGCCGGCCACCCGCTCCGAGAACTCCTCGAGCGAAAGCCCGGTCAGGTCCTCGCGAAACTGCAGCCGATCGTGCAGGACGGCAAGGTGCGAGACCGCGCCGCCGGCCGGCACCGGGTTCGACAGGATCACGCCTTCCGGGGCGACCTGGAAGTTGGCGTAGCACGCCTGCCGCGTCTCGCTCCAACGCGCGTGCAGCCGCTGCAAGGGACCGGGCTCGACCCGCACCGCAGGGTGCAGGAGATCGCATTGAAAGCCGATCGTGCGGGGCGCGTAGTTCATGCGCGGAGGGATGCGCGGCGGGGGCCGCGGCAGAGCGAGGATAACGCGGCGCCGTACCCTCCCCGTGACAGGCGCGTGACATGGCCTTGGCTGCGTCCGTAACCATCTACGCTCAATCAGGTTGCGATAGGCTCCCAGGGATGGACTCGTGCCGAGGACAGGCCCGGCTCCAGCAGCCCGATCGCCGGTCCGTACGAGTATTGTCTCGCACGCCGCCTCTGCGTCGGCGCTCGCTCCGCTATCATCTTCGGCCCCATTTGGGCGGCGACTCCGCGCGCGCCGTCGTACCCGCTCTCACCCAACAGTCATGTCGATCCGCACTCTCATCGCCGCAACCCTCGCCCTGTCCGGCCTTGCAGCCTTCGTCGCCCCGGCGAGCGCCCAGGACCTCGGCGGCCCGCTGAAGGTCAACGGCAAGGAAATCCCGCTGTCGGTGATCAAGCGCGAGATGGTCTACGCCGCCGGTGCGCAGGCGATCGAGACCAAGAAGCTCGACCTGATCATCTTGGAAGAGATCGACCGGCGCGTCGCGGCCGGCGAGGACCGCGCGAAGTTCGAGATCACGGCCGAGGAGCAGGAGGCGTTGCTCACGCAGGCTCTGCAGCAGATCCGCGACCAGTATCCGACCTTCGATGCGATGTCGGTGATCGAACGCAACGGCATGACCAAGCGCATGCTCGAAGGGCAGGTCGCTCAGACCCTGCGCTTCGACAAGGTGTTCCTGCCTGACGATCCGCGCCAGTGGCCGACGACCACGACCGACGCCATCACGGAGAGCGCCGGTGACGACTTCATCGCGAAATTGCGCGAATCGCAGGATGAGAAGGACCGCAAGGCCAAGGAGGCCGCCGCGGGCGCCACGCCCGAGAGCGCCCCCGCCCCCGCCCCCGACCTCAAGGGCGAGCAGATGTTCAAGATGATCATGCGCAAGATGGTCATGCAGTCCCTGTTCGACAAGTCGGTGATCAAGTTCGCCTCGAACGGACTGCCCGACGACGTCGTGCTGCAGGTCAATTCCAAGGACGTCAAGACCGACGAGCTCTTCGACTTGATCACCACGAATCTCACCGACGAGCGCGTGCGCCAAACGCGTCTGTGGCTGGCGAAGATCGAGGCCTGCAAGCAGGAATTGCAGCGCCAGAAGATGTGGCTGTCCGACGAGGAGTTCACAAAGGTCTTCCAGGAGCACAAGGCGCCGTACGACCAGTCGCCCTTCAAGCTCGAGGTGATCGCCACCGGGTTCAAGCGCTTCCCGTCGATGGACGCCTACATGACCTATTTCCGCGTGTTGGAGTCCTACAAGCGGATGATCCAACCCGAGATCAACGACGAGAATCTGACCAAGCACCTGACCCGCGCCAACAAGCTGCTCGGACTCGCGCGTTGCAACGTCCAGATGATCCTTTGTTCGGCGATGGACATGTCGACCGGGAAGTGGCGCCCTGACGGCTGGGAGTACGCCAAGAATCGCGCGCTCGAGGCGAGCAAGCTGCTGGCCGAGAAGAACGGAGAGAACTGGGACGAGGTGCTGGAGTCCTACTCGGAGTTCTGGGACCCGCCGATTCCGGTCGGGCAGCCGAACCTGAACAACAACTTGCGCAACAAGGGTCGGATCGGACTCGTCAATCGCAACGAGATGTTGCAGCGGATCGACGAGAGCGATTTCTCGATGTTCGTCGAGGGGGCCGGGATCGTCGACTACGTGTTCTTCGATCAGGGCGAGGGCATCGACGGCCCCTTCAAGGGACCCTACGGCTACTACATCACGCGCGTGGTTTCCCGCACGCAGCCCACGAAGGAGTTCTCTCTGGCGGAACCGACGCAGCGCGATCTGGTCGTCCAGGACTACGTGTCGATGCGCGTCAACGCTTGGGCCCAGGACCTGCTCGAGAACGCCAAGGTCGAGGGTTTGCAGTAGCGATCGGCGCCCTGCGCCGCCCCCAAACGCTCGCGCGCCCGCCGGGACCCTCCGTCCCGGCGGGCGCGTGCCGTTTTCGCGGCGGCTCGCCAATTCGCCACGCGCATTCCGTACCATCCGACTAGCCGGCGTGAAGCCGAGCGAACCGCGTGAAGTCGAACCTCGCCACCACCTGGAAGCTGCTCGAGCCGCACGCGAAGCCGCGTGTGCCGCAGCTCATCTTGGTTGCACTGCTCGGCGCCGTCGTAGGTTCGGTCCAGGCGGCGGTGCTGCCGATGATCGCTCCCTTGATCGAGCTGGGGCTGTTCCCCGGACAGGCGGCCGAGGTGAACGGGGTGAAGCTGCAGTCACCCGAGGCCTTGCACGCCTTCTTCGTTTCCGTGCGCGACCACTTCGCCGCGGACGATCCCGAGCGCGGCCGCTTCGTCGTCATCCTCGCAGTCTGCCTGGCGCTCGTGCTGCTCGGGATCGTCGGCGGCGTCGCCGAATACGCGTTCTCGTGGGTTGCGCGGTTGACCGGCTTCCAGATGGTGATCGATCTGCGCGAGCGCGTCGCGCGGCACTTGATGAGCCTGTCGATGCGCTACCACGGCAAGCGCCGACTCGGCGACCTCTTGTCGCGGATCAGCGCGGACGTGCAGATCACGCTGCAGTCCGTGAACATCGCGCTCAAGGAGCTCGTCCAGGAGCCGATCTCGGCCTGCGCGTACCTCGCGGTGGCCGCGTATACGGCGCCGAAGATGACGCTCGCGGTGCTGATCCTGCTGCCTCTGCTCGCTTGGCCGCTCTCGAAGTTCGCGACCAAGGTGCGCAAGCGGTCGAACAAGAGCCTCGATGCGCTCGGTCACAGCGTGCAGGCGTTGACACAGATGTTCCAGGGGATGCGCGCGGTCAAGGCTTTCCGTGCCGAGGAGCGCGAGCTGGCCGGCTATCGCGAGCTCAATCAGAGCTACCTGCGCAACTCGATGCGCATGGTGCGCGCGATCTCGATGACGCACGCGTTCACGACCGCGTTCGGGCTGATCGGAATGGCCGTGCTCCTGCTCGCCGTCGGCTTCGCGACACTCAAGATGGGCCTGTTCGACAACGCCACCGACATGTTCATCTTCGTCGGGTCGATCGGACAGACAGCCAATCACCTCAAGTCCTTCACCAAGGCCCTGACGCGCGTTCAGGAGTCCGTCGGCGCCTCCGAGCGGCTGCAACAGCTCCTGTCCGAGAAGCC
>Ga0194131_10011396_pt1 | contig 10627 bp, 13 predicted proteins | sample TA2KigO120mmetaG_FD_148631 | JGI IMG/M metagenome (GOLD analysis project Ga0194131, IMG submission 148631) | Freshwater microbial communities from Lake Tanganyika, Tanzania - TA2015053 Kigoma Offshore 120m | ecosystem: Environmental > Aquatic > Freshwater > Lake | place: Tanzania: Lake... | reverse complement strand
GATCATCTCGGGGTCGGGCGCGATCGTCGGCTCGAGTTGGAGCACGGAGAGGCGCTGACCGGGCAGCGGCGGCGGCTCGCTCTCGCCAATGCTCGAAAGATAGTCGCAGCCACTCAGGCCAGCGGCCAGCAGCGCCGCAACCAGCACCGCCTTGCCAAACACGCTGACCCTCACTGATCGCCTTCCGCGGCCGGCGCGCTGTCTGCAGGCTTTGCTTCGGCTGCGGGAGCCTCGGCGGGCTTGGCCTCGGCTTCCGAACCCGTCTTGGCGGGCTGGGCGCCGTCAGGCGCGGCGGCCGCATCCTTCTTGATCAAGGGCCCGCCGAGGCCTGACAGCAGCTCGGCCGCCCGGAAGCGAACGCCGGCGGCGGTTGCGCTGTTCTCGACGAGCTCGGTGAAGGTCGCGCGCGCTTCCTCGGTCTTGCCGGCCTTGAGCTCGGCAACGCCCTTCAACTCGGTGGCAAGCCAGCGCCAGCTGCTATCCGGGGCGAGCAAATGCGAGAGCCGGCTCATGATGTCTTCGAGCGGCGCCTTGTCGATCAGCCGTTCGGCTGCGATCAGGCCGGCAAGGTCGCGATAGACCCGGTCGACGCGATTGTCCTTTGCCAGAGCGTCGAGCGCCGCGACCGCACCATCGACGTCGCCACCCTTCGCCTTGATGTCAGCCTCGCGCAGGCGCGCGAGCGCGGCGTAGCCGCCGGTCGCCTCGCTCGCGAGCGCATTGAAGGCCTTGGCGGCCTCACCGTCCTTGCCGTCCGACAGAAGCTTCGACGCCTCGGCGTAGCGCCCGCCGTCCTTTTCATTGCGGGCGTCGCCGGCATCCTTCAGCACGACAATGACGATCACCGCCGCGACGATCGCGACGATCAGGCCGAGCAGCGGATAGCGAAAGCGCTTCCAAAGCTTGAGGAGACGGTCACGCTGAAGGTCCTCTTGGACCTCGCGAAAGAAATCGGTCACGGCTCCCTCGGGGCGGGGTTCATGCACCGGGCCGGCAAGCCCGGTCGGTTATATAGCAGCAGGGCGCTGGAAGCGCGCGCGGATTTTGCTAGCTTATCCAACATGGAGAGCCGGCCAATCACGTCGTATCGCGCTTTCTGGCCCTACTATCTGGGCGAGCACACCCGCCCGGCAACCCGCATGGTGCACTGTTTCGGCACCTCGGTTGCGATCATTATCGTGGTCTTGGCCGGGCTGTTCGGGGAGCCGTGGCTGCTGCTCGCTGCGCTGCTCTGCGGCTACGGCTTCGCCTGGCTCTCGCACGTGCTGATCGAGCGCAACCGGCCTGCCACGTTCAAATATCCGCTGTGGAGCCTGATCGGCGATTTCCACATGTGCGGGCTAATCTGGCTCGACCGGATGGACGACGAACTCCAACGTCTCGGCGGCAACCCGGTCGGCCGCCGGCCCTGAAGCACATTGAGTCGAGCGCCTAGGCGGCGCTCGTCTTCGGCTTGGCCTGGATGTAGGCGCGGGTGTAGTGCTCGACGCAGTAGGGCTTGCCCTCAACCGCAGGCTGCCCGCAAAAGCCGAATTCCGGCTCACCCGGATGGCCGATCGGCCATTTGCAGGTCGCCCCACTGGTGGAGATCACCAACTGCACTGGCGGCGGGCTCGGCCGCTCCACCACGCGCGGCTCGCTCCGCATGGGGCGCGCGACACGGGCCTCACGCTTGATTGGCGAGGGCCGCGGCGGCAGGCCAAGTCGGTGCGCCTTGCCGACGATCGCGTTTTTCGACATGCCGATGAGCCGGCCGATCTCGGCGGTCGTCAGGCCTTGATTCCACAGCCGAGTGACTTCGGCGATGCGTTCCGGGGTCCACGACATGCACTGATCTCCTTCGGCGACCAGCGCTCAAAGGCCCCCAACCCTTGGGGTACCCGAGCAGGTTGACCGCAAGATACAGGGCTACCGACTAGGTGCAAGCGAAAGTTTGTTTCATCCCCAAGATATTGTGGTAGCCGCGTCGCGCCCCAGGGGCCCGGCTCAGAACGCCTTCAACACCGCCTCGGTGCTCACGATCTCGCCGAGCTGGGTTAGCGCGTGATCGAGCGAGGCCCGGTGCCAGGCCTCGTTCATGGTGCAGGTCGCGTCCTCGACCACGGTGATCTCGAAGCCGAGGTCCGCCCCGTCGCGGCAGGTGCCTTCGACCGCGAAATTGGTCCAGCCGCCGGTGACGATGAGCCGGCGCACGCCGAGCCCCTTCAGCTTGTTCTCGAGATCGGTGCCCATGAAGCCGGAGACGCGCTGCTTGGTGACGATGTAGTCGCCCGGCTTCGGCTTGAGCGCGGCAAACGGCTCGGCACCCCAGGTGCCCTGCCGGTTGTTGCCGGTTTTGGCCAGGTTCTTGAACAGCGGCGCATTCTGCGCGGCGTCCTTCGCGCCCTTGGTCATGACATGGAGGATGTGGATCACCGGCATGCGCTTGCGCCGCGCCTTCTCCGCGATCGCCTTGATGTGCGGCACCGTGCCCTTCAGTTTCGCGTGCATCGGCGAGCCGGCGGCGGCCCAGCCGCCTTTCGGATGCAGCACGTCGTTCTGCATGTCGATGATCAGCAGCGCACTCGCCTTCGGATCGATCTTGCGCATGACGTTCTCCCCGTCGTGATGTCAGGGCTATCGTAGCGCAGCCGCGCGTGCAAATGCAGCGCGTTGACGGCGCGAGGCCGTGTTGGGCAAGGTCAGGCACCGAAGCGATTCGGCCGCACAACCGCATGGCCGCGCTATTTCAAACGGGGGGATCGATGCGCCGCCTGCTGTCCGCTCTTCTCACCGTCCTGCTCGGGCTGTCGTTCGCACTCGGCACGCCGGACGACGCGTGGGCCAAACTGCCCAAGGCCGATCAGGTGGTCGTCTACAAGGCGAAGCGCATCATGCATCTGATGCGGAAGGGCTGGGTGATTCGCAGCTACCACGTGAAGCTCGGCGACAAGCCGGTCGGCCACAAGGTGTTCCAATATGACGGGCGGACACCAGAGGGCCGTTACGTCATCGACTTCCGCAACGCGGCGAGCCAGTTCCACCGCTCGCTCCGCATCTCCTATCCACGGCCGGAGGACATCGCGCGCGCCAAGCGCTACCGCCAGTCACCCGGCGGCGACATCTTCATCCACGGCACGCCGGGTGAAGGCGGCAAATATGACGGCGACTGGACCAATGGCTGCATCGCGGTGAAGAACCACGAGATCGAGGAGATCTGGGCCGCGGTCGACGACGGCACGCCGATCGAGATCAGGCCTTAGCCTGGCAGAGCCCTTGCGCGTCGAGCCCGAGTTGACTAGATATCTGACTAGTCATTTAGAAGTAAGGCGAGGCCGAAATGAAGAGTTGGCCGGTTCAGGACGCCAAAGCGCGTTTCAGCGAACTCCTGAAGACCTGCCTCGAGGAGGGCCCGCAGGTCGTCACCAAACGGGGTACGGACGCCGCCGTTCTCGTTCCCTTTGGCGAGTGGCATCGCCTTCAAGCCGCGAATCGCCCGACCATGAAAGAGCTGCTGCTTGCGGCATCTCCGCGCGGCGTTCTCCAAGGCCCGGAGCGCGGTCGGCTTGAGCGACGATCACCGCGCAAGGTCACCTGACGGCGATGTACCTGCTCGATACGAATGTCGTGTCGGAACTCCGCCGTCCGAAGCCGCACGGCGCGGTCCGTTCGTGGGTCGAGATCATACCCGATGCTCAGCTCCACCTTTCAGCGATCACCATCGGCCAGCTTCAAGCAGGAATCGAGATTACCCGCGAGCAGGACCCGGAGAAAGCGAGCGAGATCGAAGCCTGGTTGGACAAGGTAGCAGCCACCTACAATGTGCTCGCGATGGACGCCCAGGCCTTTCGGTGCTGGGCGCGGTTGATGCACCGGCAATCCAACGCCCTTATCGAAGATGCGATGATCGCCGCGACTGCCATCACTCACGACTTGATCGTCGTGACGAGGAATGTGCGCGACTTCAAGCCGTTTGGCGTGAACCTGATCAATCCCTTCCTGGCACGTTAGTAAACAGCGCTCCTACTCCCACTCGATCGTGCCCGGCGGCTTCGAGGTGACGTCATAGACCACGCGGTTGATGCCGCGCACCTCGTTCACGATGCGATTGGCGACGCGCCCGAGGAATCCCATGTCGAAGGGGTAGAAATCGGCGGTCATGCCGTCGGTCGAGGTGACCGCGCGGAGCGCGCAGACGCGCTCATAGGTACGGGCATCGCCCATCACGCCGACCGTCTGGACGGGGAGCAGCACGGCGAAGGCCTGCCAGATCGCGTCATAGAGCCCGGCGTTGCGGATCTCTTCGAGGTAGATCGCGTCCGCCTTGCGCAGCACATCGAGCGCGTCGCGGGTGATCGCGCCGGGCACGCGAATGCCGAGGCCTGGCCCCGGGAAGGGGTGGCGGCCGACCAGCGTCTCCGGCAGGCCGAGCTCGCGCCCCAGGGCACGCACCTCGTCCTTGAAGAGCTCGCGTAAGGGCTCGACCAGCTTCATGCGCATGCGCTCTGGGAGCCCGCCGACGTTGTGGTGCGATTTGATGACGGCACTCGGGCCCTTGACCGAGACCGATTCGATGACATCCGGATAGAGCGTGCCCTGCGCCAGGAAATCGACCTTCTGCACGGTGCCGGCGACGCGCTCGAACACCTCGATGAAGCTGTTGCCGATGATGCGACGCTTTTGCTCCGGGTCGGTCACGCCCTCTAGCTTTGTCAGGAACTCGTCGGTCGCGTCCTCATGGATGAGCGGGATGTTGTAGTGGCCGCGGAACAGGCCAACCACCTCCTCCGCCTCGCCCGCGCGCATCAGGCCGGTATCGACGAAAACACAAGTGAGCCGATCGCCGATCGCCTCGTGGATCAGCACGGCCGCGACCGAGGAATCGACGCCGCCAGAGAGGCCGCAAATGACGCGCCCGTCGCCCACCTGCGCGCGGATCGCCTGGATCGCGCGCGCGCGGAACGCCGCCATGGTCCAATCACCCGCGGCGCCCACGACATGGCGTACGAAATTGCGGATGAGCGCCGCGCCGTGCGGCGTGTGCACGACTTCCAGATGAAACTGCACGCCATAGAATTTGCGCAAATCATCGGCGATGGCGGCGAACGGCGCCGCCTCGGTACGTGCGACCACGCGGAAGCCCTGAGGCAGCGCGGTCACCCGGTCGCCATGGCTCATCCACACCTGTTCGCGCGCGCCCCTGGGCCAGACGCCCTCGAACATCGCGCAGGTATCAATTACATCGACGAAGGCGCGGCCGAACTCGCGGCTGTCGGCCGGCTCGACCTTGCCACCCAGCATCGCGCACATGAGCTGCTCGCCATAGCAGATGCCGAGCACGGGCAGGCCGAGCTGAAAGACTCCGGGGTCGGGCACGATCGCACCTGCCTCCGTCACCGAGGCGGGCCCGCCCGAGAGGATGATCGCCCGCGCACCGAAGGCCTTGATCTCGCCGGCCTCGATGTTGCCGGGCTTGATCTCGCAATAGACGCCGGCCTCGCGCACCCGGCGCGCAATCAGCTGGGAGTATTGCGCGCCGAAATCGAGGATCAAAATGCGGTCGGTCATGGAGCCCGGGCCCTGGTTTGAGCCCGAGCCTTGTAGCCCGCTATTCCGCGGGCGGCAAGGAAGGCGGCATGCCCGAGCACGCCGCCAAACTTGTCAGGGGGTTGGAGAGGCCTACCAGGTGGTCGAGGTCGAATCGAGCGCTGCGGCCTTGCCGGATTCCTTGTAGCGCTGGACCGACTTCATCAGCATCCGGCTCTCATTGCAGCCGCTTGGGCAAAGTTTCCGCAGCTTTCCCAGATGCTCCTCGGCCTTTTCGAGGTTGCCGGTCATGAGATAGGCCTCGCCGACATATTCGTGCGCGCCCTTATGGTCCGGATCGAGCGCCAGCGCCTTTTCATAATTCTCAAAGGCGGCGTCGAGCTGCCCCGAACGGCGCTGCGAATAGGCCAGCATGTTGAACGCATCGGCGTTCTGCGGGTCGAGCTTGGCGGCCTTTTCAAAGTGAGGGATCGCGTCCTTGAACTTGCCGTCCTTCACGAGGTCATTGCCCATCGCATAGGCCTCGGCTGGGCCGTCTGCGGCGGTGCTCTTCTTCGTGCTGGTGCCGGCGGCGAATGAATCCGCCATCGACAGGGCAAGGACGCTGGCGGCGAGGGCCAACCCAAAGGCGACGCTACGAAGCTTCAGCATGAACCTACTCCATTCCGTGCTAGACGCCCGATCGATGCGGCGCCGATTATAGCGCAACGGTCTCAATCAACCGTGACATTGTCGCGACCGTGCCTGTCTGAAATACGGCATGAAACGGTAAAGCGTTCACGCCTCACAAAGTTTTGAAGAGGGTCGGTCAGCCGCTCAAGGGGTAGTTGGGCGGCTCGCGGGTGATCGCGACATCATGCACGTGGCTCTCCCGCTGGCCTGCCGCGGAGACCCTCAGAAAGCGGCAATTGCTCCGCATGTCATCCAGCGTCGCGCAGCCGGTATAGCCCATCGCCGCCTTTAGGCCGCCGACAAGCTGGTGCACGACATTGGCGAGCGGGCCCTTGAACGGCACGCGGCCCTCGATGCCCTCGGGCACCAGCTTCAGCTGGTCCTTGATCTCCTGCTGGAAGTAACGGTCGGCCGAGCCGCGCGCCATGGCGCCGAGCGAGCCCATTCCGCGATAGGATTTGTACGAGCGGCCCTGGAACAGGAACACCTCGCCCGGGCTCTCCTCGGTGCCGGCGAAGAGCGAGCCGATCATGGCGCCCGAAGCGCCTGCGGCGATCGCCTTGGCCAGGTCGCCCGAATAGCGGATGCCGCCATCGGCGATCACCGGCACGCCCCGGTCGCGCGCGACGCTAAGCGCATCGACCAGCGCGGTGAGCTGGGGCACGCCGACGCCGGCGACCACGCGCGTCGTGCAGATTGAGCCCGGGCCGATGCCGACCTTCACCGCATCGGCGCCGGCATCGATCAGCGCCTTAGTGCCGTCCGCCGTCGCCACATTACCGGCCATCACGCTCGAGCGGTTCGAGAGCTTCTTGATCCGCTCGATGGTGCGGATCACGCCGGCCGAATGGCCATGCGCGGTGTCGACCACGATCAGATCGCACTCGGCCTCGAGCAACGCTTCCGCGCGACGGACGCCCTCTTCGCCGACGCCGGTCGCTGCGCCGGCGCGCAGGCGGCCCTTGTCGTCCTTGGTGGCGTTCGGGTGGGCCTGGGCCTTCTCAATATCCTTCACCGTGATCAGACCGACGCAGCGATAGACGTCATCCACGACCAGCAGCTTTTCGATGCGGTAACGGTGGAGCAGGCGCTTGGCCTCCTCGCGGCCGATCGATTCGCGCACGGTGACAAGGTTGTCCTTGGTCATGACCGCGCTCACCGGCTGATTGACGTCGGTCAGGAAGCGCACGTCGCGATTGGTCAGGATGCCGACAAGCTTGCCGGTTCCCGTTTCGACCACCGGAATGCCTGAGATGCCGTGGCGCTCCTTCATGGCGAGCGCGGCCGAGACCGGCGCCTCGGGCGAGACGGTCAAGGGATTGACCACCATTCCCGATTCGAACTTCTTGACCTTGCGCACCTCCTCGGCCTGGCGCGCCATGTCGAGATTCTTGTGGATGATTCCGATGCCGCCGACCTGTGCCATGGCGATCGCGAGCGGCCCCTCGGTCACCGTATCCATGGCGGCCGAAATGATCGGGATACCGAGCTCGATGTCGGCGGTAATCCGCGTATGCGTGTCAGTCTGGGTCGGCAGAACGCTCGAAGCAGCCGGCTCGAGCAAAACGTCGTCGAATGTCAGGGCTTCTCGGATTTGCATGCCGCCCCCGGTGCCAGAGTGGCCGGGAATATACACCAAAGACCCCGCGCGCCAAGCGCGCGACGCCAATTATTCGCGCCACGTGCGCAACATCGAAATTTGTGGCCTGCGCGCCGGCCGGTTCAGCTAGTGGCGGCGCAGCACCGGTTGGCACCGCGATAACCCTGTGCCACGACGTAGCTTTCGGCCGAAGCCTGGCGGCTCGAGGGTGGCTTGGCGTGCTTCACGCTTCGAAAGTCGCGTTTCAGGCGCTCAAGCAAGCTGCGCTCCGTGCCACCCTTGAGCACCTTGGCGACGAACGCGCCGCCGGGCGTGAGCAGGGTCTCGGCGATCTCGAGCGCCGCCTCGCACAGCGCCATGATGCGCAAATGATCGGTCGAGGCGTGGCCGGTCGAGGGCGCCGCCATGTCGCTCAGCACGAGATCGGCCCGCGCGCCGCCAAGCGCCGCCGATACCGGCGCCAGAACCGCCGGGTCGAGAGCATCGCCCTGCAGGACGATCACACCCTCCATCGGCTCAATCGGATTGAGATCGATCGCGACCACCACGCCGCCGCCCGATTGGCCCGCCTTCACCTTGCGGGCCGCGACCTGCGCCCAACCGCCCGGCGCAGCCCCGAGGTCGACCACACGACGACCCGGCGCGAGCAGGCCGAAGCGCTCATCAAGCTCGATCAGCTTGAAGGCCGCCCGCGAGCGATAACCCTCCTCACGCGCCGCGTGGACATAGGGATCGTTCAGCTGGCGCTCGAGCCAGCGGCGAGAGGACGGAGTTTTGGCGCCGGTGACCCGGACCGCGGCGCGGCGCCGTCCGGCCGGACCGCCCCGGCTGGTGCGTTGCATCAGCCGAGCGCGTTGTCCGCGCGCATCATGCCGAGCAGCAGGCCTTCCCTGAGGCCACGATCAGCCACGGTAAGCCCGCCGACCGGGCAGGCGCGCATGATCGCTTCGAGGATGGCGCAGCCCGCGATGACCACATCGCCACGGCCCGGCCCGATGCATGGGTGGGCCGAGCGCTCGGCGAAGTCCTTGGCGACCAGGCCGTCGACCACCTTGCGCACGGCACCGAAGTCGAGCCCGATGCCATCGACCTTCGAGCGATCATAGCGCGGCAGCGCCAGGTGAACGCCGGCGATGGTCGTCACCGTGCCCGAAGTGCCGAGAAGCTGCACCCGCTCCTCGCCCGCCGCCTTCGAAAGCTGATGCTTGGCCGCGAACGGTTCGAGCTCGCTTGCGATCAGCGCGGTCATGGCCTCAAAGCCCTCGGCACCGATGCGATCACGGCCAAAGCGCTCGGCCAGCGTTACCACGCCATAGCCGATCGACATCCAGCCCTCGACCTCAGGCGGACCATCATGTCTGAGCTTCACCCAGATGAGCTCGGTCGAGCCGCCGCCAATATCGAACAGCAGCGCGCGCTCGGCCGCGCGCGAAAGCAGCGGCACGCAGGAGTCGAGCGCCAGCATGGCCTCTTCGGCCGTCGAGATGATCTCGATCTCGAGCCCGGTTTCCTCGGCCGCGCGCTGCAGGAACATCTCGCAATTGGCGGCGCGCCGACAGGCTTCGGTCGCGACCGCCCGCGAACGGGTCACGCCCCGCCGCTGCATCTTGTTGGTGCAGATCCTGAGCGCGGCGATGGTGCGCTCGATCGCGGCCTCCGAGAGCGAGCCGCGCTCGCCCAGCCCTTCACCCAGCCGGACGATGCGCGAAAAGGCATCGACCACGTTGAACCCCCGACCATCCGGCCGGGCCACTAGAAGCCGGCAATTATTGGTGCCAAGGTCGAGGGCCGCATAGGTGTGCGGACGGCGGCGGGCCGGCTGAGCCCGCCTCAGGCTGGTCGCTTGCGCGCCGGTCTGCATTGAAATGAGCGTCCGGGAACCGAGGGGTCAGGTCGAAACGGTTCAGGATAATGGCAAATTCGCCCGCTTAAGAAAAAGCAAATTCGTTCGTTTATGATGGGTCCCGCGCAGGTTGACATCCGGGCCCAGATTCCTAAGGTGTCGCCACGGCCCGCTTGGGGGATCGTCTAGCGGTAGGACTACGGACTCTGACTCCGTCAACCCTGGTTCGAATCCAGGTCCCCCAACCAAATCTCATTTTTGGGCATTTCGACGCCGCGATCGTCACCCGCACGGGCGGCGATGGCGGCAGTCTGAGCCAGCAGATCAAAGGGTTGCCGGAAGGTGGCCCTAATCTCGCCGCCCTCCCACGTGCAGTTCGATAGTACGAAGTTGAGCAGGCGGCCCAGCGCCGTTTTGACGTCCGGGTCGTGGCAATTGCTGCCCGTGAGCCAGATGCCGCCATAGCCAAGAGCCTGGGCCGCCAGCAGGACGCCGTGAGCAGCGCAGGCCGCGGCGTACACTTGGTCGATGACGCGAACGCTGGGGTGGTCCTCGACGACGACCGCAGCTACGGCGATAACCAATGGCGCCCGCAGCGGTTTGCGGCGCTCGGCCTCCAGATCCGCCGGGCGCGCCTCAGGTTCGCGTCGCCGCCGGGCTTTGGCGAAGACCGCACCCAGTCGGTTACGCGCCGCGCATCGGATCAGGATGAACCGCCACGGCCGTAGCATGCCATGGTCCGGCGCGCGGCAGGCAGCTGAGAGGATCGCCTCGAGGTCTTCTCCTTCTGGGGCCGGTTCAGCTAGCAGGCGCGGTGGTACCGAGCGCCGGTTCAACAGCAACTCGAGGCTCGGTGGTGCTTTCGATGCTTCACCTTCCGATGGTGCGACCGTGAACCGGGACCTTCGTTCCTCAAGCATCGCACGCCCCCCGCGGCCACGGCTCGGGCGAGGCAGCCGATGGCTTGTTGAGGCATAGCAGCAATC
>Ga0194131_10011390_pt1 | contig 10634 bp, 6 predicted proteins | sample TA2KigO120mmetaG_FD_148631 | JGI IMG/M metagenome (GOLD analysis project Ga0194131, IMG submission 148631) | Freshwater microbial communities from Lake Tanganyika, Tanzania - TA2015053 Kigoma Offshore 120m | ecosystem: Environmental > Aquatic > Freshwater > Lake | place: Tanzania: Lake... | reverse complement strand
GATCCTCATGCCCCGCGCCGTTCGGGCCGCATCGCATCTGAAGGCAGCGTTTTCGCGGCCGGCAACGGCCCGGCTCGCACCGCGGTCATCGCGTCCCGCCGTGCGTGCGCTCCTGGTCGCGTTCGCTCTGCTCGCCGCCGCGCCGATCGCGCTTGGGCAACGCGCGCCGACGCTGCGAGGCGGAAGCTGGTGGGAGCGCACCGATCCGGGGCCGCGCGGGTCGCTTCCGAGGAGCCGCTTCTACACGATTCGCAGCGATCTGCCCGCGGAGGACACGCGTCGCTACGCGAACCTGCTCGACACGATGTACCTGGAGTACACGAGGCTCATGAAGGGGCTGCGCCCTCGCGGTTCCGCGCACCTGGATGTCTTCATGTTCGCGACCGAACAGGACTACCTCGACACGCTCCGCACGCGCTTCGGCGCGAGCGGCACGGGTTCGGGCGGCATGTTCTTCGTCGGGCCGAAGGGGGCTGGCCTCGCCTTCTTCACGCAGGGACTTCCCAGCGCGCGAGTCGAGCACGTGATCCGGCACGAGGGCTTCCACCAGATCGCGAACATCTTCTTCGATCACGATCTGCCACCGTGGGCGAACGAAGGGCTCGCGGAGTACTTCGGCGAGTCGGTCGTGGTGAACGGCACCGTGATCGAGGGGCAGATGACGGAGTCCACGCTCGCCAAGGTCAAGTCGTTGATCGAGCAGGGGCGCATCGTTCCCTTCGAGGATCTGCTGTCGCGCGACCTTCGGGCCTGGAACGGCGCCGTGTCGCGCGGAACGGCGGATGCGCAGTACGCCCAGTCGGCGTCGATGGTGCACTTTCTTCTCTGGGGTGAGGGCGGCCGCCTGAGCGATCGCTTCTCCGCCTACCTTCGCAACCTCAACGAAGGTCGCGATCCCGTGAGTTCGTTCCGCATGGCATTCGGCGGAACCGACGATCGCGCGCTGGCCGACTTCGAGCGACGCTGGCGCGAATTCGTGAAGCAGCAGAGCCCGGGAAGCGTGCGCGCCGCCATGGACCGGCTCACCTTTCTCTCGGAAGGTCTGCTGCGCCTGCGCGATCGAAACGTTCATCCGTCGTCGCTCGAGGAACTGAAGTCGGCGCTGAAGAAGGAAGGCTTCACGCTCGCGATGGGCTCGCATGCCGGTCCGGTCACGCTTCGAGCCGAGGACGAGTCGCTCTATTCGATTCCGCCCGATCAGATCCAGGATCGACGACGAGCCCCGGAGATCGAATTCGTGTGGAAGGGACCGAAGCCGCCGCGCCGCGCGACTGCAAAGGACGATGAACGCGACGGCGGCGGCTCGGGCGCCGGCGGGACGGAGGAGCGATCCTCCGACGCCGCCGAGAAGCCCGCGAAGCCGCCGCCGCTGCCGGAACTCTCGACACGGAACCTGCGACCGCGAAACCTCAAGGTCTCATGGAAGCAGGGCGCGGACGGGGGTTGGAGCGCCGAGGTTGGCCTGGAGTGAGCTCGGGACCGGGGGCGCCTCGTCGTCGCTCGACTCGCCGTTGCGAATCGATTCCCGGGCCGCCGCTTCGTACGGATCGCCCTCTCCAGCCTGTAGGAGCACCTGAAGCTGAGCCTCCTGCTCGAGCCGAATCTGCTCGAGGCGACCCTCGAGCTGGCCGAGGTTGCCGACGCGACCGCATCGCTCGTACTCGGCGAGCACCTTGGCCTGCTCCCTGGCCATTTCGATGAGGCGCTGATTGCGGCCGACCGCGTCGATCTGTCGATCGAGCGCCGCGAGCTTCACCTGGAAGTCGCCGTGCTCGCGCTCGAGCTTCTGGAGAACGGTGGCGAGCTTTTCGCGCTGATCCTTGAGCATCACGAGCTGCTTCTCGCCGCCGGTGAGCCGATCCTGATGCGACGAGCGGATGTGCTGCACGCGCTTCGCCTCGGCTCGGATGCGACCCGCCTCGGAGGCGTCGCGCGAGTGGAGCGACGCGGTTCGGGCGGTCGGGCCCGCGGCAACCGGCGCCGCCGCCGCGAGCGCCGTCTGCATCTGCTCGAGGTCGCTCGTCGTCATCGCGACGACGCGCCGGCTGACCTCGCACTCCTGCGAAAGCTGAGTGAGTTGTCGGTCGAGCTGCGAGATCTCGCCGCGAAGCTGGCCGATCCGCCCCGGATACTCGGCGCCGAGCTGCTCGAGCTGCCGGCGAAGCGCGATGGGATCGTCGACCATCCGGTCGATGGCATCCTGGCTCCAGGTGCGGATCTGATCGGCCGCGGCGCCGACTCGATTCGGGCCGACGACCATGGCGAGCGCGCCGACGCCGATGCCGGCGATCAGCGACCAACGAAGTACGGTTCGGAAGAACGGCATTGCAGGCTCCTTTCGCATCCGGCTGCGGCCGCACACCTCCGCGCGGTCGATCCGGTCGTTGCGTCGGCGTGCTCTTCGGGATGCCCGTGTCGCCATTTCATGTGCGTGCGAACATGGGCGCGAGAACTTGCGTCGTACACTTGAAAACGGGCCCGGGCCCCTCCCAAGAGGGTCGCGACGACGCCATGCATCCGATCACCACGACCTTCGTCGATCGACTTCGCAATCGCGACGAATCCGCATGGTTCGAGCTGTGGGAGACCTTCGGCCCCGTCATTCGCGCTCACTTCGCGCGTTGGGGGCGAGGGGCGATCGGCCCGGAGACGGCACGCGATCTGACGCAGGAGACGCTCGCGCAACTCGCCGGCGCGATCGAGCGATTCGATCCCGAGCGCGGCGTCCGCTTCAGCACCTGGCTGCTTTCGATCGCGCGACACATCTTCGGCGATGAAGTGGATCGACGCATGGCCGGCAAGCGAGGCGGCGGGCGCCGCGCGTTCAGCCTCGACGCGGGTCCACCCGCTTCGAGCGACGGCGTGGCGCCGGACGACGAGTACGAACGCCGCATCTTCCGCGCGAAGGTCATGGCGGCGATCCGCCGCGTGGAGTCGACGAGCGATTTCCTGGGATTCCAGGTCTGGCAGACGCGCGTGCTCGACGGCGTCGTCGGTCGCGAGGTGGCCGAGCGGATCGGCACGAGCGAACCGACCGTGTCGCGGCATGTGGCTCGGATCCGTGATCGGCTGCGCGGCGAGCTCGCGCGCACGATCTCCGAGTACAGCTTCACCGAGGAGGAGTCGCGCGAGGCGGAGCGCGCGGGGCTCGCGGCCTCCGACTCCGCGTTCGATGCCGCGATCGCCGAGATCTACCGGGTCGAGGCGGGCGCTCCCTCCGTGTCGCCCGACGGCGCGTCGGACTCCAAGGCGTGGTCGTCGATCCGTTTTCCCCCGCGAGGTGCGCGTTGAGTCCCTTCGGAAGCGATTTCGGCGTCATCGGCACGGTGCTCGCGATCCTGCTGGGCCTCTTCCTTGCGGGCGTGGCGATCATGGTGCTGATCGTGAGCGTGCGATTCGTGGCGGTGGCGGTCGGGCGCATCATCGCGTGCGCGGGCGGCATCGTCGGCGACCTGATCACGGCGGTGGTGAATCTCGCGGTGGCACCGTTCTCGCTCGCCCGCGCGCTCGTGCTGCTCGTGATCGGCCGATTCCGGGAGGCCGATCGCAGCGCCGAGCGATTCCAGTCGCGCATCGTCGAGGTCGGCATGCGGCTCTGGAGCGCCGTCGTGCAGCGGCCGTTGCGGATCGCCGGAGTCCGTGTTCCGCCGCGTCGGCATTCCCTCGTTCCGGCGCATGGTCCGGTCGGACCGGGCGCGCCGCCGCCGCCGCCGCTCATGGCGCATCGAGGCGCCGCAACGGCGCCGCCGCCCTTTGCTGCGTCGCCGAGGTCGACGGTGGATCCGCCGCCGTGGCCGAACCCGGCCGGTTTCTCGAATTCGTTCCCCGGGTACGAAATCGAGGGACGGCTGCCGTCGGGCGGGAGCGGGGCACGCCTCTTCGTGGCGGCGCCGGAGCCGGCGAAGCAGGTGCTGCTCCCGGGAACGCCATCGCGCGTGGTGATCAAGAGCTTCGCGATCGGCGAAGGATCGACGCTGCCGCAGATCATCCGCGAGAGTCGTTCGCTCGACGCGGCGAAGTCGCTCGGGCTCGTGCTCGATCACGCTCTCGAGCCGCATCGCTTCTGGTACGCGATGCCGCATTTCGTAGGTCCGACGCTCACCGAGCTCGTCGGTCAGCGGCACCGCGCGCTCGGCTCATCGCGCGGACTCGACTCGCGCTCGCTTCGTGAGCTCGTCTCGCTCATGGCCGATGTGGTCGAGAACCTCGCGAAATTCCACCGAGGCGGGCTCTGGCACAAGGACGTCAAGCCCGACAACATCATCGTGAGCGCCGGCCGCGCGCACCTGATCGACGTGGGACTCGTCACGCCGCTCGCGAGCACCTTCACGCTCACCACCCACGGAACCGAGTACTTCCGGGACCCCGAGATGGTGCGCCAGGCGCTCCGCGGCACGAAGGTGCATCAGGTCGACGGCGCTCGCTTCGACATCTATTCCGCGGGCGCCGTGCTCTATTCGGTGCTCGAGAACACGTTCCCGGCGCACGGCGCGCTGAGTCGGTTCGAGCGTCCTTCCCCCGAGTCGCTGCGCTGGATCGTGCGTCGCGCGATGGCGGACTATCACCGCCGCTATCCGACGATGGACGAGATGCTCGCCGACCTGCGCTTCGTGCTGATGGCGAAGTCGCCCGACGCGGCGCTGCCGGCGCAGCTTCCGTCGATGCGGGGGGCCGATCCGGCGTCGATGCTCGAGCCCAGGCTCGAGTTGAATTCGATCGCCGGCGCGGCGCCGCGCGCGGCGGCGGGGGCGGTGCGCGATCGCGACGCGGGCGGGCCGGTCCGCCGCTTCGCGTCGCGCTGGTGCGGCTGGGGCGGGAGGTCGGCGCAGACCAAGGGCGCCTGCTGGAAGTCGACGATGTGGTCCCCGTGGGCGACGGCGGCGGTCGCGGTCGTGGCGATCGCGGTGGGAATCCTCAAGAGCGATCGAGGCTCGCGATCGCACGAGCGCAACAGCAGCGGCAATCGCGCGGTCGTGCATGCTCCCGCCGCGGGCGAGTCGACGTCTCGAGCGACGCGACGGCGAGCCGAGTCGACGGACCTGCCCGAGGGCAGTGGACCGGTGCTCGTGGAGCGATCGCTCATGCTCTCGAACACGATTCCGGAGTCGGCCGAGAGCGCCGCAATGGTGGCGATCGGCAAGAAGGGCTGGACGCCGATCGTCGACGACGCCGAGGCGCTTGCGGCGCTGGCGACGCTCGCCGGGCGCGAGCCGGAAGCGATCCAGGCGGAACTCGCCCGGCGCGGCTACCGCGGGCTGGTCCGCCTCGAGCCGCGCGGCGAGCGGGTGCACGTGCGCCCCGTTTCGTTCATCGCTCGCTGAAGTGCCATGCCTCGCCGGGCTTGTAGCCGAGCAGCTCGTAGAGCTCGGCGCGACTCTGCATGCGTTCGAGCAGCGAGCGCACCGAGCCGTCCCTGCGAAGCGTGCGAAGGCCGCGCACGACCTCTCCCATCGCCACGCGCATCATGCTGAGCGGATAGATCACGAGCCGATAGCCGAGCTCCCCGAAGCGATCCGCCGTGATGTCGGGCGTCTTGCCGAACTCGGTCATGTTCGCCAGCAGCAGTCCGGGGCTCGCCTTCGCGAAGCGCTCGAACTCCTGCTCGCTCTCGAGTCCTTCCGGGAAGATCGCGTCGGCGCCCGCGCGGCGGTACGCATCGGCGCGCGCCACCGCGTCGTCGAAGCCGCTCACGTGCCGCGCGTCCGTGCGGGCGATGATCACGAACGACGGATCGGATCGATGCGCCGCCATGGCGCGGATCTTCTCGACCATCGCGTCCGTGGGGACGAGCTCCTTGCCGTCGAGATGACCGCAGCGCTTGGGGAAGACCTGATCCTCCAGGTGAAGCGCCGCGGCGCCCGCGCGCGAGTACTCGACGACCGTGCGCACGCAGCACTCGATCTCGCCGTAGCCGGTGTCCGCGTCGACGACGACCGGAAGCCCGCATGCGTCGGCGATCTCGCGGATCGTGCGGCACATCTCGGTGAGCGTGATCAGACCGATGTCGGGATAGCCGGCGACGTTCGCGGTGGCGCCGCCGGAGATGTAGCACGCGTCGAATCCGGCGGCGCGCACGGCGCGTGCGACGAGCGCGTTGAAGGCGCCGGGAATCATCACGACGCCGCGATCGCAGAGCGCGCGAAGCCGTGCTCCGGGATGCATGCGATCTGGTCCGTCGTTTGCCGACATCCGCGCGGGATGGTAACGCGGCCTCGTTTCTCCTAGCATGCGCGGCCCGTCTCGAATCTCGTCGACATCAAGGAGTCACCCATGAGCGCGGCTAGTCCATCGGCACCGTCCAAGCCCGTCGACACCCGGGGACTCGCGGGCCAGACCGTGGGGGATACGCAGGTCTGCGCGGTCACGCAGACGCAGCTCATCTATCGCGGCTACGAGATCGCGGATCTGGCGGAGCACGCCTCGTTCGAGGAGGTGGCGCATCTGCTGCTCGTGGGGCACAAGCCGAGCGCTTCGGAACTGAAGGCGTTCAGGGACGAACTCGCGTCGATGCGGGACGTGGACCAGGGAATCCTCGACGTCGTGGGTCGGATCGCCGAATCGAAGTCCGGCCAGGCGGAGGTGCATCCGATGGGCATTCTCCGCACCGGCGTGTCGCTGCTTTCCCACGTGGATCCCGACTGCGAGGACAACTCGCCCGAGGCGGAGCTCCGCAAGTCGAAGCGCCTGCTCGCGAAGATTCCCACGATCATCGGCTTCGGGCAGATGCGGCGCGACGGCAGGAAGCCCGTGGCGCCGGATCGATCGCTTGATCACAGCGCCAACCTGCTCTGGTGCATGACCGGCGTGAAGCCGGACGAGCTCGCGGCACGGATCATGGACGTGTCGCTGATCCTTTACGCCGAGCACGACTTCAACGCGAGCACGTTCGCATGCCGCGTCATCGCCAGCACCGAGACGGACATGCACTCCGCCGTCTGCGGCGGGATCGGCGCGCTGAAGGGCCCGCTGCACGGCGGCGCGAACGAGATGGCCATGGAGATGCTGAAAGACATCGATCGCGACTGCGCCGGCGGCCGAATGACGGTCGACGCGTGGATGAGGCGAGCCTTCGAGGAGAAGCGCAAGCTCATGGGCTTCGGCCATCGCGTCTACAAGAACGGGGATCACCGCGCCGGCATCCTCCGGCGCTGGGGACTCAAGCTGGCGGAGAAGCTCGGGCCGAGCGCGAAGAAGTGGTTCGACCTGGGCGACGAGGTGCAGGCGATCATGCTTCGCGACAAGAACATCCACCCGAACGTGGATTTCCCCTGCGGCATGACCTACTTCGTGATGGGGATTCCGGTGCCGCAGTACACGCCGATCTTCGTCGCGAGCCGCATCACCGGGTGGTGCGCGCACATCATGGAGCAGCACGCGAACAACCGGATCATCCGGCCGCTTGCGGAGTACACGGGCCCGGCGCTTCGTCGCTGGAACGGGTGACGAGCGCTTCGCGGGGCGCCGACGCGAGCGCGCGGGGCACAAGAGCAAACGCGCGGGGGAGGGGGGCGGCGAAGCAGACGCGCGGGGCGCCGACGCGAGCGCGGTGCGTGGCGCCGCGCTGATCGCGACGCCACGCACCGCTGCGAGTCCAGTTCCTACGGCAGCAAGGCGACGCCCGTCACGTTCCCGCCGCTCGGCACTCCGATGGCGGAGCCGTCGAGAAGCATCGAGAACGAGCCGGCGGTGGTGCTGCCGGTCGAGGTCGGCGTGAACTTGACGACATCGGTGCCGTCGCCGGACACGCCCGTCACCGAGAACGCGCCGAGAGTCGAGAGCCAGATGGCGCCGGTCGAGTCGACGAAGGCGGCATCCACATCCTCGTTCGAGGTGCTGCTGAGACCGACATCGCTGCCGTCGAAGTACCAGTTCCAGGTGCCGGCGGTGGTCGACCCCAGCGACGACGCGACGAAGAAGATCAGGTCCTCGTCCGCCAAGCCGCTGAGGCCGCTGACGGAGGGAGATCCTGTCGTGGAGATCGCGAGGTAGCCCGCGCTCGTGAGGCACACCGCGTCGATGGCCTCGCTGCTCGTGTCGAGGCCGACATCGCTGCCATCGAAGAGGAAGTACCAGGTTCCGGCCGTGTTGGCGCCGAACGAGGTCGGCACGAAGTGCACGACATCGTTGTAGGTGATGGTCGTGCCGTTCGGCCCGCCATTGAGGCCGGCGATCGTCGTCGAGCTGGCCGTAAACGCGAAGAGCAGCGAGCCGTCGGCCTGTCGCGTGAACCCTGCAATCGTCTTGCCGGAGAGGCCGACATCGGAACCGTCGAAGTAGGTGCTCCAGGTGGCGGTTCCTGCGTCGTACTGCACGATGTCCTCCGGCGGCACCGTTCCGATGCCTGGAAGGCTCGGCGAGCCGCTGAGCGACAGCAGGTACTTCGGTCCGCTCGGCGGTGGCGGGCCGCCGCCTCCGAGCGCCTTGTGCAGATTGACGCGCCCTGATCCGAGCTTGCCGACATAGGACGGGTTGAGCGCATCGATCGGATCGGTGTTCAACCGAACCGCGTCCCACACCTGCGTGCGCGTCCAGCTCGGATTCTTGCTCCACACGACCGCCGCGCACGAGGCGACGAGCGGCGTGGCCATGCTCGTGCCGTCCATGTACGCGACATAGTCCGACGACGACGCGGCGTGATTGTGCCAGGTGCTCAGGATCGAGACGCCCGGCGCCGAGATGTCGACCCAGGTGCCGTAGCTCGAGAACGACGCCTTGGTGTCGGTCTGCGAAGTGGCGGCCACGCTGTAGACATCGCTTCGACCGCACATGTAGTCGGCGGTCTGATTGTTCGAATTGCCGGCGGCCTTGAAGACGAGCCCGCCCGAGGCGATGAAGTAGTCGAGCGCGCTCGCGAGGCCTCCGGAGTTCGAGCTTCCCCAGCTGCAGCTGGCCACCTTCGCGCCCTTGTTCGCGGCGTACGTGAGCGCGCTGGCGGCATAGGCCATGCTCACATAGCCGACCTCCTGCCCGAAGTAGCTCGCGGAGTGGCCGATCTTGCACGCCATCACTTCGACGCCGTCCCCGCTCGCGGTGTTCGAGCCGGTGCCGAAGCCGCCGCCGGCGCTCGCGACCGCGTAGCCGTTGTTGTTCATCGCCGAGACGATGCCGGAGCAGTGCGTGCCGTGACCGTTGAAGTCGCGGGGATCGTTGTCGGCGGTCGAGCAATCTTCGCCGCTCCAGCAGGACGCGATCGCGCTCGAGACGAAGTCCCATCCGATCCAGTCGTCGACATAGCCGTTCGAATCGTCGTCGACGCCGGCGCTGCCGTTCACTTCCGCCATGTTGCGCCACATGTTGCCGTCCGCGGCGGTGGTATTCGAGCTCGACGCGTTCACGCCGCCCAGGTCCTTGTGGTAGTAGCGGACGCCCGTGTCGAGCACCGCGACGATGATCGACGGCGAGCCGTTCTCGACGTCCCACGCCTCGGGCGCATCGATGTCCTTGTCGGAGGACTGATTCAGGAACCACTGGCTCGGATAGTTGCCGTCGTTCGGCACGGCGTAGACCGGATGGAGTCCGATGGGCTCCGCCTGCTTCACGCCCGGGTCGGCGAGCGCCGCGGAAATCGCGGTCGCCAGCGGCGTCACCGACGGATCGATGCGCGCGATGTACCAGCCGCTGACGTCGGGTCGACCGAGCAGTTGATCGCGCAGGGGATCGGCGGAGGGATGGAGCGGCCGAAGGGAGAGCACGCCGGCTCGCATTCCGAAACCGTCGATCGCGTCGACGCCGGTGGGACCCGCAAGCAGATCCGCGCCGTGCGGATGCGTTGCTCGCAGCGCCGCGGATTCGTTCGAATGGAACTCGACGACGAACTCGTCGGGCACGGCGAAGGGGCTGTCGGGCGCGAGCACTTCGTCGCCCGAGTCGGGCACGAGCCCGAGCGAGTCGAGACGAAGGTGCGGTTGCGCCACCCTCGTGGCGACCGGGCATTCCGTCTGAGGCGTCGGGCTCTCCGTGGCGGCGCAGAGGATGATCGACGCCGGCACGGCGGCAAGCAACAGTTTCGTTCGAGCACGCATTCGGCTCTCCTTGATCGAGGTCGCGAACGGGGATCTCGACCGAACGGTCGATCGGACGCTGCCGAGCGCAGTTCCGTGGCGACCAGCCCACGCTGGCCGCGGATCCCCCCGAGGCAGCGGCGAGTCTAGCGACGCCGTCATCGAATCCGGATGGCGGAAAAGGCGCGCGTGGCCAACGCACCCTCGCGCGCCGACGCCGTTCGCTATCGTGGCTGCCCCTCGGCCGGTTCGAGGGTCCAGAAGGGAGCGCTCATGGCGGTCGTAGGCAGCATGGTCATCGTCGGCGCGGGCACGATGGGCTCGGGTATTGCATTGACCGGGGCCCAGGCGGGAATCTCCGTTCTCCAGATCGACGTGAATCCGGTGCAGCTCGAGGGTGCGAAGGCGTACCACCGCAAGACGCTCGCGCGGGCGGTCGAGAAGGGGAAGCTCAAGCAGGAGGAGGCGGATGCAGCGCTCGGGCGGATCACCCACGGCGATTCCCTTGCCGCGGCGAGGGGGGCCGAGTGGGCGGTCGAAGCAGTGAGCGAGCAGGCGGAACTCAAGAAGAAGATCTTTCGAGAGCTTGCCGCCACGCTTCCTTCGAACGCCGTGCTCGCGACGAACACCTCG
>Ga0194131_10011388_pt1 | contig 10635 bp, 10 predicted proteins | sample TA2KigO120mmetaG_FD_148631 | JGI IMG/M metagenome (GOLD analysis project Ga0194131, IMG submission 148631) | Freshwater microbial communities from Lake Tanganyika, Tanzania - TA2015053 Kigoma Offshore 120m | ecosystem: Environmental > Aquatic > Freshwater > Lake | place: Tanzania: Lake... | reverse complement strand
GTGCAAGGAATTGCTTCAAGATGGGGTCTGTCCATGTGTTTTTTTTGATCTTCCTAGCAAGGCGCAAAGGAAGATTTAGGGGAAAAGATGGATGTACAAGTACAGACTCATGCCAAGAGGTGTCCCAATCGAGAAAAGTAGCAAGCTTTTCCCAAGAAGTAAAATTTTGTAGTTGTATTTGACGCCAGGAAGGATGCACAAAAACCATTGAAAAAAAACAAAGTGGCCACCACTATAGCTCTGTTTTAGTTTGATGGGAAGGTAAAATGAAAGTTTACTCTAGAAGTCTTGGCCTGTTTGTGGAAGAGATCAAGAAGATCATAAAGGAAATCCTTGCGAAAGAAATAGGGGTAAAAGTATTGCGGGAGCGCTTTTATGATGAGGATCAGAAAAATTCTTACCCGATTAATATTGTGATTTTTGATCACAAAGGAGCTCTTGGCTACTTCCATCCGCAATTTTACGAACTTGGGTTTCACAAGCGCTTGCTTTATGTGTCAAAGCAAATACTTTACTCGATCATTCGTCACGAACTGGCTCACTATTTTGTGTTTATCAAATATGGAGGAAGCGAAGCCCCTCATGGGTCGTTTTTTCAACGCTTCTGTGCTTCTCAAGGTTGGAAAGAGGATGTAATGCGAGCAAGTATTTGCGTAGAAGATCTAGAAGGAAGCTCTGAACAAGAAGTATCTGGTATTCTGCGTAAGGTACAAAAACTGCTAGCATTGACCACAAGTCATCATCGACATGAAGCAGAATTAGCCTTTGCTAAAGCGCAGCAGCTTCTTTTGATCCATAACATGGATATGACACAAGTTTCTCATGATCATGAAGAAGAGTTTGTCTGTCAACAGATCCTTCCAAGTCTTAGGAGCACAGCCAAACATGACGCCATTGGAAGGATTTTGCGCACATTTTTTGTCAATGTAGTGCATGTATCTGGACGTGGCATCATGCACTTAGAGATCTCGGGCACGCGCACAAATGTAGAAGTTGCAGAGTATGTTGCATCAGTTTTAGATCATAAGCTAGATAAACTTTGGGAATCAGCTCAAGGGGATAATCTTCATTTAAGGGGGATCACAGCAAAGAGGTCCTTTTTTATAGGGATTGCCATGGGATACTGTGATCGCATACAAGCTCTTAAACAAACGCATAAACAGGAAGAGAGCCGAGCCGTAGTTGTATTGGAAAAGCATTTAGAAGAAATTAGGGATATGATTTATCCACGCCTTTCTCGCAGTCGACAGGGAGGGCGCTACTGCGCAGATTCCTTGGCACTAGGACAGCAGGCTGGACAGCAGCTGCAAATTCATGCAGGGATCATGCGACCCCCTGCGTGTACGGAAAGATATCTGAGCGACCAAAACAGTTGAAGATAGTCTTGCGCAAAAAGAATGTTTTTTGTTCAATGAAGAGCGAGTGTTTTTTTTTACATACAAAATTTTATGAGGAAAACTATGAAGATGGCATTTTTTGTGACGGCTTTGGTAGCGGTTTGTGGTTTTGCAAATGCTGATCCTTCCGCTGTTGCGCCTACGGCAGTGGCTCCAGCCTGTACTCTTTCTGCAGAAGAACAAGCTTTTGCGGGCAAACTTTCTGATGTCAATAAGACAATTTTTTGTGGGATGACGGAGGATGAGCGTTCACAGTGCATGCAGATGACTGGTAAAACAGATAATCTTGGTAACACCATTACACCCGATCAGGCTGTTGCTCGTGTTCTTGGTGCTGGTGATTGCCCAAGTAACTAAACTATAGACTAGAAGATGCTACATTGGTTATTGGCCCTAGGGTCTCTTCTAGTTTCTCTTTCTGCTGAAGAGGCCAGCATATCGGATCCTTTTGCTCTTTCTGTAGAGGAGATTTTGCTTGCTTCCAAGCTCTCTGATCAAAATAGGTATCGTTTTTGCCACTGCTTCTCTTCGGAAGAAAGAGAAAGGATTCTTTCTCTTGTAAGCGAGTCTGGGCAAGTTCCCAACGATGTAGTGAATGAGTTCTTCCGTCAGAAATTCGATACTAAGTAAAAAATCGTCGCAAAAAACCTACAAGAAGCACTCCCTTCGACGCGCCCTGTAATTTGATAGATTAGTCCACAAAAAAAGCCCATAGTCGCAGTAAGCCCAAGCAAGCGATAATCTGCTACCCAAGCTAGGTAAAAAAGGGGAGTTAACAAGGAAGCCAGAAGAATAGCGAGAACATGCCCCTTGGCTCCCTTCCCAATAAAAGAGAAGAATTCTTTTTGTATAACCCCTCGTAAAAGAGCTTCTTCTGGGAGAATACTTCCCCATAGTTGAATGAGTAACCAGGGAATCCCAAGTAGGGGAGTTGTTTGCATGGGAGAAGACCCCCTTATATACCACGACATGGAAATGAGAAAAAATGCGCCAAGTAGACTTAAAGGGAGATCTTGTTTGATAAACGTTTTTAAGTCTTGCAATGTGGTGAGTGTAGGAACAAGAATCCCTAAGAGGAGAGTTCCCGCCAAAATCTTCCCATAGATGAGTTCCCCTCCTAATAGGTGCAGGGGGGATGGAAGTCCCGGGAAGAGAGAGTAAAAAAAAGATCCAGAGAGGAGGAAAAGTACCATAAGAAAGATCCAGCGACTTAAACCAGAAGGATTAGCTTGGATGGTTAAAGTAGCCGCTAGCATAAGTGCAAGTGGGATAAAGGCAATGGGGAGAAGGTGGGAGGATAGATAAGCTAAGGTCAGAGAGAGAATAAGCGCTCCTCCCCATATCCAGAAGGTTTTTCGAATCCATATACTGATGATAGCGAAAAGCAGTAGTACAAAACTTGCAAATAACATCTGAGACCTAAAGTTAAACACTCTTTAATGCGTATATGAGAAGTTTCTTTTTTGAGAAAAGGAAAATCTGCTATCCTGCTCTTTGCGCAAGGAGAGGTAGATGATCCGTAAAGAGAAACAAGGGATAGTTTGGTTGGAGTTCCCCTTGTTGCAAGAATTTACAAAACTTAAGCATGCTGTGTTTTTGCGCAATGGCGGTGTAAGTCTTGGAGAGTTTGCAAGTCTTAACGTGAGTCATTCTGTAGGTGATAATCCTTTGCATGTGGAAGAGAATAGGAGGCTCGTACAAAAGATGTTCCCCTATGGAGAGCCTGTTATAGCAAGAGCTGTGCATGGAAATAAAGTGCAAGTAGTTTTTTCCCCTCAAGAACAGGTGGAAGGGTGCGATGGGCTTGTGACAAGCAGGCCGGGACAACCCTTATGGGCAACACATGCAGATTGTCAAACTGCTGTCTTTTATGACCCTAAATGTCATCTTCTTGCTAATGTCCACTGTGGGTGGAGAGGCAATGTGCAAAATATCTACGCGCGAACGATCGAACAATTGCAAAGTCTTGGCTCGCGACCTGAGAATATCTTTGTCTGTATTTCCCCAAGCCTAGGCCCTACCCAAGCGGAGTTTATTCACTATAAGACAGAATGGCCCCACTCCTTTTGGGGGTTTCGCTGCAGGGAGAATTATTTTGACCTATGGGCGTTGAGTACTTATCAACTAGAAGAAATGGGTATTCTTTCTTCTCATATAGAGGTGGCAAAAATTTGCACACGAGAACATCCAGAGGATTTCTTCTCTTTTCGCCGTGATAAGGTTACAGGAAGGAATGTTACTACAGCTGTGTTGTTATAATTTATCTTGCGAGGATAAAAGAGACCTAGTATGTCTAAGAATTATTTTAAGTAGAGTGCAACATGGAACACACCTCACATCCAGTCCCTGAACAGAAAAAGAAGATCCTCATTTTGTCTTGCAAAGGAGGATTCGGACATGAATCTGCAAGACTTTCTATCGAGGCGATGGGAAGAGAACACTACGCGTTTACGACGGTATTTCCCATAGAAGAAGTCAGTCGTGTAGGACCTTATGTAGGAGCAAATATTTATAATACGTTGATTAAGAATAACTGGATTCGCACGATGAATCTCATTGGCAATAAACTTGCTCCCCTGTGGTTGCAAGCCAAAACCTCTGAAATAAGAGATCGTATGGAGGAGTTTATTGTTAGGTACCAACCAGATCTTATTCTCTCTGTGATTCCTTTTGTGAATTATCCAGCAGTGGAGGCGGCAAGGAAGCACCAAATTCCCTATCTGCTCGTCACAATTGACAATGATTTAACAAATTGGGTTCACGGGTTACGCCGTGTTATGCATGAAGAGTTGGTCGTGACCATTGGTCGGTGTCATCCTCTGACAAGAGGGCTCTTACGAGCAGAGAGGGTTCAGGACAAGAGCATAAAAACAATCGGATTCCCGATACATCCATCTTTTCATTGTTTGGGAGATAATGAGCAGATCAAGAAAAACCTGGGTATCCACGTAGAAAAACCTATTGTGATGATCATGATGGGGGGGGCTGGGGGTATGGGAGCTCTTGCTTATGTGAGAGAGTTGCAGCAGCTGAACCTCCCTTTACACGTTATCGTATGCACAGGCAACAACAGTGTTTTATATGAAAAGGTTCAAGAAGTTGTAAAAGAACGCAAGAGTCTCGCTACTTTTTCTGTGTTGCAATTTACCAATGCTATTGCAAATCTGATGCAAATCTCTGATTTACTCATTACAAAACCGGGACCAGGGACGATCAATGAAGCAATTATGAGAAAACTTCCCATTCTAGTGGACAATACGAACTCTACGTTAGCGTGGGAAAGGATCAATCTGGATATGGTCCAAGACCTAGGTCTTGGTGCCATTTTATCCAAAGTGGAAGAAGTAAAACAATGGGTTCCTTTGTTCCTCTATGATAAGAAAAAGAAAGAGGAGATCGCGAAGACCTATGCACAGATGCCTATGCCAGCTTTTGCAGAGCATCTGCAGCATATTTTGCAGTCTATGTTATCCTCTGTATGTCCTTAAAATCACAAGTTCCATGGTCATCGCCCATTACATCTGAAGCCTTAACTTCTTTTCCTCTAGCCTATGGGGATTTGCAAGCAGAGGGGGGAAGGCTCTACTGGACAGAAAGTCGTCCAAGTGAAAAGGGGAGAAGTGCCCTGATGATGTATAGTGAAGCAAAGGGAGTGCAAGAAAAATATTCAGATTTTCATGTGCAAACACGCGTACATGAGTATGGCGGGGGAGCTTTTCTTGTAACAAAGAGGGGGCTCTTTGTTTTTGATCTTTACACGAGTACTTTATACCAAGAAGATCAGCAAGGCAATCTTTCTGCTGTGTTCTGCGACCCTCATCGAAGGGTCGCAGATTTTTCCCTATCTCCTGATGAGAACTCTTTACTTTGTGTCTGTGAGGATCATACCCTTGAGGTGAAAAATGTCCTTCTTTGGATAGACCTCACCACAAAACAAGCAACTGTCTGGGAATCTGGAGAAGATTTCTATGCAAGTCCTCGTTTTAGCCCTGATGGAAAGTGTGTTGCTTTTCTTTCTTGGAGCTTACCTCACATGCCGTGGGAGGAGTGCAGCCTTACCATACGTTCTTTGGATGGTACGAGCAAAACTCGTAGAGGAGCTCAAGGGGTGTCCCTTTGCCAGTTTTCTTGGGTAGGGAATGAGGATATTGTATGGGCTTCAGATGAAGCGGGATTTTGGCAGCTTTATCGTTTCCATGAGGGGAAAGAAAAACTTCTTTGTTCATTAGAGGCAGACTTTGCAAACGCTCCTTGGACTTTAGGAAAAAGGCAATGGGCTCTTTGTACTTGGCAAGGGCATTCAGCGCTTTTTTGTAGTTACTGTCAAAGGGCAAACGATCACTTGGTCATCATTCCCCTGAATGGAGAAGATCCTTGTTTCCTTGCTTGTTCTCACAACGTTATCCGCACAGTTGCAGCGAGTGAGAATCAAGTGTACTGGATAGGGGGGTCTTCGCAGCAAGTGCTTTCGGTTATGCAACTATCTCTCAGTTCTCTTCAAGAGAAACAGCTTTCACAAAGTATGGTTTTTCCCGAATCCTTACTGCCTTATATTTCTTTTCCTCATGAAATACAGTTTCGTTCTTCTTGGGATCAAGGTGAGGTTTTTGGATGGTTTTATCCTCCCTATAAGCCAGCTCATGCGATAAAAAGGCTGCCACCTCTCATCATCCGTTGTCATGGAGGGCCAACTTCTCATGCAGTTCCTTTATTAGGCCTAGATGTGCAGTTTTGGACGAGTAGAGGGTTTGCTTGGCTAGACGTGAACTATCGCGGAAGTACTGGGTATGGAAAACATTATCGAGATATTTTGAAAGGGCTTTGGGGGATTGTCGACGTACAAGATTGCTTAGATGGAGCAAGATATCTTATTTTGGAAGGGTTAGTGGATCCTCGATGTATATTTGCTAAAGGGAGCAGTTCAGGGGGGTTAACAGCACTTTTACTTGCAGCCAGAGGAGTTCTCAGTGGATGTGTGAGTGCATATGGAGTAACTGATCTATCCGCGCTAGCTAAAGATACGCACAAGTTTGAATGTGGATATCTAGACTCCCTTATAGGAGGACATGAGTGCTATCAAGAAAGATCCCCTAGTAGCCACCCTGAGAAGATTACTTGTCCAGTGCTCTTTCTACATGGGGAAAAAGACTGCGTTGTCCCTATAGAGCAAGCTAGAACCCTTTGTGAGCGCATTGCGCAAGGTTCTCTTGTAAGTTTCCCCGAAGAAGGGCACTCTTTCAAACAAAGTACTACGATTCAGAAGTGTTTGGACCTGGAGCTTGCTTTTTATGAGGAGTTGTTAACTCCTCATCTTGCAGGACGTGCAGGAGATGAGGATATTTCTTAGCATAAGAAGGGCGAAGGCGGAATGTGTAGCCGCACCCTTTAAGGATTTTAGGAAATCCGAAGACTCTAATGATGGGCCAGGTTCGACATACCTTGGGCCTAAAGAAGTAATTGCCGCAAGATCCATCAGGTCGTAAGTGTCGACATCCCATAACTTCGATGGTCTTGCCTTCTTGTTGATATGTCAGTCCTCGTGGATAAAAACCGTGAATTTCACGACTCCAAAAAGTAAAAAGAATACGCATCCATCCTTTAGTTTCAGGAAAAAGGATGTAATGACAGCAGTTGCCGCGACGTTTACAGGCCCCCTCTTGCAGAAAAGGAGGGCGGATGATTTTTTTAGCGATAGTTTCAGCGAATAAATCCATAAAAAGGAAGGGCAGGAGGAGAATTTGAAAAGTTCGCCTCCATAAAGTAGAGAGTCGTTGTTGAGGGATCCCTCCTTGGGGAGGAGCTGGGGGAGAGGAAGCTGTCTCTGCTTTTTTAAGGAGCTCTTCAAGGGTGTTCATGCAGGCTTCTCAAGGGTGTGGGGGTATATTCTTGATTCATGGCTTTCACAATGGGGAGCATTTGCTCTGATGTCAAAGAAGGAAGTATATTGACAAGGAACATCTTAGCAAGGAAAAAAGAGTGGAATCACTATCTTTGCTTCAAGGAATACTGAGTTCTTGTGGTGCGGAGAAGGCGGGATATAGCGACCCAACAAAAAAATAAGTAGATAACGAATTAGGCACATAAGCAAGATTGTATCCAAATGGTACTTTTTGTTATTATTATATTTTATTTCTCACGCAACGGTGCGTTGTTGTAGCTAAAATAAATATCTTTTTATTTAGCTTTTTTTTGTTCAATGAGCCTACTTGGAATTATTTTTTAGTTTTTTATTGATGTGGAATGTTTTTTTACCATATCATTGGGATGTGTTTCAATTTTGAGGCGTTTTATGTTGTTTTATATTCTTTCTGTTAGTTTGTTTTGGATCTGTTCCATAGCTGGTGCTACTCCCCAAAGAGTGGACGCCTTGGTCATCGGTGGAGGCGTTGGGGGGTTGACGTCGTCTGTTTACATGGCGCGGGGTGGGATGAAGGTAGTGGTGGTCGAAGGAAAGACGCCAGGAGGAGCCATCACTCAATCTAAGGAAGTACAAAATTGGCCAGGAGAGGAGAGAATCACAGGAGTAGAGCTAGCAGATCGACTTCGTGCCCAGGCTCAGAAAAATGGAGTGGTACTACAACTTGGAGAGGTAGTAAAAGTTGACTTCTCTTCATCTCCTTATACCATTTCTGTACAAGAAGAACCAGGGGATGCCCCACTCAAAGAATTTGTAACAGATATATGCATCATCGCTACGGGCTCCAAGCCCCGTCATTTGCAAGTGCCTGGAGAGGCTAAATTTTGGTCGAAAGGAGTCTACACTTGTGCTGTTTGCGACGGCCCTTTGTATAAAGATCGAGCAGTTGCTGTGGTGGGGGGTGGAGATGCTGCTGTTTTAGAGGCTGATTACCTCGCTCATTTAGCAAAAAAGGTCTATCTCGTGGTTCGAGGTGATCGACTTAAAGGAGTAGAGAAACAAAGACAAGAGCTCTTGCGCAATAACCCCAAGGTAGAGATTCTCTATCAGACGCAGGTTAGAGAAATCAAAGGTAATGATCAAGGAGTGCGGGCTATAGAGGTTGTCTCTATAAAAGAAAACAAGACTCTCCCCGTGGATGGGGTTTTTCTGGCCATTGGATCCATTCCGAACACAGAGGTCTTTGCTTCTCAAGTAGAACGAGACGACCACGGGTATATCGTATTAAAAAATTCATACGAAACTTCCGTTAAAAATGTTTTTGCTGTAGGAGATGTTGCAGACTATCAATTTAACCAGGCCATTACGGCCTCTGGAGATGGAGCCAAAGCTGCTATCCAAGCCCAACAAGCGTTTTCTACACTTTCTTCTTCAAAGCTTTCTCTTGTAAAAAAAACGACGAAACAACCCACTCGCGAAGAGAAGATACGAGAAATTACCACGCTTGCAGAATTAAAAGACTTGCTAACGACGAGTACTCTACCCATTGTGCTCGATTTTTATGCCACGTGGTGTGGGCCTTGTCGCTACCTTGGTCAGTGGATGGGACAATGGGAGGGGGATTTACAGGGGAAAGTATTGTTTTGCAAAGTCAATGTGGACGCGGCAAAGGAAGTGGCTTCCTTTTATCGAATCCGTTCCATGCCTACTGTGATTTCTCTAGATGCCGAAGGCAGAGAGCTGGAAAGGAAGGTGGGGACAGAAGAAATCATGCAGTATATTCGAAAATTGCGTCAGTAATAGAGGTTAAAGGCAGCAACAGCACTTGTAAAAGCGGGGGTATTCCTTCCAAGTATTGTAAACCAAGAACCAACAATGATTCCCATGTTGACACTCCAGTTGTATTCTATAGCAGGAACGAGACTTAGTTGCTCTTGTGCAGCCCGTCCAACCAAAGCATAGTCTCCTGGGTACCCTTTGAAGTGTATAGCATTTGTGTGTTGGTAATAGATATCCATTGCAAGTACCCATGACTGTGTCAGGGTGTATTCAAGACCAAGATCTGTCCAGAAAATATTACCACCATATACCTTACCACGAGTATCAGAGGCTCCTCCATAAACACTCATGCCTCGTACAGGAATAGAGCAGGGAACACTGTAGTTTATAGAAAACCTCGGAGAGAAAAAATGCCGAGGAGATATTGTAAAAAGACGTGACATAGCAAGTCCAACACCTGGCATCCAAGATCCCGTCCCCACTCCATCAGTTCCGAGTTTTTCTGGACTTAAGCGATCATATTTCCCCCAAGGGATCGTCGATCTTAGGATAAATCTGACAGCGGGCCAAGCCGCCTCCGCTTGATCGCGCCAAAGCTGAAAGCTCATGAAGAAGGGCATATCCCCGCATTGTGCTGAGCGTACCCCCTGTGTAAATTGATAAAAAAATTGAGGGACAATCCCTCCATCCATGAATGAGGTAATTCCTGTGATAAGGGGAACTCTTTCAATCAAGGTATAAAAAGAAGGGTGATGAATCTTATGCCAGTGCTCATTGTAGGTGCTACTACTTTGAAAAAAATACACATAGGGTTCTACGATAAAATGCCCTGGAGGTACTGTATGTGCGTTGGTTCCGATGATAGGCCCTGTAAACCAAGGAGTTTCGGGCTGTTCTGGAGGATGGGGTATCGCAGTAGAAAATCCCTTAGCGGTGAGAGTAAGAAAAAAGGCAAATAATGGTTTAATAGCTCGTTTCATGAAATAACTTTTTTTCCTTTGAGAAAATAGGTTTGCATAAGGCCCTTGCCTTTCACTTCAAAAGGCTCTCTTGCTTGGAGAAGGAATTTTTCCTCTAAAAGAAGAGCCATCTTTTCTGAGACTTGAATTTCTCCTTGTAAGCTCGTGGACTCCATCCGGCTTGCTGTATTTACAACATCTCCCCATACATCGTAGATAGATTTCTTGTGTCCGATGATACCAGCAATGAGGGTCCCACAGTCCATGCCTATGCGCATTTGCACTTGTAAATCATGCTTTTCATTAAAGTGGAGTAATAAATCTTTTAAAGCCAAAGCAAAATCTGCAAGACGCATCGAATGGTCTGGTACTGGGATAGGAACGCCTGCCACAGCCATATAGTTATCTCCTATAGTCTTAACTTTTTCTACGCCAAAGCAGTCGACGATTTTATCAAACTCTCCAAATAACTCATTGAGTAGTTGTACGACTTTAGTGGGGCCAAGTTGGTAGGTAGATTTCGTAAAATCTACAATATCTGCAAATAGGACGCTTGCTTGGTATTCATCGGCAATTGTTTCCTCTCCTTTCCGTAGGCGCTCAACAATCTTTTGAGGAAATACGTTAAGTAATAAAAGTTCAT
>Ga0194131_10011386_pt1 | contig 10637 bp, 12 predicted proteins | sample TA2KigO120mmetaG_FD_148631 | JGI IMG/M metagenome (GOLD analysis project Ga0194131, IMG submission 148631) | Freshwater microbial communities from Lake Tanganyika, Tanzania - TA2015053 Kigoma Offshore 120m | ecosystem: Environmental > Aquatic > Freshwater > Lake | place: Tanzania: Lake... | reverse complement strand
GCGGGACAGGCGTCATCACGGTCGACGCCGACGGCTCGGAGACGATCGACGGGGCGACGACGATCTCGCTGGTGGCCGGTCAGGCTTTGCTCGTCGTCTGCGACGGCACGGGGTGGGTCACGATCGGTGCCGACGCGCACATCGACGCGAGCACCGCCGTCCACGGCCTCACCGCTAACGTCAACGTCCTCGGCAACCGGAACGCGGCGGCGGAGTTCGTGCAGCGCGGGTCGTTCAATCCACCATCGAATGGAACGTATGGCTACAGCCCGGTTTACATGGGCGGTCCTAGCGGCGTCACCTTCGCCGTTGCTTTCAGCTCCACGCCGCATGTCGCCTACGCCGGCTCGTCGGACGCTGATAACCCTCAGATGGGCGCGATCTCCGCAATCACGACCACGGGGTTCAGTATCCGTATGTGGGGAGTGAACTCCGGGCAGGATCTCGCCGATGGCCGCTACATCGCCCTGGGGAGCTAGCCGGATGGCGATCAGGACCGGGAACCTCATCTACGCGGGCGACACGCCACTCGCGTGCTCGATCACTGTCGAGCAGACCGGCCCGATGCGGTTGACGGTGCGGGCGGGGAGCTACACGATGACGGGGCGGGCGCAGGTGCTCGACTACCGCCCCGTGCTTCACGATCGCGCGCTCCGCTCGGGGCGCGCCGAACTGGTCACGATGCCGGCGCGGGTGTGCTGGCCGGTGCTGGACGACGCCGGGCGGATCGTCGCCGTGGAAGAGGCCGAGTACAGCGCGGAGGCCCACGACGACCTGTTGGACGGCGGCAGCGCGGGGTTCGTCCCAGCGCGGACGCGAGTACGGGTGTGGGAGAACGACGTCGAGCGCGCGTCCACCCACGTACTCGTGGCCGATCAGGCCTTCGATTTCGATGCGGCGGATGTCCCCGAGACGTGGCGCGGCCTCTTAGTCAAGACGGTCGCGAATGTCAACACCGAGTGCGTCAACGTGCTCATGCAGTCCCGGTTCCCCGGCGGTGACTGGCCCGAGCCACCACAGGGCTGGGTGGTGATCTGCCCACTCATCTGGGAGTTCACGCTGGAGCCGGGGGCAAGACAGTTGCCCGACGTGCTGGTCCTGACCGTGAAGTTCGGCTTCCCCCCCGGCACCGAGCCCGAGGACTGGCGGGAGCAGCGGGGCGACGGCGGCGGACCCGTCGTATTGCCGGTCCAAGTACGAGCACTCGGGCGCGCACTCCAGCGTGCGCGCGCTGCGGTACCGGCCTGATGCTCCGCACGCTCCTCCATCCGCTGACTCCGCCGCGGGTGAGCCGCAGCCTCCGCCCCTACGTCGCCACGGACGCCGGCACGTGCGCCGCGATGCTGACGCGCGAGGGCCTCACGCCGGAGGACATGGCATTCGACCGACTGCCGACCGTCGTGCTCGAGGAGGGTGTGAGCGCGATCGGCTTCGCGACGCTCGAGATGGCGCACGGGCGACCGCACGTCGTGCATTTCGTGATCGACCGACCGTGCCGGACGGCCGCCCGGGCCCGCTGCCTCATGCGCGGGATTCGCGTGATGGCCCGCGATGCCGGCTTCTCCACGCTGATTCTCCACGCCTGCACCGATCCCGTGCGTCGGCTCATCGAGTACTACTTCCGCGCGCGGCCGTACATCACGGTTGACGGCCGGACCTACTACGAGGTGATCGCCTGATGCTGAGTATCGCGGGCCTCTTGCACACCGACGACGGCTGGGTCATCTATCCCGACGGCACGCGCCTGCGCGCGATCAGCGGCGGCGGCGGCAAGGCGCCGAAAGTCCCGGCGCCGCCGCCCCCCAGCCAGGCCGAGATCGAGATGCAGCAAGAGCAGGTCAAGGTACTCAAGCTGCAGGTCGCGGCACTGGAGCGGCAGAACGAAATCCAGGCCGCGATCCCGAGCGCGGACATCAGCGCCTCGCTGCGCGATTCGCTCAAGACCCAGCAAGAGCAGCTCGCGTTCATCCGCGAGGAAGCCCAGCGCGCGCGCGCGCGTGGCCCCGTCGAGGAGGCGATCGAGCTCCAGAGGCTTGGCGTCGCCGAGCGGCAGTTGAAAGTTACCGAGCAGCAGCTCGCGGTGGCCGAGCGCGGGATGAACCTGCAGGACGCGCTCAAGCCGTTCGTCCTGGGGAGCATGCGCCTGCTCGAGGAGCCGGGCGGCACGATCCGCCGCATGACGGAGGACGAGTACGTCGCGACGCTGTCCCCCAACGAGCGGAGCTCATACGAGAACCTCCAGCTCGGGCTCGAGCGCGAGCGCCGAGCGCTCAAGGGGGAGCTGCCGCTCAGCGAGGCCGGCCAGCGGCAGAAGCGCGACGAGTTCACGGCGTTCAAGGAACAGATGGCGCGCAGCGGCAACCCGATCGAGGGCGACACGCCGGAGAGCGCAAGCACGACCACGACCGCGGGCGCGCAGGCGCTCAAGGCGTTCACCGAACGCTGGGGACTGGTGCAAGAGGCCGAGCGCCGCGGCGAGCTCACGGCGGGGAGCCAGGCCGTCCTCGCGCGGATGGGCATCGCCTCCGACATCGGCGCGCGCGCCCGCGAGGGGATGCTCGGCGTGGTGCCGTCCTACGGCATCCCCTCGACGTATCTCGGCCAAGTCGGCGGCCGCGGCGGCGCGCTCGGCGGCGCCGGCGGGCTCGTCGGGATCCCCCAACAGCTCGCCTTCGGCGCGGTGTCGCCCGACTTCCAGGGGGCGCTCCAGCCCTTCCAGTTGCAGCGCGCGGCGACCATCGAGAACCAGATGGCTAACGCGCAGCTCGCGATGCAGCACGCGGCGGGGCAGCGCGAGGTCGGGTCGGCCATCGGAACAGGGGTCGGCACCGCCCTCGGGCTAGGGCTCGGCGCGTTTCTCGGGCCTGCAGCTTTGGGGATGACCGCGCTCAAGGGCGCCCTCCTCGGCGGCGGCATCGGCGGCGCGTTCGGCGGGGGCGTCGGCAGGCTCGGGAGCAGCCCCGACGTGAAGAAGGATATCCGGCGGGCGGGGCGGCGCGAGGACAAGCGCGCGCTCCAGATGGTGAAGGATCTCGACGGCTTCACCTTCCGCTACAAGGACGAGGACGATCGCGCGCCGAAGCGCATGGGCATGATGGCCGACCGCGCGCCGCGCGAGCTCGTCTCCCCGGACGGCCGCGCGATCGACGTCGGGCGAACTCTGGGAATGTTGACCGCGGCAACGCGCGAGCTCGCGCGCAGGAAGGGGCGCTAGGCGATGCCGAAGTTCTCGGGCTTTGGTGTCGAGTGGCCGCTCGGCCCCACCGGTTTCCAAAGCGACCCCGTCTACGAGCGCAAAGACACGACGGGCCTGCTCTCGGGAACCTCGGGATTCTCGGGGCTCCCGGGGATGTTGCTCAAGGCCGCCGGAATGGTAGAAGAAGGCGAGAAGGCCAAGGCGAAGGCGGAGGAGACCCAGCAGAAACTCGAGCAGGCCGCCGCGCGGGGTGTCGTCGAAGACTCGTTGAAGCTGCTCAACATGCCCGACTACCCGAACTCGGCGAAGAAAGAGCTCTACAACAGAATCATCCGCAAGGCCATCTACGACTCTTTTCCTCCGCTGGGCAACTGGGCGCCCGAGATTCCCGAAAATGTACCGTGGGGCCCGCACTTCACGCAGTACGTGAAGGAATACGCCGCGGTGGTGAACGCGCAGGGCGACCAGCGGTCCAAAGAACTGGCGCTGCACGCCATGTGGGGCGAGATGTGCGCGAATACGAAAACGGCGCCGTTGTGCAAGATGCAGCAGGATCACCTCGCCGCCGTGCGCCGGGACCAGGTCGAGGTCATCGCCTTTGAATTCGGCAACATCCTCGACGGAACCGCGACGCCGGCGCAGCTGGCCGACTTTTATGCGCAGAAGGCGGATGCGCAGCACCCGGGTCGACCCGGGGAGACGGTGGAAGCTCGCCTCATTCGCCAAGAGCGCGGCCTGATCATCACAGACGGGATTCTACTGGCCGAGGCGCGTCGCGCTGCCGCTCGCAAGGCCGCCAAAGAGGGGTTCCTCCCGGTGCCCGAGACCTCTCGTCTCGTGGACCCATTGGTGCTGCCGAGCGCGACGCCGCCCGCGCTCGGCGGCCCCGGGATGGCACCCGGCGGCGTGGCCGCGCCCGCGCCCGGCAGCGCGCCCGTGCGGATCGAAGACATTGGGGTCCAGCCTTCGCCGAGCGCGGCGACCGGCTCGGTTCTGCCGACCACGGGCGGCGGCGTTGTGCGCCGCAACCGCACGCAACTGACGCCTGAGAAAGAAAAGGAGTTCCGAACGTGGTACGAGGCCTGGGCCAGTGTGGCGGGCATCGATCCGGACCCTGACAATCCACGGCACCAGTACGACTATCGCGGGGCGTTCCTCGTAGGCGCCGCACCCAGCATCGATCCAACAGACGGCAAATATCACTGGTCCTCGGAGTTCAAGGACCAGGATCACCCGACCTACGTGCGCGGCGTCGACACGACACGCAGGGCCAGTCCCCAGCAGGCGGCCAGACCCGGGGTGGTTCTCGAGGCCGCGCCGAAAACTGTCCCGCCCGTGCAGGCAGCCGCAGCGACATTCGCGCGGTTGCGGAAAGAGAACCCCTGGATGACCCGAGAGCAGGCGGCGACCTTGGCGCTTGACCAACACGGGGCCGTCCCGGAAGAGTTGAGATCCCTCGTCGATGCCCTCGTAAAAGCGGACATCGCAAAGGCGGGGAAGATGGCCGCGGAAACGGCGGGAGCTAAAACCGAGACGGATCGGAATGCGCCGCTCGGTGCGGCCAACGCCGCAAACCTCTTTAATCCTGTAACTCGCCAGAACCCGCCGCCGAGCATGAGCCAAGCGGAGGCGGACAAACAAGGGTTTCGCGCCATCCCCCCGGATCAAATCAAAGCGATCAATCTCCTTGAAGCGAACTTTAAGGACGCCTATGGCATTATCCGGCGGCGGAAAGATCTCTTCCCGCCCGCCACGGGCTCGCAGACCCGGGATGCGTATAACATCGCCCAGGCGAAAGTTCTAGCCGTGGCCGGCCGCGCCTCTGGCGATGCTGATATCCAGACGCTCGACAGCCTAAGCGGCATGCTGATGCACATTAACCGCGCGTTCGGCGGGACCAGCAAACAGATGGACTCCGCTCTCGAGTTGCTGAGAATGGAGCGAGCGTTCGAGTTGACCCCCAAGGGCTACGCTGCGGCCCGGCAGCAGCTCGACATCCTTCGTGACCGGCTGAACGGAGGCTTCACAGCGTCTGGTCTGGGCCCGATGAAGTTAGAAGTTCCTGCTGGCAAGCCGGACTCGCCATCGAACGACTTCAGAATCCTCAATCGGCGTCCGGCGAAGGGTCCCTGATGGCGACTGCCGAGTACGAAGACGTCGATATAGAGATGGCAGGCGAGATCCTGACTATCCGCGTTCCCAAGGGCATGCCCGACGACGAGATCCGCCAGCGGCTCGCGCGCGCGCGTGCCCAGAAACCCCTAGCCGGCCCCGCACCGGACGATCGGACCGACCATCAGGATCTCCTGACTCGCGGCCTCGTCGGCTCGGGCTTCGGCACGCAGGCGTTCGGGACGCCGCAGACCAAGGTGGCGCCGGGCGCCTTCGCGCTGCGCGTGGCGCCGGGGCTGATCCCGAATCCGATCGTGGCGGGTCCGGCGAGCGCGGCTGGCGAGACGATCGCGCAGGCCGCCGAGCAGGGCGTGGGCGCGCGGGAGGGATTCGATCCCTTGTCGATCTTTGTCGCGGGCGCGATCCCGCCCGTGGTCGCGACCGCCGTGCGTGGCGTGCGCGGGCTCGGCCGCACGCTGACCCGATTCATTCCGAGCAAGTTCGAGGCTGCGCAGAGTGCCGCTTTGGAAGGGACGAAGGGCGTCGCGACGAAGCTCACGCCGGAGGTCGATGCCGCTCAGCTCTTCAAGTCGGCGCGCGCCGCCGGAGCCGAGCCCGTGCCCGCAGGCCGCATTACCAAGATCCTCGACAACCTCGACGACGAGATTGACGCCGCGCCGATAGCGCCGCGGCTCCAGCAGCTCCGGGCCTTCATGGACAAGCTCCGCAGCAAGATCACCAACGGGTCGATCGGCCTCGACGACCTCATGCGCCAGCGCCGCGAGCTCAGCGAGCTCTGGAAGGGCGGCGCGCCGGAGCTGCACGCGCTCTACGGCCACGGCGGCGCTGGCGCGAAGGGCCTGATCGGCGCGCTCGAGGAAGCCGCTGAGCAGGGCGGCGCCGGGGCCGCCGCCGCGCGCGCCGCGCTCGACACCTTCAAGAGCGATCTCGGGATCTCGACATGGCGGCAGCTCGTGCAGGAGGCCACCACGAAGTCGACGGTCACCGGCTCCGAGGTGTCGGTGCTCAACATGGCGAAGCTCGGCCGACTCGTCGGCAAGCACGAGGCGGAGCTCGAGAAGCATCTCGGCCCGGAGGGTATGACCGTCATTCGCGAGTTTCAGCGGCGGTTCGCCTCCCTGCCGCCCGCCCAAGCCTACACCAGGGCCAACACGCTCGCGTCCGCGCTGCTGGGCCTCGCGGGCGGCGTCGCCGGCTTCGGGGCGGGAATGCCCGGCGTCGGTGTCGCGACAGGTCTCCTGGGCCGCGAGCTGATCCTAAACGCGAAACTCGTCGGGAAGAACCCCGCGCTGCTGAACGAGCTCCTCACCGGGACCGCGCAGACCGCTCGCGCCGTCGGCAGCGTGCGCGTAGGGCCGGAGGCGCAGGAGCTCGCCCGCGGCCCGCGCGTGCGCCAGGGCCTCCCGCCCGGCGAATGAGCGGTGACCGGACTTGTCGCGCGCTTCCTGTCGCTCGCTAGCCACCGCTGCTACGAGCGGCGCGTGCTGCTCGACCTCGCGGGCCTCCGAAACGGGCTCGTCGGTCTCGGCACCGTCGCGCTCTTCCTCTGGCAGGTCGAGGCTCTGGGCGCCGCCGCGGCGGTCGTCGCAGTCCCGTGCAACGCGGTGCTGATCGCGCTTGTCAGCGCCGACTTCCTCGAGCACTACGGGCGCGGGCTGATCCTCGGCTACACGTACAACCCGAATGTCTCCGCGATCGGCGAGCTCGAGGGATCGATGTGCCCGACGGACGCGGAGGCCGAACCCGCGTGGCGCGCCACGATGTTCACGCGCCTCGCGCCGGGCGACGATCCCGGATCCGGTCACTATCCCTATCCGGCGGCGACGCTGTGCGGCCGCCTGCGCGCGCTGGGGGGTGGATGAGCGATCTCTGGTCGTGGATCACGCTCGGCGGCGCCGTGGGCGTCGGGACGGCCGCCCGGGAGATCACGCGCGGCATCACCCGCATCGTGGCCGGGCGGAGGCACGGCCGGAAGACGGACGCCGAGATCGGGGCCCAGCTCCGCGACGAGCTCCGCGACGATCTCGACCGGCTGCGCACCGAGGTGGCCGAGCTGCGTCGCCGCGCGGAGAAGTGCGAGGCGAACGCCAGGGAATGCCGCGAGGAGAACGAGCGCTTGCGCGCGCACGCCGAGGCGCTGGCCGCACGGGTGAGCGGCCTCGAAGCGCGCCAGGGAGGGGCGGGGTGAGGATCGTCGCCCAGCTCCGCCGCCACCAGCGCCCGGGCTCGCACGACTGGGTCGGTCGCGGCACGATCTCGAGCGACGAGCCGCGGATCGGCCCCGCGCGCTGCTACGCCGACGCGGACGGGGCGGCGGCCGCCGAGCACGGCAACCCGAGCGAAGACCCGACGCTCCCATACGGGGATCACCCCTTCGGGCTCTCGATCGCCGTCGCAGTCGTGTGGTCGGAGACGGACGCCGAGCGCCGCATGTACGGGCCGGTTCGCATCGTGCTCGAGGGCATCGCTGGCGACGCGCTCAAGGCCAAGGCGAACGGCCGGACGGGGATCTGCATCCACGGCGGCGGGCTCGACGCCCGGGGCGAGCTCCGCGCCACGCACGGCTGTCTCCGCGTCGATGACGACACCGCAGTCGCCCTCGCGAGCGCCGTCGAGGACGAGCTCCGGGCCGGCGGGTCCGTCGGTTACGCCTGCGAGGAGATTGCATGAGCTGCTGGTTCTGCGGCCACTGGGATAACCGCCACGCGCCGTGGTGTCTCGTGCCGCGCGGGCCGTGGCTCCTTTTCCTCGCCGTCGCGGGCTGCGCGCCGCCAGCACCGGCGCCGCCTGCGCACTACCTCTGCACGCCCGCCGTCATCCATCAGGCGCGTCGGCCGGCGCTCTACTGCCAGCCCGTCATGCCGGAAAGAGAGGATCCGAAATGAATATCCTGCTGATCCCCCTCTGGCTCTTGCTCGCCGGCGTCGCGGGCGCTTTCGTCCGCGCCTGGCGCGACCGAGATCAGACGACGAAGAGCCGTGAGACGATCACCGACTGCCTCGTCGGCGGGGCCTCGTCGATCCTCGCGCCGCCCGCGCTGACGTACTTCTTCCCTGGCTTCATGGCGCTTCTCAGCGCCCCGCACTACCAGGCGCTCATCGTCTTCTTGGCGGGCTTCAGCGCCTCGTACACGTGGGTGCTCATCGTGCGCCAGCGCGTCCCGGCGCTGCTCGGCAAGGCCGCGGACAAGGTCGGCTGAAGGGCGGCCTGACCCCTGGTCCCCGTCGATGAATCGCGTGGTCGCCGTCTTCGCCCTCATCCTCGCGATCAGCGCCGGGGCCGCGTTCGCGGCCTACCAGCGCCGCGCGTTCGATAAGGAGCTCGCGCGGCACCAGGCGCGGATCGCCGAGTACGAGCGCCAGGAGCAGGAGCTGCTCACCGAGACGATCCCGGCCCTGACGACCCGCGAGCGGCAGCTTGAGCAGCGGCTCGCGGCGGCCGAGACGCGCGGTGCCGTGCTCGCGCGGCAGCTCGGCGAGGCTTCGCACGCCGCGCAGAGCGCGGCGGATCGAGCCGCCGCGCTGAAGTCGGCGCCGCTCAGCGAGCTCCTCCGCGAAGGCGAGCGGCTCGGGATCAAAGCGAGGGCGCGGTGAGCGGCGCGCGCGCAATACTCTCTGTCCTCGCGACAGTCGGTATCTGTCTTTGCGCCACGCCCGCCCAGGCCGACGACGCGGCCCCGCTCCCGGCGGAGGTCGTCGTCACCGGCGAGGACTACGCGAAGCTCCTCGGCGCATACGGCCAGATCGGCCCGCTCACCGCCGAGCGCGACGCGGCCCAGGCCGCCCTGGCGAACATGACCGAGCAGCGCGATCGCGCGCTCGAGCTGGCGGCGATCCGCGGCCAGCTCCGCGACGAGTACCGCGAACTGGCAGAGATCCGGCGGCACCGCGCCGACGAGGAGCGCGCCCGCGGCGATCGCCTCGCCCGCGCGCGCCGGGAGGACGGCTTCTGGGCGACCGTCCGCGAACGAGCCGCGCTCGGGGCGCTCGCCGGTTCCCTAGCGCCGTTTCCGCCCCCACCCCTGAACACCATCACAGGGGCCGCGCTCGGGGCGCTCTACGGGGCGCTCGAGAGCCTCTGGCAGGGCCCGTAAGGGTGCTGGAGTCGGACACCTTCGTCGCCCTAGTGGGAGGGCTCTGCTTTCTGGCCGGCCTCATCGTCGGGCTGTGCTGCCATCCATAGGCTCACGCCATGAGCGGGACACCTGTACCGGGACAACGGGACATGCTCTGTCCCGGGACAACGGGACATGCTCTGTACCGGGACAACGGGACATGCTCTGTACCGGGACACCGGGCCATCAGCGGTGGAGGCTCGCCAGTGGCTAGCCAGATGCGACACAGTGTCGCACGACAGTACGACAGCCAATGTCGTAGCCCTCCCTTACGGGGGATCCTCAGTCCCCGTCGACAGTCTCCATGACGGACTCTATCGCGCAACCATCAACCGCCATCACGGAGCCGGTGATGGTGCCGGAAGTGCTGAATGAATAAGAGCGATCCGCGCGGCTGCCGCGTTGTGCCCTCTCGAACCATCACCGCTGCGTGAGGGCGTTACCATCAACCATCACACCCCTATTAGGGGTGGATCAATATAAGGGGCTGTCGCATGTCGCATGGGGCCTCTTGGCAGCGGGACACCTGTACCGGGACACCGGGACACCTGTACCGGGACACCGGGACATGCTCTGTCCCGCTATCCCCGCGTCAGCGAGACACCCGGTGCCGCTCACCGTGGCGCTGGACCGGGATGGTCACCCCCGACCCCGACGACGAAGCCGGGGGATGCTGATGGTGCGAGACCGGTTCGAGACTTCGCGCGCCCGCTCCGTAAGTTGCTGTCCTACCGGCCTGAATGTCTCGCACCACGCAGGTTCGAGACCGGTTCACGTGCCCGACTGTGTGCCCCTCCATACCCCCGCCCGTCAGGCGGGGTCTGGGGGTACATGGGGGATCTCTCACCCTCGAACCTCTCTTTATATGAGGTGCGAGGTTCGAGAAATAACCAGTCTTTCGCCGCCCCGAACACCGGACACGGTGTCCGGTGTGTCCGCCGGACATGTCCGGTCATCCGGCCAGCCCTATAGAGAAAGATTGTCCGTCCGCCCCTGAGAGGGGCTAGGAAGCGCCCCCTCTCAGCCAGGAGGCTCAGAATGCGACAAACCCACGCAGGATTCTGTTCCGCTCCTCCCGAGACAGGCGGACAACTGTCCGGGCCATCGCGCCTGCTCAACGCGGTGCGCGTGGCCTCCACGTTGCCATGTCGATCACGGGGCAGGTTGTGATCCCCCCCCCCCCCCCGCCCCCCG
>Ga0194131_10011381_pt1 | contig 10642 bp, 27 predicted proteins | sample TA2KigO120mmetaG_FD_148631 | JGI IMG/M metagenome (GOLD analysis project Ga0194131, IMG submission 148631) | Freshwater microbial communities from Lake Tanganyika, Tanzania - TA2015053 Kigoma Offshore 120m | ecosystem: Environmental > Aquatic > Freshwater > Lake | place: Tanzania: Lake... | reverse complement strand
AATTACGCGGGGCAAGAAGGTATGCTTGAAACATTTGGTAATGACATGAAGTTAGTTCGACAAATACATAAAAAGACCCCCAAGCGTGTGTGGACCGCCGTGGAGTGCGAGAAGGGATTGTTTTTACTTCCAGGCTTGCATTATGTTAATAGACTCTATTATGTTATTACAAACGAAGATGCTAAAAATGCAAATGAAGCTTATTTTTTAGTATAACGCTGAACCAACAAAAGGAAGGCATATGCGTTTGCACTTTGATTTCAAAGACAAGGATGAAATAATAAAAACATGTGCAGTAGTGTCTAAAAATTTGTTAGCTTTGTACGAAAAAACGGAGGATACAAATGAAAAAACACTTTTAAGTATTTTAATGGAAGAGGTAGATGAATTTTTATATCAAATGGAGGAAGAATACGATGCAAACGACAAGTATTGATAATAAACATGTTTCGGTAAAAAATAAGTAAAAAAGGAAACTTAAATAAGAAAGGAAAATAACAATGAAAGATAAACCAGTAAATACAATTTATATGACCAAAGACTATAACAAGTTTACGCCCAATTTAAAAAATAGGCGTTTACGAATGAACAAAGTAAAAAAATTAGCTGATAACATTTCAATAAAAGGACTAAGAAGCCCAATCAGGGTTAGTCCAGATTTTTTGATCTTAGACGGGCATCATAGGCTGGCCGCAGTAAAAAATTCAGATGCAGAGTTGCTTTATTATATAGACAACGAAGACATAACAATTTATGAAGCAGCAGAAGCCCACGCGCTGGGTTCTTCCTGGGTTAGATTAGATTACACAGAAGTTTATAGTAGGCATAAATTTTCATATAGAAAACTAGTGGACATTTCTAAAGAATATGGATTAACACCAGCACAAATTTATATCCTTGCAACGAATGAGTCGTGGTCTTCTGGTGAAAATAAATATGTTTACGAAAAGGGTGAATTTATCTTAACAACCGACATGATCAAAAAAGTTAGACAAAAAGCACCATTAGTTATAGAATTGTCAGAGGTTCGCGGTGGTTTATTTAGAACACCAATAGTTGCTCAAAAACCTTTGCAGGTTATTTCTAAAATGCTAGAACTTCCGGGTTATAACCATAAACAAATGGTGAAAAATTTAAGCAGACAACGTGAAGGTATTTTAGTAACATTCAATAGATTGTCGGATGCTGCTAGAGTACTGCAAGAAATACACAACAGCGCAAAAAAAGGATCGAAAATAAACTTAATTGGTGAATTTTTATAGAAAGGAGTTACAGAATGATCACGACCCAAATTAAATGTCCAAACGGCGGCTAATGAAGGTTGTAGAACTACAGAAAAAGGAGAAAAAACATGGGATACACTCATTACTGGACAATGAAAAAGGCAAAGCGCGGACAAAGCGCGCAGCTTGAAAACGACTATCAGCGCGCAGTCTTAGCTTGTGCAAAAATCGCCAAAGCATACTACAAGGACATTGGCGGTTTATCCGGCTATACCGCGCACACTGCGCTTGGTGCATACGGTGGGATTGAGCTCAATGGGAAAGGTGATGATGCCCATGAACCCTTTATTTTAAGAGAACACTATTCTGAAACTAGAGAGTTAGACTTTTGCAAGACCGCACGAAAACCCTATGACGTGGTTGTAACCGCTTGCCTGATAGCACTAAAATATCATCTCGGGGATAACATAGAAATATCAAGTGATGGTAATTGCTGTGATTGGGTTGAAGGGTTAGAACTTGCAAAACGGGTATTGAAACGCAAAACGCTAGAAATACCACTAGAACTAGACCGCGAAAGTGTTGAAATACCATTTTAACAAATAAACTCAAAAGGGGACAATATGAAAACGCGCGTTAAATGTCCAAATTGTGGCACTATTATTAAACCGCAAATTCTGGCTTTGTTACTTCTACTTGGGGTAGCTAGCTTCTCAAAAGCCGACAATCCTATACCCACCGACAAAGTTGCACACTTTGGCACAGCCTTTGCAATACAAACCGTAGGGTATGGGGCATTGAGGTTTAAAGGGTTTGACAGAACCGACTCAATTGTTCTTTCGGCTCTTGCCACATTTGGTCTAGGTGTGTGTTGGGAGGCTTTTGGGCCTACTCCGGTTAGTAGAGGGGATATACTCGCGAATACCTTAGGCCAAGCAGCGGCAATCACTACAGTACTTTCATTTGATTTTTAGAAAGGAGGTTAGTATGAAATTTGAGTATAATTATATGATGCACCGAGGTTGGGAGATTGAGCAATTCGAGGTTAACGGTAAACTACAGTATCGCGCTATTAAAAATGGCACGACTATTGCAAACTCCAGTTTAGAAGTTCTTATTGACATATTAGATGAGCTTGACTTTCCCCCTCACTTGTGGTATACTAATTAATATGGAAACTTGTAAAATTCCAGGTTGTGGGATGACTTTTCATAATGCTCTGCAACGTGCTTTACATGAAGTCAATACTTGGCATTGTTATTATTGCGGGCATTCCGACGGAAATGAATTAACTATGCAAAACATAACCGAGATTTGTAATTTGTGTCTCTATGATAAATTTGGTCATCCTACCACCGAACCGAAATGCGTTGTTATATTAGTGGACTGTAAAACGAAAAAGTATAAACGATTACGGAAAAAAGAGGTACCTCATGAATAGTCTTTTAGGCGTGTTAGCCGCCATCATTGCATACTTATTTTATCAAAACAAAAAACTAAAAAGTAAGACCTTAAGCGTCGAACTTAAAAACGAAAAGGAAAAACTACATGAAACCCAAGAAAAATCTAATAGTGCTCGCGATCGTTTTCTCGATTTGCTTGAACGGTATCGCAAAGGAAAAGATTAAGCCGGCGGTTAGTTGTGACCTAGCTTTAGACGCGTGTGAAGAATATGTCAAAACATTCGATGCTGAGAGAAAGTCTTATATGAATGTCATTGCAAAGCAGGACGAGAGACTTAATGAATTGTTGTCTAAACCGGAGCCGATTGCCTGGTATTGGTTTGTACTAGGCGGGGCAGTAGCCGGAGCAGCAATAAGCAAAACAATGCGATAGGAGAAAAACAATGGAAGAAAAACACTTATACCTTCGAGCCTTTTTTGAGGCATATCATGCACAAATTGTTAGTGCGGCTAGGCTATCTCCCGCACATATGCGGAGTGATACCATAAAGCAAGCTCATTTATATGCTAGAGAGGCTACGGATTCATTATTAAACCTTTTTAGGGGCAAGGATGAAGTACGACGCGAAGTGCAATGATTGCGAAACTGTATTTGAGTATGAGCGTTCTATTAAGGACGCTCAAACCCCAACGCCGCCCTGTCCTAAGTGCAAGTCTCACTTGACCGAGAGGGTGTTTACCCTCAATAGCGGGGGCTTTATTCTTAAGGGGCAGGGTTGGTTTAAGAAAGGAGGCTACTAATGTTGCATCAATTAATTGCAACAATATGCGGGGTCACTTTGTATACGCACGTGAACGCTTGCCGCGTTACTCTGCAACAAGCAACTTTGGAATATAATACCATGATTGACGCTAAAGTTACACACTACCGCCATCAATTAGAGGCTAGTGAATACGCCAAGCCCTTTCAAAACATATACATGGCAAGTTTTGCAACCGTTGGGCGAATACTCTATAACAACCAAGTAACCTTAAACGAGGATAACTTAACTCTAACACTTAACCGACAGGGGGTAACATGCTTATTGCGGCTGACGTTTTAATAGGTGTCGTTGTTATGGCAATTATCTATATTTTATTAAAGGAGTTTTTATGACCGGTTTATTGATCGTATTGATTATTATTTTACTCTATAACGCTATAGGGTCTATCGACTAAACCACAACCATAAAGGAGATAACAAATGAGTGATGGTATGTATGAGGCTTTCGCACGTAGACCTCAGAAAAAGAAATTCCCGATCAAGGTTCGAATAGATAAATATACTAAGCTATTACTATATGAAAACTCGTTTCACATAGTTTATAGACCGGCTACCCCCTTGACGTTGAAAAAGGTAAAAGAAATACAGATCGCAATAAAACGATACCGAAAAACAGGTACTTTGTTACCAAAAAAAGGGGGTAAATAATGCCTACCCCCATATGCCCCAAACCCACCATTGAAAACCAAACTAATGCTTGGACTGCACACGATCAACAAGTGTTAAGCGATACTGCGCGACAGTGTAAACATTTTTATGGTGAGAATTATTGTATCAAAGTGTTAAAGAAAACCGGTGAAAATTCATACCAAGTATTGTGCTACATCCCACCGGCAAATCCAGAGAGGGGCGAATAGTGTGTGTCGTATGCTTAGATTATAGTCGCGGGGCTATCAGTCGTAAAGAGGCGTTAATCCATTTAACCGAAATGATCGCTATTGCAGCCGAGGAAAACGATGAAATGTTTACGCACCTGGAGGAAATTGAACAAAATTTACTAGACGAGGAGTATCATGAACTTGATTAGTTTATTCCTACTCTTTGCCCCCACTATCTTCGCACTTGATATTATTCAAATAGACGTGGGCAATAGCATTAATTTTGATGGGGTTTTACAAATGCCGGCTAATGACGTTGTCATTAAAAGTATGCATGGAACGCATATGGCTTCCGCTTTAGAAGATGAGTTAAAAATACAAAAGAGTAAACCTGTAAAGGCGATACAACTTTATTGGGATTATTACGGTCAAAGTCGGTGGTCGCTATTAAAAGCTTTACGAACGGCGTTAGCCGCGAGGCCCCGCGTCTTATCGTTAAGTTTCGGGGGTGGGGTTCGGGACCCCTTTGAGGAGGCTCTTTTAAATCTTCACGCTAAAGCAGACGTTGTAATCGTAGCGGCCGCGGGTAATGAGGGGGGTGTTGGGCCATACTACCCGGCAAATTATCGCAACAATTGCCTACTGAGCGTCGGCACAACCCACAACGGTAAACAGGTTAGCTATTCAAACCCGGCAGCGGTTTACTTAGAGTATAATCAAATGGATCCTAGTGGCACCTCAGCAAGTACCGCCCGCATGGCCGGGATTGTGTTGCAATTGCGGAGGAATCATCCTGAGTTTAGCTGTGATAAAATAGTATTGACCGCTAAAATGTTATATGGTAAACTATACCCATGAGTGCCCCCCCTTGCTGCAAAGACAAAACCTCATTAAATGAACTTTGCGAGAAGTGCGTAAAAGACTTTCTGACTAGCGGGATGTGTGAGGCATCCGCTGGGGATATCCTGGTTACTACCTGGCCCGACTTTGTTACCGACACTCTTAAATGTGAGTGTGGGGCCGATAAAATCGGGGGGCCTGGGCATAGTGATTGGTGCCCGAAATCTAAAGATTAGAGTTGTATTTTAGCATAGTATGCTATAATTGCTATCCTGGTTTGTAGCGATCATCAAGTTCTTTGTGGTGCTCGGCATAATAGAGTAGAAATATCAGGTTAACGGCAGCATGGGCTAAATGGCTCTCCCCACTCTCTTCATCCATCTCCTGCCCTGCATTCCATTTCATTAGGTGGCGTTGAGTAGCCGCATAAATACGTGACCAAGCCATGCCCCTTCTCCAGTTATGATCACCATACTTTGACGCACCAAAGCTTAAGACTTTTGCAATTTCAAGTACTGGTTCCGTAGGGATTAAGTCAACGCGGGGTTTATTTGTGTCATATTTTTTTGCATCACTCATGGTTTCCTCGGTGCTAATAAGTATATCAATGTGACATACGTTAATGAAATAACAAGTAAGCTTACATCGGTGCATTCTCGAAACGAGAAGCACATTCGCATACTAAGAACCAGGCCAATTACTGACCCGACTGCCCAGACAAAGCGAATCACTTTTTACGTTTCAGAGCTAATCGCCGCGCCGCCGACGATTTTTCAGGGACCGGCTCACCAGCTTCTCGGGCTTCCGAGAGAGCAATTGCAATCGCTTGCTTCCTAGACTTTACTTTAGGGCCTTTTTTAGAGCCCGAATGCAGTTTCTTGTCTTTATATTCCCCCATTACCTTATCAATTTTTCCGTAGTACTTTGACATTGCTTCTCCTTTTTTTCTTTTTAGGTTGGCGTCTTAATTCACTTACAGACTCCACACCCTCGTCTTTTCTTTGATAGTCATACTGCTCAGCTAAATAGTCTGCTACCCTAATACCCTGAACTGTATAACCACATGCCTGTAAAAAATGAATAAACTCGTCCGTTAAATCCATCCAGGTCAATGTAGAGTCACGAATTATTATTTCAACCTGTGCTTCTTCAATCCCACTTATTTTGCGTAATTGAATCACGTTATTCCTCCGGGAGTTTAAATTTGTCCCGTATTGAAACATTAACCGCAGCGTGTTTTGTAGGGGCAGCCCATCCGCACACCTTGATCAAAATTTCAATAGCCTTTAACTTATCAGCAGCCCTAGTTTCTGAACTATCTAAAACTTCCATAACTGTTTGGGCAGTGCGCCTAGCAATATTGGGGTAGTCTATCTCAATTGCAAGAACCAAAGCATTTTGAATCTTATCATTGTTAAGCATTGTCGTAGCTAACGAACGGGCACTGTCATCGCTAGTTACTTTATAACCCGCTTGGATAATGGCCTCCTTCCGATCCATGCCAGTAGCAATCCCCGCAACAAAACGCTGTTGCTTTGGCGTTAACTTCCCCTTTTTTATACCTTCAGACATAACCCATCCCTAAACCCTGCTTGCCAAAGATAATCCCCCATAGCCTCTCTATGCATTTTATTTTTCCTCGTAGGGTTAATTATAAAAGCAAAGACATACCACGGCTCATCATGACGGCGTCGTGTAAATACCGCAGCATATATTGATTGCCCATCACCTTTTGAATACTTCATTGATAAAATCCCTTATTGTGTTTACTTGTATATGTAGGACCTTTTGATGTTTCTTACTCGCATATTGAAGGGCTATTTGTAATCTTTTGAGAAACTCTTCAGCTCGCTGCTCGGCAATACTAAGGCCAACTGGTAGCGCATAGTCATGCTCATTAACCGGGGCCGTAGGGGCAGAGGGGGGTGGTGATTTAAGTACTGCTAGGGCCTGTTTCTCTATATCAGGATCAAAGGCAATAACAGTCTGGTGTTTCGGCTTATTCTCAAGTATCACAAAGTTTCGCCCAGGAAAAGCAGCCTCTAACTCTTGCCGAGAGTTAAATGTATATGGGAACGCACCAATTGGTTCATCATCTACGGTTGCAACTGGGATGGGTGAACCTCCAGGCTCAAGTTGGACAGTATACACCTCACCACGTTTCTGAACATAGATGCTATTCCCGAGCATATTCTACCTCGCGTAACCAATTGAGTTTATTGCGTTTATTATACCTCCGGTAAACCTCCGGGTATTGTTTAAGATAAGATAGAGCCTTGTAATAGAGCATGGGAGTATCTGACGATACTGCCCCCTCTAGGGGTAGACCTAGCTCATAGCGAAGAACATCTTCGATAGCTTGTGCTATGACATTCAACTGTACTATGTCAAGCCCACCCCCCACCTGTACAAGTCTCTTACTCATATTTGTAGTATAGCATACCTAAACTAGAATGTCAATACCTAATTAATACGCATTCGCCGGGCATATAGTACCTAATTTACTTGCTTCCCTCCGGGGTATTAACCTAGAGTATAGCATAAAAAAAATAAAAAAACAAGCTAGTTTTTTAGATTACAAACATGTTATACTCCAAGTATCAAGTGAGGTAATTATGATAAACAAGTTTAGGGTACAAATTGAACGGGTCGAAAACGGCTACATAATAACTAATACTGTAGAGGGTTCTAGTTTTAGTGAGTATAGCACACAAACGCTCATTAAGACTAATATCGACGACGCTTTTACGGTTGCGTTAAAACATTTAGAAAAAGCAAATATTACTTATTCTAATATTGATAACAAGGAGTCTTTATGAGCACTTTAATTCAAGCTATGCAAGAAATGATTAAAGAAACAGATCGTGTAAATTATCGTGATCGTAGAGCGCATTACGCAAGTGGGAATTTAACCTGTTTACGAGATCAATTTTGGAGTTGGAAAAAAGTAAAAGAAACCAACCCAACGGATTTTACAGGCAGCATGAAAATGCTTGTCGGTAATTCAATTGAAACTGGTATTATAAATTCAATGCTATCAAAATTGCATTTTGTTGGTTGGCATATTATCGGAACACAAGTTCCTGTTGGTGGTAGCAACCCTAATTGGGACGGATATCTTGATTTACTTATGGCGCGGAAATTAGAGAGCGGCTGGGGGAAATTTGTCGTCGAAATCAAAACTAAATCTGGGTACGGCGCAAATATGTTTTTTGAAAAACCGGAACCGTCGCCAGAATATATGACGCAGATTGGTTTATATTTACGTGATCTAACGAATAAGGGGGTAACAAGTCATGGTCTCTTTCTTTACATTTTGCTTTCTGATGATCACTTTGGTGAACTTGTTTCTGTGTATTGCTCCTACGATTCTCAGACAGACACGGTTACGGCAAGTCACTATGAACGAGGCAACGGGACTAGCGGTGAACTTAATATCAGTATTAATCTTACCGAGTCTTTGGAACGCTGGATTTTATTGGACAAGTATTTACGTGATAACATTGTGCCTACTGGTGAGTATAAATATAAGTATGAACTCACTCCTGATTTTTTACGTGAAGTTTCCGATGCAAAACTCAAAAGAATCGTCGAGGGAACCTTAATATTGGGGGATTGGCAGCCTGTTTATTCACGTTATAAGGATTTGCAACTAGAGATAGACAAAATTGTACCGGAAAGAACGGATGCCGAACGCAACTTGGCAAGGGCTGAGTATCGCAGACGGCACCCACGAAGTAAACTATAAAGGAGAAAACATGTCAATAACATCGAAACAATCAAGTAAAATAGGGTGTGAGTATGTTACCACTACCAAAGCAGGGAAAAAAAAGCACAATATCCTACTAAATGCTGATCGTCTTAGAGAGTTGCTAGATACTAATGTCGTAAATGGGAACCTTAGGTTAACAGCATTAGAAAACGACTTTAAAGAAAAAACGACACAGCCCGATATGAATATTTTGGACCCAATTTCCACCGACGAATCGTCGGGGGGTGCTGGGGGTGGGCGCGGTGTCGGGAAGCAGGGACAAGGAGTAGCAAATGCAGGAGCTAAAAGATCACCATTCCCTTACCAGTAAATTACTGGGTCATGATGTCGAGAAATTTCTGAAGCATATGCATAAAGAAGTTTCCGGTGTTAAGACTGGAATTGATCGCCTTGATTATCAGTTAGTAGGTTTAGCTGGGTTTGTTGGTATTGTCGGCGAGCCTAAGTCGTGCAAGTCTACACTTGCATTGCAAATTGCCGCGTACAACGCATGTCAAGGAAATCCTGTTTACTTCATTGACCAAGAAAACGGTCGAACTAGATTATCGCACCGTTTATTATGTCATTTACATGATATGTCTTGGATTGAAGTAAAGCGTTCACAGCATGTGGGGGAGCTGTATCAGCAGCTCTCCCAAATACCCTTTTACTGTCATTTTGGGAGGGTCGAAATGTCTGATATTGAATTGGCGGTCGATAAAATGATTGAGAGACACCAAAATAAAAAGGCGGTTCTTGTTATTGATAGTTTGCAATCGGTAGCAAGAAATCTTTCAGATTTGCGAATGTCAATAGACCAATGGTTACTTGATCTAGATGCTTTGAAACTTAAACATGATGGTCAGTTAACTATTATTATTATCTGTGAAAAGCGTAGAGGGGCATATGGGGCGGCTGCTGTGGATTCGGCTAAAGAGTCTGGCCGTATCGAGTATAAGATTGAGCAGCAATTAGATCTTCGCAACCAGGGTGGTCAGATCATTATTGAATGTACGCTTAACCGCGATGGTCCAAAAGGTGCCCAGGTGCCGTTAGTGAAAGTGCTTAAATATGGTGATAATGAACATAGTTTTACTTTTAGATTGCAAGAAGAGGAAGGATTAGGATTATGAAACACGATCCAAAGTATTATAAAACCTCCATAAAAACAGAGAAAGGGTCCATTCCTAGTTATTTATATAGGAAATTTTGGAATATGCAAAGAAGGTGTTATGATGCCAATGCAACTAGTTACAAATATTACGGCAAATACGGAATTCAAGTTGAAGATTGGCTTTTAATTTTCCATAACTTTGTCGACTATACGATTGATATACTACCAAAAGGAGCCACTCTTGAAGATATGCAAAAGTTAAACTGGAGTATTGATAGAATTGATAACAACGGAGATTATAAACGTGGAAATTTACGTTGGGCTTCTAAACGTATGCAACAACTGAACCGTGGAAACCCCAGAAACAACTTAAGTGGGTTTCGGGGTGTTTCTTGGCATAAAAGATCTAAAAAATGGGTAGCACAAATAACAGTAAAGTCTAAAGTTACATATTTAGGCGCGTTTAACACCCGCGAAGAAGGTTTTAAGGTATATCTTGAAGCAGTTCGCAAACATCAGGGACAAGAAGCTTATGAACACGTACTATCATTGCACCCGCATTGGGAGGCTACATGAAACGGGGAAATACAATATACACAAACTACTACGCAACTGTAAAGATGTCTTATATAACATCGAAATGCTTCCGATACGATGCTATATGCGCTAT
>Ga0194131_10011380_pt1 | contig 10644 bp, 10 predicted proteins | sample TA2KigO120mmetaG_FD_148631 | JGI IMG/M metagenome (GOLD analysis project Ga0194131, IMG submission 148631) | Freshwater microbial communities from Lake Tanganyika, Tanzania - TA2015053 Kigoma Offshore 120m | ecosystem: Environmental > Aquatic > Freshwater > Lake | place: Tanzania: Lake... | reverse complement strand
GGACCAGCGCGCTGCCCAGCAGGTCGGACCTGTCGTCGGTGCGTTGCCAGGCGCGCAGGCTGGGCGCCAGCACCCAGGCCACCACCAGTCCGAGGACCAGTGCCACCGCTCCAGCGACCAGCGTCTCGGCCAGCTTCACGGTCGGAACACCCGCGTGCTGAGCAGCACCGGCTGGGGCTGGCGGTTCCAGGTCACCTCCACCACGACGTTCACCAGGCGCCCCCCGGGGTGGGAGATCGCCCGGCCGCGCGAGGTCACCTGGAAGGTCGTCTGGTTGAGGGTGATCTCGTACGTGGTGGCCGCCGCGGCGGGGTCCAACATGGCGCGCCGCGTCTCCAGCACCTCCAGTCCGTAGGCGGTGGCCGCCTGGATGTCCTCGGCCTTCTTGAGGGAAACCACGCCGCTCGGAATCAGGGTGATCACCGTGAGGACGCACGCCGCCAGCAGTGCCGCCGCCACGATCACCTCGGTGAGACTCAAACCCCGCCGGTTCAGTGGTTGTTGCCGAGCGCCGTCTCTCCGCCGGTCATCTCGGCGAGGTAATCGTCCGTGCTGTCCACGATGTCCGCGATCATCCCCGCAATGACCAGGAACAGTTCCTCGGTGACTTCCGTGGTGACCCAGTCGTATCGATAGACGATACAGTTGCCGTCCAGCCCGAACGAGCCGAGAATCAGGCTGGAATTTGCTTTCAAGAGAGTCCGCCCCACTCGCCGGGGGTCCTCGAGCTTGCGCACCACGTTGGCCCGGAAGCGCATGATGTGGATGGGCCCGCCGCTGACCTGCAGCTCCTCGTTGATGATGAGGATGAGCGCGCTGCCCTTCACGTAGCACGGGATCCCCCGCACCACGTCGGCCTTGTAGCCGGCGTCCTTCAGCCAGCCGATGAAGGTGCGCGTGAAGCGCCGTGCCTCCGGCGACTTGTCGGTGAGGATCTCGCGGCACTGCCGGCAATCCACCGCCTCCGGAGAATTCGTCTCGCCGCAGGCGGCGCAGCGCACCAGGGCCAGCTCCGGCAACGGCGTGCCGCAGGTCGTGCAGGAGGGCGCGGTGAGATCGATCTCCCCCTCGCACATGGGACACTTCAGGGACTCGCGCTGCGTGGCCGTGGCCGGCACCCCCGTTCGGTGGATGAAAGGGGTTTCGGTCCCGCCCGGTTACCTCCCTGTCGGGAACAGGCCGTTCAGCGCGGCGTTGTTGGCGCGATGCGTGTCGAGTGCTTCGGCCAGCGACTCCGCGATGCGCTCGCGGGTGTCGGGATCGGCCAGCCGCAGGGCGTCCGCGGTGTTGGAGATGTACGCGGTCTCGACCAGCAGCGCGGGGACTTTGGTCCGTCGCAGCACAGCGAAACGGTTGCGAATCGGACCCTTGTTGGCGAACCCGTGGGGCACCAGCGAGCCGTTCAGCGCGCGCGCCAGTTCGTAGTCGCCTTCCTTGTACCAGTGGAACGAGCTGCCGTTGTGCACGCTGGAGTGCGCCGCGTTGCAGTGGATGCTGACGAACAGGTGCGCGCCGTTGCGGTTGGCCACGTCGGCCCGGGCGCCAAGCTCCATGGCGTCCGGCGAGCGCGCGTAAGTCACGTCGCGATCCGAGTCCCGGGTCAGGAGGACGTTCCAGCCGCGCCGCTGGAGCGCGTCGCGCAGCCGCAGCACGATGTCCAGGGTGATGTCGCACTCGCGGAGGCCCAGGCGGCGGTTGACGGCGCCCGGGTCCGATCCGCCGTGCCCGGCGTCGAGCACGATGGTGGGGCCGTTGCCCCGGCCGAGCGGCTCGTATCCCTGCCCGGTCGATGCGGTGATCGGAAGGACGCTCTCCGAAGCGAAGCGCAGCACCAGCCGCACCCCCGCGTCGTCGGTGAGCTTCACGTCGAAGCCGAAGCCCTTGCCCACCCGGGTTTGGAGCCGCACGAAGGGGAAGGCAGCGGTTTGCATGGCTTGCACCTGCACGTCGGCCATCTCGGCGGCGGGCGGCACGCTGCTCGGGCCGCTCAGGGAGGTCTGCGGGACGTCCACCGTGAGCACGCGGGTCTCCGGGTTGAACCGCCAGAAGTACTGCACCGGGCCGCTGACGTCCGCCATCAGGTACTGATCGCCGCCGCTCCGCCACGCGCGCAGGTTGTTCACCTGCTCTCCTTTATAGTCACTGGCGACGCGGAAGCTGGGAATGATGCGCACGCCCGCTTCGGTGAGCAGGAACCGCGAGGTCGCCTCGCCTTTCCACTGCTCCGGCGTCTGGATGAGCACCACGATGGGATCGTCGGCGCCGCCGCTGCCCTCCACCTTCACGTGAACGTCTTCGAGGAAGGTCTCGCGGGGCGCGTCGCCCCAGCGGGCATCCTGCAGCGTGAGGCGCACCGCGGTGCCGGAGGCTCCCGCCCGGTAGTCGAAGGGCGCGCTGGCCCGCAGGACGATCTTGCGATCCCCGCTGTCGCGCACCAGCTCGATTTTTTCAATGACCGCCAGGACCACGTACGCGCCCTCGGCCACGCCCGGCTCGAAGCGGAAATTCAGCAGGTCGGCGAGCGCCTGGGCACGGAGCAGGGGCGCGCCGTCGTCGCCGCTCAGCAGCACGCGCTGGTACGCGATTTCAGTGCCGTTGCGGCTGCCGGTCGGCTCGTCGATGGCCCAGCGGAGGTAGCGCCCGGCGCTGTACAGGGTGGCGGTCTTCTTGTCGTCCGACCAGCGCAGCGTGATCCCCATGCGCTCGAGGGCGTTCAAGGTGTCCTTCTCCGCGAGCGAGAGGTAGGGCGCGCCGTCGACCGGACGCGTGTTCAGGGTCATGTGGGTTTGCTGGAACCCGATGTTGAGGCGTCCATCCTCGCCGGCCTTGAGCGGCAGGCTGTCGGATGCGATGGCCGTGGGCGCCGGCGCGGGCTTCGCATGGGCGACCCCGGTGGTCAGCAGCAGCACCACCACAAGCACCCGGCCAAACGAAATCCCCTTCGATTTCACGCGCATGCTCCTCTCTAAGGTCAGGGGTCGGCACAGCCGACGCCATCCCGGCCTCAACGGCCTGACTCGCGGCCTGTTTCCAGCGCTTTACCCGCGCCCCGGGGGGCCGGGCCCAACCGACAAGCGCGCTCGGACGCGCTCGTGGCTTCACTTCATGATCAGACTTGCGCCGCGGAGCACTAAGCCATCCGCCCGCCATTGAAGGAGATTCTACGACAAGTGCTTCAATTATAGCACGCCGCGCCCCTTCATGGCAAATCTAGAATGGCGAAGCGGTGCCGTTCCGTGCGGGACGGCCTCATTGAAGCATTTTCAATCTTCCCGATCATTGCATCGGCAAGCGATCGTTTGTTCGAAAGCCGGGTTTTCGGGAGCCCTGCCCGGGCCCTCTCGGCCGAGCGCTGCCCATCGTTTTCGAATCGGCGGCCAGGGGTGGAGCGTCTACAAAACCAGGATCAGCTCGTCCACGAACGGCACGAAGCGCTCCACGAGCAGCGGGTCGAAGTGTATGCCGGCCACCTTCTTCATCTCCTCGATGCACTTCGCCGGTGGGTAGGCGGGCTTGTACGCGCGTGCCGTGGAGAGCGCGTCGAAGAAGTCCGAGATCGACACGATCTGCGCTTCCCTGGGAATCGCGTTGCCCTTCAGCCCGTCCGGGTAACCGCTGCCGTTCCATCGCTCGTGATGGCCGCGAACGATCGGCAAAATCTTCCATGGGAGCATGATGTTCTCGATGATCTCGGCTCCGATGACCGGGTGCTCCTCCATGATCATACGCTCGGCTTCGGTCAGCTTGCCTTCTTTTTGGAGCACGAAGTCGGGCACGCCGATCTTGCCGACGTCGTGCATGTACCCGCCCATCTCGATGGCGGTCAGGTTATCGTCCTTGTAGCCCAGATGCTCGGCGAACCTCCTCGCCACTTTCGAGACGCGCGACGAGTGGAAGCGGGTGTACGTGTCGCGGGCGTCGATCGCGTTGGTGAGCGCTTTGACGGTGTTGATGTAGACCGACTCGAGCTGCTTGAACATGTCGCGCAGCTGGTGCGCCTGCTGGGCGTGCTCCACGCCAATGGCCGCCAGGAGCTGCAAGGTGGCGAACAGCGCGAGGTCCTGGTCGTTGGTGGGCGCGGTCTGGGTCGCCTTCATGTATTCCTGGACGGCGCGCTCGTACTCGCCCTTGCGGCTCAGGCTGGCGCCCAGGCTGAAGTGCGCGTACACGCTGTTGGGATTGAGCGTGGCCACCCGCGAGTATTCCTCGATGGCCTGATCCACGCGCTGCATCTTAAACAGCGCGGCGCCGTAGAAATAGTGCGCCTGCGCGTCGCGCGGATTCTGCTCCAGCACCTTCTCAAATTCCTGGACCGCCGATTCCAGGTCGCCGACGCCGAACAGCACCATGCCAAGCGCGTTGCGGGCCTGCGCGTCGCGCGGGTTCATTTCCAGGGCGCGGCGGAACTCGGCGATGGCCTCATTGTTCTGGCCCAGCTTCATGTACGCCTGGCCCAGCGAATAGTGGGCGTACGCGTGGTTGGGGATGGCCTGGAGGGCGCGCTCGTAGTCAGCGGCGGACTCTTCGTACTTGCCGAGCTGGTAGCGGATCAGCCCCATGTAATAGTATGCGTCGCCGTCGAGCGGATCGATGTCCACCGAGGCTTCCAATTGTTCGAGGGCCTGCTGCAGCTTGCCGTAGTTTTTGTATAACAGGCCCAGCTGGAAGTGCGCTTCCTTGCGCCGCGGATTGGACTGTACGGCGCGCTGGTACTCGGTGATGGCCTGGTCCATCTTGAACTGCTTCTCGTAGCTCTGGGCCAGCTCAAAGTGCGCGTCGTAAAAGTCCGGCTGGAACTCGATGGCCTTTTCGAAGTGGGTGACCGCGAAATCCATCTGGCCCTGCGCGGCGTACACCAGCCCGAGGCGGAACTGCGCCTTCACGTAGCGGGGCTTGAGCTGGATGGCCTTTTGCAGGTGCAGGATCGCGTGGCTGGACTTCGCCTGGCGGTGGAGCGAGACGGCCAGCGCGTAATACACCTGCGGCGAGTGTGGGCGGCCCTCCAACTCCCGGAGGAATGACTCGACGGAGCGCGCGTCCTGGCCGCGCTTCTGCCAGATGAGGCCGAGATAATAGTTGGCGTTCTCGAAGCGCTCGTTGATGCTGAGCACCCGCTCGAACTCCAGGGCGGCCTCGTCCACGCGCCCCAGCACGAAGTAGGCGAATGCGATGTTGAAGTAAACGAAGACGTTGGGCGGATTTTCCTCGCGGTAGCGCTCCCAGGAGGACTGCACCGCCATCATGGTGGCCTGCCGGGTGTAGTCGATGCGGTCGAGGGCCAGGTCGCCGTCCTCGTCCACCAGCTTCTGCCACTCCTTGATGGCCAGCTCGTGGGCCTTCATCCGCGTGTACACGATGCCCAGCTCGAAGCGGGAGGCGGCGTGCAGGGGATTGAGGTTGACCGCCCGCTCCAATTCCCGGACCGCGTGCTGAAGCTCGCCGTCCTCCTCGTAGAGGCGGCCCAGCTCATAATGGGCCTGAACGTTGTTGGGATTGTCCTGCAGGCTGCGCTCGAGCTTGCGGATGAGGAACTCGTTCTTCATATCTGTAGTCCGAGTATACCATACCTGCGCGGTTGTCACGGTAACCCCGACACCCCGCCGTCCCCCTGGGCGCAATCATTAAAGACTGTTCAAGTCCTGGTTAACACTTTGTTGCCCACGTTAAATCTTTGTTAACCCGGGCCCGGACCACTAGACAGACGGGGGCGCCGGGTGATAAAAGTTGTAATAACATTTTAAATCGGAGGATGGCACCATGGGTCGCGTAATCAGCGGAATTGGTCGGGCTATCGGCGGAGTCGCCAAGGCGGTTGGCTCTGTCGTCGGTGGAGTCGTCTCCGGCGTCGGCAAGGCAGTCGGCGGCGTATTCTCCGCGGTTGGCTCCATCGCGAAGGGAATCTTCGGCAATCCCATGATGGGCGGCCTGGCAGGTGGACTGCTCGGCGGCATCGGTGGCTTTATGCTCGGCGGCCCCATCGGCGCGATGATCGGCGCCGGCCTGGGCAGCTCGCTCGGCGGCTCAATCGGTGCGTACAACCAGCAGCAAGACATGATGGGGTACGCCCAGCAGATGCAGCAGCAGATGATGATGCAGAACATGCAGCAGATGATGATGCTCCAGATGATGATGAGCCAGAGCATGGGCATGGGCGGCATGGGCATGGGCATGGGCGGCATGGGCATGGGCATGGGCGGCATGGGCATGGGCATGGGAATGCCCGGAATGGGCATGGGAATGGGAATGCCCGGAATGGGCGGCCCCGTCATCAACATCTACAACTTCAACGGCGGCGAGTGCCACTGCCACCACACCCATCACCCCCGGATGTACGCGGCGTAGACCGCGACCGCTTCCCGGCGACAAACGGCGAGCTTCACGGCTCGCCGTTTTGCCACGACCGAATGAAAAAGCCCGTGGGGCCGGTCGGGAAACGGCGCGGGTAGAACACCCACGCGTGGGCGCGGTGTCGCGCCGAAGCACACGCATCGCAGGAAATCGGCGCCAGCACCGAAAAAACAGGGCGGCAATCCGATGGGAGGCATCCCCGAATGGTAACCGAGCGCCATGGGCCGTCGCGGTCCCAGCAGACCAATCAACTGATTGCCCTGTGCCAGGACGTCCTCGACGGCCGCGCCGCGCCCGAAGTCCTGCAGCAGGCGTTGGAGGCGCGCGAGCAGGGGTTGTTGGCGGCACGCAGCGACTTCCTCCAGAAGTCCACTACCGAGGGCGAGAAGTTCGCCCAGGACTGGGCGGAGCCGATCCAGTCCGTGCTGGAGGCCTTCGATCAATACGGCGTGGCGCTCGGCACCGCGCGGATGTACCTGTCGGGCCGGCGGGCCGAGCAGTTCAACGAGGCCATGGGGCTCCTGGCGCAGGCCGGCGACGCCTTGCTGGGTGCGCTCGACGCCTACGACGCCAGGTTCCTGGTCTACGGGCCCACGCCCTATCCGGTCCTCAACATGCTCATCAACACCACCGACCAGGTGCGTGCGGGCACCATGGAACGCGCCCCGTTCGCCCGAATGATGGCAGAAACCAGGACGTACTTCACGAAGTGCATCGACGAGGCGCAGGGCATGCCGGCCGACACGCCGCGGGAGCCGGTCGCGCGCCTCGTGCAGGGCTTTCGCATGCAGGTCGAGGGCATCACCCAGATTGAGCGCTTCCTTGAAGACGCCAACCCGGCCTGGCTCGACCAGGGCGTGGAGACCAGTCGCCAGGCGCAGGCCCTCATCAGCGAAGGCTTTACCGACCTCCGTAAGCAGACGTATGAGAGCGGCCCGACCACCTCTCCCATCGCCAACACGTACATCGCGGCCGCGAAAATGGCCCGCGAGGGAAGGTATGATCTCGAGAAGTTCGAGGAGGCGGTGGACAAGCTCGACGAGCACTTGCGCGACGTGCGCCGCGGCTTCGAGGCGCTCTGTCAGGTGCCCACCGAGTCGGTGATGATCCAGGAGGAGATCCCGAAGGTGCTCGAGGCCTTCGACATGCACGAGGAGGCCAACGCGGCGTTCCGGCGCTTTCTCACCTCCGGCGATCCGCTCGACATCGACGAAGGTGTCGCGAAGCTCGAGGAGTCGATGCGCCGTCTGGACGCCTCCAAGGGCCATCTGGAGCAGGCCTCCAGCCAGCAGGGCAAGATCCTCTGCACCCACTGCTTCACCGCGAACGAGCCTCACGAGCGGGTGTGCCAAAGCTGCAACGCCGCCCTGCCCCGCATGGAGCACCTCATTGACGGCGCCAACAGCACGTTCAAGGTGGGCGAGACCGGGGCAGCGGAGTCCACCGAAGAACCGGTGATGACCGAGCACCTCGCGCGCATCATCGTCGACACCAACCAGGTGGCCGAGGGCAAGATGTCTGACGAGCAGTACGTGGAGACGCTTCAGTGGATGGAGGCCATCCTGCTGGACGCCGAGCAGAAGCTTGCCGCGCAGCCCTTCATCAATCCGGAAGCCTTCCCCGATGACGATCGGGATAAGGTCCGCCGGGAGAGCGCGATGCTCGAAGACACCAAGGAAATGCTGCGCGAGGGCATCGAGAACACGCGCGTGGGTCTGGCGCAGCTTGCCCTGTTTTTGGACGACCGCAACCAGGAACACCTCATCGAGGGCCTGCGCACCATCTGGGACGCCTCACGCCAGGTCTTGCAGGTGCAGCGCATCGGCGAGATGGCCGCCAAAGCGGTCCGCGAGAACGAAGAGAAATCGGATGCCGCCGAGACTACCCGCCTCGACGATGAGGTCGAGCTTGAGGTGGAGCGCGACTAGCGCGTGCTGTGCTGACGGCGGGGGTTCGGCTTCGAGAGCGCTTCCGCGTGCTTCGACCGCTGGGACGGGGCGGGCAGTCCCAGGTTTATCTTGCCGTCGACGAGCGCGGAGACCACCACCAGCCGGTCGTCGTGAAGTGCCTCATCTTCCACTCCACCGACCAGCGGACACGGGACGAGGAGCTTGAGCTCTTCCAGCAGGAGGCAGCCATCCTGGGCGCCGTCAAGCATCCCTCGCTGCCGCGCCTGGTGGACACTTTTTCAGAGGAAGACCGCCACTACGTGGTGGAGGAGCAGGTCGGCTCGATGGATCTTGACGCGCTCATGCGCCGCCGCGGCGGCCGACTGAGCGTGGAGGAGGTGGCCTACCTCGGCCATCACCTCCTCTCGCTGCTCGATCACGTGCACCGCCAGTCGCCCGCGGTGGTGCTGCGCGATATCAAGCCCAGCAACATCACCGTGCGCGCCACCCAGGACCTGGAAATCGACATGGCGGCGCCGCCCTGGTTCATCGACCTGACCATCGCCGTCCGCTGGTCGCCGGGCCAGGAAGACGCGGTGAAAATGGGCTCGCCGGGCTACGCGCCGCCCGAGCAATATCGCGGCAAGTCCGAGCCGCGCTCGGATCTGTACGCGCTGGCCGCGATGATGCACCAGATGCTGAGCGGCCACGATCCGGTGACCACGCAGTTCGCCCTGCCGCCGCTCACGGTGCTCATGCCCGACCTGCCGAGGGGATGGGAGACCATGCTGCGCCGCGCCTTGTCACTGGACGTGGGTCCCCGCTTCCGCACCGCGGCGGAAATGCGGCAAGCGCTGGAAAATCTGATGCCGCTGGCGCTCGCGCTAAAGACCGCGCGGCATTCGCGGGCCGGGCCGTCGGCGCGCGTGGTGACCACCGCCCCGCCCCGACCACGCCGCGCGATGACCCGCCTGCAGGTGGCGTTGGCGCTGGTGATGGCGGCCCTGGTCATCCTCGGCGTGCTGGCCGCCCTGGGGGGATTGCCCGGGGCGCGCAAAAACCGCTTCAGCCGCGGCGCGCTGATCGCGGACGCCCGCTGCCCACCGCCGCCGCCGATCGCCCCTGCCGCCGCCGTCCCCGCGCTGCCGATCATTTTGAGCTTCATTCGACCAGATGAAGGCGAAAATGATCGGCAGGGCGGGTGATCGCCTGCCTGGAAAGTGCTCGCTATGACGGATCTTGACAGCCCGGAGAAATTGTTCGAGCAGGAGCAGATGGTATTCCAGACCATCCGCACCCGCCTCAAAGGAAGCCCCGACCTGCGCGACGAGCAGCAGGAAGCGCTGGCCTACCGGCTGGCGGAAATCATGGTGGCCAGCCGAGTGCTCTACACGCAAGTATTGCCGCGCTTCATGGAGCAGAATGACGCCGACCCGCTGGAATTGCTGGGCGAGACGCGGATGAACCTGTTGAACATGCGCGATCTGGTGGAGGATTTCGAGGAGTCTTTCCTGGAGTCGCTGTCCGACCGCCAGAGCGAGGCGGATGAAGAACCCGGGTCGCCCGGCAATGGAAAGCACGCGTCCCCGGAGTGGAAGGCCCCGGAACCCAAAATCGACGACGAGGACACCATTTGAGAAGGCGGATCAGGGCAAACCAAGCGCGATCTTGAGGCTTTCGTTCACTGCCTGCAGGATGTCGGTGCTGACGGCGCCCCATTTTTTGAGAGTCTCGCCGTCAGGGTCGCGGAGTCGACGCTTGTCGAGGACCCGAATCTGGGTGCACTGGATGCGCGAGGCCTTCGTTACGCCCGCTTCCGGCGGATGGATCAGCACCTCAGTCGGGTAGGCGCGCCCGGACTTGTGCTCGGTCAGCGGAACGACCAGGACCACTGGTGAATACCGGTTGTCAATGTCGTTGCTCACGATGAGCACTGGCCGGGTCTTTCGGAGTTCGGAGCCTTCAGTCGGGTCCAGGCGCGCGGTGTATATTTCGCCGCGAGCCGGATGAAACTCCGACTCCACCGCTACCAGCCCTCCTGGTCAGCATGGCTAAAGTCACGCAGAAGTTCCAGATCTTCTTGGTATCGCACGCGGCATCGCTCAATCATTTCAGCTTCGAGCGTTCGTCGGGCGTCCGCGGCCAACTTCTCCTGGCACGCCTGGGCAATGAACGCGCTGACGTTGCTCGTCTGCGCTACAATTTTTTCCACAAGGGGTCGTGGTAAGCTGATGGTCCTTTTTACATGGGTCTCTGCGGCTCGATTCATACCGGGGATACCTCCGTATAGCCTTAACCATCATACCCTGACGCAAGCGACTGTGTAAACCCCGCCTCTGTATGTAGAGGGCAAAGCTCATGGGCTAAAAGACTTTTGCCATCTTCGCCGAATCTCGCGCGACTGCTT
>Ga0194131_10011378_pt1 | contig 10645 bp, 9 predicted proteins | sample TA2KigO120mmetaG_FD_148631 | JGI IMG/M metagenome (GOLD analysis project Ga0194131, IMG submission 148631) | Freshwater microbial communities from Lake Tanganyika, Tanzania - TA2015053 Kigoma Offshore 120m | ecosystem: Environmental > Aquatic > Freshwater > Lake | place: Tanzania: Lake... | reverse complement strand
GCGAGCGCGCCGAACGTCTCCGCGGAGCGCCCGCGCGCCGCCTCCACCGCGCTACACAGCGCCTCGGCGCGCGGCGCGCGCTCGTCCTTCAGCGCCGCGACGACGAGCGGCGAGCGCGCCACGCGGTCGAGGTCGCGGCGCAGCCGGTCGCCCTCGAGGCGGTACCCGAACACGTCCGAGGCGACGTCCTCGAGGTGGTGCGCCTCGTCGACGACAGCGTGCTCCGCTTCCGGCAGCAGCGTCCGCTGCATCCGCGCGTCGTGCAGCAGCAGCGCGTGGTTCACGACGAGGATCTCCGCGTTCGCCGCGCGCTCGCGCGCGCGCTGCAGGTAGCAGCCGCCGCTGACGCGCGCGCAGCGCCGCCCGTCGCACGTCTCGTCGTCCGCGGAGATGCGCGGCCACAGCGCGCCCTCGGGGCCCATGAGGTTGAGCTCCGACCGGTCGCCGGTGTCGGTGAGGGTGCGCCAGACGAGCGTCTTCAGCGCGAGCCGCACCTCTTCGCGCGTCGCGGCGTCGCCGCGGAAGGCCTGCCAGCGGCGCGGGCAGAGGTAGTTCGATCGCCCCTTCAGGATCGCGACCGGGACGCTCGTCCCGAGCGCGGACTGGAGCGCGGGCAGGTCCTTGCGCACGAGCTGCTCCTGCAGCGGGAGCGTGTGCGTGCTCACGACGACGCGCTCCCCCATCGCCGCGCGGCGCAGCGCGGGGACGAGGTACGCGAGCGACTTCCCGGTGCCGGTACCCGCCTCGGCGACGAGCACGCCGCCGCCGTCCATCGTCGCGTCGATCGCCTCGGCGAGCTGCCGCTGCTCGGGACGCTCCTCGAAGCCGGACACGCTCCCGCGCAGGAGCGCGAACGGGTCGCCCATCGGTGGCGGCGGGCCCGCATCGGCGGCCGGGCCCGCGCGCGGCCGCGAACCGTCGTCGAGAGAGAACGATGTTGGCGTGGGAGGGCCGTCGCCACCCGAACGGTCCGGATCGTCACCCGCAGGCCCGACCCGCCATCCGTTCTCGAGCGACGACGGTGAGAAGGCCGCCGGAGCGGGCCCGGCCCAGGAGGACCGCAGCGCCCGCTCGAAGAACGACGCATAGGCGCGTCCGAGCGCAGCCGCCTGCGCGCAGCACTCCTCGAGCACGAGCGGCGGGAGGTCGCGGGCGCGGCGGGACAGGGCCGACATCACCGCGGCGCACGTGAGCGCGTCGTCGAGCGCGCGGTGCGCCGCTTCGGGGACGACCCCCTCGTCCGCCGCGAGCCGCTGGAGCGCGTACGAGGGCGCGCCCGGGAGGAGGATCGACGCGAGCTCCGCCGTGTCCAGGCGCGGCAGGGGCGGCAGCCCGGCGGCCTCGAGGAAGGCCGCGTCGAAGCCCACGTTGTGGCCGACGAGCGTCGCGCCGCCGCCGAGGAAGCCGCGGAGCGCCGCAATCGCAGCGTCGACCGTGGGGGCGCCGCCGAGGTCGGCGTCGCGGATGCCGGTGATGCGCGTGACGGCGCCGCCGACCGGGCGGCCCGGATCGACGAAGGTGACGAAGCGGTCGGCCGGGACGAGCGCGCCGTCGGCGGCCGGGCCGAGGCGCACGGCCCCGATCTCGATGATGCGTTCGGACGACGGGTCGAAGCCCGTCGTCTCGAGGTCGATCGCGATGAGCTGTTCCGCGGGCCGCTCTTCTAGCCGCGGACCCGGGCGCGCGCCCCGGGTCCCGGTCGTGTTCGCGGCGAGTCTAGGCGCGCGCTAGGGGTAGATCCCCCGCGTGAGCGTCGCGTCGGCGACGCGCGCCACGGCGAGCATGTACGCCGCGGTCCGCATGTCCACCTTGTGCTTCCTCGCGAGGTCGAGGACGTCGTTGAACGACTTCACCATGACCTCCTTCAGGCGCGCGTTGATGGTGGCCTCGCGCCAGAAGAGGTTCTGGAGGTCCTGCACCCACTCGAAGTACGAGACCGTGACGCCGCCGGCGTTGCACAGGATGTCCGGGATGACCATGACGCCGCGGTAGTGGAGGATGCGGTCGGCCTCGGGGCTCGTCGGGCCGTTCGCGGCCTCCGCGACGATCTTCGCCTTGATGCTGCCGGCGTTGCGCGCGCCGATCTGGTTCTCGATCGCCGCGGGGACGAGGATGTCGCAGTCGAGCTCGAGGAGCTCCGTGTTCGTGACGCGCTCCGCGCCGGGCAGGCCCTGGACGCGGCCGGTCTCGCGCTTGAACGCGTCGACCTTCGCGGCGTCGAGGCCCTTCGCGTTGAAGATCCCGCCGCTCGTGTCGGACACGGCGATGACGGTGGCGCCGAGCTCGGACATGAGCCTCGCCGAGTACATGCCGGCGTTGCCGTACCCCTGCACGACGACGCGCGCGCCGTCGAGGTCGAGGCCCATCGTCTTCGCCGCCTCGATGATCGTGTACACCGCGCCGCGCGCGGTGGCCTCGCTGCGACCCTCGCTGCCGCCGATCGAGAGCGGCTTCCCGGTGACGACGGCGGGGACGGTGTGGCCGGCGTGCATGGAGAACGTGTCCATGATCCAGGCCATCGTCTGCGCGTTCGTGTTCACGTCGGGCGCCGGGATGTCCCGGTCGGGGCCGATGAGGAGCGAGATCTCCGTCGTGTAGCGGCGGGTGAGGGTCTCGAGCTGCTGCTGGGTCATCTGCTTCGGGTCGCAGACCACGCCGCCCTTCGCGCCGCCGTACGGGATGCCGACGACCGCGCACTTCCACGTCATCCACATGGCGAGCGCCTTCACCTCGTTCAGGGTGACCGACGGGTGGTAGCGGATCCCGCCCTTGCCCGGGCCGCGCGAGGTGTTGTGCTGGACGCGGTAGCCGGTGAACACCTTCACCACGCCGTCCTGCATGCGCACCGGGAAGTGGACCGTGAGCTCGCGCTGGCACTCGCGCAGGATCCCGCGCATGTTCGGGTCGAGGTGGAGCTTGTCCGCGGCGATGTCGAACTGCTCGCAGGCGACCTGCCACGGGTCGCGCTGGGTGTGATCGATGACGGCGGCGGTGGACTGCGTCAACGTCTCCCTGCTTCTCGGATCTTCTCGACGACCACCCAACTCTCGTTGCTCGAGCCGGGACTGTACGTGCTGTTCTGGTCCTTCAGGACCACGCGCCTGAATCCTTGCTCCTGGAGCGTCTCGCGCCAGGACCGAAGGTCACGGGAGCGGTATGCCGTGAGGCGCACGTTGCGGCTCGGCCGCAGCACGCCCTCGAGGTGCCTCTTCCGCTCGAGGAGCGGGACGCCGAGGAACGACTCCCCGTCGACCTCGATGAGGTCGAACGCGGCGAAGATCGTGCGCGGCGAGGCCTGCCGCACGAAGGCGTTCCCCTCCGGATCGACCTCGAGCTCGTGCTCCTCCTCGAAGTCGGTCACGAGGACGCCGTCGAGGATGGCCGTCCCGCACATCGCCTCGCTGGAGATGGCGTCGTACAGCTCGCGCGGCCCCTCCACCGGGCCGCCGTAGCCCACGAAGTGCGGCTCGGGATGGCCCACGCGCACGAGGACGCGTTCGCCCGACCACTCCGGTTCGAGGATGTGCCCGGCCGGCTCGGTCCGCTCCCTCGCGAAGCGAGCCCGCTGCGGCGCCAGCTCCGCCCCCACGAAAGTATTCACTGCTCCTGCGCGACCAGCGTAGATGCTGCGAGGTGCCCTCTTGACATCGTGAACGGATGTTCTATCTTGCCTCTCCCATGGCGGTCGCGACGGCCTTCTTCCGACCGGCCCCGGTGGCCACCTCATCGCGCAGCGCGGCGGCGAGGCCCGCCGCGGGGGAGCCACGCGCCTTGAGCGCTGTGCCGTGGCGCCTCCCGCCGCGCGTCCATGTCCCGGTGGTACGACGCAAGCGCCGCACCATGGCGCTACCGCTGAGCGGTCTCCCCCTCTCCGGCCCCGCGCGTCATGCCCACGAGCGGTGACAGGAGGCTCGTGAACTCCGTCGGGATCACGAACTTCGTCGAAGGCGAGGCGCCGAGCTGGCGGAGCGCGTCGAGGTACTGGAGGGTCATCGTCCGCACGTCGGCGTGACCCGCGGCTTCGTTGATCTTGTCGAGCGCGAGCGAGAAGCCCTCGGCGCGCAGGAGCTGAGCCTGCCGCTGGCCCTCGGCCTTCAGGATCTCGGACTGCTTCTCGCCCTCCGCGACGAGGATCGCGGACTGCTTCTGCCCCTCCGCCTCGAGGATCGCCGCGCGGCGGTTCCGCTCGGCGGACATCTGCCGGTTCATGGCGTCCTGGATGTCCCGCGGCGGCGTGATCTCGCGGATCTCGACCGTCGTCACCTTCACGCCCCAGCGCTGGGTGACGTCGTCGAGCTTCACGCGCAGGATCTCGTTGATCTGCTCGCGCTTGGCGAGCACGTCGTCGAGCGGGATGTCGCCGATGACGGCGCGCAGCGTCGTCGTCGCGATGCCCTGGACCGCGGTGCGGAAGTTCTGGACCCTGAGGACGGAGTCCGCCGCGTCGACGACCTTCTGGTAGATGAGGAAGTCGATGCTGATCGGCGCGTTGTCCTTCGTGATCGTCGTCTGCTGGGGGATCTCGACGACGAACTCGCGCAGGTCGACGAGGAGCGCGTTCTGTATGGGCGGCGGGAAGAGGAAGATGAGCCCCGGGCCGAACGTGCCCTGATAGCGCCCGAACGCGAGCACGACGAGGCGCTGGTACTCCGGGACGATGTGAACGACCGTCCGGATGATCGAGACCGCGATGACGCCGAGGACGAGGAAAAGTACGATCTGCTCCAGCACTGGATCCACCCCTATTCGTAGCCGGGCGTCAGCCCGGCGTGGTCGCCCGTAGGCCTATCGCTCTGTGGTGCGCGCGACGATGAGCTTGACGCCATCGATACGCGTGACGCTGATGGCCTCCCCCTCCCTGAGCGGACCCGAGTCGCTCGTTGCGCTCCAGTCCTCGCCCGCGACGTGGACGATGCCCGACGGCGCCATGTCGGTCTTCGCGACGCCGACGCTGCCCACGACGATCGAGGCGCCGCTCGCCGTGGGCAAGCGCAGGTAACGGTACGACGCGCGCGCGAGGACGATGAAGAACAGCGCGCTCGAGCCGGCGACGAGCGCGATGGTGAGCGGCGGGATCGCCAGCTGCACCCCGGGAAGCGTCGGGCGTCCGGGCGGGAACAGGATGAGCGCGCCGATCACCATCGCGGCGACGCCGCCGGCGGTGAGGATCCCGTGGCTCGGCACCCAGGCCTCCGCCACGAACAGCAGCACGGCGAACACGAGGAGGGCCAGCCCGGCGGCGTTCGCGTCCAGCGTCCCGAAGGCGAAGAGTGCGAGCAGGATCGCGATGACGCCGACGACCCCGGGGAAGATGAGGCTCGGGTTCGAGAGCTCGAAGATGAGCCCGTACGTCCCGATCGTGAAGAGCAGGATGGCGACCGTCGGGTCCGTGATCGCGTGCAGCACCCGCTCGAGCGGGCTGAAGGGGTGCTCCTCAACGTCGCGGCCGTTCACGCGGCGCAGCACCTCGCCGAGGTCGGCGGCGATGCCGTCGACGACCCGGAGGCTCACGGCCTCTTCCGCCGTGACGCTCACGCTCTTGCGCACGGCCTCCTCCGCCCAGTCGGCGTTCCGGCTGCGCGCCTGCGCGATGTTGCGGATCTGCGCCGCGGCGTCGTTCTCGGCCTTCGCGCGCATGTCGCCCTGGATGTCCTCGCCCGACGAGGCGACGGGGTGCGCCGCGCCGATGTTCGTGGCCGGGGCCATGAGCGCGACGTGCGCCGCGAGCGTGATGAACGTGCCCGCCGACGCCGCGCGCGCCCCGGAGGGAGAGACCCAGACGACCACCGGGACCTTCGAGCCGAGCATGCGCTGCGTGATCTTCGTCGTCGCGTCGAGCGTCCCGCCGGGCGTGTCCACCGAGAGGACGACCGCCCGCACCCCGCGCTGCTCGCCGTCGGTGATGAGCCGGTCGACGTAGCGCGCGGTCACCGGGTTGATCACGCCCTCGATGCGCCCGACGAGGACGCGCTCGCTGTCCGCCACCTGCGCGGCGGCGCCGCCGCCGAGACCGAGCGCCACGCAGAGGACGGCGAGGAGGCGAGCGACGCGACGCCCGCTCATGGACCGAGCGTAATCGCAGGGCTAGGGCGCGAGGAGCGGCCGCCAGGTGCCGAGGGCCATGCTGAAGAGGCTCGCGCCCGCCGCAATGGCGATCCCACCGGCCAGGATCGCGCGGTCGCGGCCGTCGAACGGCCGCGCGCGCGCGATCGTGCGGCACGGCCGCCGCCCGAAGCCGCGGGCGTCCATGGCGAGCGCTAGCCGCGTCGCCCGGCGGATCGCGCCCACGAGGAGCGCGAAGGTGAGCGGCTGGAACGACGAGAGGCGGTCGGCGAGCCCGCGCTCCGCCTCGATGCCCCGGGCGCGCCGGGCCATCGCCAGCGTCTGCCACTCCTGGCCGAAGATCGGCGCGAGGCGCCACGCCGCGAGCGCGCCGACGACGAAGCGCGGCGGCGCGCGCACGTGCTGGACGAGCGCGTCGGCGAGGTCGGTGGGATCGATCGTGAGGACGGCGAGGAGGCCCGCGACGGCGATCCCGATGAGCCGCAGCGCGACGGCGATCCCGGCGATGACCCCGCGCGCATCGGCCGCGAAGAGCGCGTTGATGACGGCGATCGCCGCCGCGGCGCTGGCGAGCGGCGCGACGCGCCGCAGGAACGCGGCGGGGCGGAGACCCGTGAGCGGGAAGCTGGCGACGAGCGCCGCGAGGACGACGGCCGCCGTCACCGCGTCCACCGTGATGAAGAGCGCGAGCATGAGCGCGGCCGCGCTGCCGAGCTTCGCGAGCGGGTGCGCACCACCGAGCGGGGACGCCGTATCGACCTCGAGCGGCGTGGCGAGCCTCATGCGAGCGCGACGGTCCGGTCCGCGACGGCGTCGGCGAGCGGCGCGTCGTGGGTGCTGAACGCGATCGCCGCGCCGCGGACCTTCTCCTCGCCGAGGATGCGGGCGACCTCGTCGAAGGTGCGGCGGTCCTGCCCGTACGTGGGCTCGTCGAGGACGAGCGCGCGCGGCAGGGCCGCGAGCGCGCCCGCGAGCCCGAGGCGGCGCTTCTCGCCGCCCGACAGCGTGTACGGGTTCGCGTCCGCGAGCGCGCCCAGGCCGAGCCGCTCGAGGAGCTGCGCGGCGCGCGACCGCGCGGCTTCCGCCGTCGCGCCCGAGCGGAGCGGGCCGATCATGACGTCGTCGATCGCTCGCCGCGCGACGAACTGGTGATCGGGATCCTGGAAGAGCATCGCCACGCGCGCGGGCAGCGCGCGGGCCCGCCACCGCGCGACCTCCGGCTGCGCCGGGTCGAGGATCGGCGCGGTGACCGTCCCGCTCGTCGGACGCAGCAGGCCCGCGAGGAGCAGGAGCGCCGTCGACTTCCCCGAGCCGTTCGGTCCGCTGAGCGCGACCGCCTCCCCCTCCCGCAGGCCGAGCGAGAGGTCGCGCACCGCATCGGCGCTCGCGAGCGGATAGCGGAAGCGCGCCGCCCGCGCCGCGATGAGGGTGCGCCCCTTCTCGGTCCTCGGCGTCGCCGGCGGCAGCGCGTCGGGCGTCCAGATGCCGGCGCGCTCGAGCTCAGCGGACGCGCGGGCGAAGACGTCCGCGGGGGCGCCGTCGGCGATGACGCCGCGCTCGCCGTCGATGGCGACGACCCGTCCGACGAGCGCGAGCGCTTCGCGGATGCGGTGCTCGACGAGCACGACGGTGGTGTCGCGCGGAAGGCGCGCGAGGGCGGCATACAGCGCCGCGGAGCCGGTCGCATCGAGGTCGGCGGTCGGCTCGTCGAGCAGGAGGACGCGACGGCGTAGCGCGAGCATCGCCGCGAGCGCGAGGCGCTGCTTCTCGCCGCCCGAGAGCGCGTCCGTCCGTCGCTCCGGTCCGTACGGGAACGCCACGTCGCGCAGCGCGCGCTCCACGCGCGGCGCGATCTCCTCCGTCGGCACGCAGTGCTCTTCGAGCCCGAACGCCACGTCGTCGCCGGCGCGGCCCATGACGATCTGCGACTCGGGATCCTGGAAGAGGATGCCGACGTCGTCGGTCGCGGCCGCGGGCGGACGGCCGTCGACGCTGAGCGACCCCTCCTCCTCGGCGCCCGTGCTGCGGTCATGGAGGCCGGCGATCGCGAGGAGCAGGCTGCTCTTGCCACCCCCCGACGGGCCAAGGAGGAGGACGCGCTCGCCGTGCTCGATGCGCAGATCGACGCTCCGGACGGCCCACGACGCGCGGCCGGGGTACCGGAGCCCCCAGCCGCGCGCCTCGACGGCGCTCTTAGGCGTGCGGCCGGCCTGCAGGGAACGCGCCCAGGGCACCGCTGCTCGCGAGCGCGCGGGTCAGACACCACGCGCCGATGCCCGCGATCACCGCACCGCTGACGGCCATGAAGACGAGGAACGGGGTCCACCCGGCGAGGCCGAGCTCCGGGAAGTACAGCGGCATGTCGTGCAGCCACGCGCCGACGGCAGCCGCGGTGCCCGCGAGCGCCGCGGTCGCGACCGTCCAGGAGCGATACCGGAAGACCGCGAAGACGGCCTCCGCCGCGGCACCCTGGATCGCGCCCGAGACGAGCGTGTCGAGGCCCCACTGCGAGCCGAGCAGCGCCGACACGCTCGCGGCGACGACCTCCGTGAAGAGCGCCGCGCCGGGCTTGCGGACGACGAGCGCGCCGAGCACGGCGGGGAGCAGCCAGACGCCGTAGAGGAGGTACTGCGCGACCGGGAGCGCCGCGAAGATCGGGCCGGTCGCCGCCCAGACCGCGTTCCACGCCCAGAACACCACGCCGAACGCCACTGCGATCGCTGCCGCGACGACGATGTCGACCGTGCGCCACGAAGAAGGGGAGCCCATGACGTTTCCCTCCGGCGGCATTACCCGCATCAGGTACTCGCGGTCGGTGGCTTCGCCACCCTCTCAGCCCGGACACCCGAGCTCCCGCTGTGATGCCATCTTAAGCCCCGTGGACCGGGTCGGGGCGCCGGACCACCCGCGCGTCGCTGCGGCCGCCCCTCGGAATGTCTCCGTCCGGTGACGCGGCGCCCCGTTGCCTGATGGCCCGTCACGTCCAGAACGTCCTCGGCCTCCTGCGCGGGACGGGCAGCGCCGGGCCGGAGAGCGCATCGGTCGCGCAGGAGCTCATGGCCGACTGCGTCGCCGGCGCGCGGGCGAGGCATGCGGCGTCGACCGGAAATCTCAAGCCGCCGAGCGACGGGGCCGGCTGAGCCGGCCACATCCGCTAGCGGAACTTCACCCGGCCTTCCTTGTCGGGCGGGTGCTCGGCATCCGCGTCGTCCACGAGGAGGACGAACCGCCCCGCCCAGTGCGGCGTCGGGTACGCGCCGTCGTTGCGCTCGATGTTCACCGCGCTCCCGTCGGGCATGCGGATGACGCTCGAGTACGAGAACCGGAACCACCACTCGTCGCCGTACCACTCGTCCATGAGCAGCAGGTGCCCGGTCTGGAACGTCGGCGCGCGGTACTTGTCGGGCCGGCGGTTCGCCGTCTCCGGGCGCATGTCGCCGCGCTGCGGATCCTGGACGATGACCCCGCTGATCCGGTTGTTCGGGTCGTCGTGGTACGTGCCGTAGGCGCCCTGGAACCCGATGACGAGCGGCGCGTGCTGTCCCGCGAGCGTGATCGCCATCACGGGCTTGCCGCTGCGGACGAGCCAGTACACCGCCGCCTGCGTCGCCTCCTCCCGGGTCGCGAAGCGGTAGTAGTGGAAGTTGTTGCGCGCGTCGAGGCGCTTCAGGATCGTCGCGATCGCGACGGGGTCGAGCCCCGGATCGCTCGAGCGGTTGAACTGGCGCGCCGCGTCGAGGATCCGCGTCGCCGTCATCTTGTCCTGTCCGGTGGTGAAGTGCTGCACGATCCGGCAGCTCGCCGCGGCGCACGCGAGCGGCTCGGCCTTCGGGTCCTCGAACTCCGTGTACCACTGCACGCCTTCGAGCCGGTCCCCCATCGTCCGGAACCTGTGATCAACGGGGAAGCGCCCCGCGGCCGTCGTCAGCGTGATCTTGCCGGCGAAGTCCGTCGCGCCGCGCAGGAGGCCGACGCACCCGAACGTCCCCTTCAGGCCCGTCGGATCCACGGTCGCGGCGCAGCCGAAGGGCGGCGCGGGCTCGAGCGCGAACGCCGCGGCGCTCACCTTCTCCGTGGACGTCCACGTCGCGTTCAGGAACCGCGCCGCCTGCTTGCAGCACGTCTCGTGCGCGACCTTGACGTCGGGCGGGCGCGCGGTCGGCGACGGCGAGGGCGTCGCGCTGACCGCGACGGTCGCCGCGGGCGAGGCGGGTCCGACCGGCAGCGCGCCGACGAGCATCCCGTAGAGGGCGCCGGCGAAGAGCATGGCGACGCCGACCATGATCGCGGTCGGCCGGGCGTCGCTCTTGTCGGCGTACACGTTCCCTTCCCCATATGCTGACGCACGCCCGGTGGCGCCCCGTCCCATCGCTCCGATCCGACACCGCATCGATGCCCGGGCGCGCGTCCCCGCCTCGAAGAGCGTCGCGAACCGCGAGCTCCTCCTCTCGGCGCTCGCGGACGGCGCGTCGGAGGTCGTCCTCGGCCCGCTCGATCCCGGCGACGACGTCCGGGGCATGTGCGCGGCCCTCACGGCGCTCGGACACGAGGTCGTCGGCCGCGGCGACGGGACCGTCCGGGT
>Ga0194131_10011372_pt1 | contig 10650 bp, 9 predicted proteins | sample TA2KigO120mmetaG_FD_148631 | JGI IMG/M metagenome (GOLD analysis project Ga0194131, IMG submission 148631) | Freshwater microbial communities from Lake Tanganyika, Tanzania - TA2015053 Kigoma Offshore 120m | ecosystem: Environmental > Aquatic > Freshwater > Lake | place: Tanzania: Lake... | reverse complement strand
TCACGCGGGCACCTTCTTGGGCGGCGCGCTGGGCGTAGTGAATGAATTGCAGAGTGTCTCCAAAACCCTGCTCGGTCTGGACCAGCAATGTTTTTCCTTCGAGCGGTTCCCCGTTCCAGCGTGGGGCATTGACGGTCCTGGGAGCCGGCAGCAATCCCGGCACTTGCCATCGAGCCTCATAGTCTAACCAGCCTTCCGGCCATTGGCCCAAGCTCAAGGCGGCGCAACCACGGTTGAAACGAGCCAGCGCGTAGGCAGGTTCCAAGGCCAGCGCGCGATTGAAACATTCGATGGCCCGCTTGGGGTCGCCAAGGTCTTTCCGGACGGCGCCGAGATTGCTCCACGCTTTCACGCTGGAGGGCATCAGGGCGCAGGCCTTTTCATAGGCATGAGAGGCCTGATCGAGCTTGCCGGCGCGATGTCTTGCCGATCCAAGGGTGAACCACGCGTCCCCGTTCGTCAGGTTGAGATTGAGGACCATCCCGCATTGAGTGGCTGCCTCGTCGAGATCGCCCGCGTCCAGATGGGTCAGGGCGAGGTTGATGCGAGCGGTCTCGCACGAAGCGTTCAGGAGGAGTGCCTGGCGAGCAGCCTCCGCTCCTTCGGCATAGCGCCCTTGCTGTCGCAACGCGGCCGAGAGATTGACAAACCCCGCGGGTTCGGAGGGGTTCGCCGAAGCGAAGCGCCGGGCCGATTCCTCGGCTTCCCGGGCGCGGTTGGACTTGAGAAGAAGGGAGACCCATTCCGAGGCGATCTGAGCGCTGGCGGGCAGCGCCTCCAAGGAGCGCAAGAGCGATTGTTCCACGTCGGCGAGCAAACCTTGACTCCAGAGCCCCCTGGCCTCGCCGAGGCGGGCATTTTCGTTGTGGGAATCGAGCGCAATGGCGTACCGAAAATGGGTCAAGGCCGCGCGAGGGTTGCCTTGGCGCAGCAGAATGAGGCCCGCGTTGGAGTGGGCGATGGAACTGGTGGAATCCAGCGAGAGTGCCTGTCGAAAGCAATGCAAGGCCTCTTCGTCACGACCGAGCGAGGTGTAAGCGGCGCCCAGATTGAGGTGAATGTCCGGGGAGTTGGGCTCGGCTTCCCTTGCCTTGAGGTAGAACTCTGTCCCGCCCTGGGCGTCGCCTGCGTGGACCAAAGCATTGCCCAGATTGAAGAGAACCGTGGTGTTGGTCGGATCAATCTTGTGCGCGCGGCGCAGGGCGGTGGTGGCATCGGCCAATCGCCCTTGCCATCCGAGCACCGCGGCCAGATGAAGATGGTAGTCCGCCACCCAAGAATCGATTTCGATTGCTTTGATCAGGGCGTTCTCCGCCTGATCCGGATATCCTGCCTGGTGGCAAGCCAACCCGGCGAGATGCCACGCGGCGGCGTTTTCGGGACGGCGTTCGAGGGCTTCGAAATAGAGTGGAACCGCCTCGGCGAACTGGCCCTTTTGATGGAGTTGAACCGCGCGTTCGAGCATGTCGTTCTTCTGGGACTCGATTTCGGCAGTCGTCGTCATGTTCATGATCGCCGCGGTTCGGCTGGCGCGGACTTGCGCGTCGCTCGGGAACTCGAAACTCACGAGTTCAAGACGCGAGACCGGGCCTGGGAGGGCGGCTCTATTCGAACTATCGGCGGGAATGGGGAAGGCTTTACTCCAGACCCTGATTGCGGCCTCCGGGTTGGAAACGCATCAGGCGAGACCGGTCGCTTTCCATCAGGGTGGAAAGCCGGGATTCATCACGGCGCGCGGCGCTTGTGATCGGCCTGTTCGATCGACTGCGAAATCAAGCTTGGGACCGACTTCGGCTTTTGGTTCCGGAGAATGGTCTACGACAATCCCAGGGCAACGAAGAGGAAACATCCTCCGGCGACCAGCCACCGCAATGCATTCGGGCCTTCGGGGTTTGGGGTGATGGCCACGACAGGTGGGGTGGTGGGTCGGGAATCAACCGCAGCCGGATGGGTCACGATGTTCTTGGGTTCCAGGCCTGGAGAGGTCACGGTTGCCCTGGGCGCTTCTGTGGACTTCGGGATTGGCCGGGCGTTGTTGAAGGATTCAGAGGGCTTGGGCGCGGTGGACGAGGATGGAATGGACGATGCGGCGGTATGGGGCGTGGTTTCCGGCGGGAGTTGGTTGGGCTCCCTCGGACTTTGCTGGGAGAACCGGCGGTGGCGAATCCTTGGGGACGGAGTCAAGCTTCTCGCGTGACGGAGGCGGTGCGACCGGCGCTTGGACAATCGCGGTGATGGATGGGGCAGAGGGGGGCTTGTTCTCGGCGGCAGTCGTTGGCGGCGGAGACGCGGGCGAGGCGGGAGGAGGTTGGACTTGGACCCGGACGACAGGCGGCACTGATTCTTTCCGTGGTGGAGGCTCAATTGGGGGTGGCGTTGCGAGGGTCGTTGTGGGTGGGACCTTGTTTGTGTTTTGAGCCGGAGCCGGGCTATTCCGACTGGCCACGGGCGCCGGCGCCACATTGGGTATGCTCGCAGGAACTTCAGGTGCCGAAACAGGCGGGGCGCGCGGAACGGGGGCCGCTAAAGCGACCGGTGCTTGGAAGGAAGCAATTTCGCCCGGCTCCCCAACCACTTTGAGGCTCCACGAAACCCAGCTGTGATCACGGGATTCCATCGACAGCATCAAGGGATTGCGAACGCGGCGCGAGGTTCCGGATTGGGAGGCCAGAATGTCGTTGAGGGCCATGTCCCAAGGCGAGCCTTGCACCTTCGACTGTCCGTCGGTGAAGAGATACACCGAAATCGCGCTCATTTCGGCGCGGGCGCGTTCTAGAGCGGGAAAAACGCGGTCCAAGCGAGATGACCGCTCGGTGCGCAGATTGCGCAGAAAGGAGGTCAGTCGATGAGCGATCGCTTGTTCCAGCTCAGGCATCCAAACTTGGGGATTTACCGGGCGAAACTGAATCTCAGGGCCGAAGGTCCAAACCTCGAGCAAGTCCCCGGTCTTGATTCGTCCATTCAAACCTTCCTTCAAGATCTGCTCGATGGCCTCCCGCGTGGGCGCGGCGTGGCGGGCCATGGGAAGCGCTTGGTCGATGATGAAAATGTGGCGTTGGGAAGGCGCGAACGAAGCCGGGGAAGGTTCTTGCCCCCTCGCGTGAAAGGCTGCGGCACACCACATCCAGAGCCAGAGAAGTGAACTTCGTGCCCATCTGCCGCAGCGATCTCCTCCCGCTCATGGCCCGCCCTGGCAGCACCCTGGCCCGTTGAACTTGCCATACCCCTTTGAAGCCACGCGCAGAAGCGGCTGAACGCGGCGCCCCGGTGCTGGATCCCGTGTTTCGAGGGGGCGAATTCGCCCGAGGCGGTTGAAGTTCAATACCAGGCCCGCAACCGCACCTCCACTCCGGCGTCAGTTCCCACCAACCGCTTGAAGGCGTTCACATCCGAGTCCCGATGATGATAAGGATACACCATGCGCGGGCGGAACTCGCGGACAGCGCTTGCCGCGCGATCCACACTCATCGTGAAGGGGAGATTCATGCAGACAAAGGCCACCTCGATGTTCCGCAGTGCCCGCATCTCCGCGACATCCTCGGTGTCGCCACTGATGTAAAGCCGGCGTCCTCCGACCGTAACCACGTATCCGTTCCCGGCCCCTTTGGGATGCCTCGCGTTATAGGCAGGCACGGCTTCCACCTGGATGCCGTGCACGTTCGTCGTGGCGCCATTGGCAAGCGGGATGGTCTGGGCGCGCAGGGCGGGAGAGAGGCTGCTCGACACCGCCGCCGGGGCGATGATCAATGTTTCCGCGACTCGCACACCGTTGAGGGTTGCGCTGTCAAAATGGTCGCCGTGACCGTGGCTGACGAGGATGAGATCAGGACGCGGAAAGGAGGCGTAGAGCGATGCTCCGCCGACCGGATCATTATAAACCGTCTTTCCGTTCCAGCGAAACACGAAGCTCGCGTGGTTGACGGGCCGGATCACGACGTCGCCGCTCTCCGTGGCCTAGTGATCGCCCAGGAAGGGATTCGCTTCGGCCAACTGCTGGATCCGGTAGTACCGCTCGCGCCGAACCGGGAGGGATGTGTCGATAGACTCCGATGACGCCGCACCTCTGAAACTGTTGAGCGTGCTCCACTGCACCAGATTCTCCGAATACTCCAGCCGGTAGGATGAGTCGGCGACGGTCTTCATGCGCAGCCGCACTTCGGAGGGACTCATGAATTCGGCGGAGAGGAACGCGGGTGATTCCTGGGCGACGACGGAACCGATCCCGAACCCGGTCGCGCAGGCCAGGGCTGGAATGAACGGGAGAATGTGCATGCCGTGATCCTCGCCCGGGGGGCGGCACCGCTCCAGCATGATCCTTCCTGAAAATGCTTTTTAGTTCGCGGCCGCCGTCTCAGCCGGTTGAGGGGGATCTCCACGCGCCGCTTTCTTGATCCATTCCGCAAGTTCATCCGGCTTCCATTCGTTGCCAATCAGAACATGTTGGATGCGTCCCGCCGGATTGACGACCACGGTGCGCAAGTTGTGGTTGAAGTTGATCGTTCCTCCTTCGCGGCTGAAGGCCAGTCCGAATTGCTCCGTGATCGCGTCGATGTCGATCAAGGCTCCGGTGGCGAACGACCAGTGCTTGGGTTCGTAGTTGTAGCGCCGGGCGTAGGTTTGAAGGACTTGAGGCGTGTCGTAGGCGGTGTCGAAAGTGATCGAGAGAAAGTGCGTGGAAGCCAGCAGATCAGGCTGCGCGCGAAGTTGCTGGTAGGTTTGATGGAAGTGTTCTGACATGCGCGGGCAGAACACAGGGAACGGGCAGCGGGTGAAGATAAACGTGAAGGCCAGGGTCTTGCCGCGAAAATCGGATAATCTGAAGCTTTTTCCCAGCTCGTTGGTGAACGGATAATCCGGCATGAGGTCGCCCACCTTCAAAGGTTCCACGTCCCGCACCCTTCGAAAACCGGGTTCCGGAGCGACGGCGTTGACTTGGTTTTCGCGAGAAATGACTTCCAGTTCGTCGATCCACCCATCGTCCTCGGTGACCCGGAGTTGAAATTTCAACCTGTCTCCGCTCGTCACGTCTTTCAGCAGCTCCGGATTCCTGACTTCAAAGGGCATCGTCATGGCTTGCATGTATCCGGGGATCTCATCGTGTTTGATGACGACGGTTTTGCCGTCCACCTTGACCTCACGCACGATTCCGGTGACCGAGTAAGCTTTGGCCTCCGCCACCTGGTTCGTGGCGGGCGAGGTCGTGGCGGCGGGGGGGGGCGGTGGGCTGCAGGCTGAGAGCGCAAGCGTGAGGATGCCGACGCCTGCCCAATGTTTCCAGAATCGCATGCACCCAATCTTGTCGAGGCGGGCGTGCAAGGCAAGCGGCTCGATTTCAGGGCCGTGTCCCAACCTGCCGCACCCGTTCGATCTTGTGGATTGCCTCCCTCACTTGAAGTTGACGGTGGCTTTGGCGTCTTCCTTGTAACGGACCTCCCGGCTGCCGGTCACCTCCGTGCCTTTCAGGTATTGAGCGCGATTCAAGAGGGTGCCGTCCGGACGGAGTTCGTAGGTGGACCGAACTTCCGTGATGCCTTGGGTGCTGCCGAACACCTTCTCGACCGCGGTCAGGATCTTGTTGGTGAAGGTCATGGTTCCCACATTGTAGAAGCCCTCCGTGCTGAAGTAGTGGTATCGAATCTGTTGCTTCTCGGTGTCCCACACAATGAAACTTTCGCCTCCCTACAAACCGTCATTGATCGAATGCAGCACGCGAACGGCCTTGCCATTGAGGGCTCGCTCCCACTTGGCAATGTCGACGACGGGCTTCTCGGGGGTCGAGTCTTTGAACTCGCCCCGCCACGTTTTTCCGAGGAAAGGGCGGAGAACTTCGAGTTTTTCGTCGAGCGCGGCGGGTTCGGCCGAAAAAACCGCGAGGACGGCGAGGAAGGCGGCGAACAAGGTGGAGCATGGGCGGCAAGCGCGATGAAGTTTCATGGCGGACAGCTTAGATCAAATCGAAGCGCCTGGATTGGAAAAATGTTACCTTAGTCTGTCAGCGGGACAAAACGGGCGTCGGCCCCTGGAGATCGGAGGTAAGCCGAGGGCGTCATGCCCGAGAAGGACTGGAAATCGTGGATGAAATGGGCCTGATCGAAATATCCGCAAGCGGCCGCGAGGCCGGCTCCGTCAACCGGGAGACGGCGGTTTTGCATGTGAGCCAGAGCGAACTGAAATCGCTGCAACCGCGCAAAAGTTTTGGGGGTCAAACCGACGGATTGTTGAAATCGGCGGATGAAGTGTTTGTGACTGAAGCCCGACGCCTTCGCCAGTTCGACGATGGGGGGCGTCGGTCCGGCCGAGGCAAGGCGAAGCACCGTCGCCTGGACCGCCGGATCGAATCGCATTCCCTTCGCAAGGCGCTTTTGGAGGAATTCTTCCAGGATGTCGAAACGTCGAGCCAACATCGAGCATTCGAAGAGGCGTTCGCGAAGCTCCGTCCCTTCGGATGTCCAGAGTTGGTCGACTTCAACCAGTTGCCCGGCCAGTTCATCGGCGGGTCCAAGGAGGAAGGGGGCGAGGCCGCCGGGTTTGAAATGCGCGCCCATCATCGTGGCATGAGGCAGGACGTCGATGAGCGTCGGACGCGACAAGAGCCCGCAGATCCAAGCGCGCCGGACCGACTCCCGCCGGCGCGGATTCGCCGGATCGAATCGATGGCGGGGGGTGTCCTCGAATTGGATCACGAGATCGGCGCCGCCGTCGGGGAGCACGCATTCCCGGGTGTGGTCAAATCCTCCACCGGAGAACAACCACAGCCGATCGACGAACAGGCCCACGGGAGCCGCGGGATTTCGGCTGTGGAAGGTCATGGCGGCAGCGCGGCCGAGTCCGGAGTGCCTGCCGGAGAGGCGGCCTTAGTCTTCGGAGAATAGATACTCGAGGTCGTTGGTGGAAAGCGAGCGCGCGAATCCTTCTTCGCCGAGAACGTCGGCGATGGTCTGGGCCTTGCGCTGCTGGAGTTCCCAGATCTTTTCCTCGACGGTTCCGGGGGCGATCAACCGGTAGGCGTTGACCGTGCGGGTCTGGCCGATGCGGTGTGACCGGTCGATGGCCTGGGCCTCGACGGCAGGATTCCACCAGGGATCATACAGGACGACGTAGCTCGCGGTGGTGAGGTTCAAGCCGGTCCCCGCCGCGCGCAGGCTCAAGAGGAAGACCGAGGCGTTGGGATCATTCTGGAAGGCGTTGACGACGTCCTGCCTTTGCTTGGTCTCGCCCGTGAGGATATGCAAAGGAATTTCGCGCAATCGGCATTCCGTCTCGATGAGCTGGAGCATTTGCACGAACTGGCTGAAGATGAGGACCTTTTGTCCCTCGGCAAGCAGGGGTTCAAGCAGTTCGAGCAGGGTCTCGGTCTTGCCTGACGGCGAGGCGTTGCCTACGAGTTGTGGGTGGCAGCAGATTTGGCGCAGCCGGGTGAGGGCGGCCAGAACATGGATCTTGCTTCGCGCCAGGCCTTTTTCCGCCATGGTTTTGAACACCTGCTCCCGGCTGCGGCGCAGTTCGGCCAGGTACAATTTGCGCTGCTCGTCCCCGAGCACGCAGTCGCGGCGCTCTTCGATGCGGTCTGGCAGATCCTTGGCCACCTGCTTTTTCAAGCGCCGCAGCATGATGGGCCGGATGCGGGCGGAGAGGCGGCGGCGGGCAATCTTTTGCTGGAAATCGGCACCTTCGCCCTTGGGTTCATAGCGTTCGGCGAACTGGGCTTGGTTGCCGAGGTATTGAGGCTGGACGAAATCCACGATCGACCAGAGGTCGAGCAGTCGGTTCTCGAGCGGAGTGCCGGTGAGAGCCAGCTTGTGCTCCGCTTGCAGCTGTTTGACCGAGAGAGTGACTTGGGCGGTGGGATTCTTGATGTATTGGGCTTCGTCCAGAATGAGCGCCCGGAAATCGAATTTTTGAAGGCCCTCGAGATCACGCCGCAGCAGCGAATAATTGGTGACGATGAGATCGTGCTGGGGGATTTGCTTGCGCAGACTGTGCCGCGCGGCGCCGCTCTCGAGGACCAGGACTTTGAGCTCGGGGGTAAAACGCTCCGCTTCGCGCCGCCAGTTGTGAAGCACCGAGGCGGGGCAAATCACCAGGCAGGGTTTGTGTTTCTTGGGATTCTTGGCTTTCAGCCAGGCGAGCCAGGACAACGTTTGCAGTGTTTTTCCAAGGCCCATGTCATCGGCCAGGACGGCCCCGAGGTTCAATTCGGCGACATGGCAGAGGAAGTCGTATCCATCCTTTTGATACGGGCGCAAGTCCGCTTTGACCAACCCTGGCAGGTCTGTGGGTTCGATGCCGGAGAAGTCCTTGAGCCGGGCTCTCAGCTTCTTGACTTCTGGCTGGTCCCCAAACGGGATCAGGGTGCGCTCGTCCAATTGGCTCGCATTGACCAGAGCCGTGCGCTGCTCGTCCGGGCTGAGATTCTCCAAGCCTAGGTCGGCCATCGTTTCGTGCGCCGCCTGAACCGCGTCGGTGTCCAGTTCGAGCCAGCCGCTGTCGGGCAATTTGATGAACCGGCCGGTGGCGGATTGGAGTTGTTCCAGGTCCGCCCGGGTGAGCTTCATCCCTTCGACCTCCCATTCGGCGGACACCGCGAGCCAGTCGATGCCGCTGCCCTTCATGATCAGCTTGGGCTTGACCTTGCGCGGACTGAGGAAAAGCCGCTGGAAAGGGGGATTGCCGAGGAACTCGGCTTCGCGCGGACGGTCCATCCAGGTCATGGCGAGCGCGCTGAGGAAGGCTTCCGTGGCGTCGCCCACCCACAGCCCGGGTTCAGGAGTGAACCAATCGAGCCGTCGCAGCCAGTAAGTGGCGGCCTCCAACCGGGGATCGTCGAGGATCTCGGGTTTGTCGCCATTGACGCTTTTGCGCTGGTACTCCTGCCAATCGTGTCCGTTCCACTGCCATTGCGACCCGTCCCGTTCGCTTCTCGCGAGCAGGCGAAGCCGGATGATGTCGTCGGCCAGTTCGAACATGAATTGGGGCTTGGCCCGGTGAGACACGCAGTAGGCAGCCCATTTTTCGGAGGAGAAGCCGTCCTCTTTGCGGAGCTGGTTAAGGATCCGGTGATTGAGGCGGCGAATGGGAGTCATGGGCCGCTCGGCCCACTCTTGAAGCAAGCCCGGTGGCGGGGCGTTACGGATCAAGTAAATCGAATGGCCTACCAGTGCGAGCAGAGGCTGCCCGACAAAAAACTTAGCCTCGGTCAAGGAAAAGAACTGTTGCTGTCCTGAAAGCGCGAGGCGATGACCGAGGAATAATTCACCTTCATGGGTCAAGACTTCTGGAGCCACACGGAGAAGTTCCCCTGTGAATCGAAGGAATTGCTGCGGCTTGAGAAACTCGATTCGTTCGGAATTGCCCCATTGCGCCAGCCACAGCAGCAGGTCCCGGCCGGAGAGCAGGAGGGAATCCTGATCGGGAGCTTTGTCGCCAAGCAATTGTGCCAGCCATTGGATGAACACCCAATCGTCCTGGGAAAAAAGTTCCTGCTCATGGGCGGACCGGCTGTGGAGGTCCGTGATTTCGGCCAGTGACTTCGGTTGTTCTCCAGAGCGGGAACGGGAGAGGAGGACTTGGACCCGCAGGTGGTGCAGCGGAGGGTTTTCAGGATCGGGTTCGAGCGAGCCCACGACACGAAGGCCGGCGCGGGGGGAATCGAGATGGGTGGGCGGCGCGGGTGCCATCCACTGTTCCAGTTGTTTCAGAATGCGTGCCTCGGCTTCGGCGGCCTCGATGGCGGCGAATCGCTCGGTGTTGGCGTAGGAGAGCAGTTCGGTGGGTAGCGAGCGTTTTGACTTCAGGAACAAATAGGCGACCGACTCCAGCCTGGGGCGCCCCTTGTCATCCAACATTCGGGGCCACCAGTCTTCACCCAGGAAATCCTTTCGGGAAAGCGAGAGCTTTTCGAAGTAATCCTCAAGCAGCAGCCACGCACGCTGGGAATCGGCGCACGTCGCGAAATCCTGGAGGATCTGGCTTCGTTCGGCGACGGCCGCCTTGGAATCGGACAATTCCCGCCGGAGATCGGCGAGGGCGCCGTAGGTGCGGGAAAGCACGGAATGGTGGGCGTCGTAGCGCGCGGATGCGGCTGAACGGGTGGCTGGTGGAACGGTAGCGGTCGGTTTGGTTTTTCGGGCCATGATCCAGAGTTCGCGCGGGAACGCCCGCACAGAAGTTGATGTTCTCACCAAAAAGGGGGAGGGCGGTCAACTTGAATCGTGATCGCCCTGGATCATACCTCGCAAGAATTTGCAAGCATTCAGCGGCGGCGGGCGATTCGCCCGGTGCGAGTGCAAGTTGCCGGACCGCGCCGTTCACGGCGCTTCCGCGTCGCTCGATCCCGCCCCGCCGAACTCCTCCCACCGCGCGGTCATGCTCCAATTCGCTGGCTTTGTCATTCGTGCAAGAAGGACGCATTCGGAGCGCGGCTGGGCTGAAAGCCAGCCGCAGCGGGTCGCGGTTGCGACGCGGGAGGAACCATCGACGAGCCCATGCCAGGCAACGTTGCTGCGGCTGATCCTTCGGACACAGCCGCGCTCCGCGGCCGGACCGCGCCGTTCACGGCGCTTCAGCCCTCGCCAAGCCAGCCGTGGCGATCTTCTCCCGCTTTATGGCCCGTCCAGGGCGGATGCCTTCGCCCGGGCAAAACCCTTGCTC
>Ga0194131_10011368_pt1 | contig 10651 bp, 4 predicted proteins | sample TA2KigO120mmetaG_FD_148631 | JGI IMG/M metagenome (GOLD analysis project Ga0194131, IMG submission 148631) | Freshwater microbial communities from Lake Tanganyika, Tanzania - TA2015053 Kigoma Offshore 120m | ecosystem: Environmental > Aquatic > Freshwater > Lake | place: Tanzania: Lake... | reverse complement strand
ATTGTCACGGATCCGGTTGATCACTCCGGTCTGGCCGCTCGTGATGTTCAGGTTCGGCGAATCGTAGTTGGGATGATTGAAGGCGTTGGAGGCCGTCAGCTCCCACCGAATTCGCGCTTTCTCAATAAACGCGAATTCCTTGAACAGGCCGGCGTTCCATACCGCCATTCCGGGTCCCGCCAGGATTCCGGTGCCCGCCGACCCGAAGCTGCCGGCGGACGGCGCACGGAAAGCCGAAACATCAAACCAGCGGGTGATGGATCGCTCGGACGGTGGCAGATTCCCGTTCCGCACAGCGTCCGGGCGAAGCGTGGCTTGGGGCGCGGTGCGATTGTTCGTGAAGCGCGTTCCGGTTGGATCGGGCCCGGTCCAAGAAGGCGTGAGAAATGCGCCGGTCTGGAGCACGGTGGACACGCTCAAGCTCCATCCGCCCGCCCAACGGTTACGGCGCGCCAACGGAAGATCATAGATCAGATTGCCGACAACGCGTTGCATGGGAAAGTCCGGCGACGCGCCGCGTTCGCGCCGGAGATTGAAGGCATCCTCCGGGCGCCCGCCGCGCTCTACATCGCCGATATCGCGCTGGAAGCTCCAGGCCGCCTGCCATTGCAGTCCGCGCTTCATGCGGCGTTCGGCCTCGAGCGTCAATCCGTGGTACTGGTGGCCGGATCCGTTGGTGATCAGGTCGAGCGCCGGATAGTTGGGGAACAGGCGCGCCTTGTCGGCGAACAGGCGCGTATCAGCCACGGGCTGATTCACGTTCTGAAACCACTCGCCCTGGCGAGTATTGGCTCCGATGTAGGATGCCCGGAATCCGGTGTCCCAGCGCTGATGTTCAATCGTGAAACTGTACTGCGTGCTGCGTGGAATCTGGAGACCGGTCCGCGCCGCGGCGGGCAGTGTGACGCTGGCGGGACGGGCGCTGGCCGGCGGGAAGATCCGGGGAAAGATCACCGAGGGATTGTTGGCATCGTTGATGAATTGCGGCTCGGCGACATTGAACGGAACCCCCACCTCGAGCGGCCGGTTCACCATGTCGTAGAACATCGCGTAGCCGCCGCGAATTGCGGTGTTGTTGCCCCAGGGGCGCCACGCGAATCCAAGGCGCGGCGCGAAGTTGTTCCGGTCCGTGCGTAACAGGCCCTGCCCAGGCAAGCCAAGCGACCGCGCCTCCGCCACCCCCACGAATCCCCGGGGCATCAGCGGACTCACCCGCGCGAGCGTTCCATCGGGGGCCACGATACCGCCCGAGCCAATATCGAAGCGCGACTGGAAGCCGTTGCGCGCGGTCCACGGCGGGTGCAGTTCATAGCGCATCCCGAGGTTCAGCGTCAGCGACCGGGTGATCTTGAAGTCGTCGTTGAAGAAGAAGTCCCAGGCATAGCGCTGCTGATCGGTGAATAATGCCGGAAACGCGCGCTGAACCGACGTCGGAATCCCGAGGAGGAAGTCCGCGTAGGTGTGCCCTGTAAAGCGGTTGGAGAAGCTCGCCTGGCCGAACAGGGCGACCGGCTGTTGTTGATCCTGGCTGATCACTCGCAACAGGTTGAGACCCGCCTTGGCCGTGTGTTTGCCGCGGAACCAGGTAGCCATTTCCTGGACGTGGTAATTGTCCTGCAGGAACCCGGGCTTTCGGTGCCGCTCACCGGTCTGGAGCGAAGTGAGGTTGAGGTTGGCGAACTGGATCGCGGGCGCGCCGTTCACATCGGGAAGGTCCGGCGCAAGGCCGGTGAGCCCCAGTTCGCGCACGATCTCCAGGCCGCGCAACCGCCCATTGCGCGGCGTGTTGTTGTAGGAGACGCCGCCGCGAATCTCGTTCATCATGGCCGCCGAGATGGCCCAGGTGTAGGCGCCGCTGAAGTTGCGGGCGTCGCGCCGCTGCCAGCGGAGTCCGAACGCGGGCAGGTTGCCGTCCACCTGGTTGAACATCGTCCGGGAGTAGCTGCCGCGGACGAAGATCGAGTGGCGGTCCGCGAACCGGTGGTCCAACTTGGCGGTGGCCAGCGTGTCGGGATCAAACGGCCGGTTGAACACCTCGCGGAAATTGCCCGTGGCGAAGACTTCCGGATCACCAAAATTGGGCGCGGGATAGAAGCGGTCCTGGAGGCGCGCCGACACTGGACTGATGCGGGAGACCGGGATCCGGTTGCCCGGGACGGGCTGGAGGCTGGCCGGATCGCGCACCTGCGTTCCGGGAAGCAGCCGCGAGAAGTCGCCGGACCTCCAGGACGCCGCGGGCACTGAAGCGTTGAGCAACTGGCCAAGCGCACCGCCGCGGGTGGCTTCGAGAGAGTGAAAGAAGAAGGTCCGGTTGCGGCCGTTGTGGAGGCGCGGGATCCATACGGGTCCGCCGATCGAATAGCCCGGCTGGTGCGAGACTCCACCGCCACGCTCAGTCGCGAAGGGATTCCGGGCGCGGAAGGCCGGCGTCGAGTAGTAGTCAAACGCGCTGCCATGGAGCCGGTTCGTGCCGGACTTCGAAACCACGGTGATCTGGCCCATCCCCGCGAATTCGGCGCTGTTGTTCGACGAATCAATGCGGACCTCTTGCATGCTCTCGATGTATCCAATGAGGGTCGGCATGGCGTTGCCGTTGAGTCCGTTGTTGATCGAGATTCCGTCGATCGAATAGTCAGTCTGGGTGAACTGGCTGCCACCGATGCGGATACGTCCGCCGTCGCCGCTCACCTGCTGGATCACGACGGGAGACTGCATGAGAAAGTTCCGAAGGGACCGGCTGTTGACCGGAAGCCGGTTCATTGCTTCTCCGCTCTTGACGTCGCTCAGCCGGGCGGACTCGGTCTCGATAAGGCTCACCCCGGCGGTGACCTCGATTCGTTGGGCCGCCTCTCCCAGCCGCAACTGGACGTCCAAGCGGCGGTTCTCGCGCGCCGACAGGGTCAGGGTGCCGGCATGATAGGTCTGGAATCCGGTTGCGGCGATCTCGACGCTGTATTCTCCCTCGCGAAGTTGCGGGATCGTAAACAGCCCTTGTCCGTTTGACGCCGAACGGCCGAGAGCGTTGGTCGCCGCGTGCCGTGCCGTGACAACGGCGCCGGGGACTGCTGCCCCCGAAGGATCCGTAATTACGCCCGTAATGGAGCCCAACGTGGTCTGCGCGGCCAGCGGGCAGCCCAGCAGAAACAGGACACCGCGCGTTGTCACACTCCAATCATGGCCCCGGCCGGCGCGAAACGCAAATCGCTCTCCGCGGCCACTCGAAGTTCTCATTCTGCGCTGTCTCCAACCCGGCCCCAACCATGCATTCGGAATTGCGCGATTCATTGAACAACAGTTGGATCACGAGTTCACCATGGTGGCCGGAATCCATCCGATGCGGAAGCACGAACTGGGTGTGCGGGTGGCGAGTAGGTCGATCTGCTCAAACACCCGCCGGGCCAGCGTCAGAGTACAATTGGGACCATCAAGATGGACCCCGGCAACGAGTTGAGCAAGCTGCTGGCAGACTTTCGATACTCTGCTAGGCGGCTGCGAAACGCGCCCGGGTTCACTGCCGCGATCGTACTGTCGTTGGCCACCGGGATTGGCGCGAGCTCAGTCCTGTTCTCGATTGTCAACGCGGCAGTGCTTCGGATGATTCCGGTCCGCGAGCCGCATCAGCTCGTGTGGTTCGATTCTGGCAGTCACGGCCGCGCACTCAGCTATCCGTTCTATGAGCACATACGCGGGGATCCGCGGTTCAACGGCATCCTCTGCGCGTTTCCCACCGTTGTGAATGCCGACGCGGAGGGTACGGCTGAACGGACAGCCGTGGAATTGGTTTCAGGCAACTACTTCGAGGTGTTGGGCCTTCAGCCAGCGGCGGGCCGCTTACTCGATGCCTCCGATATCCGGATGCCGGTCGCGGTGGTCTCCCATGCCTATTGGCTGAGCCGCCTCAAGGGATCGCCCACGGCGGTTGGATCTGCGATTCGAATCAGTGGAATGGCGTGGACGGTGGTCGGCATTGCCCCTCCCGGGTTTGGCGGTCTGGACCGGGCTTACCAAAGGTCGATTTTCGTTCCCATGGGAATGAAGCCGCTGGTGACGCCTGGTTGGGACGGGCTCGATAAACCCCTCATCGCATGGTTGTACATCGCCGGACGCCTCAAGCCTGGCGTCGAATCTACCACGCTCGGGCCGGACCTGAACCGCCGGTTCCAGGCTTTTCAAGAGATCCACCTTCCCCACGACACAACATTGAGCGCCGCACAGCGGGAACTGATCCGCGGCCGCCGGCTCGGTCTCGATCCGCTCGGCGCCGCTGTGTTCGAAAGGCGCGCGGCTTCCTACTTGTCCACGCTGGGCTGGATGGTCGCGCTGCTGTTGGGAATCACATGTTTGAACGTGGCGGGAATCCAACTTTCGCGCGGAATGGAGAGAACAAGGGAGACGGCGACGAGAATGGCCATCGGCTGCTCGCGGCAGTCCGTCGTCCGGCAGTTGCTCGTGGAGTCCGTCCTCTTGGCGCTGGCGGGTGGAGCAGCCGGCCTGGCGGGCGCGTCGATTGTAGCTCCCTTACTGGCGTCGCGCTTCCCGGTGGCTGGTGCGGCTTCTCAACTGGATGTCCCGTTCGATTATGCTGTTCTCGGCTTCACATTCGGAGTCTCCCTGCTGGCGTGTCTCGCGTTTGGTTTAATGCCGGCATGGCAAGCGGCGAGGATCGATCTGGTGACGGGACTCAAGGGATGGGCCACTGCGCCTTCAGCGAACCGGATGCGAAGCCTGATTCTATCCGGCCAGGTGGCCCTTTCGATTGCCCTTCTGGGTGGGGCTGGCCTTTTTGTGGCGCATCTCCGGAGTTTGTTGACGCAAGAATCGGGGTTCGACCGCGAGCGGTTGCTGCTGGCGGAAGTCGAGCCCGCGCTCAGCGGCTATGATGAGCTGGCCCGGCTTCGATTTTACCGGGACCTGCAAGAGCGTCTCGATGCTCTCGCGGGACCGGCAACCTATTCCTCGGCAGTAATGGCGAACGTCGCGCCGAGGTCACCGTATCACTGGTCGTCCGGATTCGAGGTCGCCGGACGGGAAAGGCCGGGTGGACCCATCGTGCGCGCGGTAGCCGCCGGACCCGGCTATCTCCAGGCCATGGGAATTCCCCTTCGAGCCGGAAGACTCCTCAACGAGCGTGACGACAGAGGAAGCACGCGAGTGGCGGTAATCACCGAATCTCTCGCACGGCGCGAGTTTCCGAACGAGAGCCCGCTGGGCAAGCGGTTCATCGCGGACTTGCGAAAGCCCGCTGAGACTACGTTCGAGATCGTCGGTGTAGTGGGCGATGTCAACCTCAGCGATCCCCGGCGATGGATTCATCGCGAATGCGTTTTCCTTCCGTACCGGCAGTGGGCATTTCCGCCACAAGCCATCGTTATCCATGCGCGTCTGAGCGGATCAGGTTCTCCGGCGGCAGCCGTTCAGGCACTCAGGACGGCCGTCCGGAGTGTGGATGCTTCTCTGGCCCCGTACGATGTCCGCACCATCGAGCAGGCAACCGGGGCGCTTCTGGCGGGTGAACGGCTCACAAGCTTTTTGAGCGTATTCTTCGCCGGAGCCGCGATCTTGCTGTGTGCCCTCGGTATCTATGGTGTTGTGTCGCGGGAGTTCGTTGCGCGCACGCGCGAGACTGCGATTCGGCTGGCGCTCGGCGGCAGCTTCGCCCTTGTCACATTGCGTATCGCAAGGAAGCCGGTCTTGGCCGTGGCGGGCGGCCTCGCAGGCGGCGCCGTGCTGCTACTCTCGTTGGCGCCCTGGCTGGAATCGCAGATGCCAGATCTCAGCCTGACGCTCCCGCTGGTCTTGGGCCCGGTAGCTATCCTCGCAGTTGTTGCCGCAGCGGCTATCGCGATTCCGGCAGCCAAAGCTCGACAGGTAGAAGCCTGGGCTCTGCTAAGAACCGAATAGTCGTTGCCGCGGACACCCCTACGGGAGCACGGTGGCCCAGGACCGGACCAGCCGGAGCCAGACAATGGTCAGCGTAACCCCGATCGCGATGAGCGCCACGCACAGGCCCGCCCATAAACCCGGTGCGCCCCATCCGCGCTGGAAACAGAGATACCAGCCCAGCGGGAGTCCGACGATCCAGTAACCGAGAAAGTGAGTGATCGCCGCGGCCCGGGTTTCCCCGGCTCCGCGCATCGCGCCGACTGCCACCCCTTGCGCCCCGTCGAACAACTGGAACAGCGCTCCCCAGGCGAGCAACGGGACCGCCGCGGCAATGACGGTCTCGTCGGGGGTGAACGCCCGTGAGATGAGCCTGGGAGCCGAAATGAAGACCAGGCCGGCGCAGGCCATGAATCCCGCGCCCAACAGGATCGCGGTCCAACCCGCGGCCGCGGCGCTCGGACGATTCCCCGCCCCGATCTGGTGGCCGACGCGGACCGCGGCCGCAGCACTCAGTCCCAGCGGGACCATGAACGAGTAGCTGACCACCCCGAGGGCGATCTGGTGCGCGGCGGCCTGGGTCGCATCCAGCTTCGAGATGAGGGCAGTAGCCAGTGCAAACACGCCGACCTCCGCGAGCAGTTGAAGCGATGCCGGAAATCCGATCGCGAAGATGGCGCGCATCCGGGTCCACGACGGAGTCCAGGGGTGGTCGCCGGGCTGGGCCACGGGCATCGCTGCGATCAGCAGGACCAGCGCCAGATACACTCTCGACACTGTGGTCGCCCAGCCTGCGCCCTCTGTTCCCATGGCGGGGAATCCGAGGTTCCCGAAGATCAGCAACCAGTTTGCACCCGCGTTGACCAGGTTCGCGGACACCAACGCGAACATCACCGGTCCGGGCCGGTTGATTCCTTGAAGATAACGCCGGAAGCAGGCATAGACGAGCAGCGGCCAAGTACTGAAGACAACTGATTCTGTATACGGCACGGCCTGGTCGAAAATCGCGGGATTCACCCCGATCATCCGCATCACGGGAACGCTTGCCAGTTGCAGGGCCATCAGAACCGCGGCGAGCGGCAGCGTCATCCAGAGCCCGGCGTGGAGGGACTTGCGGGTGTCATCGGCCCGTCCGGCACCGTGGGCCTGGGAGACAAGCGTGTCGAGTCCGAGCAGCACACCGAGTCCGAAAATGACGACGGTGAAGAAGAGGATTCCGGCAACGCCAACGCCGCTCATCGCCTCGGCGCTCACGCGGCCAACCATCATGGCGTCGACGATTCCCATCGTCATCCAGCCGATTTCGCCCAGAATCAGCGGAAGGGCCAACTGCAGCAGCGGCCGGATCTCCGCCGCGCGAGGTCGCATTCCGGGAGTTTACGTGATTCCCCGGAAGGAACTCAAATCGGCGCGGGGACGCCCGCCCACAACAGCTCGGACTTCCGCAGGACCGCGTCACCGGCGCGGCGGCCGATGTCGAGCCCGGCAGCATGTCCGCCGTGGAAGTGCAGACCGCCGTACAAGCGGGATTCCCCCGCAGCCTTGGCCGCGGACTCGAAGGTCTCAAAGTGCAGGCTCATTCCGGTTACACCGGCGCGCGGATTGGTGCTGAGCGGAGCATGCTGCGTGTGGAAGAAGCCAAAGTAACCGCTGCCGGTGAACTGCCGGAGCACCTCCGCGGCCGCCATGCTGAGCGCGCTGTGCGCGGATGGAAATTCCGCGGTCTGCGGAACGCTCACGGCGCCGTCGTAGAAAGGACGCCAGGCGGCGCCATCGATTTCCACCAGTCCACGCCTGGGTCCCGCCCAAGCCCTCACCTGCTGTCCACGCAGCAGGTGGCGGATGAGCGTAATCGGCCGCGCTGAATCGTAGTGGCGCTTGGCTTCCCAGGTCGCGATCCCGGCGTCCATCAGTGCGTGGGAGACGGCGGAGAACAGCTTCACGCTTCGGTCCAGGTCCATGCGGTCACGCTGGGCGACGAAGGCTGCAAAGCGGATCCAGCAGGCGGGGATTGAACCTGCTGGTCCGGCTTCGCTCCAGAACTCGGCCATTAGCTGCTGCTGGGGTGTAAGGCCGCCCTGGATATCCGCGATTTCCATCGCCTGTTCGCGCAGGAACTCAGGTGCTGAAGGACGCAGCTCCGAGGATGAACGCAACGCGAACGGCTTCACCCTGCCCCAGTGCGGCAGGGCAAACGAGGCGCGGGCCGCGACACCGCGGGAGCCGATGGTGCTCACCGGCTGCCATCGCGCTGGATTGGCAGTTTGCCACGCCGAACTCGGGATCGCGCCGATAACCGCCGCATTGGCGGGCTGGTATCCGGTGTAGTCGGAGTACGCTGCGGCGCCCTCGTCGCCGAGTTGATTCGATCCATCGTGGTGGCGGAATTCGAGCACGGCACGGGCTGCGTCCAACCCGATTCGTCCGGGCACATCCCGTAGGGCCGATGTGCGGCCCCACGCCTCCAGGTGTGCCCGGAACCGGGGCTCGTGAGCAGGAAACTGATCCGTCAAAGCGGAATAGGCCGCGATGTGCATCGCGTCCAGCCTACTCGCGGGAGCTTGTCCCGGCGCGGCCCTCCGAGCTACCGCGCCGTATGCAGGAGCCGCGAGGGGGTCGAACGCTGCCCAAGCGTCATACACGGCTCCATTCAGGACGGCCAACGATCGCGCAGCCGCCGGAGGGTCTGGTCTCTCCTCCGCGATGGCCTCCACCGCCATCAGATTCCATCCGGCGACTGCGTTTTCCATGGCACTCGCCTCTATAGTGTCTTAGGGGCGGGCAGCGTTACACCAGCGCGTAAAGGCTTCTACGGTCGCGTCGACATGGGCCTCTGTATGGGCCGCCGACAGTGAACATTGCTTGGTCTGCAGCGGGAAGAAATAGGTGCCGTCCTCGATCAGCGCCCGGCGCATTGATTCGTCAGTGGCGGCGTCGTGGTGCGAGGCGAGGTCATGCCAGTCCACCGGATGGTGATCCATGAAGTAGACACAGAAGGCCGAGCCTTGCCGGGCAACCTTGGCCGTGATCCCGGCATGTTGAATGGCGCGCTCCAGGCCCGCCTGCATTCGGGCGCCGAGAGTTTCGACGTGGCGGTACACCTCGCCGCCGTTCTCCATCAACCGCTCGATCGTGGCGATGGAGGCTGCTACGGGTATGGGATGCGCATTGTAAGTGCCGGCGAGCATCACACGGCGGGACAGGTCGGGGTCGGCGAAGCGGTCCATGAGCGCGCGCTTGCCCGCGATAGCGGCGGCAGGATATCCGTTGGCGAGCGCCTTGCCGTACACAGCTACGTCCGGTGTAACACCCGCAATGGTGGCGTATCCACCCAGCGCGTGCCGGAACCCGGTCTTTACCTCGTCGAAGATGAGCAGGAACCCATGCCGGTCGGCGAGTTGCCGCAGCTCCCCCAGGTAGCCGGGAAGCGGATGGACGACCCCGATGTTCTGAAGAACCGGCTCAGTGATGAGTCCGGCGACCGGATACTTCTTGCAGACCCACTCGACCGAATCGAGGTCGTTGAAATTGACCGGATGAACGAGTGACTGGTGTTCCCTCGGGATTCCGGCGCTGATCGGCAGGAACGGGTACTCGCCGGGTGAAATGCGCGGCCCAAGCGTCGAAAGCGGTGTCATCAGGTTGCACGCGACGTCGTTGTGCCAGCCGTTGTAGCCGCCCTGCATCACGATCACGTGGTCCCGGCCCGTGACTGCGCGTGCCAGCCGGACTGCCTGGTAGGTGGCTTCGCTGCCTGTATTCAGAAGCTGGACCGACTCGATCCACGGGACACAAGCGCACATCAGCTCCGCGAGACGGCCCTCGAGCACGGTCGTGCCGGATCCATAGAGGCTCGCGCCCTGGTCCAGCACCTGGCGAACCGCTTCGGTGACGTGCGGATCGTTGTGGCCCAGGAAGTGGGGCGCGAACGCACCGTGGTAGTCGAGATAGCGGTTGCCATCCGCGTCCCAGATGTAGGCTCCTTCGCCCTTCACGAACACCAGCTCAGGGTTGGTGGCGCGATTGATCGAGACCACACCGCCCGGGATGAACTGACGGTTGTGGCGGAGGACTTCGAGGGATCTCGCGTTGTTTGGCATTAGTGTTGTCCGTGGTAGGGGGACCAGTCAAACACCGCGGCGTTGAGGCGCTTGTCACGCTCGGCCGCCAGCCGATAGGCATCGATCATTTTATGCGCAGGGAAGCGGTGGCTGATAATGGGTCCGAAGTCGAGCCGCTTTTGCCTGAGGAGATCGAACAGGAGCCCGATACTGCGGTTGAGGTTGAACCGGACCTCATGGGCGGGGGCCGGCGAGGTGGGAGCAAGCCCGGCTCCAAAGAGTGCCAATTGCTTACGGTAGATCCACTCCGGGGCAAGCGGATTGAAATCGGGCGCGGGCTCACCCCGGCCGGGAAATCCGAGAATCGCCACGCGCCCGCAGGTCCGCACCAGGTTGAGAGCATCTAGATAGGCGGCCCAGGTGTTGGCGGTGAGCACGACGACATCGGCGAGCTGGTCCCGGTGGTCAGCCATCCAGACGTGGTCTGAATTCCGTGCTTCGGTCGCACCGGCCTTCAGTGCGGCCTCGACGCGCTGCGGGGCATTCACGATCGCGTAGACGTTTGCCGCGCCCAGAGCGCGGGCAATCGCGACGGTGCAGAGTCCGATCACTCCGAGTCCGACGACGGCCACGTCTTCGCCTGGGCGGAAGCTCGCCTTATGCAATGCCTGCAAGCCGAGGTTGGCGATATAGGCAAGTGAGGCTTGATC
>Ga0194131_10011366_pt1 | contig 10655 bp, 10 predicted proteins | sample TA2KigO120mmetaG_FD_148631 | JGI IMG/M metagenome (GOLD analysis project Ga0194131, IMG submission 148631) | Freshwater microbial communities from Lake Tanganyika, Tanzania - TA2015053 Kigoma Offshore 120m | ecosystem: Environmental > Aquatic > Freshwater > Lake | place: Tanzania: Lake... | reverse complement strand
GGATAGGAATTTCCTTCCCTTCCGCGCCCCACAACAATCGCTCCTGCGGCCGGACCTGGGCTGCTGAGCGGCGGCTAGCGACACTATTGGTCAAGCACTTGGGTTCGGAGCTGTCGAACAAGGAACATTATGGCAAATAACCTGGCGTCGTCACTACAACCATGTCCGTCCGCACTAGAGCCTGAAGGACCTCATACCGATCGAGTTTCAAAACGCGCTATCATTCCACTAACCCGGATGCCGTTCTCCATTTCTGAATGGTCCAAGGATTCCTGGGCAGGTCACCTCGAAGGTCATGTTTTCTTGGCATAACTCCTAAACTATGGAATCGGAATTTAAAATTTCCGTGCCCGCGATTCTTAATGATGCGAGCATCATCAGATTTTTGGAAGGCTGGAAGTGGTTTGTTCCGTCCCAATCGAAGGTCGAGCTAGATTTCTGCGGTTGTACCTTTCTGGCGCCTTGGGCGCTCGTGCTGTTTGCGGTGCACGGCCTGTGGCTTGCAACCGAGCATAACAAGATAGTCACAATCCACTATGATCAAGAAACAGAAGTGGGGAAATATCTCGATAACAGCGGCTTCATCCGTCTGTTCGATAATTCCGAAGAAACCCCTGGGTCAAGAGCGGGTTTTACAGTATGCCTCGAGCAGATTACCGGCAGCGACCAAATCTATCCCTTCTCGCGCTCGGTCACTTCGATGTTGCAAATCGATGATCCCGAAATCGAGGGGGCCATTGAATACTCTCTTACGGAGCTGCTTAGAAACGTCGTGCAGCACTCGGGAAGTGCTATTGGCGGCTTTGCGATGGCCCAGTATTTTCCGAAAACAGGGCAAATCGAGCTGGTGGTGGCTGATAGGGGAGTGGGTATTCGCAAGCATATCTCCGCGACCTATCCCGAGGCTGAAACCGACACGCTTGCTTTGAATCTCGCATTACTGCCGCACCATTCCGGGACGTTTGGCCATGCGATGTACGGGTCAATGAAGGACAATGCCGGCCTCGGGCTGTTCTTTGTGAGCGAAATCGCGGTTCGGGGAGGCGGTGGTTACAAGCTTTGTTCCGGAACTGCTTTGCTGAACAAATGGAGAACACGCTTAGGCGAACGCAAGTCCAGGCCGGCTGTATTTCCACGGTCTGAAGGCTGGCCTGGCACGTTAGCGGTGATTCATCTGAATCGGGGGCTGATCGGTGATTTTGAGCAGTTGCTGACTCTTTGTCGCGATCTCGCAGCTGAATCGCGCGATGACCCATTCCTGCAGTCGCTGGATTTTGTTGATGCGGTGCCGGAGGAGGCCGATGTTGAAATTATTGCAGTGAAGGACTTTGTGGAAAATGTAGAAGAAGCGGCTCGGGTGCGTGATATGAGAGTGATTCCGGCCTTGCACGTGGGGAAGACTGTCGTATACGATTTTGCAGACGTACGGATCATTACCCAGTCATTCGCGCATGCGCTGTTGTACCTGATCTTGAAGCGTCAGCTGCACGTGCGGTTTTCCCTGCAGTTAGCTCATTGCGTGGAGAGCGTGAAAGCGGCAATACGTGTGGTGTCGTCCTACGCACGGAGGACGCCCGACAAGAACGGCTAGCGTTCTTCTTGGGAGTAACGCGGCGTAGTTGATGCCAGACTAGACCCCAGAAACGATGTCTGCGGGTATCGCAATAACGCTGCGTGCGCTGAGAGCTTTGCTGGCGCCGTTGCTTAGGCCCTAAAGCCGATTGACCTGTGCGAGGCGCCTGGCTTTGCAGCGAGCTCGGTTCGCAGGGCTTCGATAAGCCCGCGAACGCCTCCTGCCGTGCCTGCCGCATCCTCAGCCAGCCCCGGGGCACACAGCGGTATCGGCCCATCCTCAGGCCCGATGAGGACCGCAGCGCATCATCGGCCTGGCCTGCCAGTATGGCCGCTATGGCTACCGCCGGATCGCGCTCATGGTCAATCGCAGCGGCTTACGGGTGAGCCGCGATCGGGTGGAACGCATCTGGCGCCGGGGGGGCGCTGCAGGTGCCGCGCAAGCAGCGGCCCCGGGGGCGGCTGTGGCTGAACGACGGTAGCTGCATTCGGCTAAGACCGGAGCACCAGAACCACCTCTGGAGCCATGACTTCGTGACCGCCTGAAGGCAAGGTGGCCGGCTGGCGCCTCTGCGCTGCATCATCGACCAATACACCCGGCAAGCCTTGGCGATCGGCGTCGAACGCAGCATCGAGGCGCAGGTGGTGCTCGAAACCCTGGCCGATGTCATGCTGGGGCACGGGGTTCCGGACCACATTCGTTCAGACAATGGGCCGGAGTTCACCGCCAAGGCGCTGCGGGTATGGCTGGCCACAGTGGGCGCCAGAAGGCTGTACATCGAGCCGGGCAGTCACTGTGGGGATCAGTTGCGATCGTTTCGCTACCACGACGATCAGCGCTAACAATCGTGCAAATCTGGTGGGTGGCAACCCTCCAAAGATTCTAGTTGTGTTTTGGATAAAATTACGATGTAGTAAGATTCACTCAAGCGCCACCCTATGTGCTCAAAGTTGGCGTCAGCGGGATCAAGAATAAAGACCCTGAACGCAAACTCTGAACTGATTGCACGTAGTTCTTTGTCTGTCATCATAAACGGATGACGAAAGTATCTAGTGGCAATCATTCCTAGCTTCACTTTCAGAAAATCAGGTAATGTTTCTCTGTTGTAGTGCCGCACAAGACTTTGTCCGACCTTGACTGAATAATTTTCAGCGAAAAAGTCAGCCATCAACATCACCCTGTAATGAGGTTCACTGCCTTCTGGCGCATCTTTCAGAACCGGGCTAAAAAGTTTCATACCAAGATGTACGCCATGCTTTGTATATATTTATGAACTGTGTTTTCTGGCTGCCAATTTCCGACATTGATATCTTGAGAAATCATCGCCCCAAAATCCGGATACACTTTTGATTCAGCACCATCTTCCTTAGTAAGTAGCATTCCGTTCTTCTGTTGTTCGTTTCTTTGATAGACGCTTCGTAGCATCAATGGCCACATACGGCAGTCCGTGGCCGGGAACTGCCTGTGATGCTATCCGCATAGCTGCCATTAGAGATAAGAAATTGCTTCCCTTCCGCACCGCACAACGATCGCTCCTGCGGCCGGAGGCTGATGTGCGGGGTGTTGTTGGCCGACGCCAAAGTTCCCCCGAAAGAGTTGACACTTCGGGCCAACAGCTCGGATGTGAGAAGTGGCGACGCCAGGATCGAGGAAGGTCGCGCGCGGCTCGCTGTAAACATTAGCCGAACAACCGCTCCTGGCCGATAGCGGCGGTCCGCCATAGAGCGATCCCGGAGGCTCACGAACTGAGCCGCCCGAGCCGGGCAGGATCATGGCAGTATCCCGAATTGCTGGCGCGACGGCGACGCGCGTTAAAGGGGGTGTGCATGCAGCAGATCATGGCGCGGATCCGGGCATTCCGCGACGAGCGGGACTGGATGCAGTTCCACGATCCGAAGAACCTCGCGGTGTCGATAGCCATAGAGGCGGCGGAACTGCTGGAGCATTTCCAGTGGAAGAACAAGGCCGAGTCCGAGCGCCACGCCGTTGAGAACAAGGAGGCGGTGGCGGAGGAAGTCGCGGACGTGGCGATCTACCTGCTCGAGCTTGCCGACAACCTCGGCATAGACCTCGAGAAGGCGATACTCGCGAAGCTCGACCGCAACGCCGAGAAGTACCCCGTCGAGAAGGCGCGGGGCGTCGCTACGAAGTACACGAAGCTTTAGCTATGCGGCTCTACGAGGGGTCGATCGGCGAGTTCCGGGACGACGTCGCGCATAACTTGCTCGCGGACAAGCTGGCTAGCGCATTCGACGGCTACTATCGACGGCCCCCGTCCAAGGGCGAAGTTGGAGCGTGGCAGCAATCGCTCAACTTCCTGAAGAACTCTTTCGAGATCGCCGAGCTGGAAGAGCAGCGGGTGATCGTGGAGTATGAGCTGCCCTACTCGTCTAGGCGCATCGACGTGCTGCTTTTCGGCCGCAGCGCGGCTGGGGACGATGGCATTGTACTGATCGAGCTCAAGCAGTGGTCTAACGATGGAGTCGCGGACGCGGACGCCGATGGTAATGTGAAGGTGAGGTTCCAGCAGGGCGTGAAGGAGGTGGCGCACCCGTCGTGGCAGGTGGAGGGTTACCACTACGATCTGCAGGACTTTCTGCACGTTTTCCAGGACGAGCTGGCGCCGGAGCTGAGCTCGTGCGCGTATTGCCACAACTATGCGCGGCTCAAGGAGCCGAAGGTCCTCTTCGCGAAAAAGTTCGAGGCAGGCCTGGAAAAATTCCCGGTGTTCGCCAAGGAGGATGTCGAAAAGCTGGGGCAGTACCTCCAGCAGCGGATCTCGGGCGGGCCGGGTCTCGAGGTTTTCAACCGCTTCATCCGCAGCACCGTCAGGCCGTCGAAGAAGCTCCTAGAGCACACCGGGGACATGATCAACAAGCGGCAGATCTTCACGCTTATCGACGACCAGATCGCGGCCTACAACGCAATCATGCACAAGGCAAAGCAGCTCGCGAAGTCTCAGCAGAAGTCCGTCGTCATCGTCAAGGGCGGCCCGGGCACCGGGAAGTCGGTGATCGCGTTGGAAGTGATGGGCGAGCTGCTACGGATGAAGAAAACCGTGGTTCACGCGACGGGGTCGTCTGCGTTCACCAACACGCTGCGCAAGATTGTCGGTTCGAGGGCTAAGGGGCTCTTCAAGTTCTTCAATAGCTTCGTTGATGCACCGGAAGAGGCCTTCGACGTCCTGGTTGCCGACGAGGCCCACCGTATCCGTGAGAATAGCAATAGCCGGTACACGCCGAGAGCCAAGCGAGCCAAGGTATCGCAAATTGACGAGCTGCTAAGGATTGCACGGCTCAGCGTATTCTTCATCGACGAGAAGCAGATTGTGCGCCCGAATGAAGTAGGCAGCATCCAACTCATCCGAGAAGGCGCGACGAGGTTTGGGGTAAAGCCGGAGGACATCGCAGAATTTGAGCTTCAGACGCAGTTCCGCTGTTCTGGGTCGGATGCTTATCTCCAATGGCTTGATAACTTGCTTGGTATCCGGCCAGCGGAGGCGCCCCGCTTCGACAACAGGATGGAGTTCCGCATCTTCGGGAGCCCAGCGGCCATGATGGAGGAAGTGCGCGCGAGGAACCGCGAGAATAGGAACTGCGCCCGAATCGTTGCCGGCTTCTGCTGGCCCTGGAACGACCCACGCCCAGACGGCACGCTCGTCGACGACGTTGCCATCGGCGACTTCCACATGCCTTGGGAGAGGAAGGACCAGTTTTGGAAGTGGGCAACTGACGATTCCGGCATGGAGCAGGTCGGCACCGTGTACACAGCCCAGGGCTTCGAGTTCGACTATATCGCTGTCATCTTCGGAAACGACCTGGTCTACGACCTGGCGGCGGAAGAGTGGAGCGCGGTTCCTCAGTGCTCGCACGACACCCAAGTGAAGCGCAAGAACCCGCAGCTTGGGAAGCATCTCGCGAGCGTGTACCGCGTGCTGCTCTCGCGCGCCCACAAGGGTGTGTACGTGTATTTCATGGACAGGGGCACCGAACGTTTCTTTAGAAGCCAGGTCGAGGCAGCCAGCACGATTCAGCGCGCCGCTGAGGTCACTCGGATTCCGGAACCGGCTGCGAGCCTTATCCACAAGGAGGCCGAGGGGCGCTACAGAATTTTCCGCTTGGACGATCCGAGAGAGAAAGTACAGGCGTACAGGACCCTCCTGCCGGTCTACTCGCTTCGCGCAGCAGCCGGCTATTTCGGCGCCGGTACACACGTGGAACCGGAGGGCTGGGTCGATGCCTCCGGGATTGGGCGACTCGACGAGAAGATGTTCGTCGCCCGCGTCGTGGGCCGCTCGATGGAGCCCGCCATCAGGGACGGCGATCTCTGCGTCTTTCGTTCGAATCCGTCCGGTAGCCGTCAAGGCAAGGTCGTGCTTATTCAGTACCGCGGGCCATCGGATCCTGAGACCGGTGGTGCGTTTACGGTCAAGCGCTACCAATCGAAGAAGCTTGTGCAGGAGGACGGCACTTGGCAGCACGAGGAAATCACGCTGGAGCCACTCAATACGGAATTCCAGCCGATCGTCCTCACGGCAAAGGAAGAGGGCGACGTCATGCTCGCGGCTGAGTTCGTGGCTACATTGCGCTGATGCTCGCGCGCGAGTGCCCGTTCTGCGCGCTTGCCGCCGAGCGCATTGTGAGGCAGGGCGATCTCTGCCTTGCCTTCCGCGATGGCTATCCGGTATCTCCTGGTCATACGCTGGTCATTCCGAAGCGCCACGTTGCGTCGTTCTTCCAGGTAACGTGGAAGGAGCGGGAGGAGCTTCTCGCGCTGTTGGACTGGTGCCGGAGCGACCTGGCGGAACGTCACAGGCCGGACGGCTTTAACGTCGGTGTAAATGACGGTGTGGCGGCCGGCCAAACGGTAATGCATCTCCACATACACCTAATTCCCCGTTACGCCGGCGACAAGGCGGACCCACGGGGAGGTGTGCGTTGGCTCTTCCCGGATAAGGCGGACTATTGGTCACACAGATAACGCCGACGGCGCAGACTCAACTCGAATTTTTGGGGAATCTGCAGCGGATTCTCAATGAGGGCTCGTTCGTGGCCACTTACAAGTACGCGCTCATCCGCGTGCTCGCGGACTTAAGCATCGAACGAACCGCAGTCGCAGACGGAAGCCTCCCATTGCAACTCGAGGAGCTGGCTGAGCGTTTTATCGAGGTCTATTGGCGCCAGGCAGCCCCATTCAGGCCACGGCGGACATTAGTGCAGGCCACGGGCAACCAGGCTTCACTACTGACTCGGCTTATAGCGATTCGGGAAACGGTTGCGAAGTTATCCGACGCACGGCGCATGCCGCGCTGGCGGTCGCTCGTGCGCGCGACGAAAACGTTACTCCTAGAGCAGCCTCTGTGGCGATTGCAGCGTGTCGGCAATGAGCTGCTCGAGTGCTTCTACGCTAACCGGCTTGATGATGGTGCAATTCGCCTCAAGCCTGGCGTGGCCGCGTGCTTTAAAGCGCAGTTTCCGGTGGTCCAGGCCTTGGTCCAGCTCGCGTGGCTGCGCATGGTGCAGCAACTGCCGATCAATCGGGAATTGATTGGGCAAGGGGGCGACGTTGCGGAGTTTCTCTTCGGAGCGGATCGCAGCGCGCTCGCGCGGCTCTCTGGCGGCTTGATGGGGATTCAGGCCGGGAATTGTTTCTATTGCAACCGGCGTATTTCCGACACCGGCCACGTCGATCACTTTGTTCCCTGGGTTCGCTATCCGCGTGATTTGGGCCATAACTTCGTTCTTGCGCATGACGCGTGCAACAGCCGAAAGGGAGAGCTCTTGGCGGGCGTCCCGCATCTGGACCGCTGGCTGGAGAGAAACACAGATCGACGGGCAGAGCTTCAGCAGATTTTTTCCGAGGCACGCATGCTGCACGACGCAGAAACAAGTAAGCATGTAGCTGCGTGGTCCTACGAGCAGGTGGAACGGGCAGCTGGGCTCGTATGGCTAGGAGGCGAGCGTTTCGAGCACCTTGGCCGAGAATGGCGATCGCGATTCGCGATGGCGACCTGATGCTTGATGGTCTCTACGATCGCCTTATCGACGAGCGGCTTTCCGCGGAACTCGCGTCGCTCATCCCGAACCGAGCGAGCATCGAGGCGCTCCCAGCCGAAGGACGCTCAGCGCGGCTCGCAGAGGCCTTTGTCAAGATCCTGGCCGGGATCCTCGACAGCGTAGAGTCAGACGAAGCGGGCACGCTGCGGGAGCAGGCGCAGATGGCGGTAATTGCCGGGCTTCTGGGGATGCTGCGCCAGCAGTATCGAGCCAGCGACCTTTCGAACTGGCCGACACCGCTCAGTACCCTCCGCTCGATTCACCGCCAGTCGGCCCCATTCGTCCCGCCCGCAACGGGGGTGCTTCGCCCCTGGCTCTTCACCGTAGGCCGCGCGGATCCGTCGCTGCTAGCCGATCTGCGTGCGGAGTTCGACTCGGCGGACGAGGTGGACATTCTGGTCTCGTTCATCAAGTGGAGCGGGGTGCGAAAGCTCATGGTCCGGTTCGAGGCCGGAGGCGTCACCGGCGCCGACGGGGTGCCGCGCCGGCAGGTGCGGATTCTCACGACGACGTACATGGGTGCAACGGAGGCGCGCCCACCTCAGCGGCGAAATACCGCCGTTTTGACTACTTAAGGAAGAATGAGATCAGGAAAAAGGTTCGCGAGCGATACGAGCGTGGCGACATTCTTGGAGCGAACCGCGAGCCCATCCGCAACAGGGGCAATGCGGCGAACGCGTTTTATCTTGATCTACCTGAAGAGGACAGGCATCTCTGGTCGAAGCGGGGCGATACGGAGGACATGATGGACTCGCGCGGCATGACGGACCTGAGACGCGCGCTGACAGGTGCCAAGCGGCCTCGTCCACCAGGAAGATGATCAGGGATAAGAATTTCCTTCGCTTCCGCGCCGCACAACAATCGCTCCTGGGGCCGGCCAGACGTGGTGCGGGACTACCTGCGTATCAGGCTTGGCGGGCGTGAGCACGAGGTCTTCATGTGCGTCTGGCTGGACGCTCAGCATCGAGTCATCCAGTGCGAGGAGATCTTCCGCGGTACCCTCACCCAGACTGCCGTGTACCCACGGCAAATCCTGAAGGCGGCGCTCGCGGTAAACGCGGCGGCAGTGATCCTCGCCCACAATCACCCTTCGGGGGGGGGGGGCCAAGCCCAGCAGGGGCGACGAGCCACTTACCAGGAACTTGGTCGAGGCCCTGGTGCTTAAGGATGTGCGGGTCCTCGATCACTTCGTAGTTGCCGGAGCAAGCGCGATGTCGTTTGCTGAGGCTGGATTGCTGTAGGCAAAAGGTCGCGACCTCCGAGGGTGCCTTCAGAGCAGCAGGCACCCGTCGGGAATGACTTAAGTATCTGTTACATATACTGTTTTATAGATCCCCCGGAAGGCGGCGCCAGCGCTGGCCCATGGCGGCGGTTGTATTTTCTTACCGCGCCGGCTATCTTAGCTGTAAGCAGAAGAGATTCGGCTAACAGGGCTCCAAACGGGGTCCTTTGCAAAGCGACGGATCGACGCGAGAGGCCAACCTCCTCTGCCCAAGGCGCCGACCGGCTACCGGTCGGCATGGGCAACGCACTTGTACTTTTGGAGGCTGGCCATGCAAGTTTCCATTCCGGCGCAGAACGCCGTGTTTCAGCAGCACCGTCCCCCGCTGTCCAGTTGGGGCGAGAACTTCGCGACGAGTCTCAAGGCAGCTGAGAAATACGGGCGCAAGTTCGCCCAGTTCAACCCCTCCCTCGAACGCAGCGAATGCGAGCAGGTTGCACGCATCGCCCTGTGGTCGGCCAAGCGGTCGTTCGACGCGACGCGCGGGCGGCTTTTTTCCCGATACGCCAAGGTGTGCGTGAAACACGCTTTGTGGGATTACTCCACGGAATGCATCGCACACCGTGATCGGCACGTCTCGACCAGGCAGGGCGGCGAAGACGAAGAGGCGCTCGAGCAAGACGGCATAGGCGTCTCGCCGTTCGATGCCCGTGCCCTGACCGAGCCGGAAGTGGCTCAGATGGCCTCCCAGATCATGCAGTGCGTCGACAAGCGCGGCGCCCAGCATTTGCAGGTTTTTTCGGAATTGATCCAGGGACGCACGCAAGGTGAAATCGGCCGGGCACTCGGGGTCACGCAGCAACGCGTAGCTCGAGTAAAAGCCGAACTTGTAGCACTACTGGAGAACACGGGCATCCGGGGCTAAACCAAAACCGAGGCGGCGGCGCTACGGGACCCCGCCATCACCTCGGTTACATCAAGCGGTCCCGGCCGGTCGGCTCCTAATGCGAGCTGGCCTAAAAAAGGAGCAACATCATGAAAGATGCAATCGTTGGCGGGCTTCAGGCCCTTGAAGTGGGTGGCAACACGAACGACCACGTGTCTACGGACACAACGGGCAACAAACCGCTGAAGGAGAAGATCGTGAAGAAGACGCAGTTCGACATTGACAGCACCGAGAGTCAGACGCGGTACGTCACGGAGCAGAAAGCGAAAGGCGATCGCCTCGGTCTCGTCTTCGCAAAAGCGTTCCTTTACGGGATGAGGGATATCGGCTACAAGACCCCCGGTTGGGCCTTCTGCGAAATGGTCGACAACTCGCTGCAGGCGGGCGCCACCACGGTGGAAGTCCGGTTCGGATTCCTGCCCGCGAACAAGACCCGCGCGAAACCCGACATGTACGCGGTCGTAGACAACGGCGGGGGCATGATTCCCGAGATGATCAGCTACGCCGTGCGGTGGGGCGGGTCCGATCGCGTGAATAACCGCCATGGCTTCGGTCGGTACGGCTTTGGCCTGCCGAGTTCCGCCGTCAGCATGGCCTGTCGCTACACTGTCTACTCGAAGACCAGCGACTCGCCGGTGTGGTACGCGGTGACAGTCGACCTGGACAAGCTCGCCGATGCCTCCGGAGACATGAAGAAGCTCGAGAAGCTCCTCGAGCCGCGGGAGGCGACGCTTCCGGAGTGGGTCGTCGACTACCGGACCAGCGACGATGAACTGGGTGATAGCACCATGGTCGACGTTCGCCGACTAAAGTCCGGCACCGTCGTCGTACTCGAAGAGATCGATCGGCTCCGGAATC
>Ga0194131_10011362_pt1 | contig 10656 bp, 3 predicted proteins | sample TA2KigO120mmetaG_FD_148631 | JGI IMG/M metagenome (GOLD analysis project Ga0194131, IMG submission 148631) | Freshwater microbial communities from Lake Tanganyika, Tanzania - TA2015053 Kigoma Offshore 120m | ecosystem: Environmental > Aquatic > Freshwater > Lake | place: Tanzania: Lake... | reverse complement strand
TCGTGGTGCACGGCGGCCATGGGCTGGTTCCCACCAACTTTGCCAACGCTGTCTGGTTGCGCAACACCTTCGATGCCAACGTGCTGGTGCTCGACAGTTACTGGAGCCGGGTCAGAACGAGAACTGGGCGACGCGCAACCAATTGCGGCAGGCAGGGCAAAAGGAGTTAGACCCGTGACATTGAATCCGTTTTTGGTCGAGTTGCTTCGGCTCCAACAAGACGGATCTGGTGCGATTAGTGCACCTTCGAACTGGATGGTAAAACGCCCGCTCCTAGAGGTCCCGACACCTCTAGACAAGGTGGTCGATGACCTGGCGAACTCCGCTCTTGTTGGCGCGGCAGGGAATGTCAACGCAAAGTGGCACTTCTTCGTAGGCTCGCCTGGGAATGGAAAGTCTGCGGCGACTGGCCAACTAGCACGGAAGTTAACTGGGCAAGGATGCCGCATATTGACCGAAGACAAGTCGGAAATTACCTCGCTTGAACCCGGCGAAATCCCGTATGTCCTTCACGTGCACGAGAGTGGCAACCCTTTTGCAACGCTTTGGATTGCACAGGATGCGTCCGTTGTACGAGACCCCTATTCCTCCGAATCCGACCCAGCGGTCGAGTTCATCAACCTCCTAAAACTTGCCTTCGAGAAAAAGGTCTCGTTGGTCGTTTGTACCAACCGGGGAGTCATAGAAAAGGCATTTCGTCGGGCCTGTCAGGATCGGGCTGCTACGAGCCAACCCTGGTTCAAAGCAATGAAATTGGCAGTGGAGGACAAAGTGGAGGACAAACCTCACCAGACATTCCAATTTGATCTTGGCAAGGGGGAGAAGAAAGGATTTCAAAGGTTCAACTTCTCTCACACGAAGCTCGACCGCCGAAGCCTGTTGACCGGCTCAGATACGTTTGAACGGCTCATCGGGACTGCCACAGCAGAAAACAACTGGTCGGCATGTTCCGGATGCGGTGCGCAAGATCGCTGCCCGTTTCGCCTAAATAAGGTGTGGCTTGCACACGCCGATGGAGCCAAGTCGACAGTAGACGTACTCAGGAAGTCAGAGCTTTACTCGGGGCAGATCATCGTCTTCCGAGAGGCCTTGGCGCTACTTTCCTTCCTCCTCGCCGGCTGTCCACGAGACTATGGCGCAGGCCATCCCTGCGAATGGGTTCAGACCCGTGCAAGCAAAGGCGACATTTTCGCGCTTGCATCGAGGCGGATTTACATGAGCCTTTTTTCCGCTTATGCGCCTTATGGCCTAGAACCCGACAAGGAAAACTTTGAGAGACAGCGGAATTCGCTAAGAGCGATCTTCGAAGGAAGTGATCTGAAGAATGATCCTGCTTTCGTGGCCCTCAAATCGATTGTTGACGGGAGCGGGCCTACGCCAGACGTGGGAGTGCAGCGGCTACTCGGCCACGATGGCGTCCTCAACCATCTTGATTTACTAAACGATCCTCTCAATGAAGCATTTACAAATGAATGGGATGGTGGCATCCCCGGTTTCGAATCACAACTTCAGTTCACTTCTGCCCTTGAGCGAGATTGCGCGCGCATGTGGGCGACCTACAGCGAAGAATTGGAAAACCGACCAAGCACCGGGGCTGACGACTACAAATGGCTCAGAAGGTGGGTGACGGCCTTCTCTTTTCGGTTTGGTGCCTTGATCGGCGCACGGACCGCTTATAACAACGAACTTAACCAGCTGAGCGAGATCGCGGGGCTGGCTGGTACCAGGATGACGCCCGCGCTCGCCGAGCGGTTATCAGAGTTGCAAAAGGAACTTCGTCGAATGCTTGGCGTGGATTCGTCGGGAGTACAGATCTCGGATTTCGTGAGGCTAGTCGGAGATTGGCCCGCCCGCGAAATGGCACCAAGGGTGGAGCTGAGTGATAGCGCCGATAGATTATCGTTGCTGCTTCGATTTCCGAAAGGGGTCGATGCCTACATTCCGGCGGAGGTGTACGTATGGTTGAGCAGGCTTCTCGAATTCCACATGTCGAGAGCAAGCTTCCCTGTCGAATACTTAGAGTCGGCTCGTGATGCGCTTGTGCGCGCAGCGGTCCGCAGCAACTATTCCACAACGGATGATATCGAGATCGAGATCGAATTCCCTGAAGCCCCACTGACAAGGCGAGGAGCGGGAACAATACTAGTGAGGAGGAGGGACGGGACCGCGTTCACCGTTAGGAAGGATTCATGACCGATCAAATTCCCATCAATATAAACGAGCCAACTCTGCCGGATCTGATAAAGCGAGGCATTCTCTTCGTTCCCACTGCAGGCATGCGGGAAGCACCTGAAAAGCTTCTGACCGAGCTTTTCCGAGAGGTCTTTTTCGAGAAGTTCGCTGACTCGAGGAGAGAGCAGCAGTTGGATCCACTTCATCAAGACGAGAACAGGCATAGCTTGTTCTCGCTAGGTGAGCAGGCTGCCTTATACGCGACCAGGGGTCGCAAAAAAAAGACAAACCGTAGCAAGGTGAAGGTCTTTTATGGCGCCCCATATCCAGCCTTAGCGAGGCATGCTTGGCCACGTGCAAAGAGTGACCGAGTACTGAGAGACCATTTTCTTGCAGGGCCGCTGGCGCAATGGTTCCAGGGGTGCAAGGACCGCGAGATTGCGATGCGTCGCTCGGCCGAGCAGTACGTCGATGCCTTTATCGGCGGGAGATCTGCGGTCGAGGATGCACAGCAGGGCAAGGAAATACTATCTGCGATTAGTCGGAACCAAGATATCTCGTTTAGCAGAGAACAGTGCGTCTCCAGATTGGTCGATCATTTCTCCGACAACGTCGAATCTTACTTGGCCTCTGACGCGGAAGATCCACTTGCACAGAGAATAAAGATGGACTTCGACTCCATTTGCCAAATAGAAAAGCATGTTTCGAGGATCCAATGGCTGGACATTCTGAAATGCTTCTTACGCCTATCTCTTTCGAGCTGGCTGCTGTCTCAAATGAAAATGACCGTCATTCTCCGTGGATGGGCTGTTAAAGCTCTGGACGAGGGTCTCGTCCCTAGCCAAGAGGAGATTCTCGATAAATTCAAGTTTCGCTATCGGGAACTATTCCATCCGACCCTTACCCCGACGGATGAGACTACTCGCCATGTAGAACACTACATGAGGGCAAGGATTGAGCTAAACATCCTCCTGTACATCACCGCCAAGCATCTCCCCGAGGGATTTCTAAAGAAACAGCTGGTCACGATCAATAAGGGGGCTAACAAGCTAACCATCGGTGAACTTCTTGAGAACCTCACCAGCGTCCGGAAGAAAGTTAGCGGAGACAATGCCCTGTCGTCAGTAGCCCAGTTGGCAATTCGGCAGGCGGAGACACACGCGGCGTGGACAGCTCCGCTCCGATGTGGTCAGGGAAAAAACCTTGATGAATTCTTGCTTGTCCTTCGCCGGGGCGCAGAAGGCGATTCCGACGATGGCTATCTCCTAACACCCACCAAGAGTGGTGGCCTAGTCGTGTTTCCCGGCCCCATGCTCTTGAAAACGGTTGTGCTTCTTGCAGACCGTCATCAAATGGCTAAGGCCCGGAACCGAGGCAAGCTCGTCCTATCCGATATAGAAGACCATTTTCGGGAATACGGGGTGGAATTTGGAAGCACCACGGGTGCGCGCCCGAGACTTATCGCAGAACTCGGGGAACTTGGCTTGCTCAAGGGGAGCCCTGACGCCGGAAATAGCGCAGAAGTTAGTGCACCTTTCGTACTTCCGGAAGCTGTCGCATGAGTCATGTCGTCCAGGTACTCAAGAAGCTTGTGACCGAATATTTTCGGTCTGCAAGTTCCGGTGGAAGAGAATGTAGGATTGTTGTCCCAGGTTTGACAGGACGGATCGCAGAGTCTCTCCACGAAGAGCTACTGTCGGAGGGTCTTCCGTCTTACCTAGTTGTCCCTCGCCAAACGGGCAAGCCAGACCGAGATCAGCGGAAAATCTATGCCGATGGCCTTACGAGCAAGCGAGAAGGCTCGCTCGTTGCAGTATCGCATCCTGGCGAGCTCTCCAGAATCCAGGACTCTGTGCTTGGTGCGGGGGGTGCATCGTACCAAGTTTTCTCGGATGAGTGGCCATGGATCGACGATCAGGGGATGGCATCGTTCCGGTTCGATGGCCCATTCCTAGGAGGCCTTGTATCGCATTGGTGTAGAAATGAACCGGATCGTAAATGGTTTCTCGAATTCATACTGAAGGCGCTACTTCCTTGCACTGCCAACAGTCAGGTTAGGGGTGAATGGCTACTAGAGGAAATCCTTGGAACCTTTGACCCGTCTCAGCCGGGCGAACTTCCCGGAATTAGAGAGCGCTTCTTGTTTCACTGCGAAATCCCGTTTCCTATTCAGGACACCTCTGTTCACGTAACCGAGATTCCGAGCTTCATCAGTGAACTCGAGCAAACGTGCGCGGCGGTTGTTAAGGCTCACCAAGAGCCCAGCAAACGTGACGGGGTGTTCGAACGAGCGGAGGAGCTGTATCCCAATCATGTTGAACTAGCGGAAGTAAAAAAATATCTCGCTACGTTCTTCGACGGGCTGGGAAACAACGAAGCCCCAAGGGCAGGGATCTTAGCGTTATCGAGGTGCTGGGGACGACCAAAGCAAACGGGGAACTGGAGAAAGCTAACCTCGGGAGCGCTCAGAAAGCTCTTTGACATTCCGGATCCGACAGTAGACGCACGCGTTTTCCTGACGGTGACTTGCCCAGAGGACGGCCTGTACTCTAAGGAAGAAGGCTTTATTGCGATGTTCCACGGCGGTGCTTTGGAGCTTGAGGTCCGTTACAGCGGGCTACCTGTCGGTCGAGCATCCGATTACAGGGTCGTCATTAAAGTTGGTCGAAGGAATTTTTTCGAAAAGCAATGCACTGATGCAAGTAGTTCCTACGAGTATTTGCTCAGGACTGAAGAAATCGATCGTTACTCGGTAAAGCTTACCCTCGTCGCTTGCCTAATGCGCAGCGACGTAATAGTCAGGCAATCAAGGTTGGCGCTGCATCTTTGTGGCGACATGAGGTCGCGCTTCGCAGTAATAGCGCCAATTTACAAGGTTGTCGAACCAACTTCCCCGGAGCTCGAACCCGACGAGGTGCAAAAATTTGACGTAGAGCAGACTGCAGAACTTTATCTTTTCGAGAACAACAGAGAAAGCAATCAAAGGCTATTCGTTGGAGAGGAGGAGATTGGCCTAGAGCGCCACAGGGGAAACCGAGTTCTCGTTTCCGGGACTAACATAGATCCGTCCGAAGCCCCGGCCGGAGTGGTGCGGGTCCGCGTAGAAGGTTCTGATTACTGCATCCACGCGGATTTGGAATCAAAGCTGGCGCGAACTGGCGAGTTTACCGTCGAGGATGAACTGAGAGCGCGGTTGGTTTCGGGAAGTCAAACCCACCTTCGAAAGCTCATCCCCCTGTTTAGAAATTTAGCGGAAAGGTATACCGGCCTTGGGGGGTTAACTCAGGACTCGTGGAGCCGCGTGCAGCTCGGAAAGACCATCGAGAGAGACGACGGTCATCTACCCATTTGTGCAAATATTCTCCAAGGACCGCTTCCGACAGCACAGTTTTCCGACGGATACTTGAGGAGAATTGGCGAACTAGACCTGCGAAGCATTAGCAACACGAATCCCGGCCAGACCGTGCAACAACTGGTCAATGACTACGCGTCTGCTCGCCGTCAACTTTTTGAGGTCTTGTTCGAAAATGCGCCATATGGCGACGAACGGCCTAGGTATGCGGAACTTCCTACGTACGTCGAGGAACGTAGTAGCAAAATTGCGCTGGTGATAAGTGCTTACCTGGAAGCCTACAGATCAAATATCAAATATCTGCATGAAAACCAAACCAAGCTGAATTGGACTGAGTGCTTCCTGCTGGCATACCTCGACTGTGTCATTCACTGGGGTACCGCGGACACTAAGAATCAATTGTTCTTGCTCGGGCCCTGGCACCCGATGACCGTCGCCAAGCGCTTCATGATGCAAAAGGCTTACTTCTTAAGCAGCAAGAAATTCCTTCAAAAGAAGCCGCGATTTCGTTTCCACGCACTTGCGGCACTCGTCGCCCAACAGGAACCGTTGTTCTGGGTCCCTTGCCTTGATGCAAATGACAAGACCTTGACCCCGGCGTACGCATCTTCAACCTCAGATCCTGGCTGGACGTTCTGCATCAATCACGGTCACGTAAATGAGCTGCAGCCGGCCATCTCGGGCCTGAAGGAATCTCTCGGCCTGGAAGCTCGTGTACTGCCGACTTCCAAGGAATACATGGCCGAGGGATACATGAAGAGCTTTTTTGATGCGTTCCCGAGTAGAAGAGCACTTGGGATCAGAGTCGCCGCTGGCTACTCCGCGGACCGAATAATCGAGTCCGCCGAGCACATGCTCTATTCGGATGATGGGCCTACGGATATCGGCGCTCTTCTGCCAGGCGGAGTCCACGTATTTTTCACCCATCCCAACCCAGTGACAGACGAGCTAGCCTGGCGCAAACCGCCACTCTGCATCTACGGCTACCAGAGCGATGCTGAATGTGCAGCCAAGCATCAGCTCGACATCACACTTCTGCCTCCGCCTTCGAAGATTACCTTTGCGCCGGCAACGTCTCCCATGGCATTACCGAGAGGGGTTGGTGACTTCTCTTTCGTCGCGTTGCCGGCACGCCAATCGATGATAGGGGCTGACGGAGTACCGGTCTCAACCGTCCATGAGTGGGAAACCAACGATCCGACCGACGAAGGAATCGGAGCCAAGTTCGTTCGTACATTGCACAGCATCGGCACCACCATGCCAGGCCCCCTAAAGGCAACTTGGAAGGTTGATTTACCCCGCGAGCTAAGTTCGCACTGGAACGTCCTTCAGGGCCAAGAGCTGGATCCTTCTGCGTTCGTTCAGTACGTTGACGAAGGGTTCAAGCGCTATGGTCAACCACGTGCGTTGTGGGACTACCGCATCAGCATAAGCAAGTCTTCGAACTGCTATTTCATCCTGTCTCGCCTACCTGATGCGATACAGAGCGTTTTGAACGGGAGCCCTGTCTTTGAAGGCAAGCCCTTAGCGGTGGAAATTATTCGCGAACTCGGAATGTTAGGGCTGGCCATTGGGGGAGAAAGCATACGGTCAGCGCAGAAATCGCTTGGCGTGATTGGACTTGTAGGCGCTATTCGATTGTTTTCCCAACGAGATCACCCGATCCCCTCGCCGCTGACCACGGATGAGAACAACGTCGGCTTCCTACTACCGGTCGATTCCTTTCACGACCTCCTCGGGACATCGCTCGATGCCTCAGAGGAAAACCATCGTAGGTCTGACTTGGTAGGGATCCAGATTTCTCTTCCAAACACGGAGAACGGTGCGTTGAAGGTGCGTTTCGCGGCGATCGAGTGCAAGTACTCGAGCTCTGTTTACAAGGAGATCCACGTACCGCAAGCACTAGCCCAAGCGCTACAGACATTTGAACGCCTTTCGGCATTGTTTGCCGAGGCGCGGATGGACGACGGTCTACCCGAGCGCTTGGCGATCGCCAGCCTCCTCGGATTTGGTATGCGTCTCAAGGCCCAAAACAGCGATTCATACGCGGCCCTCGAGTATCGAATCCTGAAGCACATTGTCGACGGAACGTTCGAAGTTGAGACGCCAAGGGCAAAGGCGATACTCGTCACGACAGAATGCGGACTTGCACAGGCGGAGCTCCGGAAACGCAATGGCTGGTGGGTACGCATTGGTAAGGGTCATTGGCCAGGGGTCAATGAAACCGCTTCTATAGCGGCAATACGAGAGGAACTTCGCGAACTCTTCGGCTCTTCGAAGGGCGGCACCGAGTCGCGAGAGCCCTTGACCAAGGTCGGCCCAGAAATCACAGTTCCGCGAGCTCGACCAGAAAGCGCGCCCCCTTTGGCAGCAACGGTTCCCGACCCCGCGGTTACCGCTGCGGTGCCCCGGCCTGAACCAAGCCAGCCCCCCGGCCTGGAGCCCATTCTTATTGGCGTGGATAGCCATGGCTCAAGACTTTCGTATGACCCTCAGTCCCAAATGCGGCCCTTGGATAACTACAACATGATGATCACTGGTTCTTCGGGAAAGGGGAAAACACAGCTGATCAAGTCATTGGTGGTTCAGCTTCGCGCTCAGGGGCGCAACGTATTTCTTTTGGATTTCAAGAATGACTACGCGAACGACTCGATTTTTTGTCGAGAGGCAGACCTACAGAGCCAGTTCGTTACGTTTGACGGGTTGCCGTACAACCCGTTGATCCCGTTCCCACTTCTTCACCCGGGAACAGGGGAATTGATGATCCATTGTGGTCAACACATTAACGGCCTCTCGGCAGTTCTTTCCCAAGCATATGGCCTTGGAACACAACAGGAGGCGGCCCTCAAGGATGCAATTAGGGACTGCTTCAAAGAGTTTTCTCTGAATCCTGCAGGAACGTCGCGCTTTGATCCTGCTCAAGAGTTCCCGGACTTCAAAGACGTAGGACAAAAAATAAAGACAACTAATCCACGTGCCTACAACCGGCTTGATCCCTTGTTTGACCTACAAATATTCCAAGAAAAGTATCGTAAAGAGAGTTTCTCTTCCCTTTTGGCCAAACCACTCGTAGTTGATCTGAGCGCAATCCAAAGTGACCCAATCAAGAATGCGCTTGCACAGATTATGGTGTTGTCGGCACACAGTTACTACAATCCTCAAGCACATTCTCCGCTCCTACGGCAGTTCCTCATTTTCGATGAAGCACACAGGGTGCTGAGCTCCGAATACCTGACAAGATTTGTGCGAGAGAGCCGTGCATACGGAGTTGGCGTTGTCCTTTCGAGTCAGTATCCTTCCGACTTTGGGCCAGACATCTCCGCGTCACTTAGCACCAAGATCATCCATGGAAACGACGCTGACGAAGCAAGGGTAAACTCGATTGGGAACCTTCTCGGGCTTCGTGGACAAGAATCTCGAATCGGCGGCTTGGAAATGTTCGAAGGGATCCTGACCAATCCCCAGCATCGAAACGTATTCCTTAAGACGGTTGGCTATCCCCACCTGATGGTCTTGCGCCGCATTACCGAGCAAGGCATCCAGCGCGACGCCCTGGGGCTGATCGAGGGGCTAAACGAAGACCGGATGCCGATTGACGGTGTGCTCTCGTACCTTCGCGAACTCAGGCTCATAGAGGAATCCGGCGGGGCACTAAAGCGGCTATGACGCGGGCCACTCGGCGAAAAGCCGGGAAAGGGCAATCGACGCCCAACGAGAGGGCATTTAGGCAGGCCATTTCCCGCTGGTATAAGCAAGACGGTCGCCGCTATCCCTGGCGGCTGCCTTCCGCATCCCTCTACGTGCAGATTGTCAGTGAGGTATTGCTTCAGCGGACCCGCGCCGATGCTGTGGAAAAGTTCTTTCCGCAGTTTCTCGATGAATTTCCGTCTTGGTCTATTCTTTCTAATGCGAGCGTGATTCGTATCGGACAGGTCTTGAAACCGGTTGGCCTATGGCGCCGGCGTGCGCGTTCGCTAAAGTCGTTGGCGCTAAGAATGTCGCGCCGACGCGGCCGTTTTCCTGCCGAACGATTCGAGATCGACTCTCTCCCTGGCGTTGGTCAATACATAGGCAACGCCATCGAGCTGTTTGCTCATGGAAGGGCGCGACCGTTGCTTGATAGCGGTATGGCACGCGTTCTTGAGCGTTACTTTGGGCCGCGGCAATTGGTCGACATTAGATACGATCCCTACTTGCAAGACCTAGCTCAAAGAGTCGTTGCGGACAAAGATTGCAAGACTTTGAACTGGGCAATTCTTGACTTGTCGGCTCTCGTTTGTACGAGGGAACCTCTATGCGAAACGTGCCCGCTTTCCGCAGGGTGCATGCATGCAACCGAAGATCTCCGGTCGAGACGCCAGACTGGAGTCGGTTTTAAGAATTAGGGGATTCCCAATCACCTTCCCGCCCCGTATCGCGTTTTCCAGCTACCTGGGCCCCCACCCCGGGGGCACCCCCCGCTTCTCAATCTGGTTCCATCCGCGCACCCCTTACACTTGGATTTGGACAAGGGGAGGGCATGAGCTACATCTTCGAGCTCCCGCCTCACACACAAACCCCCACGGATAGGAAAATCTATCCGCCCCAGGCTGCGTTGCACCGCGCTCTTCGGTTCCAGTTTGACGGCGCACAATGAGGCTTAAGTTGCTCCAAGAGCCGCTATTGGTAAAGAATGATTTTGCGGTTGTGGTACTGATTTGCTTTTGAACTTAACGGTGTTTTGATTCGCACTCACTTGTTGAAGTTTTGAGGCAACATATGTATCCCCAATCATTGTTACCAGAGAGACCTTTAGAGTTAGCGAATTTTCGCGCCATTACGCCACACTGATCAAGTCCTTGTGCTAAACCCAAATAGTATTCTTTTCTTTCGCCGGGGAACCAGAAATAGACATTAAATTTCGCAGATTCGGGGTTTCTTTCAGCGATGCATGAAGAGAACCCCCCAATTATGATCATCAATGCAAGGAATTTAAACATCTTTCAAGATTCAGAATGCTGAGTAAACGGATAGGAAAATCTATCCGCCCCAGGCTGCGTTGCGCCGCACGATTTGGCCATTCTCCCGCTCCCCGGTCCCGGTTTGACGGCGCACAATGCAGCTTATGTTGCCCCTCGGCGTTGCCGGGTCGA
>Ga0194131_10011356_pt1 | contig 10660 bp, 8 predicted proteins | sample TA2KigO120mmetaG_FD_148631 | JGI IMG/M metagenome (GOLD analysis project Ga0194131, IMG submission 148631) | Freshwater microbial communities from Lake Tanganyika, Tanzania - TA2015053 Kigoma Offshore 120m | ecosystem: Environmental > Aquatic > Freshwater > Lake | place: Tanzania: Lake... | reverse complement strand
ACACTGCACGCCACCAGTTTGTGCTCCTCGACCGCGGTGGTGATCGCCTCGGGCAGGGGGCCGGAATTGCCGATGCAGGTGGTGCAGCCGTACCCCACGGTGTGGAAACCCAGCGCGTCGAGGGCGGCGTTCAGGCCGGCGGCCTCAAGGTAGCGGGTCACCACCCGGGAGCCGGGGGCCAGACTGGTCTTGACGTGAGCGGGCACCTTCAGCCCGTGTTCGACGGCATTGCGGGCCAGCAGGCCGGCGGCCAGCATCACCGCCGGGTTGCTGGTATTGGTGCAGGAGGTGATGGCGGCGATGAGCACCGCCCCGTCGCCCAGCTCGCACTTCTGCCCCCCGACCTCCACCTGTGCCTTGCCGCGCTCCCCCTCCTTTTTGAAGGTCTTGGTCAGGGCGTTCTGAAAGCTGCCCTTCATCGCCTTGAGGGGAACCCGGTCCTGGGGCCGGGTGGGCCCGGCCAGGCTGGCCTCCACACTGCTTATATCGAGTCGCAGGTTCTCGCTGAAGACCGGCTCGGGGGCGCCGGGGGTGTAGAGCATGCCCTGGGCCTCCATGTAGGCCCGCACCCGCTCGACCACCGCCGGCTTGCGGCCGGTCTGCTTTAGGTACGCCAAAGTCTCCTCATCCACCGGGAAGAAACCCATCGTGGCCCCGTACTCGGGGGCCATGTTGGCGATGGTGGCCCGGTCGGCGAGGCTCAACTGGCTTAGGCTAGGACCGTAGAATTCGACGAACTTGTCCACCACCCCGTGCTGGCGCAGCATCTGGGTGAGGGTGAGCACCAAGTCGGTGGCCGTGGTCCCGGCCGGCAGGCTGCCCTCCAGCCGCACCCCCACCACCTGGGGCAGCAGCATGTAGATGGGCTGGCCCAGCATCACGGCCTCGGCCTCGATGCCGCCCACCCCCCAGCCCACCACCCCCAAGCCGTTGATCATGGTGGTGTGGCTGTCGGTGCCCACCAGGCTGTCTGGGAAGAAGACCTGGCCGCCCTCGCCGGGCTGGGACTGCACCACGCAGGCCAGGTATTCGAGGTTCACCTGGTGGACGATGCCGGTGGCCGGGGGCACCACCTGGAAATTGGCAAAAGCCTCCTGGCCCCAGCGCAGGAACTCGTAGCGCTCGCGGTTGCGACTGAACTCCCGCTCGGCGTTCTGCTGCAGCGCCTGGTTGGTGCCGGCGTAGTCCACCTGCACCGAGTGGTCGATGACCAGGTCCACCGGCACCTGGGGGTTCACCTTCTTGGGATCGCCGCCCAACTCGACCATGGCGTCGCGCATGGCCGCCAGGTCCACCACCGCCGGCACCCCGGTGAAGTCCTGCATCACCACCCTGGCCGGCTTGAAGGGGATCTCCTCCTTGCCGGCGGTCTCCGGGCTCCAGCGGGCGATGCGCTCCACGTCCTGGCGGGTGATCTCGAACTCGTCGCACTGGCGCAGGGCCGCTTCGAGCAGGACCCGGATGGAGTAGGGCAGCCGGCTCACCTGGGCGATGCCGGCCTCTTCGAGCTTCTGGATGCGGTAGAGGGTCCCGTCTCCCCGGCTGGTGCGGAGGGTGGCGCGGGCGCCGAAGATATCTTTTGCAGCAGCCATGGTTTACCTTTCGGTGGGATTCGGATAGAAGCTCTTGCGCAATCTCAACTTTAGGGGGCGACTCATGGGGTGTCAAGTATCCTGTCCGACCCGGTTCGGGGCCAACGAACTGGTGGTCCGGGGGGGCACTCTGCGTTACCATTACACATGATTCCTTCTCTCTGTCCTCTATGCTCCATCCGCTGGGCCTGATCACCGGTTATCCCGGCTGGCTGGCCAGGCGCTTCCTGGTGCGGTTACAGGAAGCGACCACCGCAGCCTGGCAGCAGGAACTCTCGCGCTACAGATGGCGGGTCCTGATGGCCCCTGGCGCAGAGCCGGTTCCCCGAATCCCGGGCATCGCCGATGTTCAAGTGGGCGACGTGCGGCACCACTCACTCCTCGACCGGGCCATGCAGGGCGTCGATCTGGTCCTCCACGCCGCCGGCCTCATTCACCCGCGGCGCATCGGAGAGCTGTACTCGGTTAACCGCGACGGCACCGCGCACCTGGCCGCAGCCGCGGTCCAGACGCGAGTGCGCCGCTTCGCCCTAGTCAGCAGCAATGCCGCCGCTGGTTTTGCCCGCGACGCCGCGCCGCTGCGCGAGAGCGACGAGCCCCGACCCGAGAGCCACTACGGCCGCAGCAAATACCAAGGAGAGCAGGCCCTGTGGCGGGTCCTGGCCGGTTCCGCCACCCAAGGCGTGGTGTTGCGGCCCACCACCTTCTACGGTCCTCATTTTCCGCGGCGCCAGCTCAAGGCCTGGCGGCGCGCCGAGGCCGTCCTTGGCTCATCGGCGATGGCCGCAACACGGTGAGCATGGCCTACATCGACAACCTGGCGACGGGTGTGGGGCTGGCCCTCACCCGGGCCGAGGCCGCAGGCCAAGTGTATTCTCTTGCCGATGAGACTCCCTATCTTTGGCAGGAGGTTGTCTCGGTCATGGGCAGCGCACTGGGTGTCCAGGTACAGCCCCGCTTCCTGCCTGCCGGATTCGCGGCGCTGAGCGACGCGCTGGACCGGGGATTGGGCGCACTGGGATATACCACAGCGAGGACCTCCAGTGGCGACGCCGGTCCACCTACCGGAAAAAACTGCGCCGGCTGGGGCTGGCGGAAAAGGCGGTGGGATCGCGCACCCTCCACATTGCCTGCGGCTTCGGTGAGGCCCTGGCCCTGCTGGCGGAAAGGGGGGCATTCGTCTCTTTGGCATTGATGTCCACGCGCCGACCGGGCCAGTAGTCGAACCCTTTGACCGCACCCTGGGCGACGGCGCCTGCCTGCCCTTCAGGGATGGGACCTTCGACCAGGTGCTGTGTATGCATTCGCTACACCTCTTCCGCTCCTTTGCCCACATCGAGAGTCTGCTGCGCGAAGCCCGGCGGGCGCTCCATAAGCAAGGGGCCCTCTTCCTGCTCGACCACTTTGATTTTTTCTTCTAGTGGTTCATTTTTTGTGCCCTAAAGATCCCCTGTCTGCGCCACTTCCCGCTGGCGCGGAACTGGAACTCGCAGCTTCGCGAAGAATACGACCTCATCTTCTGGTGGCTGGCCAACTGGCAGACCCTATTCCAGGTCCTGGAAAACACCGGTTTCCAGGTGCTCCGCTTCGAGAAGGATCTTTTCTTTTATTATTTGACCTGCAGCCCTGCGGACCCCTGATGCACACCCCAACTCCCTGCACCTTGTCGGTGGTCATCCCGGCGTACAACGAGGAGCACCGGCTGGCCCAGACACTCCGGGAGTGTATCGCCTACCTGCAGCGCAAGGAGTACGCGCCGAAATCGTCGTGGTCGACGACGGCAGCCGCGATGGGACCGCACAGATCGCGCGTTCTTTTTCGGCGACCTGGCCGTCCTTCACGGTACTGGTCCAGCCGCGCAACGAGGGCAAGGGCGCGGCCCTGCGCCGGGGCTGCCTGGCTGCCAACGGCGAGTTTGTGATGTTCATGGACGCCGATCATGCCACCAAGATCGAAGAGATCGAGAAGTTGCTGCCCCTCTGCCGCCAGGGCCATGGCATTGTGGCCGGGGTGCGCACCTTTCAACAGGGCGAGAGCCGCCTGCGCCGCATCCTGGGGCTGGGCTTCCTCATGTTCGCCCGCCTCTTTATTTTTTCGTCGTGCCGTGGTCGACAGCCAGTGCGGCTTTAAGTGTTTCACCCGCGACACGGCCCAGATGATCTTTTCCCGCAGCCGCACCAGCGGGGGCACCATCGACGTGGAGATCATCTACCGGGCTCAAAATTCGCCGTGCCCATCTACTTTTTTTGTTCACTGGAAAACCGCGCTGGGTTCGACCATCCGCATCTGGCGCTGCGTGGTGCAGGACCCCCTCGACATGCTGCGTATCCGCCTCCGGGATATCATGGGCCGGTACGGGCAGCCCGACAAGTGAGTCGCGCCCCTCTCACTTGACCCCCAGCATTCGGCGAATCTGCGGCCCCTGAGGAAGGTTCGGGTACCGTTCCAGCGCCTGCACGAACCATTGCCTGGCTGCATCCTCCTGTCTGAGAACCAGGTAGGCATTGGCCAGGTGGATATAGGCGTCAGGGCTGTCGATGCCGGCCTGTATCGCCCCCTGCCAGTAGGGGATTGCCGCTTCGGGGCGCTCCAGGTCGACCTGGTAGACCAGGGCAATATTGTACCGCGCCCTGCTGTTGCCCGGCTCGCGCGCCAGCGCTTTCCCCCAGACCTCGATAGCCTTTTGCGGATCGTGCAGTTTGCGGTATTCGACGCCTATGGAATTATAGATCTCCGCGTCGTCAGGCCCTACGGCCTGGGCCTGGGACAGGTAGTGGCTGGCGAGGTCCCTTTCACCTCCTTGGCGGTGTACACTGGTTGCCCAAAGCAGGTAGGCGATGGCAAAGACATCCCGCACCGTCTGTGGTTTCACCTCGGGAGCCGGATACTCCGCCAGGCGCCAGACCTCGATCTCGGGCCCAGGTTGTTTCAGGGTACCGAAACCGCCCAGCGGGACATAGTAGGCATCGATGGGATCGTACTGAGGCTGGGTCTCCCACAGCCCTTCGGGTTCCCAGCGGGCGAGCCGCTGCCCGCGCTCTTGCAGGAGAGCGGCAAAAGCCGAGTCAATGCGGGAATAGAAGAGGGAGTGGCGGTGGAGGAAGACATAAGGGCACTGGACCTTCTCCACCGCGGCCATGCTTCCGTTTCCCACTACCTTTCCCTGCTGCACGGCGTAGCTGTAAAAGGGTGTGGCTGGACTATTCCTCTCTAAGAAATCCAGCAGCTGCAGTGTGGTTTCCTCGCCGAAACTGCCGGCGAACTCCTGGAGCCGCCACAAGTGTTCCTCAAAGGTCCGCACGGGCACATCCCCGGCCCAACCGCCAAAATTGCAGCAGAGCGAGCCGGCCGGCACGTTTGCTTCAATCCACGCCCTGGCCAGTTCGCGCGTGTCGGCGGCGGCCAGGATCTGGCCCACCCGTGCTGAACCGTACAAAGGCCCTATGGCCAGCGCTGCTGCCAGGGCTAGTTGCCAACTGCGACGGGGCAGGATCTGGAGGCCCCCGGCCACCAGCACTGCCTGGAGCGGCAGCAGGGGCAGGGCGTAGCGGGCAAAAGCCAGTTCCCCCCAACTGATGCTCAGGTAGTAGGCCAAAAAACTGATCGGCACGATCCAGGCAGCGCGCTGTTTTTGCCGGAGGGCCAGCCCTATTCCTGCCGCCATGGCCAAGAGCGCCGGCCAGCCCAGGTTGTGCCTCAGGGTGAAGATCAACTGGTACTCAAATCCGCCGGCTCCGCTGCGGCCTTTCTGGGCGTGGTCCACTTGAAAAAGAAAGTACCCCAGGAAGGTCCTGAAATCCAGCAGCAAGTACGGGGAGACGATGACAACCGCGCCCAGAGCCGCCAGTGCGGCTAACCAGAGGCGCCGGTCCCATAGCGGCCGGCCCCCCAGCAGGTGCGCCGCCATTACCGCCAACCCCAGCCCTACCGCCGGGTACTTGGTCCCGCCTGCCAGGCCCAGGAGCACCCCGGCCAACGCGTAGTCCCGCAGTTCTCCGCGGTCCAACAGGCGCACGGCGGCCCATACCGCCCCGGCGCACCAGAAAGCCAGCGCCGCATCCACTCCGGCAAGTACGCTCTGCCGCACGTGAACCACACCCACGGCCAGCAACAGCCCAGCAACCAGCCCGGCACTCGACCCTGACAGCCTCCGCGCCAGACAGGCGGTCCACCAGACGGTTCCCAGGGCAAAGGCCACACTAGTCAACCGCGCCCATACCAGCAGACCCTCCGGGTTCCAGAAATAGTGATACGCCACAAACTCGGACGCCGACCAGCCGACGCCAAAGAGTTTTTGCGTCAGGAAACACAGCCCGTACACCAGGCCCAGCAGGTAAAAATGAAAGGTGGGATAATAAAAGCGGTGTGGATTGAGGTCACCGCTGAAGAAACTGAGCGGAGAAACCACCGTGAAGATCTCGTCCGGGTGGCGCAGGGGAGGTCCCCAGAATAAACCCCAGAGGCGCAGGAGGGCAGCCAGGAGCACGATAAGGCCCAAAAAGAGGTGCCAGGTTCGCGCCCCATCCTGCTCGTCTTTGGGCGACTCCATCTCCGCGTTCCCTCCGAAATGGCTAACTGCAACCCCCAGCAATATATATATTCAACCTCTGTTCGGCTCTCCCCTTTCCTACAGGCTTCCCATGCAGAACCTGCGCCATTTCCTCGACCTCCTCCGCCGCGAAGGCGAACTGGTCGAGGTAGGGGTCCCGGTGTCCCCCGACCTGGAACTGGCCGAGATCCACCGCCGGGTGGTGGCCAATGGGGGACCGGCCCTGCTCTTCAGCCAGGTGGAGGGCGCCGACTTCCCCTGTATCACCAACCTCTTTGGCACGCCCCGGCGGGTGGATCTGGCTTTTGGCCCCCGGCCCGAGCGTTTCGTCGCCGAGTTGGTGGGCCTGGCCCAGGACCTGCCCGCCCTCTCTCCCCGTAAGCTTTGGGGACGCCGCGCCCTCTTGGGCCAGGCCCTGCGGGTGGGCCTGAAGACGGCCTCCTCCGGGCCCATCCTCGAATGCCGGCAGTCGCCCCCCCGCCTGGACCGACTGCCCCTGCTCAAGACCTGGCCCGAGGACGGGGGTTTCTTCGTCACCCTGCCCCTGGTCTACACCGAGCACCCCGACACCGGCCACCACAACCTCGGCATGTACCGCATCCAGCGCCACGATGGGCAGACCACCGGGGTCCACTGGCAGATCCAGAAGGGCGGGGGATTCCACTACCATGTCGCCGAGGCGCGGGACCAGTCCCTGCCCCTCACCCTCTTTGTGGGCGGGCCGCCGGCCCTGATCCTGGCCGCCATTGCCCCCCTGCCCGAGGACCTGCCCGAACTGCTCCTGGCCTCCCTGCTCCAGGGCGGCAAACTGGCGCGGGTCCCCAGCCCGGCCGGCAGCCATCCGCTCATCGCCGAGGCCGAGTTTGCCATTCAGGGAACCGTGCCCCCTCACCTGCGCCGGCCCGAGGGCCCTTTCGGGGATCACTACGGCTACTACTCCCTCCAGCACGACTACCCCGTGCTCCAGGTCGCCGACATCTTCCACCGCCGCGATGCCGTCTTTCCCGCCACCGTGGTGGGCAAGCCGCCGCAGGAGGATTTCTTCCTGGGCACCTACATCCAGCGGCTGATGGCCCCCCTCAGCCGGCTGGTCATGCCTTCCATCAAGGCCATCTGGAGCTACGGCGAGACCGGGTACCACTGCCTCTCCTGCATCGTGGTTCAGGAGCGTTACCCGCGCGAGGCCATGAAGTTTGCCTTCCGCATCCTGGGCGAGGACGGCGGTCAACTGGCGCTGACCAAGTTTCTGCTGGTCATCGACCAGCCCCTGGACCTGGCCGACTTCCGCCAGGTCCTCGAACACCTGCTGGCCCGCGCCCACTTCGAGACCGATTTCTTCCTCATCGCCAACCTGGCCATGGACACCCTCGACTACACCGGCCCGGCCATCAACAAAGGCAGCAAGGGCATCCTCATCGGGGTGGGACCGGCCATCCGCGAATTGCCCCGCACCTTTGCCGGCCCCCTGCCCGCCGGCGCCCGCGAGGCCATCCCCTACTGTGCCGGCTGTCTGGTGGTATCCGGTCCCGCGTACGAGACTGACCCCTCCTATGCCCAACACCTGGCCCAGGACCCGGCCATCGCCGCGTGGCCCCAGGTCTTTCTGGTGGACCAAGCCCGCACCGCCCAGCACAGCGCCCGCTTCCTGTGGGCCACCTTCACCCGCTACGAACCCGCCGGCGACACCCATGCCGCCAATACCCAACTCCGCCGGCACCATCTCTGCTTCACCCCACCCGTGGTTTTTGACTGCCGCATGAAACCCGGCTACCCTGCCGAACTGGTGACTGACGAGGCCACCTCCCAAAAAGTCACCCGCCGCTGGCGCGAATATTTCCCCAAAGGCGGCGTGGAGGGCACCGAAGATCCGCTGGGGAACACGGGATTTGGACTGTTGAAAACGTAGCAGCAGGGAGGGCCGGGAATGCCCTGGAGGTGGCTCCCGGGGAGTGGCCGGGAAGGGAAGTCCGCGGGAGGGGGTGCGGGGTGAGCGTAGCGATGAGCGAGCACGGGCGCAACGCCCCAAAGTATGGGGCGTTGCGGGGGAGTAGCGACGGGGAAGGGCACAAGTCCGCGCCTTGAGAAAGGCCGGAATGGGTCACTCACCGACACCCCACAACTGATCGCAGAAAGGACACCTGATGGACAAACTCAGAGTCGGCGTCATCGGCTGCGGCGGCCACGCCCAGATCCACTTTGGCATGATCGCCGCCGAGCCCCGCCTCCACCTGGCCGGCATCGCCGAGATCGACCCCAAACGCCTCGCCGACAACACCGCCAAGCACCGCCCCGAACACAGTTTCACCGACTACCGCCAACTGTTCGACCAAGCCAGGCTGGACCTGGTCCACATCACCACCCTGCCGGCCCACCTCACCGCCATCGTCGTCGAGTGTCTGAAGCGCGGCCTGCACGTCTCGGTGGAAAAACCCCCGGGCATGAGCGCCGCCGAAACCGCGCAGATGGCCCAGGCCGCCAGCCAGAGCAAGGGCAAGGCCCTGGTCTCCTTCAACCGCCGCTACATCCCCCAGGTTCTGGCCGTGCGCCGGCTGCTCAAGGAGCGGGGCGGGGCCATCCAGTGCAGCGCCACCTACCACAAGAACCAGAGCATCCTGGACCAGTGGCTCAATGCCGGGCTGCTCCCCGACCCAGTGATCTGCGACGCCATCCACCATGTGGATCTGTTGCGCTGGCTGGCCGGGTCCGGCCAGGACCGCGCCGCCATCCCCGTCTCGGTCTATTCAGAGGTGGAGGACGGGTCGCGGCCAGCGGCGCACCGCCACCAGGCCGTGGTCCGCTTCGACAGCGGGGCCGTGGGCAGCCTGATGAGCCACTACGGGGTGGGCTTTCGCATCCAGCGGGCCGAGGCCCACGCCGAGGACTTTTCCGCGTACCTAGAGCTGACCGCCGAGCCCCAGTGCGAGCTGTACCAGGCCCTGTCCGGCGAGGGGGGAACCACCCGGGGGACCAAGCTCGAAGAACCCCTGGACCTGGAGGCCGTGGGTGGGCCCGGCTTCAACGAGGTGCGCCACTTCACCGACTGCATCCTCGGGGATCACACCCCCTGGTCCACCCTCGACGACGCGGTCCAGACCATGAAGCTGGCCGAGGCCATCCGCCGGGGCCACAAGGGGCTGCTGGCGTGAAGCTCGCCCTCTCGGTGCGGGTGGCCGAGAAGTTCCAGGCCAAGCGCGAGGCCGCCCTGCCCCTGGACGAATTGGCAGCCCTGGCGGCGGGGGCCGGCTTTCGCGCCCTGTGTATGCGCGCCTCCCAGTTAGGCACCCATACCCCCGCCGCACAAATCGCCCGGGGCCGCGTCCTGTTAGACACGCAGGGCCTGGCCGTCTCCATGATCACCGGCGATTTCCCCATCCCCGAAAACTCGGCCGAGGCACCCCAGGCACTGCGCCGCATCACCCCACACCTGGACCTGGCTCAGGCCCTGGGGGCCGACCTGATCCGCGTGGGCCTGCACACCGAAGAAGACATCCCCTGGGCTCAGCGGGCCGCGGACCAGGCCGCCGAGCGGAACATCCGCCTGGCCCACCAGTGCCACACCCGCAGCCTCTTCGAGAGGGTGGATGAGTCCCTACAGGTGCTGGGCCGCATCGGCCGCAAGAACTTCGGCCTGATCTACGAGCCGGCCAACCTCGAACTGTGCGGCCAGGACTACGGCCCGGCCACCATCGCGCGATTTGCGCCCTATCTCTTCAACGTGTACCTGCAAAACCAGCGGCTCCACCCCGAGGGCCGGCAGACCCTCTCCACCTGGTGCCGGGGCGAGGTCCGCCTGGACCTGATCCCGCTCTGGGATCCAGGCGGCATCGACTTCGCGCCGCTGCTGGAGACCCTGGAGCGGATCGGCTATGCCGGGTACGTGACCTCCCACCAGGCCGCCCTAGTCGAGCCCCAAGCTATGATCACTCAAACGGCTCAGTATCTGCGCTCGCTGGTTCACTTTGATCCTCCTCCGACCCCGGATGTGGGCTGATTGGCGTTGGGACGATGGCCCCTGAGCGGATTCCATTCCCCTCTGGCCCAGGGACGATAGGCCAGAGGGGAATGGCCTCGGAGCCGGCCAGGGATGGCCGGCAAGAATGAGCGAAGGGGTCTCGCCCCAACGCCCCACGATGAACCACCGCACACTTGAGAGGTGACTATGTCCCCCGACCTCGAATTTTCTACCCTCCATCATCTCGCCGTCCTGATCCAGAAACGGGCCCTCTCCCCCGTCGAGCTGACCACCTACTACCTGGAGCGCATCGCCCGCTACGACCAGCGTCTCAACTCCTACCTATGCGTGTTGGCCGAACGCGCCCTGGCCGCCGCCCGCGCCGCCGAGACCGCCCTCGCCGGCGGCCATTACCTGGGCCCCCTGCACGGCATTCCCCTTGGGATCAAGGACCTCATCGACCTGGCCGGCATCCCCACCACCGGCGGCTCCCTCCTCTTCAAGAACCGCCTCGCCCAGGAGGACGCCACCGTCACCCGCCGCCTCGCCCAGGCCGGGGCCCACTTC
>Ga0194131_10011354_pt1 | contig 10662 bp, 9 predicted proteins | sample TA2KigO120mmetaG_FD_148631 | JGI IMG/M metagenome (GOLD analysis project Ga0194131, IMG submission 148631) | Freshwater microbial communities from Lake Tanganyika, Tanzania - TA2015053 Kigoma Offshore 120m | ecosystem: Environmental > Aquatic > Freshwater > Lake | place: Tanzania: Lake... | reverse complement strand
TACCACTGGCTGGCCGGTTGGAACGGAGCCCCGACCTCCTTCACATGGAAGGCCTCCGCAGACGTTATCCTCGACAAGGTGCGCCTTTGTAAAGAATTATCCAAGACAGGAGACTAGAGCAGCGCCGTCGGCCGGCGCGACCAGGTATTCGCGCGGTCCTTCGCAATGCCTTCGAGCGCCGCGACATGCGCCCCGGCCTGCGTCAGCACGTGATGCAAATCGTTGCCGATGCTGATGAACGTGAAATCCTTGTTCAAGAACTCTTCGACGCGCGCGGTGCCGAACAGGAATAGGCCGAGAATCACATTGTTCTTCTTCGCGTTCTCGATCAGCTTTGTCGTCGCCGCGCCGAGTTCGGGCGAAGTATACATGTGCGGGAATTCGTACTTCGCGTAAAGACCCATGGACATGCACAGATCGTTCTGGCCGAGGAACAGAATGTCGACGCCGGGTACGGCCGCGATCTCTTCGATGTTTTCGATACAAGACGCGGTCTCAACCTGCAGCGCGACGATCGCATTCTTGTTCCAATTGCCGGCGTAGCCGAGTAGCCCGCCCTTGTTCATCGAACGTTGCGGGAAGTAAACCGAGCGCGTTCCGGCTGTCGGATACAACGCGCAGCTAAGGGCCTGCCGGGCCTCTTCCGCGGTGTTGATGTACGGCACCAGCACGCCGTCGGCGCCGAGATCGAGCGATTGCTGAATGCCGATGCGGTCGTCATAGCCGCCGACGCGGACCATCGATTTCGCGCCGCCGCTGGCGACGCCGCAAAGCATGGCCGACAATTGCTCCGGACCCATCGGGCCGTGCTGCGTATCGACCAGCAGCCAATCGTAACCGCTGTGCGCGAGTTGCTCGGCGACCGTGGGGCTGTGCGAATTGACGAACAATCCGAACTTAGGTTTGCCGCCGCGGAGCTCTTGCTTAAACTCGGCGCCGGTGAGAGGGGTATTTGCCATTATTTGTGTCTCCTGAATGCGAACTACCAAACGAGCATAGCCGAAGCGCGGTGGAAGCGTCAAAATTTACGCTACGATGGGGCCGTGAAGATTTACGAGCAACCCGGTTACGAGTGGTTTCTCGATTGGACCAATGACGCCGGCGTCGTCACACCCGAGCGCGCGAAGGCTCTCGCCAGTCAACTCCGTCGGTCTTCGGATGCTTGTTCGGCGATGCGGCGGATCTTGGCGCCCCGCGTCGACGCCGCCCATCTTGATGACAAGAGTCTCGTAAGGACCGTCCTCAGGATGGTCGAAAACGGGTCGCTGATCTTAACGTGGCATTCCAAGCGCCTATGCGCGCCGCATGTGCCCGAGGCCGAGGCGCCCGTATCAGTATCGCAACGCGCCGAAGTCGTCGAGGAGGAGCCCGAAGGTTTTCCGCCCAATCACGATCAGGCGGCGCAGGCGCAGGCTCTGCAACGGGCGGCGATCAGCGGCGCGCCGTTCTGCGAGGAGTGCGAGAAGGCGCGGCAGGAGTTGTTGGCGCAGCAACAGCTGCAACAACCACAACCCGCGCCGGCGCCGGCGAAGAAGCAAACACCCGTGGAATCGGGCGAACCCGGCCAGTTCCCGGCTGGCCACGATCAGGACGCGCAGGCGCGGGTATTGGAAGCGGCAGCCGCCGAAGGCGTACCCTTCTGCGAAGAGTGTGAAAAGGCGGGGCAATCCCAACGTGCCGAAGAGGAGGAGATGGCGGTATGACCCGACGAGAGAAGATTCAAGAAGTACTCTGGCCTCGGGGTGAAGGCCACAGCGTATTCGCAATTCTCGACGGCGCGCGCAATCGCGCGATCTACTCGAAGTTATTGAACTCGTACCGCGAGACCGATTGCCTGTACGCCGGAAACCTGAGCCCGGCGTTGGAATCGGCGGCGCCTCATCTGGTGCGGCTCGAATTGGGCGATAAGCTCACCAACGACTTACTGGATGAAGGCTGGGGCGATAGCTGGGGTATCTACTTCCGCGCCTGCGATAGTTTCGGGTCGATCCGCCGCCACTTCCGGCGATTCCTGCGCGTACAGGATGAAGCGGGCAAAAAGCTCGTGTTCCGCTACTACGACCCGCGCGTGCTGCGTGCCTATCTGCCCACCTGCATGCCGGATGAGATCGATTTCGTCTTCCGCGAAGTGGTCGATGGATTCTGGCTCGAAGACGCCGACCCGTCGGTGATGCTTGAGTTCAAGCGTGACCGGCGAACACTGAAGACCGCTCGGATTGAGGTGTAGTCTCAAACCAGAGTTTGTCGCACTCGTTCAATTCAAGGTGTGCTTGATTGAGGATTCTCCGGAGCGTGCCAACCTCCACCTCGATAATAGTCAGCGAGGTTGGCCGGGTCGCGCAGGGTGCTCGAAGTAGCTCCATGGCTCGCGACATCGATCTCCAAACACTGTGCGACGTACCATTTGCCTTCTTTCCAAACGCTTGCCGCAAACGGACGCTTCATACGCACATTCTTTCACACCCCAAGCCGTATAGCATAGTACAGTAATGCTCCGATCGTGTCTCATCGCCCTGCTGCCTCTCGCCGCCGAAGAACTGTGGATCGCGAAGCCCCTCACCGCGCAAGGCAGCTTCACCGCCGACGCCGAAGGTCCCGCCGTCGATCGCGCCGGCAACCTCTACGCCGTCAGCTTCGCCCGCAAGCCAACCATCGGACGCATCACCCCCGACGGCAAGGGCGAAGTCTTCATCGAGTTCACCCAAGGCTCTCTCGGCAACGGCATCCGCTTCGACAAGAAGGGCCGCATGTTCGTCGCCGACTACACCAATCACAACGTCCTGCTTGTCGACGTGAATACACGCACCTTCAAAGTCTTCGCGCACGAGCCGTCGATGAATCAGCCCAACGATCTCGCCATGGCGCCCAACGGCATGCTCTATGCCAGCGATCCGAACTGGGCCAATGGTACAGGCCAGCTCTGGCGCATTGATAAAAAAGGCCGAGTGAAGCGTATCGCCGCCGACATGGGCACCACCAACGGGATCGAAGTGAGCCCCGACGGCAAGAAGCTCTACGTCAACGAGAGCAAGCAGCGCAACCTTTGGGTCTTCGACATTCAGCGCAACGGCGACATCGCCAACAAACGCCTGCTGATCGCCTTCCCCGACTTCGGTTTCGACGGCATGCGCGCCGACATCAAGGGCAACCTCTACATCACCCGCCACGGTAAAGGCACGGTCGTTGTCGTTTCACCGGAAGGAAAGATCCTCCGCGAGATCGACGTACTTGGCAAGAGCCCAACCAACCTGACCTTCGGAGGGCCCGACGGCCGCACCGTGTATGTCACCGACGCCGACAAAGGCCGCGTCGTGTTGTTCCGCGCCGACACGCGAGGCCGCGAGTAGCATGCTGACGCGCCGGCGATGGATTGCTCTCGGCGCGGGCGCGTTGTACGCGGGCCCGCTGGAAGATCGCATCCGCCGCGTCGAAGACATCTGGCGACCAACGCGATCGATGTCCGAGCACAAGGTCCCCGCCGTTTCGATCGCCGTGATCCGCGAAGGCGCCATCGAATGGGCGCGCGCTTATGGAGTCGCCGCAAGCCCATCCACGCTCTTCCAGGCCGCGTCGATTTCGAAACCCGTCGCCGCCATGGCCGCGCTGCACATGGCGCAGTACGGCAACTTCGGGCTCGACGAGGACGTGAACGCGAAGCTCTCTTCCTGGCTCGTGCCTGAAAACGAATTCACGCGCGAGCGCAAAGTGACAGTCCGCGGAATCCTGAGCCACACCGCCGGTCTGACCGTGCACGGTTTCGCCGGCTACGGCGAGGACGAACCCGTGCCGTCGCTCGTGCAAATCCTCAATGGCGAAAGGCCCGCCAACAGCAGTTCCATCCGCGTCGACACGGTGCCGGGTACGCTATATCGCTACTCGGGCGGCGGCTATACGGTGCTGCAATTACTGCTAACCGAACGCTTCAAGCGCCCGTTCCCGGATCTCATGCAGCGCATCGTTCTGCAGAAACTCGCCATGCGAATGAGTGCGTTCGAACAGCCGCTTCCCGCCGACCGCGCCTCGCGCGCCGCCGTCGGATTTCACGCGACAGGCCGGTCTTACACCGGCGGCTGGCACACCTATCCCGAGATGGCCGCGGCGGGTCTGTGGACAACGCCGTCCGATCTCTGTACGTTCGCCATCGAAGTCGCCCGGTCGGCTCGCGGCGAATCGAACCGCGTCGTCGAACGCGAGATGGCGAAGGCGATGATTGCGCCGCACATCGGTTCGCACGGCCTCGGCTTCGTCGCCTCGCCGGGCTGGTTCGAGCACTCCGGTTCCAACGCCGGTTACCGCGCGCACCTGTTTTGCAAGGACGACGCCTCCACTGGCGCGGCGATAATGACAAATTCCAACGCGGGCGCGAAATTGATCGGCGTCATCCGTTCGGCGCTTGCAAGGGAGTATTCATGGCCAAGTTTTTCCTAGCGTTCTCGCTCGCTCTCGCGGCGCAGGACTTCGATCTGCTCATCGTAAATGGACGCATCGTCGATGGTACCGGCAACGCCTCGTATCTCGCCGACGTCGGCGTCAAGGACGGCAAGATCGCCGCGATGGGCCGCCTCGGCGGCCGGACCGCGCGCCGTACGATCGATGCGAAGAATCTCATCGTCGCGCCAGGGTTCATCGATATTCACAATCACTCCGACGTCACCGTCCTGACCGACGGCAACGCGCAGAGCATGATCCGCCAGGGCGTGACGACAATGATCTTCGGCGAAGGTGAATCCGCCGCGCCCTCGCAAGGCTTCGCGCGGTTTACCGACTATTGGACCCGCCTGCGTTCGAGCGGCGTCGCGCCAAACATCGGCAGTTATGTCGGATCAAGCCAAATCTGGACGCGTGTGCGCGGCCCGAAAGCCGGACCCCCAACGGCCGCGGAACTCGTGCAAATTCGCGCGCTGGTAAAGCAGGCAATGGAAGACGGCGCGCTCGGTGTGTCGAGTTCGTTGAGCGGTCCTCCCGGCGCCTGGATCGACACCGATACCCTCGTCGCCATGTGTGAAGAGGCCTCCAAGTTCAACGGCATCTATTCGACGCACATGCGAACCGAAGGCAACGGCGTGTTCAAAGCTGTGCAGGAGGCCATCGAAATCGGCCGCCGCGCCAACGTCCCCGTCGATGTCATCCACATCAAAATCGCCGATCACAAACTCTGGGGCAAAATGCCCGAACTCATCGGCCTCATCGCTACCGCGCGCGCCAACGGGCAGGAAGTCGAAGCGCACGTGTATCCGTACCGCGCCGGCCAGAACAACCTGTCGAGCATCATACCTCCGTGGGCGCATGAAGGCGGCCGCGCGAAGTTGATTGAGAACATCAAAAACCCCGCGCTGAAGGATCGCTTGCGCAATGAGATCCTGAACGGCATTCCCGGTTCGGACTGGTACAACCACTACACGGCCACCGGTTCGTGGGAAGGCATGTTGCTCGCGTCGCTGTCCAATCCGGCTTATAAGAAGTACAACGGCCGCCACATGAACGAAGTGATCCGCGAGATTGGCGGTGACCCCGTCGACGTGCTGTTTAAGGTGCTGATCGACAACGCCGGCTCGGTGCCGGCCGTCTACTTCCATCACAACGAAGACGACATGCGCTACGCCATGCGCCAGCCGTTTGTTTCGATCGGCTCCGACGGCACCGCCGTCGCCACCGAAGGCCTACTCGCGCAAAATCATCCACACCCGCGCTTTTACGGCACCTTCCCGCGCGTGCTCGGCCGCTATGTGCGCGAGGACAAAGTCATCACCATGGAAGAGGCGATTCGCAAGATGACATCGGCGAACGCATCAAAAATCCGCGTCTACGATCGCGGCCTATTGCGCCCCGGCTTCCCCGCCGACATCACCGTCTTTGATCCCAAGACCGTCATCGACCACGCCACCTACGACAAGCCGCATCGATACGCGACCGGCATCCAGTACGTCGCGGTGAACGGGTCGATTGTCCTCGACGCCGGCAAACACACCGGCGCCCGGCCCGGCACGGTGATCACTCGTGGCGCAACGCCTGGGATGGCTGCACGCTAGCCGCGCGCGCCGACGGCAGCGCCGCCGCAGTTAACGCAACAGCAGCCAATACCCCAAGCGCCGCCGCGAGCACTGCCGTGTCGATGCCGCTGTAGCCGAACAACTGTGCCTCGATCGCCTTGGCCGCCGCGTATGCGCCGGCAAGCCCCGTCACGCCTCCTGCCGCCAGCAAAATCACGACCTCGCGACTCACCAGCCCGACGATGTTCGCGCGCGTCGCGCCCAGCGCCATGCGGATCCCGAATTCGCCCGTGCGCCTCTCGGTGAGGTAACTCAAAACGCCGTAAAGTCCGATGGCGGTGAGAACCAGAGCCAGCAACCCAAATGCCGCCGATAGCCGCGAAACCAGGCGATCCGTCGTGATCGAATCTGCAACGGTCTTCTCCATGGGTTGAATGCCCGTCACCGGCAGGCCCGGGTCGATCTGCGCGACCAGCGGCCGGAAGGATTCGCTCACGCTCCTGGTCGAACGCACATAAAAACTCGCGCGCGACGCACGTGGCGCCCCCTTCATCGCCTGCTCGTACGAAAGGAAAAACGCCGGGTCGGTCTTCTCGCGCAGGTCCAGGTGCTTCACGTCTTCGGCGACGCCGCCGATCTCAATATCCAGCGGCCCGCCGCTGCCTCGCGACATGTGCCGGCCGACGATGTTCTCGCCGTTCTTCATGAATCGGCGCACGAACGCCTGATTGACAACGGCCGCCTTCGGCGCATCCATCGTGTCGCGATCTTCCAAATCGCGGCCGGCGATGATCTTTGTTCCCATGGTCCTCATATAGGCGGGTCCGGCGGCGATGATGAGCACATCCATGTTCTCTTCCGGTCCGTGTCGATAGCCCTCGACTTCGACGTTAGTGCCTGACGAAGAATGCGATAGCGGCCCAGCATCGGCCAGCGACACCGAAGTGACTCCTGGCATCGCCAGCAGTCTCGCGCGCAGATCGCGCAGCACCGGCGCTGCGCGCGCCGGATCGTAGCCGGCCGTTCCCGGACTGATCACAAACGACGCCAACTCACGCGCATCGAACCCCGGCACAACTTTCGCAGACCGGTACCGCCCGCCAAGTCGCCCGCCCCGATTACATCGGCGGCCCGGTCTACTTGGACGACTACCGCTCCACCCTCCGCTACCTGAACGCGCCTTCCTTTGCGCTAGTGCCGCTCCACCCCGTGTCCCGCGCCGGTATTCGTCCCGGCAACGTCGGCAACAACGCCATCCGCGAACCCGGCGCCATCACCTTCAACGTCGCCATCAGCAAGGAGTTCTCCATCAACGAGCGCATGAAATTCCGCCTCGGTTTGGACGGCTTCAACTTCTTCAACCACACGAACCTAAGCGGCCTGGTCACCAACGTCAACAATCGCTTCTTCGGCGAGTTGCAAGGCACCGGCGGCGCGCGCCTCATGCAGATCAACGCGCGGCTGACGTTCTAAGCGGGGCGTCTCTCAAGGCCCCATCTTTCCTGGCCTGGACGTTCTTCTTGAAGTATGCGAGCCGATTCCGGTCGGATGATTCAAAATCGGCTCGTTCTCCCGCGGTTAGCGCCTTCTGATGGCGAGCTTCTCTTCCGGCGTGTACTCCCTCGATTGCTTCCTCGGGCGTTCTCTCCCTTACCTTGCTGAGAGAACGCCTGATCGACTGGGAGTTGGCTCTCCCGGCGCGCGACGCAGCACTCAGCTACGCAAGCGAGTATAGTTTCGGAAGAACTCGGCTCAGACCTCGGCAATGCCTGCTATATGGAAGGGAGAACGCCATGACGGGTCAGGTAATTTCGCGCTACCACATCTTGGAGAAACTCGGTCAAGGCGGAATGGGGGTCGTCTACAAGGCTGAAGACTCCAAACTCAAACGTTTCGTGGCCCTCAAGTTCCTGCCCGCGGATGTGCTCGACGACTCTGAGCAGCGGCGGCGTTTCCTTCAGGAAGCCCAGGCCGCAGCCGCTTTGTCACACCCCAACGTTTGCGTTGTTTACGAGATTGACGAACAACACGGTTTCATCGCGATGGAACTGCTGGACGGCGAAACGGTCGCCGCCAAAATTGCCCGCCGCCCGCTTCCGCTCCCGGAAGCGCTCGACATCGCCATTCAAACCGCGCTCGGCATGCAGGCGGCGCAGGAGCGCGGCATCGTCCACCGCGATATCAAACCGGGCAATCTGATCGTCACACAGCGGGGCGTTGTCAAGATAATGGACTTCGGACTCGCGCGACTCATCGAGCAGAGCCGCCTGACTAAGACCTCCACCATCTTGGGCACTCCGGGCTACATGTCTCCCGAGCAGGTTCGCGGCGAACCTGTCGATGCCCGGTCCGACCTCTGGTCGCTCGGTGTCGTGATCTACGAGATGGTCACCGGTCAGAGACCCTTCAAGGGGGAATTGGATCACGCGATCAGCTACGCCGTTGTCAACGACCAACCGGAACCGCTTAGCGCCCTTCGCTCTGGGATTCCCCTCGAACTGGATCGGATCGTGACCAAGCTGCTTTCCAAAGACCAGTCGCAACGATACCAGCACGCCGACGATCTCATGGCCGATTTGCGCCGCCTTGCCGCGGACCTGCCTGGCTCACGCCCGGCGCCGCGCCCCCAAACCCCAGCCCGAGTCGGCCTTGGCCAAACTGTGGCAGTAGCCTCGGCGTGCCTATTGCTGGGTGGTGGCGTGACCGCCTTCGTCGCGAGCCAGCGCGCGGCCAAGGAATTGCCCCGTCCCGTGGTCCGGTTCGTGCTCCCCTTCGAAGAGGGCGAGTTCATCCCCCCATCCCTCAATAACGCTCTCGCCCTGAGCCCGGATGAATCCCAACTCGCCATTCGTTGTGTACGCGCTGGTGAGATCAAGTTCCGCTTACGCCCTCTGAGCAAATTGCCATCGCGCATCATCAACGACAACCTAGTCATGGGCACCCCCTTCTTCTCCCCCGATGGCGCCTGGATGGGCTTTATCAATGACACCACTGGTGGTTTATACAAGTTACCGATGGCGGGCGGCGCCTTCCAGAAGCTCCTCTCGTGGGAATCGTTCGGCGGAGGCGCTTGGGGGCCGGACAACCGCATTTATTACGTGCCAAGTCTGCCCGGGGGCATCGTCAGCACGAACGCTGACGGAAAAGACCCGCAAGAGGTTGTTAAAGTCGATATCGAGAATGGAGAGCGCCTGATCAAGCACCCGGTCGTAACTGCCAGCGGCAGAACAATTCTCTATACTGCTACAACGAAGGACGCCGAATCGTTCAACGATGCCCGCATTGTCGCCTTCAACCTCAAAACGAAGCAGAGGAAGGTCCTTGTCGAAGGTGGCATGTATGCTCGCTACGCCCCGCCGGGCTACCTTATATTCGCAAAGAATGGGAGTATCTTCGCCGCGCCATTTGACGAAGACAGTATGTCCTTGCGCGCCATGCCGGTCCCGGTAATCGATCGCGTTTTTATGAGCACCTCCACGGGGCAGGCTTACTACAATGTCTCGGCGCAGGGAGATCTCCTCTATGCGGATGGGCCGGTGGAGGGCGGCAAACGGTCGCTCGCCTGGGTTGACAGGGCAGGTCGGGAGACCCCGATTGACTTGCCGCAGCGATCCTACCTTCATCCAAGAATCTCTCCGGACGGGCGCAAGATGGCCATCGAAGTGGAGGGCGCAAACCACGATTGGCACATCTACGATTTCGATACGGCGATTCTCACCAAGATGTCCACTGACGGGACCAGTCATTGGCCGTCCTGGTCGCCAGATGGGAAAACCATCAGCTTCCGCGGCGGTACGATGGGTCGCTTTGCCATGTACACCATGCCCAGTGACCGGAGCGGAGCAGTTACTCCTCTCAGCCAGGAAAAACCACCGGACGTTTTCCAAAGCCCGGTCAGTTGGTCGGGAGATGGCAAGTATCTCAGCTTTGAACAAGGCGACCCTTCCAAGGGGGTTGGCGTATATGCGTTGCCGCTCGGCGCTCGCTCCGCCCCCATCCCGATATCCGTTGGCGTTTTTCGGAGCGGCTCGGCCAAGTTCTCTCCGGACGGTCGCTGGGTTATCTTCTGCACCAATGAGTCCAAACGCCCCGAAGTTTACCTGCAGCCCTTTCCAGGGCCCGGACCCAAGATCCAGATCTCCTCGGATGGCGGCACTGACCCTATCTGGAGCCGCAATGGCCGCGAGATCTTCTATCGAAATGGTGACAAGATGATGGTCGTCGACGTAACCACAGCACCAGCCCTCCGGAACGGGCGGCCGCGAGTCTTGTGGTCGGGCCACTACTCCCACGGGATGAGCTCATCCTGCGGTCCCCCAGGCCTCAGTTCCTCCAACTATGATGTCTCCCACGACGGACAGCGCTTCCTCATGGTGAAGGATGCGATGCAGGATGTCGTGTCGCGGCAAGCGGTGGTCGTTGTGGGATGGTCCCGGGAATTGGAAAAGAGCCTGACGGCTCAATGACAATCGAACTTGCCACGAAGCGGAACTGATAAAGCGAGGTCGCTACACGGCCGCGACCGCAATAGCGGGGACGTCACGGCCCCGTGCGCAGCGACTTGCCTAATCCGAAGTTCCCCCGCCGATAAGCAGTAGTTTTCACCGCAAGGTTCTCAGACAGCGTGGGTTGCGCGTTTTTTTGCCTTGTTCTGTATACCCATGTAAACACA
>Ga0194131_10011352_pt1 | contig 10662 bp, 12 predicted proteins | sample TA2KigO120mmetaG_FD_148631 | JGI IMG/M metagenome (GOLD analysis project Ga0194131, IMG submission 148631) | Freshwater microbial communities from Lake Tanganyika, Tanzania - TA2015053 Kigoma Offshore 120m | ecosystem: Environmental > Aquatic > Freshwater > Lake | place: Tanzania: Lake... | reverse complement strand
TATCCTCACGACGGTCCCGTAGTGAGGGCAACCTGATGGGCATGACGTTTAGCCGGTAAAATAGATCCGCCCTGAAAGCTCCCGTTTCGATCATTTTTTCGAGCGGGGCATTTGTCGCAGCAACCACTCTGATATCAGCTTTGATGTCTTGGTTGGAACCCACGGGAGTGAACATCCGTTCCTGCAAAACGCGAAGCAGCTTCACTTGCATTTGCTGGGAGATATCACCTATTTCATCAAGGAAAATCGTGCCACCCTCGGCAAACTGGAACTTACCGATCTTACGCCGATCGGCCCCCGTAAAGGCGCCCTTTTCATGCCCGAATAATTCGCTCTCGATCAAGTTTTCGGGGATCGCCGCACAATTTACAGCAACAAAAGGCCCTTTCATCCGTTGCGAATTAAAATGGATAGCCCTAGCAACTAATTCTTTCCCTGTCCCACTTTCGCCACGAACCAGCACCGAAGTCTCAACCTTGGCCAATCGGTGAATGATTTCGAACACCTTCTGGATCTGGGTAGAGCTCCCGATGATCTTGCGCCCCTTATCAAACTCAAGCTGCGGAGCCGAAAAGCGCAGCTGCTCCACGAGGGCGTTGGCGGCCATGGCAGCATCCATGACCTTTAAGAGTCGATCACTGTCGACTGGCTTTTCCAGATAGTCGTAAGCGCCATGCTTGATAGCGGTCACGGCATCTTGAATATTTGAGTATGCCGTCATGATTAAACAAAAACTCGTGGGGCTTAACTCACGAATTTTACAAAGAGCATCTAGTCCCGACATCCGGGGCATGTTCACATCGAGGATGACGGCATCGAACGGCCCGGCGGTGGTCACTTTGTGCACGGCCTCTACGCCGTCCTCAGCTTCCTCTACGTGATACGACCGTTCCTCTAGTGCCGCGCGGACAATCAACCGTAGTGTTTCGTCATCGTCTACCACTAAAACCCGCATGCCATCTCTCCTGCCATACTGGATATCTGAACGCAAGTACCCAGAATTGCGCACTAATTTTTCGGGGGCACTGGTCCCAACCACATTTATAAGAAACCTGGGGATAAGTTATTTTTATGTAGATTTCAATATCATTTTTTAAATATTATTATAAAAAGGTCACTAGTTATGTGACCGTGATTCAAGCGCCTACGGAGATCGCTACTGCATGTCAACTTTTGCTCAGGTACAGCCAGCATTTCGCGGACTTGGCGAGGTTGCCTCCATTGCAGCTGCCCTCATTTGGTCGGTATCAATCACGATGTATGCCAAATACGGCAAACATGTTGACAGCCTATTACTAAACGTCAATAAAAACGTTGTAGCTGGCGTTTGTTTAGTTCTGACTGCTTTGTTTTTTCAAATTCCGATCCCGAGTTCCACTAGTCAGCTACCCATCCTCGGACTTTCTGGCGTCATCGGCATTGCCATGGGGGATACCCTATTCTTTTTCGGCCTGATGCATATAGGCGCCAACTTGGTCTCGGCGTTGCAGTGCCTCGCTCCGTTGATTGCCTCCGTTTTAGCTTTGATATTTCTCGGCGAAAACATGACTCAATTAGAGCTTGTCGGCATGATTGTCACAGTCGTCGCCGTCACGGGTGTGGTCCTGTTCCACAAAGTTAATCGCGCCAGTGATAACGTTAACAGTCGTAAGGATTACATTCTCGGAATCGTTTACTCCCTGGCGTCTGCGGTCTGTCACGGCATCGGTATTGTGATGTCAAGACAAGCCTTACAGGAGATTGATATTGTCTACGGCACGGTAGCCAGGATCGCACCTGCGGTGATTGCACTTGCCATTTGGCAACACCGCACTAAGCCAAAAACAGAATCACAGGTAGCCATTTGGGCTACGAAGAAACAGGGACTGCTGCTTACTGCTGCGGCATTTCTTGGCACCTACCTTGGTCTCATCTTGATGTCACTCAGCACAAAATATACCAAGGCCGGTGTAGGCACAGCTCTTTCATCAACCTATCCTATTTGGGTGATCCCAGTAGCACGACTTATGACCAAGGAGCGCAGTAGTTTGATATCGATCGTCTGTACTGTGTTTGCTGTGGTTGGCATCATCATCATGGTGCTTGGTGGTCAGCATGTTGGTTTCGAGTAAATCACTCATGAAGCGCCTGCGGGATATACAGAATCTCGCGTCATGCGCCACCAACGGACCATGTCGGTTTGCCTTTATGAGCTGGGATTAAATTTTGCATAGTGTCGAACTCTGAACCGTGGTGATTGGTTCATCACGCGTCTCAACTTGAAAGGAGTTCGTCATGTTGAAGAAACTTTTTTTAGCCGTACTGATGCTTACTTCTTGGTCTATGACTGCTCTGGCCCACCATCATGATAACTGGGGTGGCAATTACTGGGGTGACTGCCGTTACTACAACCGAGATGGAATCACTTGTAATCAAGTGGGCTACTTCGAGGGGCAAGTCGGATCACCTTGGGGCTTTGATGCCGGCCAGTTTCGCTGCATCAATGGCTGTCTACAGTATGTCGGCAGCGGAAGTGGTTATGCCTCCAACGCCTGTTATGCGCTGAACCGCGATGGTATCACTTGCGCGCAGGTCGGGTTCTACGAGGGACAAATTGGGACACCTTGGGGACATCGCAACGGTTACTTCCGTTGTACCGGTGGTTGTCTCCAGTTTGTCGGCAATTGAGCTTACTAAAAAATCCCGAGCCCCAATTTGCCGGCTCGGGATTCTTATTTGGACGCGGAACTTTAAAATGCTGCCGGGGGCAACGTAGTCAGGGCAGATTTTCAAGGCTGCCGCCGTATCAAAACTGGTGCCTCCGAACGCATGGATGTTGGCAACGATGAGAGCCCCCGGATCGCCAACCATCACGCCTGTCTCGCCATTGGCCTGAGACCACTTTGGCAAGGCACCGCACTCATTAGCAGCGACCACCAACGATTGCGCCATGTCACTTGCCTCTTTTGGCCAGAGCCATGCGAGTAGCTGTACCTGAGTCCGGTAAATATCCCAGCCCGAATAATTAGCGTACTGCGTGTAACCAGAAGCTGTGTGGAACTGATTGTCAAAACCAAGATACTCACCGTCAACGTCACTGTAGACGCTTGGATGTAAAAGCGAGTGATATAGCGCCGTGTAGTATTTGGTCAGGGCCGCCTTGTCACCAGTTGGGACAGCAATTTTGCCAAAGGTACTGATCCCAAGTTGTCTGCGCCGCAGTGCGTACACTGTCGAAATCATAGCCAGAATTTTCCGTCCTCAGATTCTGAGCGGCATTTGCCACGCTGACAAAGGAAATACCGACCCGCATATGCACTTGGTCGCTATCACCCTGGGCACAGCTTAAGAGATAGCTCCGCTTGGAGGTTTCTTGCAGCGTAAATAGGTGGTCGAATTCGGCGACGAAGTAGAGCGTGTATTTGTTGTTGGTATTGCAGAAGTTGCCGCTTGCTACGAATCCAGAAATACTGCTGGGTCCGGTCATTTGCACGGAGGCGTCACGGACCCCGGCGGCAGAATTCCAAGGCTCAAGGACTAGGTTACGGGCGATTTCATGTTTGGGATACGTGAAGCGTGCGAGACACTGCGGGTCGTGGCAGTGAGTTCCGTATGTACCCCATTATCCAAGAGAACGCCGTAATAGCCGGCTTCAGCTCGTTCCGTCGCATGGGAGAATCCAATTTTAGTCTGCACATTGCCGGAGCCCACAGTGGGCATCATGGGTAGATCACCAAAATTGCGGCAACCCGCACCACTGAAATGAGTCAGACTGAATCCTGTAATCTCGCTATCTTTGTAGCCGTAGCCGGACGGTTCTCCGTTAGGCGTGTCGGGACTGAATTGCACCATACCAAAAGGTACCGTGGCGCCTGGGAATACACTACCGCCGGTACCACCTGGCACTGGATTGGGCGCGTTACTCGGCCCTGTGCCTATCAACGGATCGACATACTGATGAAAGTTTTCCGGCGTTGATGCAGCATCCGAAGCACTGCCAATGCTTCCAAGGGATAGGGTCAAGGCTAGGCCGACACTACTTCTGAATCCTGTCAGTCTTGGGGGTGTTAAGACCATGTGTAAGCATCCTCATCACTAGCAGAGCCGCTGATTCATGCTACCAAAAACCGTATACAATACTTTCGATGCTCGGTAACTAATGAATGCAAACTTGCGCCATAGGACTCCATCGTGAACTCTAAAGACCCACGCAGCACCGAGTTAAGCCCAGCGGTGCTCGACCTAAGCGGATTCATTGGCCTCACCGAAAGCGAGGCCAATCAGCGACTCCTGCAAGAAGGCGCCAATGAATTACCCTCGCAGGATCAGCGGACGGTGCTGCGTATATGTTTGGATGTGGCGCGCGAGCCAATGTTTCTCATGTTGGTGAGTGCTGGGATTCTCTATCTCCTCATGGGTGAGCCCACTGACGCATTAATGTTGCTCGGCTTCGTCATCGTCGTGATGTTGATCACCATTGTTCAGGAGCGACGCACTGAGAACGCCCTCGAAGCGCTGCGCGACATGGCAAGTCCACGTGCACTAGTAATCCGGGGCGGCAATGAGCGCCGTATTGCTGGTCGCGAAGTAGCCCGTGGGGATATCGTAATCCTCAGAGAAGGTGACCGTGTCCCTGCAGACGGTATTTTGCGTCGCAGCATCAGTCTATCTGTAGATGAGTCACTACTAACCGGAGAATCGGTACCTGTGCGCAAACGCGCGTCGCCGATAAATTCTGCGATGACACTCCCGGGTGGGGACGACTTACCCTCAGTTTACTCGGGTACACTTATCACTGCCGGCCAGGGGATTTGTGAAGTGATGGCTACGGGCCAGCACTCGCAATTAGGAAAGATTGGCAAATCGCTACAACAGTTGGAGCCAGAGGATACGCCGCTGCAGAAGGAGACAGGTCGTCTCGTTAGGTTTTTCGCCGTTGCCGGCTTATGTGCATGTTCGGTGGTTGTGGTGACCTATGCGCTGACTAGGGGCGCCACCTGGCAGTCTTGGAAGGAAGGACTGCTCGCAGGTATCGCTATGGCCATGGCGATTTTGCCGGAAGAGTTTCCAGTGGTTTTGACCGTCTTTCTCGCCTTAGGGGCCTGGCGGATCTCGCGCAGCGGCGTCTTAACGCGTCGGATGCCCGCCGTTGAAACATTGGGGGCAGCAACTGTACTCTGTGTCGATAAGACCGGTACATTAACGCTAAACAACATGACGTTGCGACGCCTCTGGACGCAGGAGTTAGATTGCGACCTCACCTCTATGATTGGGGAATTACCGGAGCCCGTTCATAACTTGCTCGAATACGCAATTTTGGCTAGTCAGCGCGATCCCTTCGATCCCATGGAAAGAGCGCTCGTTGTTGCTGGAGACCACCACCTTAAAGATACGGAGCATCTGCACCCAGACTGGGCTCTCAAGCGCGAGTATGAACTGACCCCAGCCATGCTAGCTATGAGTCATATTTGGCTGAGTGGTGACGATGACATTGCCATAGTCGCTAGTAAGGGAGCTCCCGAGGCTATCGCTGATTTATGCCATCTGCCAGAGCCAGCTAGGCTGCGACTACAGCGCGATGTCGAGCGGCTCGCCGCTTCGGGTTTACGCGTCTTGGCAGTCGCACAGGGCACTGCTCATAAAGCCGCGTTAACCGATGAGCAACATGATCTCAAACTGGATCTTGTTGGTCTCCTGGGCTTCGAGGATCCCTTGCGCCCCGAAGTACCGCAGGCTGTAGCAGAGTGCCAAGGTGCTGGTATTCGCGTTGTCATGATCACTGGTGATTACCCGACCACAGCGCAGAGTATTGCAAGGGAAGCTGGAATTTTGCGCAGCGCTCACGTCATGACCGGGACGCAGCTTGATCAGATGTCTGATGCCGAACTCGCGCAGCGGATAACTGACATCGATGTTTTTGCGCGCGTTGTTCCAGAACAGAAATTGCGTTTAGTGACTGCGCTCAAGGCTAATGGAGAGGTTGTCGCTATGACTGGCGACGGTGTCAACGACGCTCCCGCGTTAAAGGCGGCCCATATCGGTGTGGCGATGGGAGGTCGTGGCACTGATGTGGCGCGAGAGGCTGCTGCCTTGGTGTTGGTTCACGATGATTTTTCGTCTATCGTCGCCGCTGTCCGCCTCGGACGACGCATCTATGACAATATCAAGAAGGCGATGATTTTCGTCATAGCCGTTCATATCCCAATTATCGGTTTATCAATGCTACCGGTATTTTTTGCCGCGTGGCCGTTGATTTTGCTACCGGTCCATATTGTGTTCCTTGAACTCATCATCGATCCATCCTGCTCACTTATTTTTGAGGCTGAAGAGAGCGAGGGTGATTTGATGCGACGACCACCGCGGCGACCAACCGATCGCCTCTTTTCAAGACGCACGCTGATCGCAGCTGTGGGCCAGGGTTTTGCCATCCTAGCCATGTGTCTAGCTGTGTTTTTCTACACACGCCAACACCACAGTCCCGATGCCGCGCGCGCTTTGACATTTGTGACCCTAGTGGCTGGCTTTCTCACCACCATCACTGCCAACCGCTCCTGGTCTAGGTCGCTCGTCGCCACCGTTATGGCCCCCAATGCAGCCTTTCGCTGGGTCATCGGGGGTACAGGATTGCTCATGACGGGTATGCTCATGCTCCCGGTCGCGCGCCAGATTCTCCACTTTGAGGCGGTTTATATACCTGATATTATTGCATGTTTGGCGGTGGGTGGCGGCGGCGTCCTCGTGGCGGCCTTGGGCTTTCGACGGGTACTCCGCCCAAGGGCCTAGCGCCTCAGCGTAGGCAGACGCGGTCGTGTCATCGCCCGACCTGACATACCGTCCAGACTGGTCAGGGCCGACTTGAGCCCATGGCAAAGGCTGATAGCCAGGGCATCGGTAGCATCGTGAGGCAGACTGCCGCGGTTAAAGCCGAGCAGGGCATGGAGAGCAAGAGCGATCGCCTCTTTATCCGCGCGGCCGTTACCGGCAATCGTCTTCTTAACATCGGCGGGGGTGAGCTCAGCCACAGGAACCTCGCTGCGCGCACAGGCTGCAATATAAGCACCGCGGAGTTCGCCGAGCTTGAGTGCTGAGTTGACATTTTTGTCGAAAAAAGCCTTCTCAATCACACAAACATCGGGGCGATGCTCCATCAGGAGTTCACACAGGGCAATGTGCAAAAGCCCTATCCGCTGCGCATAAGGTAGAGCCGCATCAGCACGTAGCACCCCAGCCTCAACCACGGAAAAGTCCCGCGGCACAAGCGGCAGCGGCTTCTTGGACCGAAGCAGAGCAAAGCCTGTCGTCCGCGAGCCGGGATCGATGCCGAGGATGAGGCGCATAGGCTTGGTCACCTAAAACTAACGGTGGTGGATACGTCTTTGTTATTGAAACACATTTGGTAGTATACAGTCACATATATTGAGATGCTTGGAGGGCTTCATGCAACCGTTTGGCCGCTATCCACTCCGTCGCCCACGCCGGTTACGCCTTGACGATTTTACCCGCCGCCTCACGCGGGAGACGCACCTTAGCACGGACGATCTGATCTATCCTGTATTTATTGTCGATCGGGCCAAGGGTGATGAGGCGGTTGCGTCTCTGCCAGGGATCAGCAGGCTCGGCTTTGAGAGCCTCTTTCATACTGCCGAGCACTGTCAGCGCCTGGGTATTCCCGCGATTGCATTGTTCCCGGTGATCGACACCACACTCAAGAACACGACGGCCGCCGAGGCTTACAATCCTAACGGCCTGGTGCCTCGTGCCGTTCGTGAGTTAAAGACGCGGTTCCCGTCGCTAGGCGTGATCACCGACGTAGCGCTCGACCCTTACACGAGTCACGGTCAAGACGGCTTACTGGACGACAGTGGTTATGTGACCAACGATGCCACCGTCGAGGTCCTCTCGCGGCAGGCTGTTTGTCACGCCGAGGCTGGAGCCGATATTGTTGCCCCGAGCGATATGATGGACGGGCGTATCGGCGCGATTAGACAGGCTCTCGATGAAGGCCAGTACATTCACACACGGATCCTCGCCTACTCCGCTAAATACGCGTCGAGCTTTTACGGTCCATTTCGCGACGCAGTAGGATCCAAGGGTAATTTAGGTGGTGGGCATAAGCACACGTATCAAATGGACATCTGTAACAGCGACGAGGCCCTGCAAGAGATCGCTCTCGATCTCAGCGAAGGTGCTGATATGGTCATGATCAAACCGGGAATGCCCTACCTCGACATCGTACGCCGGACCAAGGAGACATTCAAAGTCCCGACCTTTGTTTACCAGGTCAGTGGCGAGTACGCGATGATCAAGGCTGCTGCGGCTAACGGTTGGCTCGACGAGCAAGCGGTCGCCATGGAGTCTTTGACCTGCATCAAACGTGCGGGCGCCAACGGCATTCTCACGTATTTTGCTATGGCTGCGGCCGAGTGGCTCAAAGCAGCTCAAGCCGGATGACTAGTCTCAACCCAATAGCGCTAGATGCTGATGGTCCTAAAAAACCATCGTTGGACGAGTTCGTCGCCTTCTTGCGACGCATCAGCAGTCTCCTCATACAAAGTGGGTGTTCGTCGAACCGCGTTGAACTACTAGCACAACTACTCGGCGAATCGTGCGGCTTCGAGGTCGAAACCGTGGCCGTACCTACTGCCGTTTGGATCACCGTGAGGCATGAGGGCCGCACCTTGCAGGACCTCACGCGCGTTCGTAAATGGTCGATCGATCTTGATCGGCTTGCTAGGCTGAACGAGCTGGTTGAATCCATACCGCTCCACCTTACGGCAAGGGTTTGACACTGCTGGCCGGCGCTATCTCTAGCCCTGTTCTGATCATGAGCTACGGTGGATCACCGATTGAAATTGCCCTAGGCGCTCCTATCGGAGTAATGATTCAGTATATAAACAAATATACTTTTTCGTCCGACACACGCCGCTATTTGGTGGATTTCATATCCGCAGTGGTCGTGGCGACTTATGCCTATACATGCCGTGCACTCATCCCAGATATCGATGCGCCACTACTCATTATTGGCGGTATTGTGGTTGTCGTTCCTGGGCTGACACTCGTCAACGCTGTGCATGAAGTCGCTCAGAAAAATCTAGTCTCGGGCGCAGCCAAGCTGCTGGAGGCCCTAGTGATCACTGCCAGTCTGGGTTTCGGCGTTGCCTTTGTCTTGGCTGTGCTACAAATCCTAGTTAGCCGAGGATACTAACGTGGAACACACTGGCACGATGATCTTAGCGGCTATACTTGGTGCGGCGGCATTTGCTATCGCCTTTAGGACACCGCGCCGCTATTTTGGGCTAACCGTACTGATTGGCGCTTGCCCATTTATCCTGCTAAAGCTGATGCCGCACGACTGGAACGTAGGCTTTGGCTCGTTCCTCGCCGCTCTGAGTGCTGGTTGCTTAAGTCATCTAGCAGCACGGTTTACTAAAGCTCCGGCGCAGTGCTTTCTCATACCAGGGGTCATTTTGCTGGTACCAGGCACCTATATTTACCGCGCGTTCAATGCCGCTTTAGGCCGCCGCTTCGACGATGCGCTGACCATTGGGCTCAGCGCCATTGCCATCACGGTCGGCGTCAGTTTTGGCGTACTGTTGGCTAACTGGGTTGTGCCGTCACGTAAGACGTTGTGATCTCTCATATGGATTACGGAGTCGCACAAACATTTGCTTCGGGATATTGGCGACAGACTAGGTTTTTTAACTCTTTGATCGTAGCCTCGTTGCTTACCGCACGTGCATTAGCTGAGACCGCGTCGTCTTGCGCTTTTTTAAGTGAGGCCTTGAGTGCAGTGACTTGCGACTCTTTCTCTGCATGCTCTTCCTTGATCGCCTCAATCAGTACAGCGACGAGGTTAGAGTACGACACCGCTTTCATGCCCTCTTTATCCTCCGCAACTACCTCGGGGATCACCTTCTCCACTTCCTGCGCAATAAGACCTAGTTGAAGGGCATCACCCTTGGCCGGATCCTTCCAGTAATAATTCACGCCACGCAGGGAAAGCACATCATTAAGAGCATGAGGTGTCGTGATGATATCTCGTTTTAATCGCTCGTCCGAGCCTTGGCCATACGAATTGGACGTCCAAGTATATCCCCAAGCTGTCACATACATGACGTTGGTGGAAAGACCGTGCCTAAGGACCAGGGGATAGTAGCCAGTATCGCCGGTATTAGCTGAGGTGTAGTAAATGCCGTAAGCACCATTGCTGGCACCACCGAATTCCTGGTGTACATGTAGCTTTGTACTTGGAGCGGTTGTGCCAATACCGACGTTGCTGATTTTTGCAGTCCTTGATAGAGTCTGTCATGTTATCGGTTTCGATTAGTATGGGGTAAATCAATTTATGGCATCCCTACAATCAGTACAAATTATCGTTGCTCAAATCGTGTCCCTCGTTAATCCAACGCGAATTATTTTGTTTGGCTCGTCGGCGCGTGGCACGACTGGTCCAGATAGCGATCTAGACATTTTGGTTGTGATGCCGGACGGCACACATCGGAGAAAGACCGCCCAATTGCTCTACAAATCCGTGCGACGCAATGGAATACCTTTAGACTTTGTCGTTGCGACTGAGGATGACTTAATCCGTCATAAAGATGATTTTTGGACAGTTATTTGTCCCGCGTTGCAAGAGGGTAAAGTGCTTTATGCCGCCTAATCAACGCTCAATTATCGCCGCTA
>Ga0194131_10011351_pt1 | contig 10663 bp, 8 predicted proteins | sample TA2KigO120mmetaG_FD_148631 | JGI IMG/M metagenome (GOLD analysis project Ga0194131, IMG submission 148631) | Freshwater microbial communities from Lake Tanganyika, Tanzania - TA2015053 Kigoma Offshore 120m | ecosystem: Environmental > Aquatic > Freshwater > Lake | place: Tanzania: Lake... | reverse complement strand
CCGCTCCCCGACGATCCGCCGGTCCTGTTCCGCTGGCGCAAGCGCGTCCACCGCATTGCCTGGGCCGAAGGCCCCGAGCGGGTCGGCGCCGAGTGGTGGCGCGCGGCCGGGCCGGCGCTCGCGGCCGCACCGCTCGCGACCCGCGACTACTTCCGGGTCGAGGACGAGGACGGCCGGCGCTTCTGGCTCTATCGGAACGGCCTCTACCGCGCCGACCCGGCGCCGGTGATGGTGATCGAGAACCAGGACAGCGACCCCGAAGTGCCGCACCGCGAGCGGCGCGGCCCGCTCGCGCTGACGCCGCCGCCCGCCGCGCGGGCACCGCCGCGGCTGCCAAGCCCGGCGCCGGGGCCGGCCTGGTTCCTGCACGGAATCTTCGCCTGATTCTGATGCCTTACGCCGAGCTGCAGGCGACCAGCAACTTCTCGTTCCTGCGCGGCGCCGCGCACCCGGAGGAGCTGGTGGTGCAGGCCAAGGCGCTCGGCTTGGCGGCGCTGGCGCTCGCCGATCGCAATACGCTCGCCGGGGTCGTGCGCGGGCACTTGGCGGCCAAGGAAGCGGGGCTCCGCTATGTGGTCGGCGCCCGGCTCGACGTGAGCGACGGCGCGAGCACGCTTTGCTTTCCCATCGACCGCGCCGCCTACGGCCGCTTGGCGCGGCTCATCACCGTGGGCCGCCGGTGCGCGCCCAAAGGCGAGTGCGAGATCGCCCGCGCCGAGGTCTGGGCCCACGGCGAAGGCCAGATCTTCGTCGTGATTCCGCCGGTGGACGTTGCCGATGAAACCGCCTTCGCCGCCGAGCTCGCCGCCTGGGCCGCGCGCTTCCCTGGCCGCGTCTACTGCGCCGTGAGCTATCTCTACCGGGGCGACGATCGCGCCCGGCTCGCGCGGCTCGAGGCGATGGCCGATGCGGCGCGCGCGCCGCTCCTCGCTACCAACGACGTCCACTACCACATCCCGGCGCGGCGCCCGCTCCAGGACGTGCTCACCTGCATCCGCGAGCACTGCACGGTCGACGACGCGGGCTATCGCTTGTTCGCCAACGCCGAGCGCTACGTGAAGCCGCCGGCCGAGATGGCGCGGCTCTTTGCTGACTATCCCGATGCGCTCGCGCGCACCGTCGAGCTGGTCGACCGTTGCCGCTTCGCGCTCGATGAGCTCCGTTACGAATATCCGGACGCGAGCGAGGAAGCGGCGCGCGACCCGCAGGCCGAGCTCGTGCGGCTCGCCTGGGCCGGCGCCGCCGAGCGCTATCCGGGCGGCATCCCCGACAAGGTCAAGCGGCTGCTCGACCACGAACTCGCTCTGATTGGCCAGCTCACCTACGCGCCTTATTTCCTGACCGTCCACGACACCGTCCGCTTCGCGAAAAGTCAGGGCATCCTCTGCCAGGGCCGCGGCTCGGCCGCCAACTCGGCGGTCTGCTATTGCCTCGGCATCACCGCGGTCGATCCCGACCGCATCGATCTCCTGTTCGAGCGCTTCGTCTCGGCCGAGCGCAACGAGCCGCCCGACATCGACGTCGACTTCGAGCACGAGCGGCGCGAAGAGGTGATCCAGTACATCTACGGCAAGTACGGCCGCGACCGCGCCGGACTCACCGCCGTCGTCATCAGCTACCGCTGGCGGAGCGCGATCCGCGAGGTCGCCAAGGCGCTCGGGCTTTCGGCCGACGTCGGCGGCGCGCTCGCCGGCTATGTCTGGGGCCAGTCGAGCAAGGGCCTCGACCTCGCCCAAGTGCGCGAGCTCGGGCTCGACCCGGAGGACGCCCGGCTCTGGCTCGCACTCAGGCTCGCCAAGGAGCTCACCGGTTTTCCGCGTCATTTGTCGCAGCACCCGGGCGGCTTCGTCATGAGCCGCGGGCCCTTGTGCGAGGTGGTGCCGATCGCCAACGCAGCGATGCCCGACCGCACCACGATCGAATGGGACAAGGACGACATCGATGCACTCGGCATCTTGAAGGTCGATGTTCTCGGCTTGGGCATGCTCACCTGCATCCGCAAGGCGTTCTATTTGATCGAACGCCACCACGGCCGCGCGCTCACGCTCGCCAACGTCCCGGCCGAGGACCCGGCCGTCTACGACATGCTGTGCCTGGCCGATTCGGTCGGCGTGTTCCAGGTCGAAAGCCGGGCCCAGATGACGATGCTGCCGCGCTTGAAGCCGCGCTCGTTCTACGACCTCGTGATCGAGGTCGCGATCGTCCGCCCCGGCCCGATCCAGGGCGACATGGTGCATCCCTACTTACGCCGCCGCTCCGGCCAGGAGCCGGTCGCGTATCCCTCGGAGGCACTCCGGAACGTGCTCGCCAAGACCTACGGCGTGCCGCTCTTCCAGGAGCAGGCGATGCAGATCGCGATCGTCGGCGCCAGCTTCGCCCCGGCCGAGGCCGACCGACTGCGTCGCGCCATGGCGACATTCCGCCGCATGGGCACGATCCATACGTTTCGCGAGAAGTTCATCGCCGGCATGATCGGCAACGGTTACGCCGAAGACTACGCGGTCCGCTGCTTCAAGCAGATCGAGGGCTTCGGCGACTATGGTTTCCCCGAATCGCACGCCGCCTCGTTCGCGCTCCTGGTCTACGTCTCGTCCTGGCTCAAGTGCCACTACCCGGCGGCGTTCGCGTGCGCACTCCTGAACAGCCAGCCGATGGGCTTCTACGCGCCCGCCCAGATCGTGCGCGATGCCCGCGACCATGGCGTCCGCGTGCTCCCGGTCGACGTCAATGCGAGCCAGTGGGACTGCACGCTGGAACCTCCTTCCCCTGCTTGCAGGGGGAGGGGGTCGGGGGGAAAAGGCGACCCCGCCTGGCGCGCGCCCGACGACGCGGCGTGCTCGCTCCGCCTTGGCTTGCGCGAGGTCAAGGGCTTCGGCGAGGCCGACGCCCATGCGCTGGTCGCGGCCCGCACCGCGCTCCCGGAAGCGCGCTTCGCCGACATGCACGAACTCTGGCGGCGGAGCGGATTGGGCCCGGCGACGTTGGCGCTGCTGGCGGACGCCGACGCGTTCGGCTCGCTCGGGCTTTCGCGGCGGCAGGCGCTGTGGGCGGTCAAGGGTTTCAAGGACGTGCCGCTCCCGCTGTTCGCGGCCATGGAGTCCCTCCCCCCTCAAGAGGGGGAGGGTAGGGAGGGGGGTGCGGAGCCGCCCGTCGACCTCCCGGTGATGCCGATCGGCGAAGAGGTCTTGAACGACTACGCGGCGATGCGGCTCTCGCTCAAGTCGCATCCGCTCGCGCTGCTGCGCCCGGCCTTCGCCCGCGCGAAGCACATCACGGCGGCGACGTTGGCCGAGGTGAAGCCGGGCGCGCGGGTCAAGGTCGCCGGCCTCGTCATCGGCCGCCAGCGCCCCGGCACCGCGAGCGGAGTCATCTTCATGACGCTCGAGGATGAGACCGGGGTCGCCAACGTGATCGTGTGGCCGCGCATGTTCGAGCAGAACCGCAAGACCGTGCTGCGGTCGCGGCTCCTGTCGGTGACGGGCAAGGTCGAGCGCGAGGGGCTCGTCATCCACATCGTCGCCGACCGGATGCGGGACGAGACCGCGAGGCTCTTCGACCTGGGCGAACTCGATTCGCTCACCGGGTTCGACGTCCGCCACGCTCACGCCGCGCCGGCGCCCGCGACCGGCTACGCAACGCGACCGCTGGCGACCGGCTACGCGACGCGGCCGTTAGCGACCGGCGGCAACGCCAACAACGATCACTTGAAGATGGGATTCGTGGGCGGTCCCGCCGATCAGGCCGCGACCGGGCGCCCGTCGGACCCCGGCACCGTCGCCCGCCGTCTGTTTCCGTCACGGGATTTTCACTGACCGGCGTAACCCTACGCGCGACTACCGCTTCAACTCCCGCGTCGCCTGGTCGAGGCCCTCGAGCGTCAAGGGATACATCCGTCCGCTCATCGTCTGGTGCATGATCTGGATCGAGGGCGTTGACTCCCAGTACTTGGGCGGCGACGGATTGAGCCAGACCGCGTGCTTGTAATGATCGAGCAGGCGGCGCATCGACACCGACCCGGCCTCCTCGTTCCAGTGCTCGATCGAGCCGCCGGGCGCGGTGATCTCGTAGGGGCTCATGGTGGCGTCGCCCACGAAAACGAGCTTGTAGTCGGGGCCGTAGGTATTGATGAGGTCGCGGGTTTCGGTCCGCTCGGCGTGGCGGCGGCGGTTGTCGCGCCACAGGCCTTCGTAGACGCAATTGTGGAAGTAGTAATACTCGAGGTGCTTGAACTCGGTCCGCGCTGCCGAGAACAGCTCCTCGCAGGTACGGGTGTGGACGTTCATCGAACCGCCGACGTCCAGGAGAAGCAGCACCTTGACCGCGTTGTGGCGCTCCGGGACGAGCTTCAAGTCGAGGTAACCCGCGTTCTTCGCGGTCGAGCGGATGGTATCGGGAAGGTCGAGTTCGAGTTCGGCGCCCTCGCGCGCGAATTGGCGGAGCCGCCGGAGCGCGACCTTGATGTTGCGCGTGCCCAAGACGACCGAGTCGTCCAGGTTCCTGAAGTCGCGTCGGTCCCACACTTTGACGGCGCGGCCTTCGCGGTTCGCGTCCTGGCCGATGCGGATGCCTTCGGGGTTGTAGCCGTAGGCGCCGAAGGGCGAGGTGCCGGCGGTGCCGACCCACTTCTTGCCGCCCTGGTGGCGCGCTTTCTGTTCGGCCAGGCGCTGCTTCAAGACTTCCAAGAGCTTATCGAGGCCGCCCAGCGCCTCGATCATCGCCTTTTCCTCGGGCGTCAGGAATTTCTCGGCGAGCTTCTTCAGCCACTCGGCCGGGATCTCGATGCTGAGCGGGTCGGCCGGCGCTTCGAGACCCTTGAAGCAGTGCCCGAACACGCGGTCGAACTTGTCCAAATTGCGCTCGTCCTTCACCAGGATCGCGCGCGCGAGGTAATAGAAGTCATCGACCTTGTGATCGGCGACGCCGGCCGCCATCGCCTCCATCAGCGCCAGGTACTCCTTCAAGCTCACCGGCACCTTGGCGGCGCGGAGTTCGGTGAAGAAATTCAAGAACATAGCGTAGCTATTTCTGTCGCGTCGTGCTGGCACACGTCCACAGTCCCGGCCCCCTTCGAGGGAGGGCGGGTGAGGGTGGGGGTGGCCACCTTCACCGTGCGGTGCTCATGCGGATACCCGCATCAGCCGCGCTCGCGCCGTGCCAGGAACGCCAGGCGCTCGAACAACTGGACGTCCTGCTCGTTCTTCAAGAGTGCGCCATAGAGCGGCGGCACCAGCGTGCGGGTGTCCTTGGCGCGGAGCGCTTCGGGCGGGATGTCCTCGGTCAACAGGAGCTTCAGCCAATCCAAGAGCTCCGAGGTCGAGGGCTTCTTCTTCAAGCCCGGCACCTCGCGGATTTCGTAGAACAGGGTGAGCGCTTCGGACAAAAGCTTCTTCTGAAGTTTCGGAAAGTGCACGTCGACGATCCGCGTCATGGTGTCGCGGTCGGGAAAGCGGATGTAGTGAAAGAAGCAGCGGCGGAGGAACGCGTCGGGCAGTTCCTTCTCGTTGTTCGAGGTGATGATGACGATCGGCCGCTGCTTGGCCTTGATCGTCTCGCGCGTCTCGTAGACGTGGAACTCCATGCGGTCGAGTTCGAGGAGAAGATCGTTCGGGAACTCGATGTCGGCCTTGTCGATCTCGTCAATCAGGAGCACCGGCAGGTCGGGATGGGCGAACGCCTCCCACAGCCGCCCGCGCTTGATGTAGTTGGCGATGTCCTCGACGCGCGGGTCGCCGAGTTGCGAGTCGCGGAGCCGGGCAACTGCATCGTACTCGTACAGGCCGTGCACCGCCTTGGTGGTCGACTTGATGTGCCACTCGAGCAGCGTCTTCCCCAGGGCCTTGGCGATCTCGGCGGCGAGCTGGGTCTTGCCGGTGCCGGGCTCGCCCTTGACCAGCAGCGGGCGCCGAAGCGTGATCGCGGCGTTGACCGCAACCGTCAGCTCCTCGGGCGCGACGTAGGTATCGGTGCTCGCAAATTTCATTGTCGACCCGCACTATGACCGCATGAACGAAGGTCCACGTTAGGGGGTCGGGGCGATGCGATCAACCGCGCGTCCCCCGGCGGAGGGCGTCGGCGACTTAGCCGCGCTGCTCGCGGCGATTCGCGCCTGCCGGCTGTGCGCGGCGCACCTGCCGCTCGGACCCAAGCCGACGCTGGTCGCCGCCGCGAGTGCTCGCATCCTGATCGCCGGCCAGGCGCCGGGCACCAAGGTGCATGTGACTGGGATCCCGTGGAACGACGCCAGCGGCGATCGCCTGCGCCGATGGCTCGGGCTCGACCGCACGACGTTCTACGACGCGCGCCGGATCGCGATCGTGCCGATGGGCTTCTGCTATCCGGGCAAGAACGCGAGTGGCGATCTGCCGCCGCGGCCCGAGTGCGCCGCGACCTGGCACGATCCGCTGCTGGCCGAACTCGCCAAGGTCGAACTGATCGTCGCGGCCGGGAGTTACGCCCACGCCTATCACTTGGGGCGCAAACGCAAGGCGACCTTGACCGAGACCGTGCGGGCGTGGCGGACGTTCCGGCCCACGGTCGTGCCGATCCCGCACCCCTCGTGGCACAACAACCGCTGGCTCAAGGACAACCCGTGGTTCGAGGCCGAGACGATTCCTTACTTGCGCGCCCGAGTCGCGCGGCTGATCGCGGCGGAGTAACGTTCGCCCGACCGAGTTCCCGGGGGAGCCATGGCCGATCTCATCGTCGCCAACGCCTACGTCGTCTCCATGAACGCGAAGCGCCAGATCTTCTCCGACGGCGCGATCGCGATCCAAGGCAACAAGATCGTCGCGGTCGGCCCGACCGCCGCGGTGCGCGCCAAGCACAAGGCTGCGCACGTGATCGACGGCAGCGGGATGATGGCGCTCCCGGGCCTGATCGACGGACACCTTCATCCCAACCAATATCTTTCCAACGGGATCGGCGACGACACCGACATCATGTCGTGGCTCTACAAGCGGATTTATCCCTATGAGGCGGTGCTGACGCCCGAGGACGCTTATCTCTCGGCGCTCGGCGGCTTCGTCGAAGCGATCCGCTACGGCACCACCTCCTTCAACGACCCCGGCGGCATCCACGCCGATGCGATGGCGCAAGCCGCGGTCGACATCGGCATCCGCGGCATCATGACGCGCTCGACCCGCGATATTCACGATCCGATCGCACCGTTGCCGAAATCGTTGATCGAGACCACCGATCAAAATCTCGAGCGCGGCGAGGCGTTCGTGAAAAAGTGGCACAAGGCGGCGGACGATCGCATCCGCGCCTGGTTCAGCTTGCGCTACGTCTACAACATCAGCGACCGTTTGGCGTCCGGGATCGGCAAGCTCGCGCGCAAGCACAAGGTTGGCGTCCACGCCCACGCCGCCGCGGTCAAGGGCGAGAACGAGGCGATCCAGAAGATGTTCGGCAAGCGTTCGCTCGAACGCTACTACGACCTCGGGCTGTTCGGGCCCAACCTCTATCTCGTCCACATGGGCTGGCCCAACGCGCGCGAGATCACGTGGCTGGCCGACAACGGCTGCAAGGTCGCGCATTGCCCGGGCGCGTCGATGTTCGGCGCCTACGGGGTTTTCGGGAATCGCATGATGCCGAAGATGGCGGAAGCAGGCGTCACGATATCGCTCGGCACCGATTCGGCGTCCGCTTCGGGCAACCTCGATATGATTCGCGTCATGTACCTGGCCGCGTGCGGCCACAAGGATATCTACAACGACGCCACCCTGTGGGGCGCCTACAAGGCGCTGGAGATGGCGACCATCGACGGCGCCAAGGCGCTGCTATGGGACGACGCCATCGGCTCGCTCGAGGTCGGCAAGAAGGCCGACGTGACCTTGGTCGACATGGCGGGGATCGAGTTCGCTAATCACCCCGGCCGGCATCCGGTGCGCTCGCTGGTTTATTCGGCGACCGGGAAAAGCGTCGATACGGTGATCGTCGATGGCCGCGTCCTGTTGCGCCGCGGCACGCTGGTCACGATCGATGAAGCGGACGTCAAACGACGCCTGAAGGCGGCGAGCCAGGCATGGCGCAAGCGCGCCGGGCTCAAGCTGCCACCGCCGTGGCCGGTGATCCGCGGCTAGCGGGGCCGGTTTAGGGGTAGGGGTCTTTCTTGACGTTGAACGAGATCGAGACCCGCGGCCGCTTGCCGCCGTGCGGGTACACCATCTGCGCGATGTAGCTCGGCCACACCATCATCAACCCCGGCTCCGGCCGCACGATGTAGCGCATCGGAATGGCGTTGCGGTAAAAGCTCATCGCCTGGGCGAGGTTCGGGTTGATCAAGCCGATGACGCCGCTGGTCGTGTCGTTCTTGTCGTCGAGGCCGGTGTCGACGATATAGGTGCCCGACCAGGTCGAGCCCGGCTGCACGTGGATGCGGTTGTGGTTACCGCGGCGATTGACGTTGGCCCACATCGCGATGGTCCAGGTCGAACGCTCCTGGCCGCTGAAGGTCGCGTAAATCTCGGCGGTCGCGTGCTTCACCATTTCGGCGACGCGCTGGATGATCTTCTGCCCCGGCTCGCCGGCCCACTGGTGGAAATCGTCGCTCGATTACCAGCCGCCGATCGCACTGTAACTCGCGCCTTTACCGCCGCGGGTCTTGTTGATGATGATGCGGCGGAGATCGTCGTTGAGCGGGCCGCTGTCGGCCCAGATGTGCTTCAGGATCGGCGTCGTAAAGAGGTGGATGAGCTTTTGCGCCTTGAGATCGCTCGCCGGCGCGCCGGGCTTACGGTTGGGATCGGCCGGGCGCGGCGACGCCGCGGCGGCCGGGCGCGGGTCGGCGGTCGGACGTGGCGGGATCGTCGTCGGTCCTTGCGGTTTCCTGCTTATGCGGTGGCCCCCGTATCGTCCTACGCGCTCGAGGGTTGGGCCCCTCGTTGCCATGGCGTCCGTGGACCATATACCGTGAAATATAGGTTTCGCCCAGCCATGACCGCCGTTCTCGATCCGTCCACCCGGCCGCGGCGCGGGCCGCGCCGCCGGCGAGCGGCAGCCGTCGCGCTGACGCTTCTCGCCGTCGCCTGCGCGCCGCGCGTCCAGGATTCCGGACCTGACGTGCGGGCGCCCGAGCTTACCGGGACCGCGTTCATCGCCGGCGACGGGCGCGCGCTCCCCTATCGCGTGTGGCGTGCCGGCCGTCCGCAGGCGATCGCGATCGCGCTCCACGGGTTCAACGACTACTCGAGCGCGTTCGAAGCGCCGGCCCGCTACTGGGCGGCGAACGGTATCACCACCTACGCCTACGACCAACGCGGCTTCGGTGCGACCGAACAGCGCGGCATCTGGGCCGGAGAGCGTCGCTTGACGCAGGACCTCCGCGAGGTGGTCGGGGCGATCAAGCGCCGCCATCCCGACCTCACTGTCACGCTCGTCGGCGAAAGCATGGGCGGCGCAGTGATCATGGCGGCCGAAGCCGAGGCCGCGAACGGTGGAGCCGATCGGCCGGCCGCCGACGGTATCGTCCTGGTCGCGCCGGCGGTGTGGGGACGCACGACAATGCCGCTCCGTTACCGCGCGTTCCTGTGGATCGGCGCCCACGTCACGCCGTGGAATCAGGTGACGGCGAGCGGGTTCAACATCGTTCCGTCCGACAACATAGAAATGCTGAAGGCGCTCGGGCGCGATCCGCAGGTGATCAAGCACACCCGGATCGATTCGGTCTGGGGTCTCGTCAACCTGATGGATGACGCGCTCGCGGCGGCGCCGGCGGTGCAGACGCCGGCGTTGGTGCTCTACGGCGCCAAGGACGAGATCGTGCCGAAGCGCCCGACCGTGCGGATGTTGGAGACGATGAACGGGTCCCGCCGGGTCGCGGTCTATCCCGCCGGCTACCATATGCTGCTCCGCGACTTGCAAGCCGAGACGGTGTGGCGCGACGTCGCCGCCTGGATCCGCGACCGCCACGCGCCGCTGCCCTCGCAGGCCGAAGTCGCCGACGTGCGCCGCGCGCTCGCTCCTTAGCTCAGTGGGCGTAAACCTCGAGCAGGCGATCGGTATCCGACAAGCGCTCGGCCAGTTGCCGCGCCATGAACTCGTGGAACGCGGCGGCGACCCCGGGGTCGTCGATTTGCATGCGGTCGAGCGCATCGGCGGTTAGGCGATAAGCAGTGGTCGGCGCGGTCGCGACCACCGACGCCGAACGGAGCCGGCCCAAGTAGAACGCAACCTCGCCAACGCAGGTGCCGGCGCCCATCACGCGAAGCCGCAGGTTGTGGCCGCCATTGGTCGTGATCTCGACCGTGACCTCGCCCGACTCGATGAAATAGAGGTCACGCGACTCGTGGCCCTGGCGGATCAGGACATCGCCGACCTTGTAGGTCTCGGCGACCACGTAGCCCATGAACTTGGCGACGTCGACCGACTCCGGGAACGTGCGGCGCAGTTGCGCTTCGAGCGGATCGACCGCGCCGCCGCGGAGCTGGTTGACGGTCACCAGGAGATGGTTCTCGCACCATTCGAGCGCGTGATCGATGTCGGTGAAGCGCCGGATTCGGGCGCCGAACGGGCTCGCGGTGTCGGGGCGCCCGCTGCGCCGCTCCTGGTCGGGGTGACTGACCGGCAGCGCGACCCGGCGCTCTTCGGCGATGCCCTCGCGCTCGAGCAGTGCGAATTGATCGTTCGATAAGTGGGCAAGACAGAGTTGGAAGCCGTACGATTG
>Ga0194131_10011349_pt1 | contig 10665 bp, 12 predicted proteins | sample TA2KigO120mmetaG_FD_148631 | JGI IMG/M metagenome (GOLD analysis project Ga0194131, IMG submission 148631) | Freshwater microbial communities from Lake Tanganyika, Tanzania - TA2015053 Kigoma Offshore 120m | ecosystem: Environmental > Aquatic > Freshwater > Lake | place: Tanzania: Lake... | reverse complement strand
GCTATGGGAGGCCGCCATGGTCAACGAGCTGTTTCGCCGTCAACTCGCCGCCTATGCTTCGGTGCATCGTGACTGGCGCAATAAGGCGACGCACTTCGTCGGCATACCGGTCATCGTCTTCTCGCTGCTGCTGATCCTGTCGCTGTGGCGCTTCGAGCTGGGCGGCCGGGAATGGACGATGTCGCTCGCCCTCGCCATCCTCGCAGTGCTGGGTTGGACGGCCCTCGACCGCGGCATCGGCATCGCCATGGCAGCGATCATGCTGGTTGCCTGGTATGCGGCCGAAGCGTTCACAGGTGCGCTAGGCTCGGCGCCGGCTGTCTGGGTCGCTTTCCTCACCTTGTTCATCGGCGGCTGGATTTTGCAGTTCGTCGGGCATTACTACGAGGGCAAACGGCCGGCCCTCATCGACAACATCTTCCAAGGCTTCATCGGACCGATGTTCCTGGTGGCCGAAACCATGGTGGCGATGGGCCAGCGTACCGACCTCGCCGACGCTATGGGCGAGGGTGACGTCACGGCGCGGTGAGCAGGGTTGATTTGCGCCAGTCGGTGCCCGACGCCAGATAGGCGCGGGGCGTAAAGGAGAGCAACGCATGTTGATCAAGCGCAGACGCGGCTGGGAACTGGGCGAAAGCCAAGTTACGCCCGAACGCCACTACTTGAACCGCCGCCAATTCGTGGGTGCCATCGGCCTGGGCGCCGCCACCCTGGCCCTGCCGTCGATCGCTGCCGCCCAGAGCAAGGATCCGTCGTCCGGCCTCTATCCGGCCGGGCGCAACGACAAGTATGGCGTACCGACGCCGATGACTGCCGAGCGGCTCGCGACCACCTACAACAACTTCTACGAATTCGGCACCGACAAGAACATCTGGCGGGAGGCCCAGAAGCTCGAGGTCCGCCCGTGGACCATCAAGGTGAGCGGCCTGGTCGATAAGCCGTTCGAGATCGCCATCGACGACCTGCTCGCCAAGGTTCAGCTCGAGGAGCGCGTCTACCGCCATCGCTGTGTCGAGACCTGGTCGATGATCGTACCGTGGTCGGGCTTCCCCATGCGTTCCCTGGTCGAGCTGTGCAAGCCCTTGGGCAGCGCCAAGTTCATCGCCATGAAGACGCTCAGCAAGCCCTCGGTGATGCGTGAGCAACGCGACCTGCTCTATCCCTGGCCCTACACCGAAGGCCTGGCGATGGACGAGGCCATGCACGACCTCACCTTCATCGCTACCGGCCTGTACGGCAAGCCGATACACAAACAGAACGGCGCGCCGCTGCGCCTCGTGGCGCCCTGGAAGTACGGCTTCAAGAACGTGAAGTCGATCGCGAGCATCGAGTTCAGCGACAAGCGGCCGGTGTCGTTCTGGGAAAAGCTGCAGCCCAGCGAGTACGGCTTCTGGGCCAACGTCAATCCCAAGGTGCCGCATCCGCGCTGGAGCCAGGCAACCGAGAAGCCGCTAGGTAGCGACGAGCGCATCCCCACCCTGCTGTACAACGGCTACGGCGAGTTCGTCGCCGATCTCTACGCCGACCGCAAAGCGGAAAAGCTCTTCATGTAGGCCCGCCTTTGCCTTGCCGCGCCGGCCCGCGCTAAAACGGGCCGGTTGCCGGGCAAAGGAGGAGTCGTTTGTCATTGAATCGCCGTTCCGCGATCGCCGGCGCCGCTGCGCTGTCCGTTGCGCCCAATGCAGTTGCGCCCAACGCATTCGCCCAGGCGTTTCCCAGCAAGCCGATCAAGCTCGTCGTGCCGTTTGCCGCCGGCAGCGCCACCGATCTGGCGGCACGCGGGCTGGGCAACAAGCTGCAGGACATCCTGAAGCAGCCGGTGGTGATCGACAACAAGCCCGGCGCCAGTGGTCAGCTCGGCGCATCGGCCGTCGCGACGGCGCCAGCCGACGGCTACACGCTTCTGATGGGCACCAACACGACCAATGCCGCCAACTCGGCGCTGTTCAAGAAGCTCTCCTACGACCCGGACAAGGACTTCGCGCCGATCATGCGCTGCATCACCGGCGTGAACGCCCTGGTGGTCAACAACGACGTGCCGGCAAAGACAGTCGCCGAGCTGATCGACTACGCCCGCAAGAATCCTGGCAAGCTCAACTACTCCGAAGCCAGCGCTTCGCAGCGCCTGTCGGCGGAGATGTTCAACAAGATGGCAGGGATCAAGATCGAACGCGTGCCCTACAAGGCAAGTCCGCAGGCCCTGGCTGACGTGGCGTCGGGCCAGGTCCAGGTGATGTTTCCCGACCTGCCCCAGGCTTTGACCCAGATCGACGCCGGCCGCGTGCGCGGTCTGGGCGTGACCAGCCCCAAGCGCACCGCTGTCGCCGTCAGCCTGCCGGCGATCGCCGAGACCGTACCGGGCTACGTGCTCGTCTATTGGCTTGCCGTGTTCGCGCCGGCAGGTACACCCAGAGACATTCAGAAGAGCCTGGCCGACGCCATCGCCGAGGCGCTCAGGGATCCGGCGACGGCCAAGGCCATGACCCAGGGCCGTATGGAGATCTCGCCGTTGCCGCTGGAACAGTTCTCCGCTTACGTCAAGGAGCAGACGACCTGGTGGACGACCGAGATCAAAGCGGCCGGCATCGAACCCGAATAGGCCACCGGAGCGATCGCGATGAGCAAGGTCATCATTGAGAAGAACGGGCCGGTGAAAACCGTCTGGATGAACCGGCCGGAGAAGCGCAACGCGCTGGACAGCGAGCTCCTGCACGAAATGATAGAGGCGTTGCGCGCGCCCGTGGCGGCCGAGGATCGCGTCCTGGTGATCCGCGGCAAGGGCGAGGTGTTTTGCGCCGGCCTCGACATGGCCGAGCGACGCGAGACCATCCGCGGCGGCAGCGCCAGCGGCATCGAGGTGATGTTGCGCGCCATCGAGCTCTGTCCGCTGCCGGTGGTGGCGGTGGTCCAGGGCGATGCCATTGCCGGCGGCAACGAGCTCGCCTTGCACTGCGACATCGTCGTCGCCAGCCAGAAGGCGCGCTTCGGCATGTCGCTGGCCCAGGTCGGGCTGGCGCCCAACTGGTTCCTCGCCAAGAAGCTGATGGAAGTGCTGGGGCCGGTGACGACGCGCGAGATGCTGTTGCTGGGCGATCCGTTACCCGCGACCAAGTTGCATGCGCTCGGCTTGATCGCCCGTTGCGTTCCCGCCGACCAGCTCGAGGCCGAGGCCGGCAAGGTGATCGGCCGCTTGGCTGCCAACGCCCCGCTGTCGCTCAAGGCGATGAAGGCGCTGACCGTTCGCCAGCTGGAGTTCCGCGACGGCCTCGAGCACGACGACGTCGATGCCCTGGTGCAGGCGGCCATGAAAAGCCAGGACGCCCAGGAGGGCATGAAGGCCCGCTTGGAGAAGCGCACGGCCAAGTTCCAAGGCCGCTAGCCATGCCGCTCAGGCTGCGCCTCGACAAGCCCTGGCAGCCCCTGACGGCGGAGACGGCGGCGCGGCTGCCGGGCCAGCTCGGCGTCTATCAAGTCGCCGACGCAGCCGGCATCATCGTCTTCATCGGCCAAGCCGGTGCCCGCGCGCCGTTCGGGCTGCGCAGCGAATTGCAGCGCGAGCTTGGCGCGCGTGGCCCAGGCTATCAGTTCCGCGTCGAAGTCAATCAGCAGTACCGCACGCGCTGGTTCGAGCTCCTGATGGTGCACCAAGCCGATCACGGCAGCCTGCCCGCCGACAACGCCAAGAACCCGCCGCCTGCCCTGGGCAGGCTGAGCCCGAACTGACGAGGCAGCCATGGATTTCGAACCCAGCCCCGAGCAGCAGATGCTGATCGACCAGGTTCGCCGCTACGTGCGCGAGGAGATCATCCCGCTCGAGGCCAAGCTCGATCCCGATGCCTCCGAGCTCGAACCGGCCGACCACGCGCGCCTCGTCGCCAAGACCAAGGCGATGGGCCTCTACGGCATCGACATCCCCAAGGAATTCGGCGGACCCGACATCGACATCGTGACGCGTACTCTGCTCGCGATCGAGATGGCGCAGCATCGCGCCGGCCTTTATGTGCCATGCTACGGCACGTTCGGCGGTGCGGGCTTGGCGCAAATCTTCGAAGCCAACGAGGACCAGAAAGAGCGCTACCTCTATCCGACGCTGCGCGGCGAGAAGAAGCCGTTCTTCGGGCTCACCGAGCCGTCGGGCGGCAGCGATCCGGCGCGCGCCATCCAGACGCGAGCCGAGCGCAAGGACAACGGCTGGGTGCTGAACGGCGCCAAGATTTTCATCTCCGGCGCCGACCGCGCGCAATACGGCATCGTGTTCGCCCGCACCGACGCTTCGAAAGGTCGCGCCGGCATCACCTGCTTCATCGTCGATGCCGGCACACCGGGCTTCCACGTGCGGCGCGTCGTCCACACCCTGCGCTCGTCGAGCTACGCTACCGAGCTCGAATTCAAGGATTGCTGGGTGTCCGACCACCAAGTGCTCGGCGAGGTCAACAAGGGCTTCGCCGTGGCCAATGACCGCCTGACCCGGCAGCGCATCCCCTACGCCGCGGGCTGCATCGGTGTCGCCATCGCCGCACATGAGATGGCGGTCGAATGGGCCAAGATGCGCAGCACCTTCGGGGACAAGCTCGCCAATCGCCAAGCCGTCCAGTGGATGCTGGTCGACAACGAGATCGACATCCGCACGGCACGGCACTTCACGCTGGAGGCCGCCGAGAAGGCTCGTCGTGGCCTGCCCTTCCGCACCGAGGCCGCCATCGCCAAGCTCACGGCCTCGGAAGGCGGCGGCCGAGTGGTCGACCGCGCCATGCAGATCCATGGCGGCATGGGCATGACCAAGGACCTGCCGCTCGAGCGCTGGTACCGCGAAATGCGCATTCGCCGCGTCGGCGAGGGCCCGAGCGAGGTCCAGCGCGTGGTGATCGCGCGCGAGATCCTGGGCAGCAGTCTCAGATGAGCAAGCCGCTGACCGGCGTCAAAGTCGTGGAGTTCGGCCAAAACCTGGCCGGTCCCTACTGCGGCCAGATCCTCGCCTTCCTCGGCGCCGAAGTCGTGAAGGTCGAGCGGCCGGAGGGCGACGATGCGCGCAAATGGGGACCGCCCTTCATCGAAGGCGACGCCGTGGGCTTCATCGCCCTCAATCGCGGCAAGAAGTCGATCACCTGCGATCTCGCCGACAAGGCAGAGCGTGCGGCGCTGATCGAGCGGATCGGCGCCGCCGACGTATTCATCCACAACCTTAGGGCCGATGTTCCAGCCAAGTTCGGCATCGACGGGGCGACGCTCACCCGGCGCTTCCCGCGTCTGGTCTATGCCGATCTCGGCGCGTTCGGTCATGTCGGTCCGTGGAAGGAGCGGCCGGGTTACGAGCCGATCATCCAGGCGGTCGCCGGCCTGATCTCGCTGAACGGCGATCCGTCGGGCCCGGAGGCGCGCATCGGCGTGTCGATCATCGACCTGTCGACCGGCATGTGGACGGCGATCGGCGTGCTGGCGGCGCTGGCGCAACGCGCCGCGACCGGCCGCGGCTGCCTGGTCAACACCTCACTGTTCGAGAGCGGTCTGATGTGGGCGTCCAATCATGCCGCGAACTATTCGGTGACGGGCAAGATGGCGCCGCGCCAAGGTACCGGCCATCCGTCCTTGACGCCCTACCAAGCCTTCGAGTGCAGCGACGGGCCGTTGATGGTCTGCCCGGGCAACGACCGGCTGTGGCGCAAGTTCGCCGAAGCGCTGGGCCACCCCGAGTGGCCGGACGAGCCTCGCTTCAAGACCAATGTCGAGCGCATGCAGCATCGCGAGCTGCTGCTGGGCATGATCGCCGACATCATGGGACACAAGAGCCGCGACTACTGGTCGGGCCGGCTCGATGCGCTGGGCGTGCCCAACGGTCCGCTCAACACCGTGCCGCAGGTGCTCGAGCTGGCCCAGGTGGCGGCGCTCGGCATGTTCGCCAAGCCCTACGCCGCTTCGAGCGCATTGTTCCACGGTCTGCCGGTCAGCTTCGACGGCGAGCGCGCCGGCGAGGCGACCCGGGCACCCAAGATCGGCGAGCACAACGGCAAAATCTAGAACATGGTGGGTTCAGCTGGACTGAGCCGAACCCATCATGCCTGTTGCAACAGGCGATTCCGCTTTAGCCGGCAAAGCTCAGGCAGTATTCGCGCACTCGCTCGAGCGGGATGCGGGCGTGGCTTTGCACGATGATGAACTTGCCGCCGGGATCGCTGCCGTTGGGCAGATTGACCAGCCGTTCGAAGTCGTCAGCGCCCCAGACGCAGGACTGCTCGGAAAACAGGTGAACGTCCGCGCCATAGCAGGTGTTCCATTCGACATGATAGTCGAACAGGTTGCCCTGCAGTTCGGCGACACTGGTGTAGAGCGAATATTCCGTCCACGGCACGCGCCAGGGGCGGCGCACTTTCCACGACAACAGCGACGAGGTCGGGGACCGCGAGGTGCCGTTGCGCACGTAATCCATCGCCTGCGCCGCCAACGCGCCATGCAGGAGATTGGGCGTCACCGACAGGCCATGGCCCTTGGCATCGTAGTGGGTGCCGACGATCTCGGTGACATTGTGCCACCAGTCGTGGTGGCGCTTCGGCTCCCAGCGCGACAGGCCGCGGCCATCCTCGATGAAGGTGGTGGCGTCAAAGTCGCCGACGCAGCAGACGTCGGAATCCAAGGTCAGGTAGCCACCGAATCCCAGCATCGCCGGGACCTGCAGTTTCACGATTTGCTGCCGATACCAGCCGGTCATCAGGTAGAAGCTGCTGAGCAGTGGAAAGAAATCGCTCTCCGGCCGGACCGCGACGTTGATATTCGGAAAACGCGGCAGGCTCGTGCGCAACAGATGGGTGTCCATTGCCGGTGAAACGATCAGCAGCTCGAACGGCCGGCTGTCGCGCCAATGCTTGGCCAACGATTCGATCAGAAGGCCGGCACGCTCTAGGTCACCCCGGCGCTTAATCTTGCGCAGAGCCAGGGGCAGGATGGCTTGGCGAACTTCTGAGAACATCGTCTTGATTAGGCTAGAAAATACATGTGGTGTCCGGTCCCTTCCACATCAATCGGTTGGCGGCCGGCCGGGGGCGACCTACCAGCGGCAGAAGGTCCCAGTCCAGGATTTCCACAGTTGCCGCGCCGTCGCGGGCGGCACAAAAAAACGCCGGGCGCAAAGGCCCGGCGAGTCAAACAGGGAGGCTTCACGTCTGGGAGACGTGGGATCATGAGGATCCCGAGTTTCGATCGCGAAAAGCGCAAACCGTTCGTGTCGAAAACCTCAGAAACAAATAGACCTCGGTGAGCGCATTGGTAGGCGGTATTTCCGGCAACTGACATGCGGCGAACGCATGCCTTTCATCGGCTATGCAATCCTGCAACTCTGATCTTCAGAATCGGGTTTCGGCGACCTTGCGCAGGAGAAAATCGCGGAACACGGCGATGCGCTTGGAATGGCGCAGCTCCTCGGGGTAGGTGAAATACACATCGGTCGTGCGAACATGGAGGTCGGGCAGAACCATTTCGATCTTGGTCGATTCGCGCGCCAGGTAGTCGGGCAGCGAAGCAATTCCAAGGCCCGACTCGACGGCACGGAAGATGCCGTAGACGTTGTTCACTCGTAGGACGACGACGCGCGCCGATGCCTCGGCGTTGCCTTCCTTCAGAAGCCAATTGACGTCCTGGACCGGGGCGCGGGCATCTTCGCCGAAGATGATCAGCCGATGCTGATCGAGCTCGTCGACCGACTTCGGCCGGCCGTACTTCTGGATGTAGCCATGCGAGGCATAGACATGGCTGCGCACCGTGAGTAGATGGCGCTGCACGAGGCCCGGCTGACGCGGCATCACCATACGGATGGCGACATCGGCTTCACGCATGCCGAGGTCGAGCTCGTTGTCCGACAGCACCAAGCTCACGTCGATCTCGGGATACATGGCGATGAACTCGTGCATCTGCGCGGTGAGCCACGTCGAGCCAAAGCCGACCGTCGTGGTGACCTTGAGGCGGCCCGCCGGCTTGTCCTGGTTGGCGCGCAACAACGCCTCGGCGGTGTTGACCTTGCCCGCCATGTCGCGTGCGGTGCGGTAAAGCAGCTCGCCCTGCTCGGTGAGGATGAGGCCGCGCGCGTGGCGGTGGAACAACATGACGCCCAGCTGCTGCTCGAGCGCTCCGATCTGGCGTGAAATCGCCGATTGGCTGAGCTTCAGCGCTTCGCCGGCGTGCGTGAAGCTGCCCGCATCCGCCACGGCCTGAAAGATCCGCAGCTTGTCCCAGTCCATGGCCCTACCTCCCCCGATCGCGCCGGCCGCCCGCTACTCGGCGGCTTGCGCGAGGCGGGCTTCCTGGCCCGCCAACCACTTCTCCGCCTCCAGCGCCGCCATGCAGCCGGTACCGGCCGCGGTCACGGCCTGCCGGAAAATCTTGTCCTGCACGTCGCCCGCCGCATAGACACCCGCCACGTCGGTCGCCGTCGAATCGGGCTTGGTGATGAGGTATCCCTCGCCGTCCATGGCGAGCTTGCCCTTGAACAGCTCGGTATTGGGCGAATGGCCGATGGCGATGAACACGCCGTCGGTGGTGAGTTCCCTCTCCGCGCCGGTCCTGACGTTCTTCACGCGAACGCCTTTGACCAAAGGCGCCGGTTTGGTCTCGCCGAGTATCTCCTGAACCGCGTGATCCCACAGCACGGTGATCTTGGGATTCTTGAAGAGGCGATCCTGCAGGATCTTTTCGGCGCGAAATGCATCGCGGCGGTGGATCACCGTGACCTTGGAGGCGTGATGGGTGAGATAGAGCGCCTCCTCGACCGCGGTGTTGCCGCCGCCGACCACCACCACTTCCTTGCCGCGGAAAAAGAAGCCATCACAAGTCGCACAGGCCGACACTCCGCCGCCACGGAACGACTCTTCCGTCGGCAGCCCCAGCCATTTGGCGGTGGCGCCGGTGGCGATGATCAAGGCATCGGCTTCGTAGCGATCGCCCGAGTCACCGACACACACGAATGGCCGGCGCGACAGGTCGACTTCGACCGCGGTGTCGAAGAAAAGCTGAGTGCCGACATGCTCGGCCTGCTTTTGCATCTGCTCCATCAGCCAAGGGCCCTGGATCACGTCGGCAAAGCCCGGGTAGTTCTCCACATCCGTCGTGATCGTGAGCTGACCGCCCGGCTGGATACCCTGCACCAACATGGGCTTGAGGCTTGCCCTCGCGGCATAGATCGCCGCCGTGTAACCGGCCGGTCCCGAGCCGAGTATGAGCACCTTTCCGAGATGACTCGCTGCCATGTCTGCCCCGCATCCCACAAGCCGCATATCTACGACATATATGCAAGCCTCGACCATATTTCACGGCAGTTCTGCCAAATCGGCGCAACTGTTCACAGGGACTTTGGCAGTTTCCGCAACTTTATTGCGCGAGTGGGCTTGTTCTGGCATAGAGCACGGCCAACGGAGGAAATTGATGGCTCGCGCAAAGCTCGATCGCATCGACCGGCGCATTCTCAACGATCTGCAGGCCAATGGGCGCATGACCAACGTCGAGCTGGCCGAGCGCGCCGGCATTTCGGCGCCGCCCTGCCTGCGGCGGGTCCGCGCCCTGGAACGCGCCGGCATCATCAAGGGTTACCACGCCGAACTCAGCCCCGAGACGCTGGGCTATAGTGTCGCCGTGTTCGCCCTGGTCGGGCTCAGCAGCCAGGCCGAGGTCGATCTCAAAGCATTCGAGGACCTCATGGCCAAGTGGGACGAGGTGCGCGAGTGCCACATGCTGGCGGGCGAAGCCGACTTCCTGCTGAAAATCGTCGCCGAGACCTGGGACGAGTATCAGAAGTTCCTGACGACGCGGCTCACGTCGGCGCCCAACGTCAGCCACGTCAAGTCGATGATGGTGTTTCGCACCGCCAAGCAACTCCCCGGCGTGCCCATCGTGGCCGAGTAGGAGCAGACCATGGACGGCAGCATCGCAGCCGACGTCACGCTCGAGCGCCTGCACGAAATAGCCGGTGCCTTCGCTCGCCGCGATGTCGACGGGATCGTCAATGCCTTCGCCGAGGACGGCGAGTTCCGCAATGCCCGCGGCCCCGCCTATTGGGGCGAGAGCTTCAAGGGCAAGGCGGCGATCCGACGCTATTTCGAAGCGTTGTTCGCCAACACCGGCGACGTACAGTGGCGGCACACCAGCAAATTCATCTGTGGCAATCGCGCCGTCACCGAGTGGCATCGCACCGCGACGCTGAAGTCCGGCGACCGCCAGGAATGGCTGGGCTGCGACCTCTACACCTTCCGCCGCGGCCTGATCGTCATGAAGGACACCTACATCAAGGTCGTCGTCTGACCGAGAAAAGTCGCTGAACGCCCTTGCGGGAAACAGTGTGTATCTATAACCTGTCAAAAATACACAGTGTTGTCCTAAAAGACCGGTACGGAGCCAGCGCATGAGGAACCTCTTCCAGGCATCCCGCGTCCTGCTGATCGACATGGCGTCGACGCTGCTGTTCCTCGCCGCCTACCTGCTGACCGACAACCTGTTCCTGGCGGTCGGCCTCGGCATGGCGGTCGGCCTCGCCCAGATCGGCTGGCACATCGCCAAGGGGGTTCGCGTCGAAGCGCTGCAGTGGCTGAGCGTCGTGATCATCCTGGCGTCCGGCAGCGCCACCTTCGTCACCAACGATCCGCTGTTCGTGATGCTGAAGCCGAGCGTGATCTACGCGATCGTCGGCAT
>Ga0194131_10011347_pt1 | contig 10666 bp, 10 predicted proteins | sample TA2KigO120mmetaG_FD_148631 | JGI IMG/M metagenome (GOLD analysis project Ga0194131, IMG submission 148631) | Freshwater microbial communities from Lake Tanganyika, Tanzania - TA2015053 Kigoma Offshore 120m | ecosystem: Environmental > Aquatic > Freshwater > Lake | place: Tanzania: Lake... | reverse complement strand
CGCTCGCCGGCTGCCGTTCGGCGCGCGACAAGGGCTACCGTGCGGTGAAATGCGGTTGGGGGCCATTCGGCCGCGGCAGCCTGGATGCGGATCGGGACCACCTGCGGGCGGCGCGGGAAGGTATCGGCGCGGACGGAATTCTTCTGATCGACGCCGGCCAGATCTTCCGCGAGGATGTTGATGCCGCGGCGGCGCGCATCAAGATGCTGGAGGAAGTTGGCGCGACGTGGCTGGAGGAGCCTTTCCATGGCGGCGCCTACGACGCCTACGGCAAGCTCGCGGCGCGCAGCGGCAAGATCAAGCTCGCCGGCGGCGAAGCCTCGCACAACGTGCACATGGCGCGCCAGCTTATCGACTACGGCAAGGTCGCCTACATCCAGATCGACTGCGGCCGCATCGGTGGCATCGGTCCGGCCAAGCAAGTCGCGGACTATGCGTCGGCGCGCGGCGTGGCCTATGTGAACCACACCTTCACCTCGCACCTGGCGCTCTGCGCCTCCATCCAGCCCTTCGCCGGATTGCAGAAGGACGCGATCTGCGAATATCCCTTCGCGCCCAAGTCAGTCGCTTGGGACATGTGCAAGACGCATCTGACACCCGACGCAAATGGCAAGGTCAATGTGCCGGCCGCGCCTGGACTGGGCATCGCCATGAGCACAGAGGGGATCAGCAAGTACCTCGTCGACGCGGAGATTTCCGTGAAGGGCAAGGTTCTGTACCGAACGCCTAAGCTCTGAGTCCGCCTTACCGCGGATTGACCAGCGTGTACATGAAGCCGGCGGGGATATGGATGAAGGGATGCCAGTCGCGCGGCCCCGCCTCGAGCACGCAGACGGTAGAGGTGCCGTCCTTGGTGAGGCGATTGGCGAGAACGCGGCCTGCCGAGCCGGCGCCGACGATGACGTAGTCGAAGGTCTCCCTGCTGGACGCTTAGCGCGTTGGCCGGCTCGCGCGCCAGAGGGGCCGGCCGCTAGGGCGCGGCCGCGAGATCGCGGCGCGGCACGCGGGCGAGCTCGGCCTCGAACCTGCAGACGCAGCGTTGGCCCTTGAAGTTGTCGAGCACCACCCTACCGTCGTTCGCGTCGATCCTGCCGGTGACCCAGATCGGTCCGTTGAGGCCGTATTCGACCGTGGTCGCGAAGGCGCCATAGGTGCCCAGGACCGCATCGAAGCGGCGCGGCGCGCGATTGCCCTGGCGGAATCGGCCGATCACCTTCGAATCGCTCGCGACGACATCGACGGTCATGCGGAAGGTCGAGCACATGAGCCGGCCCCCGTTTCCTTGGACATCCATTTGTCGAGAGAGGACCGAAGATGGATGCTTCCAAGATGTCGAGAAATCAGCAGCGCGATCGGGTTAATGTGGATGATGTGCCTGTGGGCGGGGGACAGGCCCAGGATACAGAGGACGGGACCAGCGGCGGCGATGGGCTTCATGCGGGCTCCGAGAAGACGCCCATCCTAGCACGCGGCGCGAGCGGAGCGTCGCCCTCCGCCGGCTATGCTCCCGCTGGCTTCAAGCTAGAACTTCTACTAACTTTACCGCCGGACCACCTCATGGGGGCCGATCAAGTTGGCCTGACGAAACACTTAAGGCAGAGCGGGACCTATCAGAGCAACGCTTTATTTCGGGGCGTCAGGAAGAGGGACCCGCTGCATTTTACGTAACGTGGGAAGCGGTCGAGCCCAATATTCGATCTGCATTCAAGGCGACGAAAAATCTCCGGCAAATCGATGGAGCTTCGCTGGTCGCTGACAAGCATCTTTGGCAGATTTTGCGTTACGTTTGCGCCCCAAGGATAAGCGAAGAAGATCTTTGGACGCTTGTGGGAAAGAAATTCAAGACGGTGCCTGCTGCATTTTCGGATGCGGCTGCAAAGACGTTTTCCTCCCTCATCGACATGAAGCGGTTCCCGTGGGTGATTGCAGGTCGCGATCCTACCGATGCGGAACTGGAAGCTTCCATCATTGCGACCGCTACGCTTCAAGCTCACGAGGCGCTTAGTACCAGTCGCCGTGGCAGCGCGTCGAAGTCGCAGGAACTGCAAGTATCGGAGGCTTTGGGCGCGGCTGGGTGGACGCTCGACAACAGTCGAAGCCCCGTAGTCTCGTTGGATGAAATTCAGCGCGGCCACTTCTCGTGTGAACGGAAAGTTGGCGGCGCCAAATGCGATATACCCATTCGGCTTAATGACGGGCGACTGTTAGCGTTGGAGTGCAAGGTCTCGAACGGACCGAAGAACAGTTGGAAGCGACTGCAACGCGAAGTCGGCGGGAAGGCAGATGCTTGGAAGCAAGCATATGGCTCGCAAGTCATTACGGGCGCAGTTCTTGCGGGGGTATTCGATCTCAAGTGTCTGGCGGACGCGCAGAACCAACAAAACGTCGTACTATTTTGGCAGCACGATCTAAAGCCGTTGGTCGAGTTCATCCAAGCGAAGTAGCTATCTCATCTTCGAGAGCTTACATACTGCCCCGGTGATGGAGGCCACTTTTGCAAACGGTTGCAAAACGACGGCTCCCAAAAGTGGGACACTCCGTTTCAGAACGCTATGGTAAGCTATGGAAATTCGTGGTGTCCCGCTTTTGCTTAAGCGGTTGAAGCATCGGAGTTCCGGTGGGCCGCCCCTCGGCACCATTCTCTTCTTCACCGCCGTCCATCGAGCTGTCAGCGTTGCCGATCGAAAGCAACGCTCATCGATCGCGGGAGAATCTCATGCTGGACAGAAAAGGTGGATGTCTATGCGGTGCTGTGCGCTACGAATGCGGTGGTGAGCCGCAATTCGCGCTGCAATGCCATTGTCGGGACTGCCAGAAGCAGAGCGGGGCGCCGCACGTTGCCGCGGTGCGCATGCCGTCGGCGCAGTTCCGCATCGTCGCGGGCTCGCCCAAGCGCTACGTCGCCAAGGCCGACTCGGGCAACGACGTCACACGCGTCTTCTGTGGCGACTGCGGCACGCCGCTTTACGTGCAGGTTTCGACCCGACCCGACATTGTCGGCGTGCGGGTCTGTACCTTCGACGATCCAAGCTGGTTCAGGCCCCAGGCCAACATCTTCGCGAAAAGCGCGCAGCCCTGGGACCATTTGGACCCCAGTGTGCCGGCTTTCGCCACCTACCCGACCGGCAAGGCGTATTGAGCGTCGCGTTCGCGGATCGAGCCGCCGAAGCGGGGCGCGCTGGCCGAAGCCGTCATCTACCGAGGATCGTGACCATCTCGGCATAGCCGCGCTGCCGGGCATGCTCCAAAGCCGTGACGCCGCCACGGTCGGGAATGCGGGTGTTGGCGCCGGCGTCGACCAGGAGCTTCAACGTGTCCTGATGGCGCTTGCCGCCGTCGCCGAGCACGACCGCTTCCATCACGGCGGTCCAGTCGAGATTGTTGACGTGATCCAGCGGCGCGTTGGCGGCGATCAGGGCGCGCACGACCTCGACGTGACCGAGATGTGCCGCGGCGATCAGCGCCGTGCCGTCATAGGGCGACGTGACGGCCCTGGGATCCGAGCCGAGGGCGATGGCGAGCCGAACGGTCTCCGCATCGTCGCGCACCGCGGCGATGGTGATGATGTCGTAGCGGCGGCTGTCCTTGGCCTTCATGTCGGCGCCGGCCTTGGCCAGTTCGCGGATGATGTCACGGTGCGAGCCGTGCGCTGCGACGTGCAGCGCTGTGCGGCCATGACCGTCGCGGGCGTCGACGTCGGGCTTGTCCTGTAGGGCCTTCTTCAGCGCCGCCAAGTCGCCGCTCGCCGCAGCGGCGTGCAGACCGCGATAGGTGGCGATCTCGCTGGCACTCGGTGGCACCTGGGCGACGGCCGCGCCAGCCAGTAGAGCAGCCTGGACAACGGCTACTGCCAGAAGACGCCCGGCGGCAAGGAAGGTCATGGGGTTGCGTTCGACGACGGACGGTCGGGAACCAAGCGGCGGCATCAGCGACCGACCGCCCAGCCCGTTTCCTTGACGAAGCGGTCGAAGAAGTCGGCTTCGTAGGCTTGTTCGGGTGTCTCGCGCACCAGCGCGTCGAGGCGCTCGGCATCGCGGCCGACCAGGATGCGCCAGCGCTCGGCCCTGACCCCGTCGAGGATGATCTTGGCCGCCTCAGCGGCCGAGGTCGGCGCCTCAGCGAGGAAGCGCCGAGCCCGGTCGGCCATCATCTGGCGCACCTCGCTATCGGTGAGCTTGCTCGCGTCGACGCCCATCGAGGCGATGCGTGCGCGGGTGAGTGCCACCTCTTGCGGCGTGATCTCGTCGCTCTGGTTGCCGGTCTGCAGTCGGGGCGAGTTGCGGACGATCGAGGTGCCGATGTGGCCCGGCATCACCACCGAGCACTTGATGTGCGGCGCGTTGAGGCGCAGGTCGGTGATCAGGGCCTCGGTGAAGCCTTTGACCGCGAACTTGGCGGCGGCGTACGCGGTCTGCGGGATGTTGGGGGCGATGAAGGCCCAGAAGCCGTTGACGCTCGAGGTGTTGACGATATGGCCGGCGTCGGCGCGCTGCATCATCGGCAGGAAGGCGCGGGTGCAAAGATAGACGCCGTTCCAGCAGATGTTGAAGGTGCGCTCCCACTCCTCGCGCCCGTTGACGATGAAGCTGCTGCCACCGCCGATGCCGGCATTGTTGAACAGGAGGTGGATGCGGTCGGTGTCCTGCTGTTGCGCGACCTCGTCGCGGAAGCGGATCACCTGCGGCTCGTCGGCCACGTCGGCGAGGTGGGTCGTGACGCGCTGGCCCTGGCGCAGGCCGCCCGCCTCGCACAGCCGTTTGGTCTCGGCCATCCCGCCAGCCGAGACGTCGCTCAGGGCGACGTTACAGCCCTCGGCCGCGAGCTGGCGGGCAAGTTCGCGGCCCATGCCCGAGCCGCCGCCGGTGATGACCGCGATCCTGCCTGCGAAATCCTTCATGCCGCCGCTCCCTGCTCGCACTGCGTGGACTCTTCGCCGCGCCGCTTTAGACTTGGCGGCGATGAAGACCCTGATCCTACGCGAGAACCGCGGGCCGGTCGCCCTTCTCTGGCTGAACCGTCCCGCCAAGCGCAACGCCATCACCACCAAGATGATGTGGCGGCTGGGCGAACTGCTGCAGGGCTGCCTGGCCGACCGGCGGGTGCGTGTCGTGGTGATCGCCGGCAAGGGCCGCCACTTCAGCGCCGGCGGCGACATGAATGAAATGCGCGGCATGGACGTGCTGCAGACCGACGACACCATGGTTGCCTGGCAGCACAATCTCGAGCTGGTCGAGCGCTCGACCAAGCCGGTGATCGCCGCCGTCCATGGCGCGGCCTTCGGTGGCGGGACCGAGCTCGCCATGGCCTGCCACATCCGGGTGTGCAGCGAGAGCGCGCGCTTTGCCCAGACCGAGATCGCGCTCGACCATCTGCCCGGCGGCGGCGGAACGCAGCGTTTGCCGCGGCTGGTGCCGCTGTCCTTCGCCTATGAGCATCTTCTGCTGGGTGAGCCGATCGCCGCCGCCGAGGCGCACCGTATCGGCTTGGTGAACCATGTCTGGCCGGACGCCGAGCTTCTCGATCGTGCGGTCGAGCTGGCGCGTCGCATCGCCCGTCGAGCACCGACGGCGGTGCGCTACACCATGGAGGCGGTGCGGGTCGGCCTGCAGGGACCGCTCGACTCCGGCATGCGGCTGGAGCGCGCCATGGCCTCGCTGGTCAACGAATCGCGCGAGGCCAAGGAGGGGATGAGAGCCTTTTTCGAAAGCGGCCGGCGACCGACCCGCAAATGACCGGGTCGTTCGTCTCGCCGCCGGGCATCGGCATCGACCACCTGCTGCGCCAGGGCGTCTGGCGCACGCCGGGCAAGGTCGCTCTGATCGACGACCAAGACAGCATCACCTACCGTGCCGCGGAAGCCGCGAGCAACCGGTTGGCGCGCTGGCTTGCGGCCAACGGCGTTGCCGCGGGCCACCGTGTCGCGCTGATCTTGCCCAACGGCATCCCGTTCATCGTGGCCGAGTTGGCCATCCTTCGGCTGGCCGCAGTGAAGGTACCGCTCAACATCCGCTTTGCCGTGCCCGAAGTGCTCTATGCCTTGGCCGACTGCGCGCCCACGGCGCTGATCGCCACACCCGACTACGCAGCTCGCGTGCAGGCCGAGCGCGCCCATGTGCCATCGCTCGGCGCTGTCGTCATGGTGGGCGGCGCCACACCAGGCTGTGCCGACTACGAGTCGATCATCGCTTCGGGCGATGCCGCGCCGTTGACGGCAGTGCCCTACCGCGACGACGCTCCGATCCTGATTCGCTACACCGGCGGCACGACCGGCCGGCCCAAGGGCGTGGTTCACACCCATCGGAGCTACCTCGCCGTCGTGCTCGACGTGGTGCGCGAGAACGCCCTGGTCGAGGCCGACATCGCCCTGCATCTCGGCCATCTCAGCCACGGCCTCAACTTCATGTGGCCGGCCTGGTACCTGCTTGGCTCGACCCAGGTCCTGCGCGAACGGTTCGACCCCGTGGCGACCTGGACGGACTTCGTGCGTTACGAGGTGACGTGGGTCTACATGGTGCCGACCATGATCCACATGCTGCTCGAGGCCGACGACGGGCGGGCCGACGTCTCGACCTTGCGCTGTTTCACCTATGCATCTGCGCCCATGCCGGTGCTGTTGCTGCGCCGTGCGATTGCCCGCTTCGGCAACATCTTCACCCAGGTCTACACGCTCTCCGAGGCGCCGGTGATCACCACCATGATGCGGCCGCACGAGCATCTCGAGACCGACACCGAGTGCGGACCGCGGCTGGGCTCGGTCGGCCGCGAGGTCCCGACTTTCGAGCTGCGGCTGGTCGACGATGCCGGCCGCGACGTGGCGCCGGGCACGGTTGGCGAGATCGCCGTCCGCTCGGTGAACAACATGACGGGCTACTGGAACTTGCCCGAGGAGACGGCGCGTACCCTGGCCGACGGTTGGCTGCGTACCGGTGACATGGCGCGTCGCGCCTCCGATGGATTCCTCCATCTCGCCGACCGCAAGAAGGACATCGTGATCACCGGCGGCTTCAATGTCTGGCCCAAGGAGGTCGAGGACGCACTGCTTGCCCATCCAGACGTCGCGCAAGCCGCCGTGGTCGGTGCGCCCGATGAGAAGTGGGGTGAGATCATCGTCGCCTACATCGTCGCCAAGCCCGGCCGTGCACCCACGTCCGAGATGCTGGCGTCGCATTGCCTGGAACTGCTCGCCGACTACAAGAAGCCGCGGCGCGTCCATCTGGTCGAGGCGCTGCCGCTCACGCCGGTCGGCAAGGTCTTCCGCGCCGCGCTGCGCGAGCGGGCGCGCGGCGGTGGTTAGAAGCCCTTGAGCTGGCTCGGCAGGTACGTCGCGAGCCAGGGCATGAACATGACGGCAAGCAGGGTGATGACCTGCATGATGACGTAGGGCATGACCCCGCGCACCATGTCGCCATAGCCGATCTCCGGCGGCGCGATCGATTTCAGATAGAAGATCGACGGTGCCATGGGCGGCGTCAGGTACGAGGTCTGGATCGCCACCACCATCAGGATGGCGAACCAGATCGGGTCGACCTTCAAAGCCGCGACGATCGGCATGAAGATCGGCAGGCAGATCAGCACGATCGACACCCAGTCGAGGATGAAGCCCGCCGCGAACACGATGGCGAGGCAGATCAGCAGCACGCCGTAGGTCCCGATATCGAGATCGGCCACGATCGTCTGGACGAGCTTCTCGCCACCCTGCACGCGGAACACCGATGCGAACATCGTGCCGCCGACCACGATCAGCATGATCATGCAGTTGATCAGCAGCGTGCGCTTCACCGCGTCCGTGAAGACCGCCCAAGTGAGCCGGCGATAGAGTGCCGTCAACACCAGGGCGCAGAGCGCACCGACGCTCGCCGCTTCGGTCGGCGAGGCGATGCCGAACATGGTGGTGCCGAGCACGGCCGCGATCAGGATGACCGCCGGCACGAAGCCGGTCAGCGTGATCCAGAGCTTGCGCGACAGCGGCATGGCGATTTCGGACGGCGCGACCGGCGGCCCGTCTTGCGGGTTGAGCAGGCAGCGCGCGACGATGTAGATCAGGAACAGGCCGACCATCAGCAGGCCGGGCAGCAGCATGCCGGCATAGAGCTGGCCGACCGACATGTTGGCGATCGAGGCGTAGATCACCGCCACCAGCGACGGCGGGATCATGGTGCCGAGCGAGCCGCCGGCGCAGATCGTGCCGGCGATCAGGTCCTTCTTGTAGCCGTAGCGCATCATCACCGGGATGGTCATGACGCCGATCACGACCTCGACGGCGCCCACGATGCCGGTCGAAGCGGCGAAGATCGCGCCCATCGTGATGGTGGCGAGCGCCAGGCCGCCAGGCAGACGGCCCATCCAGAGCTGCAGCACCTGGAACAGGCGTTCGGCGATGCCCGAGCGCTCCAGGATGCAGCCCATGATGATGAAGGGCGGGATGGCCGACAGCAGGTATTGTTGGGCGGTCTGCTGCACCATGCCGTAGAGCTGCACACCCACGACCTTGTCGCCGAACACGCCCAGACCGAAGACGAAGGCGGTGGTGAGCAGCGAGAACGCGACGGGCACGCCCAGGAAGACGAGCGCGAACAGCATCACGAACATGAGGATCGGCAGCATGTCGGCGCGTCCTCAGGCCGTGGCGTGGGTCGTGGAGTCGGTGGCGCCAGGCGGCGGCACGGCGCGTGGATCGGCGACCCCGACGAGGTGCCTCAGCGCCTCCGACAGGACCTGCAGGCCCAATCCGGCGAGCCCGACGGTGATGCCGGTATAGAACGGCCAGACCAGCGGCTCCCAGGCGCTCATGCTTTCGAGCTCGCCCTTGAGGTAGGCGCGCCACGCCTTGTTGGCGGAAGCCGAGCCCACATACCACAGGAGCGGCAGGAAGAGGGCGGCGTAGAACAGGAGGTTGATGGCGTGCTGGACGCGCAGCGGCAGCCGCGTGGCGAGGAAATCGATGCGGATATGAGCGCCCATGCGCAGCGTGTAGGCGGCTCCCAGCAGAAACAACGTGCCGTTGGTCATATAGGCGATGTCGCTGCCCCACAGGGTCGGCGCGTTGAAGACGTAACGGGCGATGACCTCGTAGATCTGCACGGCGATGATGACCACGACCTGGGCCATGGCAAGCACGGCGAGCGCCCAGCCGACCGCATCCAGCGCCGGACACAGGCGCTCCACCAGCAGCTTCTTCATCGCGTGCTCCCCCCAAAAGCGGCGGAGCGGCCCGATCGGCCGCTCCGCTTCTGCCGGTTACTTCTTGGTGAAATTGTCCTGATGGTCGACCACCAGGTAGGGCGAGTACTTCTCCCAACGGTCCTGGAAGTCGAACACCGACTTGGCGACCCGCTCCGGCCAGGGGTTGCCTTCGGCCTTGGCCTTGGCGGCGGCTTCGGCCGCCCATTTGCGGGCGGCCTCCTTGGCCTTCCTCTTGAAGGTGTCGTCGAGGATGATCACCTCGTTCTTGCCGCCGAGCAGCGTCTCGAGCGCGGTGAAGTCCTGCATGATGATCGAGTTCAAGCTCTCGAAAGTCACGAGCTTGGCGGCGAGATGGATCTTGTCCTGCAGGTCCTTCGGGATCTTGTCCCACTTGTCGCCCATCATGGCCGCTTCGAAGGTCCAGGCGCCGGCGTGGATGCCGGGCATGATCAGGTATTTGGCGATCTCCTGGAAGCCGAGCGCCTTGTTCTCGCTCGGCATGGAGTACTCCATGGCGTCGATCGCCTTCTTCTCGAGCATCGAATAGAGCTCGCTGCCGGGCACCACGACCGGAGCGGCGCCAAAACCGTCCTTGATGATCGCCGCCCAGTTGCCGAGCGTGCGGAACTTCAGGCCCTTGAGATCCTCGACGGTACGGATCGGCTTGTGGCTGTGTGCGAACACCTCCGACGGCCCGGCACCCAGCACCATCGTGTGCATCTTCATGGTGGCGCGGCGATGCTCCTGCAGGAGCTTCTCGCCGCCGCCGTTGTACATCCACGGCAGGATCGAATCGACGCCGAGCCCGGTCGGGAACGAGCCGATGATCAGGTTGGTCGGATCCTTGCCGCCGAGGAACGACGCGGGACCGATCGCGATGTCGGCGCGGCCATCCTCGACCGCCTCGTAGATCTTGAAGATCGGCGCCAGCACACCGCCTTCCTGGACGTCGATCTTGACCTTGCCGTCGGTCAGCTTGGCCACGTACTCGGCGAACGGATAGGAAATCGCCGTGTTGTAGACCGACGTCTTGGGCGCGATGGTCGCCGCTCTGAGCGTGATGGTCTGCGCCGCCACCGGCACGGCAAGCAGCGCCAAGGCGGCGCCGGCCGCCATCCCTTTGAGCATGTAGTGCATCAACCTCTCCCTGAAGTGATCTGCGAGGCTAGTCCGACGGCATGGTCCCTGCAATAACCGGACCACCGGTCGGCTGGACAAAACCCGGTGTTTGCAGGCCGGATAGAGCGCTTTGGTGGGAGTAGATATCGTGGCATAACTCATTGAAATATAACTATTTTTTTGTTACAAACTCAATACAAACTTTATGAAAGCACTTGATTCTCAGGTGCTTTTTTTTTACACTTACAAAGGTTTCTGCGAATTTTTGGTGATCATTATGGATCGTAAATTTCAGAAGCAAGAACACGAAATCTTTGGCGGTAAAGCAATTGTTTTGAGGACAAAGCAATCAGGGGATGTATGG
>Ga0194131_10011345_pt1 | contig 10668 bp, 11 predicted proteins | sample TA2KigO120mmetaG_FD_148631 | JGI IMG/M metagenome (GOLD analysis project Ga0194131, IMG submission 148631) | Freshwater microbial communities from Lake Tanganyika, Tanzania - TA2015053 Kigoma Offshore 120m | ecosystem: Environmental > Aquatic > Freshwater > Lake | place: Tanzania: Lake... | reverse complement strand
GACCGGCCCGGCGACCGGGACCTTGGTCCCAACCCGGGTGGTGGCGCGCGCCGGGTCCCGGCGGCGCGCCGGAACGTCCCTACACTTGGCTCCCATGGCGACGGTCACCGACATCATCAAGGCACCGCACTGGTCGACGGACATCCCGCTCGACACGCCGCACCTGCGGCTCGACGTGCTGGCCGAGACCGGCTTCGTGATCCTCGAGGACCAGGACCCGCCCGTGCCCGACGAGGAGTTCCTCGCGCTCGAGTACATGGACTGGAAGAGCGGCGGCGACACCAACTTCGCCCCCATCGCCACCGCCGACGGCGAGCTCGACTGCCGGGGCTTCTGGAAGCCCGGCGACGAGAAGCCCGACAAGGGCGGCCGGCTGACGAGCAACGCCGAGCAGTGCCCCACGCTGGTGGCGCACGTCCAGGGCGTGGGCGCCGACTTCGGGCGCGTGCGGGTCATCAAGCTCGAGCCCCAGGACTACGAGCAGTCGCTGCGGTCGTTGCACCGCGACGACAACAACCGGTTCAACCCCGATGACGAGGGCTGGGTCGTCCGCCAGTGGATCGAGCTCACCGACAACCCCGGCGCCTTCATGATCCTCATGGAGCAGGGGGCCGACGGCATGCCCGACCCGGCGACGGAGGTCCACGTGTCCCTGCACCGGGGCGCGCGCTTCGTGGTCGACACGCAGCGGCTCTGGCACGTGGTGTGCAACCCCGCCAGCACCACGCGCTACGCGCTGATCACCAGCTTCGAGAGCGGACCCGCGCTCGACACCTGGATCCGGGCCAACCTCCCCGCGTAGACCTCCCCGCGTAGACCTCCCCGCGTAGACCTCCCCGCGTAGACCTCCCCGCGTAGACCTCCCCGCCGGCGCCGGCCGACCGTGGTCGGCGGCTCAGGCGGCCTCGTGGATCACCTGCTCGCGCATCGACCACCAGAGGTGCCCCGACAGGACCACCCAGTCGAGCAGCACCACCCCGGCGTCGGCACAGCCGCGCCGCAGCGCGACGAAGCGGGCCATCGCCGCCCGCTCCGGGGCGCAGGCCGGACCGGGCTCAGCGGTCGCGAGCACCACGGCACCGACCACCAGCTCCTCGGCGAGATCGACCAGCTGCGCGACGTCGACCGTGCGGATGGCGTCGGGGCCCGAGCGCACCGCCGCCCCGCAGACCGTGTGCGCGAGGACATCGGACTCGGTGACCGCGAGCCCGAGCACGATCTGGGCGGACTCGTCGCCCGCCACGCCGCAGGCCCGCAGGAACGTGACGACGTCGGCGGGACCGCGGACGACCAGGCTCACCGCTTCGGACATGGACCACTCCCTCGTTCGGCGGGCGCGTGGCGCCCGGGGTGCGGGGGAAGTGGGGCGGGGAAGCCGTGGGCAGGGACCCGACCCACCCTACGGACGGGGTGTGACGGTCACAGTGCCCTCGAGAGGGGACGCCGCGGCGACGGGGCCGCCCGCCCGGGCCCCGGGGCAGTCGCTCAGGAGTGGAACTCGGCGATGGCCGCCCGCCACCGCTCGGGGTCGTCGCGCACCGGTGCACTGAAGAGGACGCGGTCGACGAGGTCGCCGTAGCGCTCCTTCACCCGGGCGGCGACGGCCTCGGGCTCGGCCACCACGGCGAAGGTGTGCAGCACGTCGTCGTCGAGGATCTCCCCCATCTGCACCCACTCGCCCCGCTTGGAGAGGCGGTTCAGCTCGTCGGCGAGGTCAGCCCACCCGTGCAGCTCCAGCACCGGCTTGTACGCCGGGGTCGAGCCGTAGAACGCGATCTGCTGCTTGGTGGCGCGCGCCGACGCCTCGGTGGCCTCCTCGGTGGCGCCCGTCACGATGAACAGGGGGCCCGAGACCTCGAACGACTCACGCGTGCGGCCCGACTTCGCGAAGCCGCGCTCGAGCGCCGGCACGGTGACCTCCCTGACGTAGCGCTCGGTGGTGAACGCGTGGAGGATCAGCCCGTCGGCGACCTCGCCGGCGACCTCGGTCATCAGCCCGCCCACCGCCGCCAGCGTCACCGCGGGGTCGCCGTACCCGTGGGCCTCGGGCACGAACATGGGCGTCATCAGCGTGTGCCGGTAGAACTCGCCCCGGAACGCCAACGGCTCGCCCGTGCTCCAGCTGTGCCAGATCGCCCGCATGGCCAGGATCAGCTCGCGCATCCGGGGGGCCGGGTGCGACCACGGCATCGAGAACCGCTTCTCGATGTGCGGCTTGATCTGGCTCCCGAGCCCCATCCGGAACCGACCCCGCGAGTAGGCCTGCAGGTCGTGGCCGATGTTGGCCAGGGTCATCGGGTTGCGGGCGAACGCCACGGCGATCGACGTGCCGAGGTCGACGCGCTCGGTGTGCTCCGCCGCGACCACGAGCGGGAGGAAGGGGTCGTGGGCGACTTCGGCCGAGAGGACGCCGTCGTAGCCGAGGCCCTCGAGCTCCGCGGCCGACCGGCCGATGGCCGCCAGGTCGGTCGACATCACGACGCCTTCGATCTTCATGGGCTCCCACTCCTCGTCGGGGACGCAGACTACGCACGCACGTGCGTCCGCGTGGGTGTCACACCCCCGCGGTACCCTCCGCCGCGTGGGTGTGTCGCTGCCGCCGTCGTTGTCGCCGAGCTCCATCGCGTCGTTCAAGGAGTGCCCGCTCGCGTTCAAGTTCTCGTACGTCCAGCGGCTGCCCGAGCCCCCCTCGCCGTGGACGAGCAAGGGCACGCTCGTCCACAAGGCGCTCGAGCTGCTGATGTGCCGGCCGGCGGCCGAGCGCACCCTGCCCAATGCGCTCGTCGACCTCGAGTCGGCCACCACCGCGCTCGCCACCGACGCCGACTTCACCGACCTCGTCATGACCGACGAGGAGTGGGCCGCGTTCCACGCCGACGCGGCCCGCCTGGTCGAGCGGTACTTCGAGCTCGAGGACCCCACGACCGTCACGCCCATCGGCCTCGAGCTCAAGCTCCAGGCCCAGCTCGGCGACGTGCGGGTGCGCGGGATCATCGACCGCCTCGACCTCGACGCCGACGGCGAGCTGGTGGTCACCGACTACAAGACGGGCTCGGTCCCCGGCGAGCGGTTCGAGGCCAAGAGCCTCGCCGGCGTCCACATGTACGCGCTCCTGTGCGAGCAGATGCTGGGCCGACGCCCCGCCCGCGTCCAGCTGTACTACCTGAAGAAGCCCGAGGCGATCATCGCCACGCCCACCGAGCAGAGCATCAACGGCGTGTCGAAGCGCACCACCGCCCTGTGGTCGGCCATCGCCGGCGCCGCCAAGCGCGACGACTTCCGGCCCAACCCGGGCCGCCTGTGCGACTTCTGCACGTTCAAGCCGTACTGCCCCGCGCACGGCGGCGACCCCGCCGAGGCGATGGAGCTCAAGGGCCCGGGCACGATGATCAGCCCCGGCCTGCCGCTCGCCACCGCCTCCTAGCCGTACCCGGCCGGGCCCCCCGTCCCGGAGGGGCCGTCGGGCGCGCCCGGTACCCTCGCCGGATGACCACCGGGGCGGCCGAGGGCGCGCTGCACACCCACGACGACCTCGTCGCGACCGCGCCGCCCGTCGAGGTCGACCCGCCGGCGCGCGGCCACAGCACGGCCGCCGACCGGGTCGAGGTGGGCGAGGCCGGGGTCGTCGACGCCCCGGTGACGACCGGCACCCCCCTCGCACCCGTCGACCGCTTCTTCTACGGGCTGTCGAGCGCGGCCGACCACGGCTTCTTGTGGCTCGCGATCGGCGCGGGCCGGGCGGCCCGGAAGGGCGAGCCGGCGATCGCCCTGAAGCTCGGAGCGATGCTCGGTGCCGAGTCGATCCTGACCAACGGTGCGGTGAAGTCGCTCTTCCGCCGGGTCCGCCCCCAGGAGCACTTCACCCACGACGCCCCGCTCCCCTACGGCATGCGCCGCCCGATCACGTCGTCGTTCCCCTCGGGCCACGCCGCCACCGCCTTCATGGCCGCGACGGTGCTGAGCAAGGGCACCCGCGCGGCACCGGCCTACTTCACCCTCGCGGGGCTCGTCGCCTACAGCCGGGTGCACGTGAAGATGCACCACTGGAGCGACGTCCTCGGCGGCGCCGTGCTGGGCCTCGCGCTCGGCGCGGTGGCCCGGCGCTTCGTCGACCTCGACCACTGACCCCGGGGCTCGGGCCACTCCGGAGGCCGGGCTCCCCGCCACCATCCCGTTCCCGAGCTCCCCGGACAGACAGGAACCACCCATGCCCCGATCGATCGCCGTCACGTTCGACTACCGCTGCCCGTTCGCATACAACGGCAACGCCGCGACGATCGCCGCGGTGCGCGGCGGGGCCGACCTCGACGTCCGCTACGTCGCCTTCTCGCTCGACCAGGTCCACGTCGCCGAGGGCGAGGCGCCGGTCTGGGAGCGCGAGCCCGAGCAGCGGGGCTCGGGCGTGCGCGCGCTGCTGTTCGGCATCGCGGTGCGTGACCACTTCCCCGACCGGTTCCTCGACGCCCACCTGGAGCTGTTCGCCGCCCGCCACGTGCACGGCGGCAAGCTCGCCGACCCCGAGGTGCTGCGCGACGCCGTCGCCCGCGCCGGTCTCGACGCCGACGAGGTCGAGCGCATCGCCGCGCGACCCGAGACCCTCGCCGCCCTCGCCCGTGAGCACACCGAGATGGTCGACGGCCACGGGGTCTTCGGCGTGCCCACGTTCATCGAGGGCGACGAGGCGGTCTTCGTCCGCTTCATGGAACGGGGCAACGTCGCCGACCTGCTGCGGACCCTCGACCTGCTCCAGTGGCCCGACCTCAACGAGTTCAAGCGCACCCGCATCCCCCGCTGACCGCCCCGGCCTGCGGGGCGCCGCGCGCGACGGGGGGTCAGTGGCGAGGACCGCGCGCCGGCCCCTCGAACCGCTCCACCACGTCGACCCACTCCATCCGACCGGGGTCGAGCCAGCCCCGGTGACGGCACAGCGTGGCGAGGTCCTGCACGTAGCAGTGCGACGACGGCGCGTCGTCGGCGAAGTCGACCAGCTCCGGCCCCCGGGGGTGCGGCGGCGACGCGTCGACCAGGTCCACGAGCGCGAGGCAGGCCAGCACCCGGCTCCGACACGTCGGGCAGGCCGAGATCGTGGCGTCGTCGAGCCCGTCGGTGACGGCGAACAACGAGGCGGCCTCGCGGGCGTCGAGCACCACCTCGGAGCCGTCCTCGTCGAGGAACGCGATGCCGGCACCCGCGAGGACGTCGTCGTGATCGGTGGTCACGGCCGCCGACGGTAGCGTCGTCCGATGCACGCAGTGACGGTGACCGACGGCGACCTCCGGTGGACCGAGCACCCCGATCCGGTCCCCGGCGGCCGGGATCTGCTCGTCGCGGTGCGGGCGGCCGGCCTCAACGGCGCCGACATGCTCCAGCGGCGCGGCCTCTACGCGGCGCCGGCCGACGCACCCGCCGACATCCCCGGCCTCGAGCTCGCCGGGGAGGTCGTCGCCTGCGGCGCCGGGGTCGAGGACTTCGCGATCGGCGACCGGGTGATGGCCGTCGTCGGTGGCGGAGGCCAGGCCGAGCTCGCCGTCGTGCACGAGCGCACCGCGCTGCGGGTCCCCGCCGGGCTCTCGTGGCCCGAGGCCGGCGGGTTCGCCGAGGTGTTCACCACCGCCCACGACGCCCTGTTCACCCAGTGCGGGCTCACCACCGGCGAGCACCTGGTCGTCCACGGCGCCGCGGGCGGGGTCGGCGTCGCCGGCGTGCAGCTCGGCCTCCTCGCCGGTGCTCGGGTCACCGCCACGGTGCGCAACCCCGCGCTGCGCGATCCCGTCGGCGCGCTCGCCCACGCCGTCGCCGGACCCGACGCGCCGGTGACGGTCGCACCGCCCGACGACTGGACCGGCGGCGGGCCGTTCGACGTCGTCCTCGAGCTCATCGGCGGCGTCAACCTCGCCGACGACGTCCGGAGCCTCGCCACCGGCGGCCGCATCGCGATCATCGGCGTGGGCGGTGGAGCCCGGGCCGAGCTCGACCTGCTCGGCCTGATGGGGAAGCGGGGCCGCATCCACGGGTCGACGTTGCGGGCGCGCCCACTCGAGCAGAAGGCCGACGCCGCCCAGCGGGTGGGCCGCCGGGTGCTCCCCGCCCTCGCTGCGGGCCGGCTGCGGGTGCCGGTCGCCGCGACCTACCCGATGGCCGAGGCCGCCGCCGCGTACGACCACTTCGCCGCCGGCGCCAAGCTCGGCAAGATCGTGCTCGTCAACTGATCGGGATCAGCGGGCGATGTAGATGCTGACCCGGGGCGGCTGGTTCGCGGCGTCGACGGTGAAGGGGCGCTTCGCGTCGAGGCCGATCAGCCACATGACGGTGCCGTCGCCGTCGATCAGCTTCCGCACGATCTCGGTGTGGTGGATGCTCTCGTCGAGCCGGAGCCGCAGGTTGCCCAGGTACGTCTGCTGCGGGCGGGACTCGTCGCTGTAGTCGATGGATGCGGCCGGGGTGAACGTGACGAACAGGAACGCCTCGCCGAGCGTCTCCACCGGGAACTGGCCCTCGGACCCCTCGGTGAACGGGGGCCGGCGGTACCCGACCTGGTAGCCCGGCGGCATGTCGGCGCCCGTCGGCTCGAACGTGAACACGATCTTGTCCCAGCACGGCTCACCCACCGCGTAGGCGTCGGTCAGCAGGACCAGGTGCTCGGGCGGGGCGGTCACGCGGTCCTCCTCGCTCATCACCACGTTCTTGCAGCCCAGCTCCTTGCGCTGCGCCGCCTCGAGCTGGCGCGTCGCCTCCCTGGCCTCGGCGGCCCGGTCCTCGGCCTTCGCACGGTCGGAGGTCGTGGGGCTGCACCCGGCGGCCACCAGCGCCGCCACGGCCAGCAGGGCCGCGACGGTGCCCCGGGTCGTCGGCCGTCGTCGCACGGATCCAGGCTACCGACGCGTCCCTCCACCCCACCCGCGGGCGACGCCGCCCGCGACCCGCGCACCGTCCGCCGGAACCGGTCGCAGACCGCACGGAGGCGGGCCGAGGCCGATGCCCGGTCCGGGGATACGATCACCCTCCGATCGCCCGTGCGATCGGCCCGACCACCGAACCGTCCATCCGCCGTCGCGGCCACCGGCCCGACCGACCCTCCGAGGTGCGATGCGCCCGCTCGCCGACACCGATGTCGTCATCGTCGAAGCCGCTCGGTCCCCGCTGGGCCGCCGCAACGGGGGGCTCGCCACCGTGCACCCCGCCGACCTGCTCGCCACCGTGATGGATGCGGCGGTGACACGGGCCGACGTCGATCCCGCGTCGGTCGGCCAGGTCGTCGGCGGGTGCGTGACCCAGACCGGTGAGCAGACGTTCAACGTCACCCGCACCGCCTGGCTGCGGGCGGGCCTCCCCATCAGCGCGGCCGCGACCACCGTCGACACCCAGTGCGGCTCGGGTCAGCAGGCCACCAACGTCGCCGCGGCGCTCGTCGCGTCCGGCGCGGTCGACGTCGCGATGGCCTGCGGCGTCGAGTCGATGAGCCGGGTGCCGATCGGCGTGGCCGTCTCCAACGGCCCCGGCCGACCCCTGCCCAAGCCGTACTTCGAGCAGTACGAGTACACCACCCAGTTCGAGGCGGCCGAGCGCATCGCCGACCAGTGGGCCATCACCCGCACCGACGCCGACCACTTCGGCCTCGAGTCACAGGTCCGGGCCGCCCGGGCCTGGCGCGAGGATCGCTTCGCCCGCGAGGTCGTCCCGATCGACGCCCCCGACGTCGACGAGGACGGGAAGCCCACCGGCACCACGCATCGGGTCGACCGCGACGAGGGCATCCGGGAGACGTCGCTCGAGCAGCTGGCGGCGCTCAAGCCCGTCGCCCGGGAGAACGGGGTCCACACCGCCGGGTCGTCGTCGCAGATCACCGACGGCGCCGCCGCGCTGCTCCTCGCCACCGCCGGTCGGGCCCGCGAGCTCGGGCTCACGCCCCGGGCCCGCATCGTCGACCAGTGCCTGGTCGGCGTCGACCCCGTGATGATGCTCACCGGCCCGATCGACGCGACCCGCCACCTCCTCGCCCGCACCGGACTGACCATCGGCGACTTCGACACGATCGAGATCAACGAGGCGTTCGCCTCGGTGGTGCTGGCCTGGGCCCGCGAGCTGGAGCCCAACATGGGCGCGGTCAACCCCAACGGCGGCGCCATCGCGCTCGGCCACCCGCTCGGAGCCAGCGGCGCCCGCCTGATCACCAGCGCGCTCCACGAGCTCGAGGCGATCGACGGCACCCTCGGCCTCATCACCATGTGCTGCGGCGGTGGGCTCGGGACCGGGACCATCATCGAGCGGCTGTAGGCGTCGGTGCCCGCCGCGATCGCCCCGCTCGCCGAACGGCTCGGCTACACCCCCGACGACCGGCTGCTGATCGTCAACTGCGACGACCTCGGCTCCTCGCGGGCGGCCAACGTCGGCGTGTACGACGCGCTCCGGCGAGGCATCGCGACCAGCGCGTCGCTGATGGTGCCGTGCCCGTGGTCGCGCGACGCCGCGGCCGGATACCGGGGCGAGGACGTCGGCGTGCACCTGACGGTCAACGCCGAGTGGGAGACCTACCGGTGGGGCCCGATCACCTACGCACCCAGCCTGCTCGACGGCGACGGCGGCTTCCCCCGCACGCGGGAGGACACCTGGGACCACGCCGACGTCGAGGAGGTGCGGCGCGAGTGCCGGGCCCAGGTGGAGCGGGCGATCCTGTGGGGCTTCGACATCAGCCACCTCGACAGTCACATGGGCACCCTGCAGCTGCGCCCCGAGTTCTTCGACGTGTACCTCGAGCTGGCGGTCGACTTCGGCCTGCCCGTCCGGATGGCGTCGGCCCGGGCGGAGCGCGTCATCGGCTTCCCCGCCCGCGACCTCGCCGTGGCCGAGGGGGTCGTGTTCCCCGACCACCTGGTCCTCGCTCCCGTGGGGGGCCGCAGCGCGATCGAGCGGACGCTGTTCGACCTCCGCCCCGGCGTCACCGAGGTGTTCCTCCACCCGGCGGTGGACACCGACGAGCTGCGGGCCTCGCATCCCGACTGGGCCGGACGGGTCGAGGACCACGCGTTCTGCTGCGACGACCCGTCGTTCCCCGACCTGGTCGAGCGGGCGGGCGCCACGCTGATCGGCTTCCGCGAGCTGCGCGACCTGCAGCGCTCGGAGGCGTGAGCCGCCGACCGTCGACCGGCGGGCGTCGTCTCGCCCTCGGGGTCGACGTCGCGGCCCGCCGGGGCTGCGACGTCGTGATCCTCGGCGACGACCTCGTCGCCCGCCCGCTCGGGCGGGTGCACGCCGGCGAGGAGCTCGCGGCACGGTGTCGTGCGATCGGGGCTGCCGTCGTGGCGATCGACGCGCCGCCCGGTTGGGCGACCACCGGTCGGCGGTCCTGCGAGGCCGCCCTGTCGGCCCGGGGGATCTCGGTCTTCTCCACTCCCGACGCCGGGCGAGGGGAGGCCAACCCGTTCTACGACTGGATGCGCACCGGGTTCGCGATGTTCGCGGCGGTCGACACCTGCCCGACGCTCGAGACGTTCCCACACGCCGTCGCCATCGCGCTCCGGGGCGAGCGCCCGGTCGGCAGCCTGCTGAAGCGGCCGGCCGAGAAGCTCGCGTGGCGACGCACCGCGCTGGCGCGGGCCGGCGTCGACATCACCGCGCTCCGCACCATCGACGAGGTCGACGCCGCGCTGTGTGCCGTCACGGGCCTCTGGCACCTCGACGGCCGCACGGAAGCACTCGGCGACCCGGCCGACGGCGTGCTCACCCTCCCCGTCGGCCTCCCCTCACCGCGCCCGACCGGCTGACCGATCGAGCGGGTGACGCGCCGCCACCCATCGGGGTCGACGGTCACACGCTCGCGACCCGGGATCAGGCGTCGGGGTACTCGGTGAACGAGCGGATGTGCTCCTGGAGGCCCGTGTACTCGCGCGACCGGGTGATCGGCAGGAGGTGGAGCCACTTGCCGGTGTCGCCGGTGACCTTGACCACGCCCTGCATGAACGCCGCGCTCATGTCGAGCTCGCCCCGGGCGATCTTCACCCACTCCTTGTAGGGCGCGGTCACGGTCACGTCGGGGTCGGCGATCGTGCCCAGGTGCGACGCGAGGAGCATGCCGTCCTGCAGCTCCCACGAGTACTTCACGTCGCCGTCGGGGCCGCCGGTCACCACGTACTGGATGCGGGCGGTCGCGCCGGGCCGGGCGGGCTGCTCCGCAGCCAGCGTCCGGGTCTCGTCGAGCCACTCCTGGGAGAGGTACCTCACCCGCGGGATCCTATTCCCGATCGCCGGACGAGCCCCGACGGGCGCGGGTCCGGCGGGTCGGCCCGCGCGCCGGCGAAGAGGTCGTCCTCGGTGTCGCCCTCGGCCACTCCCGTGTCGACGAGGCTGCGGGCGAGGAGGTACTCGTCCCAGGGGAACACCCGGCGGATCGCGTCGTCGGGCAGGCGCATCCAGAACCCCTCCGGGTCGACCTGGGTGCGGTGGGCCAGCAACGCGGCCCGGCGGCGGTGCAGCCAGTCGCCGACGTCGACGAACGTGGTGAACCGCTCGGCGTGGTCGGGGAGCTCCCGTTCGAACCAGTGCGTATAGGGGCTCTCCTCCCCGCGGCGGACGTACTCGTCGTGGAGCGCCTGCACCCGCGAGCGGGAGAACCCGGTGTAGTAGAGCTTCGACGGCTGCCAGGCCGGCCCGGCCGACGGGAACGCCCGCGGG
>Ga0194131_10011341_pt1 | contig 10670 bp, 7 predicted proteins | sample TA2KigO120mmetaG_FD_148631 | JGI IMG/M metagenome (GOLD analysis project Ga0194131, IMG submission 148631) | Freshwater microbial communities from Lake Tanganyika, Tanzania - TA2015053 Kigoma Offshore 120m | ecosystem: Environmental > Aquatic > Freshwater > Lake | place: Tanzania: Lake... | reverse complement strand
GAGAAAAAATTGGTTGACAACTAACCACATGTTTTGTACATTACATGTTTGGTACATCCTTGTTAATATATGGATTCGAAAAAGACAACGCATACCGTCTGTTTGGACAGGCCGACGGCGCACAAAAGGGCGGCAGGAATGAAGACTTTGACCGGAAAACAGACGCGCGTATACGAATATATCCGGCAACAGGTGCAACGCATGGGGTTTCCGCCGAGTGTGCGCGAGATCGCGCAGATGTTCGACATCAGCACCCGTGCGGCCTACGATCATCTGCGCGCCATAGAGAAAAAGGGATTTATCCGCCGTGACCCGATGAAACCGCGTGCCATAGAGGTTATGGGGCACAAAACCAACCCCATATCCCGCGAAGACGCTGTCATGATTCCGCTGGTAGGCCGTGTGGCGGCCGGTCAGCCTATTCTGGCGGACGAGAACATCGAAGATCATCTGGCTTTCCCCGCCAGCATGGTCCAGAACGGAACCGTGTTTGCGCTTGAAGTCAAAGGCGACAGCATGATCGAGGACGGGATTCTGGACGGAGATTATGTGCTGGTGCGCGAACAGCCCGTAGCCAATCCGGGCGAAACAGTCGTCGCGTTGCTTGGCGAGGAAGCCACCGTAAAACGGTTTTATCCCGAAAAAAATCAAGTGCGTCTGATGCCCGCCAATTCCACCATGAAGCCGATTCTTGCCAGCGACGTAAGTATCGTCGGCAAAGTGGTCGGCGTTTTTCGCCGTATGGCCTGAGCTACGGAATCCCCCATTTGCCCGGATTGAGCAGGTCGGGGTTGTCGATACGTTCGGACTGGACGGCCTCCCACACATCGCCGGGCAACCCCTCTCCGTCGGACGTGGCCACGGCCTCCTCCACGTAGGCCGTCCGGTCCGCTCCGACGATGACAGTCGATATGTCCGGACACGACAACACAAAACGCAACGCCAATTGCGGCAACGTGGCAATACGGTCGGTCAGCAAACCCCGGAGTCGATCTGTCCGCTCCGCAAGCGGTCTGAGATGCTCCGGAAGATGTCTTGCCCGGTCGGTGAGCGCCCCCTTCAAAAGTGCCGACCGTATGATAACCCCGGTGTCGCTTTTACGCGCCGCCGGAATGACCGTCTCTTCATTTCTCCGGTCGAAAATATTGTAGGCAATCTGCAACGTATCCCACTCACCCTGCGAGAGTATCGCCAGCGTAACCTCCGGCAGATACGACGAATACCCGATAAAACGCACTTTCCCCGCCCGCTTCGCCACCTGAAGTGTCTCCAGCGCGATCCCCTCACGCACCATCCGCATCTCCAACGCCGGATCGTCACGTCCGTGAATTTGGATCAGATCGATCCTATCGGTCTGAAGACGCCTCAAACTCTCATCGATAGAGGCCGTCATCTGCCGCTGTATCTCCGGCGCTGACCCTGTCGGGTCGTGATAGTGCATACATTTGGTAGCGATATAGATTTCACTACGGCGATCTCGAAGCGCTTTTCCGATAAGGGTCTCGCTGGTTCCATACGCCGCCGCCGTATCAAGAAAATTGATGCCAATATCCACCGCATGATGCAAAAGCCGCTCCGCTTCTGCCGGAGTCGGTTGGTTTGTTCCTGCTTCCGTACGTATACCGTAATCCAATCCGAGTTCTACCGTCCCCAGTGATATCTCCGAAACAAGTAGACCTGTACGCCCAAGACGTCTGTATTGCATAATTACTCCAAGAAAGTCAAAGGTGTCATGTCTCCACCCCGCGCTCAAGCATCATCTCGATATGCCGCACCGTACAACGCCCAAGCGTTTCCACATGGTATCCGCCTTCGAGCATCGACACAAGACGGCCACCGCAACAGGCATCTGTCATTTCCATGACCCTACGGAGCATATCCGAAAAACCGCTCTCCGTGACTTCCGTCCCGGAGAGCAGGTCGTCGTGGTGCGCATCGAATCCGGCGGAGAGCAGCACGATATCCGGGGCAAAGGCATGGGCGGCGGGCAGGATGTATTTTTCGAACGCTTCCCGATATACCTCGTCTCCTGCGCCGGCAGCCACGGGAACGTTGAGCGTATAGCCTTTGCCTCTTCCTTCGCCGATCTCCCATGTAGCCCCTGTATACGGATAGTGCGGCCACTGATGGATACTGGCGAAAAACACCAAAGGATCTTCTTCGAAGATGTGCTGCGTGCCGTTCCCGTGATGGACGTCCCAGTCGAGGATAAAAACGCGCTGCATGGCCCATGCCCGCTGAGCATGACGAGCGGCTATGGCTATGTTGTTGAAAATGCAAAACCCCATGCCGCCTTCGTGTTCGGCGTGATGACCGGGCGGGCGGACCGCGCAAAAGGCGTTGGCGGCTTTCCCCACGGCAACGGCGTCTATGGCGGCAAGTCCGGCACCGGCGGCACGAAGGGCAGCCTGATACGAAAGACGGGAAATCTGCGTATCGCCGGTGGGCAATCGGCGAAGACCACCCTCGCACCAGCGCGAAACCGCCTCCACATATAAGGCGTCGTGGACGGCGGTCACGCTGGAAAGATCGGCGATGTCGGGTTCGATACGGTTCAGATGGCGAAAAAGCTGTGGGTGGGCTGTAGCGGCGTCTGCAAGCGCCCTCTCGATGGCCGTCAACCGTTCCGGTCGTTCCAGATGAAACGGCCCCGTGTCATGCAGTAGAAAATCGGGATGGGTGACAAATGCCGTAGCCACGGTTATCGGGTTTCCTTGGAGAGTTTTTCGTAATATCGGTTGACCAGATCGCGAAACTGCGGTGGCACGTCTTCGTCACGCGCCATACGCAATTTTTCCTTCTGTGCCAGTTCTCTAAGCTGACCGGCCATATCCCGCTGTACATCCTGCAAGGCCTGCGAGACCTTCTGGTGCAGTTCTTGCCAGTTTTGGCGGTCGATTTTCCAGGGTTCGTTGCCAAGCGCAGCAGCACGGTTGAGTGCATCGCGCATCTGGCGTCCGGCCTGCGAATTCTGCGGAAGCCGATCCGCCAAGTCTCGAAGCTGTTGCATTTGCTCGCGATAGTCCTGAGACGTTTGGCCGCTCGTCCCCGGCGACAGCCCGCGTTCGAGCCGGTCAAGCTGGCGCTGAATATCCTGCCAGTCGGACATGGCATCACGCAGATCGTCCTGTGTACGGGTAAGTTGATCCTCGTCGGGCGCGATCAGATTTTTCTGCGTCTGCCGGACTTGTTCGGCCAGTTGTTTGAAGTCCTGCAACAGTTCTTTTTCGTTGCGGGCGGCGCGATCCAGCCCCCCGGGCTGTAACTGTCCTTTGGATCGGTCTACTTTCTGCGGAAGACCGTCGTCGATGGTGTCCAACGCCTGTTCGGCGGCATCTGCCGTGCCGGGTTGATCCTTTTGGGCGCGGTTTTTGAGATAGTCCAGATCGTTTTTGAGTCGTTCCAGTTCTTGCCGCATCTGTTCCTTGCCGTCGGCCACTTCGCGCAGCCGCTTGCGGACAAACGCTTCCAATCTTTTGTCCTGACTTTCTTCGGAAAGTCCTGTACGGCCTTTTTCAAGCGCATCGAGACGCGAACGGATGCCCGAGAAGTCGCGGTCTTTTTCCTTTTTGAGTTCTTCAACCGCGCGTGCCGCCTGATCTTGTCGCGCCGCCAACTGATCCGCGCGTCGCGCCGCCTCTTGGGTGAGCCGCTCCAGCGACTGGCCTTGTGCGCGCTGAAGCTGTTGGCGAGCGTCTTCAAGCCGCTGAAGCGCCTTCGAACCTTGCCCCGACGCTTCTTGCGGGTTGTTGCGCTGTAGTGCCTGCGACGACCGGGCCATTTCTTCGGAACTCTCGCGTAACCCGCCCGTCGCGTCACGCAGCGACTCGTTCATCTGGCGGTCGGATTGCCCGGAAGGCATCCGCGAAAGGCCGGCGGCCAACTGTTCGGCCTGCTGACGCAGTTGCGCCTGTTCGCGCGTAAGCCGATCCAGTTCGCGTCGGCGTTCGGCCTCCGTCTGCCGAGCGTTGTCGCCAAACTGCCGCATCTGGTTGTTCAACTGTTGCTGACGTTGTGCCAATTCCTTTACCCGCTGAAGCGACTCGTCCACCGTCTGACTCTGACGTTGCGACTGATTGGCCTGATCGGGCGATTCGTAACGGTTTTCGTCGCGTTTGAGTTCCAGTTCCGACGTATCGCCAAAGTCCAGCGGCGCGCCGCCGGCCCTGCCGTCCCTCGCCATGCTCACTTCGAACTCCCGGATCAGCGCATCCACCTGCATCAGATACCGGAGCGCTTCTTGCTCCGGCGGTAGCGCCGCATCGGCAGAGCCGCTCCGTAGCGCTTCCGACACCCGTCCCATCGGTTCGAGTGCTTCTTCGAGCAAATCGGTCATCTTGAGGAGGTTCTCGTCTATCTCGAACTGGAAACGCATCTCGTTGAGCGATTCCTGCGCGCGTTCCTGCACACGGTCTTGCGCCTTGGCGATGGCTTCGAGATCGGTCTTGATTCGGTCCGACGTTTCCGTCTCCGCGTCGCGTTTTACGCGCCACGTTGCGGCGATGATTTCCTTTTGTTCTTGGGAAAGTCTTCCTGCCTGAAGCCCGCCCGCGCCGCCGCCACCACCGCCACCGCCGCCCGCCCCTTGCCGATACGTTTCTTCAAAGGGTTTTACTTCCAGAAAATAGATGTCTGTAGATGCTTTTCCACCCTTACCACGCGCATCTGCCGCTGTAGCATAGTACGACAGAAAATCGCCCGGCTTTACCGACATCTCTTCCAAATACAGCATATGCTCGCCTTTCCATGTCGTCCCGCTTCCGGTGTCGCGCCCCAGATCGATCGTCTGCTCTTTGCCTCCGTTTACCGAATAGGTCAGGGTAAAAGACGACAAGCCGAAGTCGTCTTCGGCTTCGGCGCGGATAAGCACCTCCTCGACGGGAGACACACGCGTGTCACGCCCCGGTTCAAGAATCGTCACATGCGGCCCTTGGTCCTGTTGTGCCCGTATATAGTATTCTACCGGGTCCAGATTGGACATGCCATCCATATCGATTACCTGAATACTATAGGACAGATCTTCCTTTACGGTCAGCGATCCGGTCAACGTCCGGTTGTCTGTATCGAGGGCGGTCTCGACGCCATTGCTAAATTTCAGGTGTCCCGATTTTACGGGTTTGTTGACCGTTATCGTCAATTTTACGACGGTTCCCACCGGCGCGGTGATGTCGCCTTTGTCCTCTTCGGTTTTGCGTTCAAGCCCGGCATAGACAGGAAAGTCGTACACAAGATCGATACGCTCGATCTGGGGCGGATCGTAGACGGTGAGGGTAAAAACAGGAGAGGTAGACCGGTCCGCATCGACATAATACTCGATGTCTTGATCGACCACGCCCAGTTCGAAATTGAACACGCCCGTCGTAGCGGTTTCGACCATTTCGACGGCGTCCCATGTTTTCGCGTCTTTCGCTCGGGTAAACAGACGGACCTGGGCTACAAGCCTTCCTTCGAGCGTGACGACGACCATTTGGTTGTGGCCGCGCGGGAGACGGGCATCGCCCGGTTCTACGGAAAGACCGGTGGGAAGTAGCGGGCCGGGGCGGGACCACGGCGCCGCCAGACGCACGAGCGACCGGCCAAACAGATCGGCGTCTCGCACGGCAAGTACGCTCAAAAATACAATCGCCACGCCGGCCAGCCCTACTGCGCGACGCATCCGGTCGGCGGCGACGAGATGTTTGAAGTCGATATGCCCTGTCTGACGGTCGACCTGCTCCAGCAATCGGTCAAACATACGCTGTTGTTGCACCGAAAGCGTTTTTTCGCCAAACTCCACGGCGCTGACCAGTCCGTCGTTCAATTCCGGGTGGCGTTCTTCCACGTATCGGGCGACCTGCGCGTCGGTGGGCATTTTGCGTAGCGGGCGGATCAGAAATCGGAAGGCCGTATAACAGGTAACTGAAGCCAGAACAGCCAGAAGAACAAGACGCGCCACCATCCCAAGACTGAGCAGATGATCGGCGGCAAGGCTGATCCCAAGCAGAACGCCCGCCAGAGCGACGGTCAGCGACAGACCTTGCAATAGGACGGTTTTACGCCATTCCTGCAAGGTCTGGTGCAGATAGGGGCGAAGAGAAGAAACCGAGGCGCTTATACATCCTCCTTTATCGATGGGTCCGACTGGCCAGGACGGTTTCGCCTATCACTACGGCCAGCAGAGCCAGAGAAAGAAACCACCACAATCGCTGACGTCGTTCCATTTCCTCGTTTTCCTCGCGGTCGGCTTGAAGCCGATCGGCCTTTGCTTCTTCGCTTTCGGTAACGGGATTGATCACTGCCGATAAAAACTCTTCGAGGTCGAGTCGGGTAAAGTCGGATTCGCGCGTATCGAGATCAACGGCAAAATGACGGGTGTCGCTGTTGTCGTTTATCCGGTACAACCCCGGTTCGCCGGTTTCGCCAAAAAGCGGCGTCTCGTCCGGTCCGGTCTGAACCTCGATCTGCGCCCCGGTCGGGGTGGTGACGGTTACGCCTGCCCGTCCCGGAACCCGAACCGTCTCACCGATCAGATGATAATACTGCGTTCGCTGATTCTGCCCCGACAGTCTGTCGCTTAGATAATCGACCGTCTGGTACAGAAACGGAACAAAAACACCCCGAATGGGGAAGTCGGTCCATTCAAGACCAAGGGGGGCGTTTATCATAAAGACACGGCCTCTGCCGATCGTTTTTTCGACAAACGCGGGGCTGCCGTCGTCAAAACTGCCCAGCACGACAGCCGAAGAATCCACTGTCATACGGGCGATGCGGAAAAAACGGGCGGTGCCGAAATCGCCGTTGTGCGGTCCGGCAAACGGCTGAAAAACCGGATGTTGATACCGGATGTCGGCCACCGAGCGGTATTCGTCGCTCCGGTCCTGCTCCGGCCATACGGATACAAGACGACCCGGCGCAAGATCGGAAAAGGCGGTGTTGAACACCTGTTCGGACACGTCGGGATGGAGCGCAATGGCGATACCACCACCGGAGACCGCATAGGCACGAAGCCGTTCGGCTGCGGCGCGCCCTATGACACCCGCGTTGGCCAGCACCACCGCCTGATATTCGCCGAGCGAAATCCCGCCGAGTTCGTTTGTCGAACGCACGTCGATCGTGATCGGCGGATCGGAGCGCAAGGCAAGCGCCTCGGTCAGATAGAACAGATCGCCCCCGCCCCTGCGCCCCGTATCCCGGTCTTCGACACACAGAATGCGAAGCGGTGGCGGTGTTTCTACGGTAAAATAAAACCGGTTGTCATCCGCAAAGCCGTCGTCGCTCAACTCTACGATACCCGTACTGGCCTCCTCAAAGGTATGACGAAAATTTACGGTCTGTCCCGACTGTGCGGCAAGATCGACGCGTTTCGAGTCTACCTGTCGTCCGTTTACCGTCAGCACGGCGGTTCCACGATAGGGAACGCCGCCAAAGTTTTTGACGCGCGCGACCACGTCCTGCGTGCGTTGCGTCCGGGTGACCGGGCCGGCCAGAGTCACGTCGGTAATCGCGGCGTTGACTGGGTCGTCTCCGGAGACGTCTTCGATTTTGAGTTGCACCCCCGGCCCGAGTTGCCAAGGCACTGCGCCCCGGTCCCATCCGGTTTTTTGAAAGTCCGAAATCAGATGGATCGTACGGTCTTCGAAACCCGACCGGTTGACCTGTTCTTCGGCAAGACGAAGCGCCTCCGTATAGTTCGTGCCCCGGTTGACCGGCAAAAGACGGGTTTGGATCAACGAGCGGACGGTCGCATGATCGGTTCCGGTTTCTTTTAGCAGATGACCCTGTGTTGAAAACGCGACAAGCGCCACATGGTCGCCAGGGGCGATCTCGCGTATGATCTCTTCGGCGCGTCGGCGCGCCATGTCCATCCTGTTTGCAAAACCCATGCTGTAAGAGATATCGACGAGAATCGCCACCGCTCTGGGTTGTAGCCCGGCCAGTGCCGCGCCGGAGACATCCTTGATAAAAGGCCGGGCAAACACGACGGCCAGTATGGCGCAGACAGCCATCCGCAGTATCAGCAGTAACAACCGGCGCAACTTCTGCTGACGCACGACTTCTTTATGCGAGATTTTCAAAAACCGGAACGTACTCAGTTGCCGGACCTGAACGCGGTCCCGCCGGACAAGATGCAGCAGCAAGGGGATCAGGGCCCCCATGGCGCCGGCCAGAAAAAGAGGTGTAAGAAAAGAAAGACCACCCATCACCGTTCCCAATACCGCAGTTTTACACTTTTACTTCTCAATGCATCTGCATACGCCGGGCCAGATACGTAAACAACGCATAGTCGAGAGGTCTACCGATATCCAGCATATCGTAGTCTACCCGTATCCGGGCGCATCCGGTCCGGTTTTCGTCGATAAACCGCCGAAACACCTCCATATACTGATCGCGTACCACCGTCGGAACCGATACCAGACGCTCACCGGTTTCGGGGTCTTCGAATCTTGTCGTATCGGTAAAGGGAAAGTTGAGTTCGTCCGGATGTACGATATGAAAGACGATGACGTCGTGTCCTTTGAATCGAAAATGCTCAAGTGCGTCCATCGTGCGGGCGGGGTCGTCGAGCAGATCGGAGATGACGATCACAAGCCCTCTGCGGGACAGGGTGTCGGCGAGTTCGTGGAGCGGCTTGCCCATGTCTGTCCCGGAACCGGGTTCCAGTTGCTCCAGCCGGGAAAGGATGGCGTAGATGTGCGCGGGCCGAGACCGCGCCGGGATAAAGTGTGTGACTTGGCTGTCAAAGGTAATAAGACCGACCCCGTCGCTTTGGCGCGAGATAAAAAAGGCCAGCGCCGCGGCCAGATATGAGGCGTATTCGAGTTTGCTGAGACCGTCGGATCGGTAGCCCATCGAGGCGCTTCGGTCGAGCAGGATAAAGCTGTGGAGATTGGTTTCTTCCTCGAACTCTTTGACATAGTACCGGTCGGTGCGGGCATAGGTTTTCCAGTCTACGTTCCGGATGTCATCGCCGGGCGTATACTGGCGATATTCGGCGAATTCGACGCTAAACCCTTTGAACGGACTGCGGTGCAGACCGGCGATAAACCCTTCGACGACGGCTCTTGCGCGCAGTTCCATTGGCGCGATGCGCGAGAGGATGCGGGGATCGAGAAAACGCGGAATCTCGGCCATGTTTGACGGAAGCTCAAAGGGTAAAAGTCAAGGGGTTGATACCCGGAATCGGAAACCCATTACATCCCGGATTCCGGTTGCGGTACGGCGTCGAGCAGACGTTTGACGATATCGTCCGATTTTATCTTTTCGGCGTCGGCATAAAAATTGGTGAGGATGCGATGCCGCATCACAGGAAAGGCCATGGCCCGGATATCGGCGCACGAGACGTGTGAGCGTCCGTCCAACAGCGCGCGGGCTTTGCCTCCCAGAATCAGATACTGCGAGGCGCGCAACCCCGCCCCCCAGGTGACCCAATTTTTTACATAGTCGGGCGCTCCGGGCGTCGAAGGGCGACTCAGCGCCGCCAGACGAACCGCATAGCGGGCGACTTGCTCGGATACGAGCACTTGGCGGACAAGCTGTTGATATCGGAGCACCTCAGTTCCGTCCATGATCTTGGAGACGGTAGCCATATGCGCGGACGTCGTGGCGGTAGCTACCTCTACCTCGTCGTTTTCGCTCAGATAGTCGATATAGACGTTAAACATAAACCGGTCGAGTTGGGCTTCCGGGAGCGGATAGGTTCCTTCGAGCTCTATGGGGTTCTGGGTGGCGAGCACGAAAAATGGCTCTTCCAGCCGATAGGTGGTGCGCCCGGCGGTGACATGGTGTTCTTGCATGGCCTCCAAAAGCGCCGCCTGTGTCTTGGGCGGGGTCCGGTTGATCTCATCGGCCAACAGGATGTTCGCAAAGATCGGGCCTTTGATAAACACCAGCGCCCGCTGTCCCGAAGACCGATCCTCTTCGAGTATTTCGGTTCCCGTGATGTCCGCCGGCATAAGGTCGGGTGTAAACTGGATACGTTTGAATTCGAGATCGAGAATATCCGCTATCGTCCGGATGAGCAGTGTTTTGGCAAGCCCCGGCACCCCGGTGATCAGACAGTGACCACCGACAAAAAGAGCGATAAGCACCTGCTCGATGACTTCGTCCTGTCCGACGATGATTTTTCGCACTTCCTGCATGATCCGTTCGCGGGCGAGACGGATCTGTTCGATGGCGGGATCGTCTGGGGCGGCCTCCAGACCGCCGCGCGCATCGTCGGATGTCATGCCTCCGTCCTTTGATAAAGGGTGAAGTTTGAAGGGTACAATTTGAAGAGCCCCGCTACGCCCGCTCGAAGAGATCCGTCGTTCTTCGGGACGACACAGCATTTGACTGATTGGACACGCAAGTCGTTGTATTCTTTTCCATGCTTCGGAAAAAATTTGAACCCGTTTTTATATGCGCTCGTTTGTCTTGAAGTATTCGACGGTCTTGCGCACCCCTTCTTCGAGCGACACCGTGGCGGTCCAGCCGAGTATGCGTTCGGCGCGCGAGACGTCCGGGCGTCTTAACCTCGGATCGTCCTGTGGCAAGGGTTTGTAGACAATTTGGCTCGAGCTTCCGATCACCCGGATGATGGTTTGAGCAAGTTCGAGTATGGTGATTTCGTTTCCGTTTCCGATGTTGACGGGAAAATGCTCGCCGGAATGCACCAGCCGTACAAATCCCTCGATCAGGTCTTGGTAGTAGCA